>Ga0209713_10002459_pt1 | contig 11494 bp, 12 predicted proteins | sample ArcOceMetagenome_3_FD_187444 | JGI IMG/M metagenome (GOLD analysis project Ga0209713, IMG submission 187444) | Marine eukaryotic phytoplankton communities from Arctic Ocean - Arctic Ocean- Svalbard ARC20M Metagenome (SPAdes) (version 2) | ecosystem: Environmental > Aquatic > Marine > Oceanic...
TCGAAGGTCCTAAGGGGAAACTTGAAAAGACTTTCGATCGTTCTACGAACATCGAGTTGTCTGACGGCGTAATCAATGTGACTCCTGCTGATAGCAGTCGTCATGCTAAAGCAATGTTCGGCACTGTCCGTTCCATCATCAATAACATGGTGATCGGCGTTGTTGAAGGCTACAAGAAAGAGATCGTTCTTAAGGGGGTCGGCTTCCGTGCTGTCCTTACTGGCAACGTTCTTGACCTTGCACTTGGTTACTCCCACCCGTGCCTCCTGACTATCCCAGAAGGTATCACCGTTAAAATCGCTGAAAATACAAAGCTAACAATCGAAGGTGCTGATAAGCATATGGTTGGCGAAATCACAGCGACTATCTTTAATTACTACCCAGCCGAGCCTTATAAGGGCAAGGGTGTCCACATCGTCGGCAAATACGTCCGTCGTAAGGAGGGTAAGAAATCCGCTTAATTGAGGCATACATAACATGAAACTCGATAAGAAAAAATCTCTTTTACAGAAGCGCAAATGGCGCATTCGCAAGAAGGTCAACGGCACTGCCGAACGTCCACGTCTTGCTGTCACATTCTCTAACAAGCACATCTATGCGCAATGCATCGATGATGTAAAGGGCCACACTATGGTCTACGTTACATCGCTTACTAAAGATTCAACTCTTAAGGCAAACGCTGAGAGTGCACTTGCACTCGGTAAGACAGTTGCCGAGAAGGCAAAAGCAGCAGGCATTGAGTCTGTCGTTTTTGACCGCTCTGGTCGCCGCTACCACGGTTGCGTTAAATCATTTGCAGAAGCTGCCCGCGAAGGTGGTCTACAATTCTAAGGTTACTATATGAGCAGACAAAATAGATCATTCTCTCACAAGAAAGAGCCAGAAGAAGCACCAGAATACGTTGAAAAGGTGGTTCACATCAATCGTTGTGCAAAAGTTGTAAAGGGCGGACGCCGTTTCAGTTTTTCAGCACTCGTTGTTACAGGTAATCAAAAAGGTGAAGTCGGCGTCGGCTACGGCAAAGCTAAGGAAGTTCCTGAAGCGATTCGTAAGGGCACTGAACAAGCTAAAAAGAACCTCGTTACTATCAATCTCCGCGGCGACACCATCCCACACCATGTGTTGGGTGAAGCTGACGGCGGTAAAGTTCTTCTTCGCCCGGCATCGGACGGAACAGGCGTAATCGCAGGTGGCGGTTGTCGCGCGGTTCTTGAGTCTGTCGGCATCAAGAACATTCTTTCCAAATCTCTCGGTTCGAACAATCACCTTGCAATGGTCAAGGCGACAATGGCTGCGCTTCAGCAGCTTCGTTCGAAAGAGGAAATCAAAAACGTCCGCTTTGGCGATAGAGCCCCAGCAGAAGCTTAAGGATTAGTATAATGAATCTCGAAAATATTCCAACAATCAAAGGGGCAACCCATCCTACTAAGCGTCTTGGACGTGGTGAAGGTAGTGGTCACGGTAAAACAGCAGGTCGCGGGCATAATGGCCAAAAATCGCGCTCTGGTGGTGGTATCCGTATCGGTTTCGAAGGTGGTCAAATGCCACTCTATCGTAAACTGCCATGCCGTGGCTTCAACAACTTCAACTTCAAGGTTAGCTACCAGCTAGTTAATCTCGGCCAGCTCGCAAAACTCTCAGGAGACGTCGTCTCTCGTGAAGTTCTGATCGCTGCCGGTCTTATTCGCGACAACAAGCAAGGCGTTAAGCTGCTTGGCGACGGGGAAGTTTCGAAAGCATATACAGTCACAGTCTGTAAGGTGTCTGCGTCAGCAAAGAGCGCGATCGAAGCTGCTGGCGGCAAGATCGTTGAGTCCGCCCCTTCTCCAGCAGCTGAAACGAAGGAAGGGGCTTAATTGCCGACTCCTTAAATCGCTTCGTTTAGTGTAACCACTCATGCTTTCTGCTTTCACAAATTCTCTGAAGATCCCAGAGCTGCGTCAGAAGATTTTCTTCACGCTGGCACTGCTCTTCATCGCACGCGTTGGCGCGAATATCCCGCTGCCTGGCATGAACGTTGGCCCAATCCGTGAGTTTATGGCGGATCAGGCTTCGGCGAGTGGTGGTCTTGTGGGTCTCTACAATATGTTTACGGGTGGAGCGCTCCTCAACGGTGCGGTCTTTGCCCTTGGCATCATGCCTTACATCAGTGCCTCGATCATTATGCAATTGGTCGGCGCTGTTTTCCCCGTTATCGCGCGTTTGCAGCAAGAAGGGGATGTGGGCCGTCAGAAGATCAATCAGTACACGCGCTACCTGACTCTTGGTATCTGTGTGGTTCAAGGTCTACTCCTTTTGGTCGCGCTCAGCACCAATCCGGGCAGTATAATCGGCCAAGGCTTCAGTCCAGCAGAATACGGCGATGTCGTCATCGCAGGTAAAGTTCAGTTCCTGATTACTGGTACGATCTTCTTAACTGCTGGTTCCATGATCATGGTTTGGCTCGGTGAGCAGATTACTGAGAAGGGCATCGGTAACGGTATTTCCCTGTTAATTACGATCAGCATCATTTCTGGCCTCCCTGCTGCGGTCGCATCAGCTTATCAGATGTTTGTTGCGCCTGTTGGTTCTGAAAGTGCCGCACTTGGCATGCCGGAAGGTGTGTTGATGTTGTTCCTTCTGTTTGCGGTAACTGCTGGTCTAGTGGCGATCACTCAAGCGCAGCGCAAGATCCCGGTTCAGTATGCAAAGCGTGTTGTTGGTCGTAAGGTTTACGGCGGGCAGAGTTCATTCCTACCGCTCAAGGTCAACTATGCAGGTGTTATGCCCGTTATCTTTGCCTCAGCGATTCTGATGTTCCCAACACAGATTCTTAGTTACTTGGGTACTGCCACTGGCATGCGCTTCTTCAACGACGTCGCCGATTCTCTCGGTCGTGGTGAGGTTGCTTACTACTTAGTCTTCGGCTTTCTGATTTTCGTATTTAGTTACTTTTGGGTATCGATGATGTTCAAGCCAGTGCAGATCGCTGATGATTTGAAGAAGAACGGCGGTTATATTCCTGGCGTTCGCCCAGGTGAGCCAACTGCGAAGTTCTTAGACCACATCATGACGCGTCTCACATTGTTCGGTGCTTTGTCTCTGACTGTGATCGCTCTGTTCCCTGATATCCTTCTCTTCACATACAATGTGCCATTCTCAGTTGCCGTGTTCTTCGGTGGCACTGGTATGCTGATCACGGTTGGTGTTTTGCTTGATACCATGCGTCAAATTGAAACTTACTTGCTGCAGCGCCATTACGATGGGTTCCTCAAGAAGGGCAAGATTCGCGGCCGTTCAGCTGCACGTAATAAACAACTCGTTGACTCCGCTGGGTTACAAGATTTCTGGACTGCTTGGCGCCCGCTCTTATTTATTGCGGTGGCTCTATTTATTCTCGGGATTATTTCCTTTTTTCTTAACCTAAGTTAAGCATCAGTCGATCGACTGACCTCCGAAGATGCAACCGATTCATTTGCCTCTCCGTTCCATTTCCTGTTCTTTGAATAATCTCCGTACTGCAAACCGATGAAAACAATTCGTTCCGACGAAGAAATCCAATCGATTCGCGAAGCCTGCCAAATCGCAGCAACTGTTTTAAAGCAGTTGGTCGATGCAGTAGGTGAGGGGATGACTACCTACGATCTCGATCAACTTGGCCGCAAGGCCATCGAGGCATTGGGGGCTGAAAGCGCTTGTTACAATTACCGTAATGGCGAACACGTCTTCCCTGCTTATACCTGCATTTCAGTAAATGAAGAAATCGTGCACGGTATTGGTAGCATGCGTCGCGCCATTCAAGGCGGGGACGTTGTTTCCATTGATGTAGTGGTTCGTTACCGCGGATTTATCGGCGATAATGCGAGCACGGTTTTAATTCCACCTATTGTGGATGCTAACCAGGCACTCATTAACGCCACACGCGAAGCGCTGGACTATGCAATTACTTTTGCACGGGCCGGCAATCGGGTGGGTGATATTTCCAATGCTGTGCAGCGCTTTATCAAGCGTCACAACTACGGTATCGTTCGCGAGTTTGTAGGACATGGGGTTGGAGCGACGATGCATGAAGCACCGCAAATTCCGAACTATGGTCGTCGCGGAGGTGGTGCATTACTCAAGCCTGGCATGGCGCTCGCTATCGAGCCCATGATCAATCTTGGCAGCGCTGCCATCGAGATGCTTGATGATGGTTGGACCGCAGTGACAAGCGATCGCAAGCCATCAGCTCACTTCGAACACACTGTCCTCGTCACTGGCGCAGATCCGGAAATCTTAACAATTCCGAAAAATTAACTTTTCAAACCTAACTTAACTGCTATTCATCACCGTTTTCCCGCAATCAAGCGGGTCTTATAACATCTTTTATCATGCCACGTATACTTGGAGTCGATATCCCCGCAAACAAGAAGCTAGAGTACTCGCTTCGTTACATCTATGGCATTGGGCCAACACGCGCTAAGGCAATTGTCGAAGTGTCTGGTTTCGATGCTGATCGCCGTGCCGGTGATCTAAGCGAAGAGGAGCTCAATCAGCTCGCATCTTTGGTTGCCGAAAAACAATACATCGTTGAAGGTGATCTCCGTCGTGAGCGCACTGCCAACTTAAAGCGCCTTTCGGCCATCCGCAGCTATCGTGGTGTTCGCCACATGCGCGGACTTCCCGTTCGTGGCCAACGCACTAAAACAAATGCCCGCACACGTAAGGGTGCGGTCAAGCCAGTCCGTAAGTAACCTAAGACCATCTTTCCTATGAGCGAAGAAGAAACAAAATCTGTAGAAGAAGAAAAAGTAGTTGTTGACGCAGCTGTCGAGGCTGAGGCCGAAGCACCTGTGAAAAAACAAGAAACTGCTGAAGATCTTCTTAAAAGTGATCTCGACGGTGTTAAAATCCGTCGTGCCAAGGGCAGCAAAAACATTACCGTCGGTATTGTTAATGTGCTTGCGACTTTCAATAACACTAAAGTTACTTTTAGCGATCCTCGCGGTAATGTCATTTCCTGGTCTAGTGCCGGCAAGTGCAACTTCCGTGGTTCTCGTAAATCAACTGCATACGCGGCACAAGTTGTCACGCAAGATGCTGGTCGTGTCGCAATGTCGCACGGCATGAAGGAAGTCGTCGTTAAGCTTAACGGCCCAGGTATGGGACGTGACTCAGCTGTTCGTGCGCTTCAATCTTTAGGCATGGTCGTTACCGAAATCATTGATGTGACTCCGGTCCCTCATAACGGTTGCCGTGCCCCTAAACGTCGTCGTGTCTAAGGTGCTACTGCCACCTAGATATATATAATTAGTCTGCAGATAACCTATTAAGGAATAAAACTATGTCCCGTTACACTGGACCAACAACTCGCATTAATCGCCGCTTCGGTCAGGCTATCTTCGCGCCTACCAAGGCATTTGAGCGTAAGCCGCACCCTCCTGGTCAACATGGACCTCGTCTTCGCCGTAAATTCAGCGAATACGCGATCGGACTAAACGAAAAGCAAAAGCTTCGTTTCATGTATGGCATTACGGAAAAACAATTCCGTTTAACTTTCGAAAAATCTAAAAGCGTCCGCGGTGTGACCGGTGAAGTGTTTCTCCAGATTCTGGAAACACGTCTGGACAGCGTAATTTACCGCCTAGGCTTTGCGAAGTCACGTGCCGGCGCTCGCCAACTTGTTGGGCATGGGCACATCTGCGTGAATGGGCAAAAGACAGACATCGCCAGCTTCATCGTGAAGGAAGGCGACGAAATCGAAGTACGTGAGCGTACCTCATCTCGTCAGCTTGCGACACGCAGCATGGAAGAAAGCCAAGGCCGTACGGTGCCTGAGTGGCTTACACTTAACGCAGACGCACTTAAAGCGACTATTAATCGTCTTCCGTCCACAGAAGAAACTGAAAACAGCATTAATGTTCAGCTCATCGTTGAATTTTATAGCCGATAGTCAGTTCTCCTTGCATGACCCTTCTGGTCAGACACTAGCAATTCATTGTAATCAGTTAAAACAAAGCATATTATGCCAAAGCGCTTAGGAAAATTCGAACTTCCAAACCGACTTGTAAAAGTCGAAGAAACTGCTTCCGACACTTTTGCCACTTTCCAGGCTGAGCCGTTTGAAACGGGTTACGGGCACACGATCGGGAACTCTCTCCGTCGTGTCCTTCTCAGCTCTATCGAAGGTGCAGCCATCTCATCGATTAAGATCGATGGTGTGGAGCATGAGTTCCAGAGCATTGATGGTATCGTCGAAGACGTTACCGACATCGTTCTAAACTTGAAGCAGGTCCTCCTTGTTTCTGAAGGTCGTGAGACCGCGAGCCTCGTAATCGACGTCAGTCGTGAAGGCCCCGTCACTGCGGCTGACATTCAGCTCGACGCGAACATTAAAGTCGTCAACCCGGATCAAGTGATCTGCACACTCGACAAAGAACAGCGTTTCCTCGCTGAACTTGAAGTGCGTGTAGGACGTGGTTATTGTGCAGGTGATGATAACAAGAAGGATGACCAACCGATCGGCGTCATCGCGATCGATTCACTCTTCAGCCCTGTCAAGCTCGTCAAATACTCAGTCGAAAACACTCGAGTAGGACAAGAGATGGACTACGACAAGCTCATCCTTGAGATTACAACTGACGGACGTATCACTCCGGATGATGCCCTCAAACAAAGCGCTGCAATCGTTAAGCACCACTTGGACGTCTTCGATGAAGTATCGAAGGAGGACATTGAGTTCGAAAGCGAAAGCAAGGAAATCAGCGAAGAACAGAATCGCCTACGTAAGCTGCTCAACATGAGCGTCAACGAAATCGAACTTTCTGTCCGTGCGGCTAACTGCTTGAACAACGCAAACATCACCACAGTTGGTGAACTTGCGATGAAGTCTGAGCAAGAAATGCTTAAATATCGTAACTTCGGCAAGAAATCCCTCAATGAGATCAAGGACAAGCTCGAGCAGCTTGGCCTCTCCTTGGGAATGAAAATCGACGAGCGCCTCCTTGAAAAAGGTACCGAGCTTTAATCCCGCCTTTTAGGCATAAGTAATTTAGAACATGCGTCACAGCAAAAGAAGACATTCACTTGGGGTCTCCGGACCACATCTATCCGCCATGATGGGCAACCTCGCAGTTGCTCTCATTACACATGGTCGTATCCAAACAACATTGACTAAAGCCAAAGCGCTTCGTCCATTCATCGAGAAGATCATCACCTTCGCGAAGAAGGCAGAAGCCTCCAACGATACTGCACGTAAGTTGCACTACCGTCGTTTGGCTATCTCTCGTGTTCGCGACAAAAAAGCAGTCGCTAAGCTCTTTGATGAGCGTGCTAGCGAGTTCACCGAGCGCAATGGTGGTTACACACGGATTTACAAGGTCGGTCAACGTATTGGCGATGCTGCTGAAATGGCATTGATCGAGCTAATTGATGGCAACGACGAGGGCTACTCCAAGAAGCCAGCGAAGAAGACTGCTAAAAAAACCACCAGCAAGATTGCTGAGGTCGAAGCGGAAGTAACCGAGGCCGAAGTAACCGAAGCGGAAGTAACCGAAGCGGAAGTAACTAAGCCAGTCAAGAAAGCCGCCAAGAAAGCCGCCAAGAAAGCCGCCAAGAAAGCTGTTAAGAAAGCTGTTAAAAAAGAAGCACCAGCTAAAGAAGAGACGGACGCATAGTCCCTTTCTTAATCATATTCTTTCAAAAAGCCCGTCCGATTGGACGGGCTTTTTTTGGCTAAAGGTCAAGCGGCTGGACGCTCTGATTGAGCGCTGCTCGATCCCACTGCGGTGGTTACTAAGGCTGTGCTGAAACGTATCTTCACAGTCCGCGTAATGAATGAACCAAAGAGGGGCACCGTTTGCGCGGAACCGCGCTTTGGTGGTCAAACCTTTGCGTGACGCGTGCGGGGCTTATTTGCCGAACAAGCCTTTGATGCTGTCGGTCGCTTTTTCTAGGGCAGCCTCACCCTGTTCGAGTGCGGCTCCGCCGATAAGGTCGCCTCCATCTGCAATGGCGGGGCCAATTGATCGGAGCACTTGCGTAAGGATCAGGTCAACTATTTCCGCCATGCTCTTCGTGTCGCCGTTTTCGCCGATATTGGCGATCTCGATGCGTGGGAGTGGTACGGTAGCCCTCGCCCCCATCAGATCTACAAAGATCGTGCCGTCTTCGATGACGAGTTGCTTAATGATCACTTGTTTCGAGGATTTGCCTTCTGCTGGTGCCGCTTCTGCGGCTGTGGATGCGTTCTTATCTGCACTACCAGTGAAGGCGTGGATATTTTCGATCAATGTTTCGATGTTAGAGCTCATCAGCGTCTTTTCATAGCTGATCTCAGGCTTTTGAATGATGATCTTGTTAATGATGATCTTATCGCTAAAGACGGAGCCAGTATCTACATCGACTTGGATTTGACCGAGTGCGAAGATATTTTCGCTCTTGTAGCCATCCGGATTGCCGACGTAAAGGCCGGTGAGAGTCCCGTTGCCGGAAAGGATGGATAGATTGACACCATCAAGGAGGACCGGAGTCTGGGTGACTTCTGGCGCGTATTTTTCGACACCAGTCTTGATGCCCTTATTTAAAACGCTTGAGCCGAGGAAATATGCGGCCACTGCAAGGATTACAACAAACAGAGATATTTTTTTTATCATATACGCGCTAAGTTAATTGATTGATTACATAATGAAGAATAGGGCCCTATAGCAGTGTGGCGAGCTTCAAAGCGATAGGCAGTGGGCAGGTTCCAACTGATCTAGTCGATCTTGAGCTGGATGGGGTACGGTGCGGTCGTGACACTATTCACGAGCTTGTTGGTCTTAGCGTGGCACGCGGCGGTGGGGCATGCTTCTCAAAAAGGTAGCGAGAGTGCAGGAGTTAGAGGTCAGTAGCTGAGAGACTGAAGGACTGCAGGTCATCAATCGACACGGCTGCGCCAACTTGAGTCAGTGCCAAGGCACACCACCTGATTGATAAATCAGGCTGAACTGGCTTCGCCATCGACGACAGGCCTTCGTTGCGCGACTCAATCTAGCAAGATGTGCTTGGCAAAGTGCTTTACCTTTTGTGGGGAACTAGTTAACCCTATTACATGAGTAATTTAGGTCTCAGTCGACTCGAGGTAGGGCGTCAATCAATGCATGCGGAGGCTGCGGCAATCCAAATCGCGGCAGAGCGTTTGGATGGTGCCTTTGAGCGCGCCTTGGATTTGATTTTAGAGTCCGGCAGTAAGTTGGTGATCTGCGGCATCGGTAAGTCAGGGCATATCGGCACGAAGCTGGCGGCGACTTTATCGAGTTGCGGGATCCCTGCAGTGTTTTTGCATGCGGCTGAAGCTATTCATGGAGATCTGGGGGTGTATCAGCCCGGTGATCCGACGATCGTGTTGTCGAAGAGCGGCAGCACGGCGGAAGTGCTGCGCTTGATGCCGATGTTAAAAAAACTTAAGTCTCCTGTGATTGCGATTGTCGGCAATATAGACTCTCCGATCGCGGCAGCGGCCGATGTGGTGCTGGATGGCAGTGTCGAGCGTGAGGCTGATCCGCTTAATCTAATGCCAACGTCAAGCTCGACGGTGAGCTTGGCGATTGGCGATGCCTTGGCGGCGGCGTTGGTTAAGGCGCGTGATTTCACTAAGGAGGAATTCGCAACCTTCCATCCAGGTGGGCAGCTTGGGCGGAATTTGCTGATGACGGTCGGTGATGTGATGCACGTCGCCGATGAAGTCGCCTGCGCGCGAGCTGAAGAAACACTGCGCGAAGTGGTGATTCGGATGACGCAGTTTCCATTCGGTGCGGCTTGTATCGTGGATGCGTCGAATGGCTTGGCTGGAATTATAACGGATGGCGACATTCGGCGTATTCTTTCGCAGGAAGGTGATATTTTGAATTTCAAAGTGGGGGATTGCATGACCAAATCACCGATCTCAACGCAGTCGAAGGTGCCCCTGGGTGATGCGGTGCGTATGATGGAAGATCGCAGTTCACAAATTTCGGTGCTACCAGTGGTCGCTGAGAGCGGCGAGCTGTTGGGTTTGCTGCGTCTGCACGATGCCTATCAACCGAGCTTTTCATAAGGCACTACGCTATGGGATCTCCATCTGTTGCGCCTCGTGAGTGGGCGGTTGTTGCGGTCGGTGGCTTGACGTTGGCTTTTACGGCTTGGGGGCTCGCGGGTGTGCAGCTCTGGTCGTTACATACTTTGTTGGCGGGCGGCTTGTTGACCTGGCTATTCTCAGTCGTGCCGATGCCACAGAGGTGGAATGGGGCGGACGGTGAGCATGGTAATGCACAGAATGTAAAACGCCTGCTGAAGTTTCCAGTCTTTTGGCTGGGTGTGGCTTTTCTGGCCTATATTGCCATCCAGGGGTTGAACCCTGCGTGGCAGCAACTGCGCGATGACAGTGGCTGGTGGGTCGAGGAAGTGGAGCCAGTGAGTTGGCTACCGGCTGGAGTCGATACCAGCTATGTGCCGATGAATGCGTTTCGGGTGCTATCGAGCTTTGCGGCGGCGTTTACTTTGGTTTGGGGATTGTGGGTGGGAGTGCGTCGGCGCAGCAGTGCGGTGCTCTTGCTGTGGGCTTTGGTGATCAGTGGTGTGGGGATGGCGATCGTGGCGATGTTGCAAAAGTTCTCCGGCGCAGATGCGGTGCTGTGGACGGTGAAGTCATCGAACGTTCATTTCTGGGGTACGTTCTTTTATCGAAATGAGGGCGTGGCCTACCTGAACTTGATTATCTGCGCCTGTGCCGTCCTCTATTTCTACCATTTCAATCAAGCGGAGCGTCGTGGCCAGAGTGGCGGGCCGCACTTACTACTCTTTGTATTTGTGGCGGTTCTGTATACGTCGATTGGTTTGGCGCTTTCGCGGGGCGGGATTCTCTTTGGCGGCGTAATGATGGCTTGCTTCTTTCTCGCGGCTGCTGGGCGTTGGCTGTTTTCAAACTCGGCGCGCAATTCGATTCTGCTGACGTTGCTGATTGGCTCCTTGCTGGGCGTTGGCGGCTATATGATGTTTCAATACGTCGACATTCAGGATATTGAAACACGCTTCGGTGATATAGAAGCGACGATTCAGTCGGCTGACCAAGACTCGCGAGCGATCACGACCAAAGTGACTTGGCAGATGGCGCAAGAGGAGTTGTGGCTCGGGTGGGGCGCAGGCTCATGGCGCTACATCTTCCCGATGTATCAGAAGAGCTATCCGCAGATTTACTATCAACGTTACCACCCCAGGCGTGGCTGGATTGGACGAAAGGTCTACCACTACGCGCACAATGATGTTGTGCAGTTTCTCTGTGAGTATGGGATCGTGGGTTGTGGCATATTACTGATGATCTTTGGCTATTGGGTCTGGCATCTACTGTTTCGAGCATCGGGCAATGCCTTATGCGCGCTGATGCTAATGGTCGGCCTCAGCACGGCATTTGGGCATGCCTTTGTGGACTTTATCTTTCAAAGTCCGGTCTATTGGCTCGCGCTCAATGGCTTACTTTGTGTCAGCGTGAAGCTGCTCTCACTGCATAGTGAGCGCGTCT
>Ga0209713_10002460_pt1 | contig 11491 bp, 11 predicted proteins | sample ArcOceMetagenome_3_FD_187444 | JGI IMG/M metagenome (GOLD analysis project Ga0209713, IMG submission 187444) | Marine eukaryotic phytoplankton communities from Arctic Ocean - Arctic Ocean- Svalbard ARC20M Metagenome (SPAdes) (version 2) | ecosystem: Environmental > Aquatic > Marine > Oceanic...
CACCCATGAAATTTCCATAGCCTTATCTGAAGGCGAAGCTGTGGTTCCAGGTGCGATCGGAAGGAGAGCGATGCGAGCCTGGCTAATTAATAGAAGCCTCCTTCAGTTCGCCACTACGCTCCTCACTAAACCCCCTTTCCTCACTAAACCTCATGCTCATCGCAGACTTTCTTAAATCAGGAGGAATGAACGACAGGATGTTTTTTGGCGACAAGGAGTACGCAAAAATTTGGGCGACGCACAGATTCGACCTCATCCCGAACTTCCTCGAAAGCCAACGACCTGACAAATATATAGGGTTACACTCAGAGACTTTTATGAAATTCCTCATGCGGAACGTGCCTGTGGTAGAAAAACGGATATGCTTCCACAGGGTCAGGGGAACAGGGAAGATCGTCAAAGACTGCAGCCTTGGCTTTATCGACGACCTGAGAATATGGATGTTTGGTTTCAATTTACCTGCACTCAAGAGAAAACTGCAGAGAATAAAATAAAATAAGAATTGACATCGTGTGCACCGAACGAAAATGCCCACTGGCTTCTCGACGCACCAAAAAAACACACACTACTTTCCATCCCCACCCATGAAACAACATTTTTTGTCCATGAGTCGGTTTCCCCCCAAACACAGAGGAAAGGCTTTTATCCTATGTGCAATCCTCCTCGCGATCATTACACAACTCCCTGAGACCCCGTCCACCCCAACGAAATGGGTGCCACGCTTTAGTAACTACCAAAGTCCCTCCCTCGACAATGAGTTCTCCATTGAGGCTTCAAAAATGAGATTTAACAACCGAATATCGCGTGTTCCAAGGACACCCGGACACCAATATACAATATCGGTTGTAACCGCGGCTACTACGAAGCATCGCTTTCTATCCCTTGTTCGACTCTGTGACTCCTTGGTAAACGCTGATTATGCTGGATATACAAACATCCGGCTCATCTTCAACATTGACGTGGGTACATCGGCCGATGTCGTCGAGTATGCAACTAGCTTCTCGTGGCCGCACGGATCGAAATCGATTCACCGCCGTGTCAAAAAAGGAGGGTTGGTTACTGCAGTTGCTGAATGCTGGTATCCATCATCTCCAGAGGACCACGGCATAATCCTTGAAGACGACATTGAAGTAAGCCCGTACTTTTTCAGGTGGCTGCTGAATGCACTCAAAGCTCACTACGCAGATCCTGATCCTCGAGTTGTTGGCATCAGTTTGTACACTCCAAGGACAGTCGAACACATTGTTGGAAGGGCAAGGTTCCGCATCGACCCATCAAAAATATACAGAGAAACCATGTACGGACAACCACTCCCGTGCTCCTGGGGTGCTCTGTGGCTCCCTTCAGCATGGACCGAGTTCTTGGCATACATGAGCACCCGCCTGGAGGCAGAGGAGGCAGTAAGTGTCAAAGGCACCACCGTTTCCGTACCCGGGAGTCTTACAATGTACTGGGCAAGATCGTGGAAAAAATACATGATGGAGATTATGTACACCAAGGACTATTATATGATCTATCCAAACTTTCCTTACCAAACCTCATTTTCCACAAACCACGTCGAACTCGGCGAGCACATTACCTCGGAAAAAGAGAGGGAAAAACGCCTTGCAGACTTTACAGTCCCACTTTTCCAAGAAAGCTCCTTCGAAATGTTAAAAAGGGAATTCGGGTTGGACGATCCCCTGAGCTTCCTCCCAACTCTGCGGAATATAAGAATGCTAGACATACACAGCAGACCAATGATCGACGTCAACTGTTTCGTCGACGAGGAATGCACACAGCAATACCCACCTCAAGTTCCTTCTCCTTCAACAGCCACCAAACTATGGTCAACAAGACGAGATCACGTTTGCCAGGACATTCCTTTCAACGACAACTACCTAATGAAAGATAGTAATACACTTACACTCGTGATAGATAGCGGCCCGAGGTGCGACATGCCCATCCTAGTGAAGCAGCTTGAGTACTATTCGAAAAGTTCAACTATTGCCGCAATAGTAGTCATTTGGAACGACCGTCTTCGCGCCACTCCTCCATCTGTTGATCTCGGTAATACTTTCGTGACATTCTTACCACAATTTCAAAGCAGCAGAAACAATAGATACAATCCTTCGTCAAAGATCATCACGGATGGAGTTATTATCATGGAACTAGGAATCAGAGTTCATCTGGATGACATCACAGAAGCTCACAAACTGTGGGAGGGCCATAAAAATAACATCGTCGGGTTCTCCCCCATAATCAGCCAACACAATGATCAGGAGTACATTGGTATCAAATCCAATGTCATGGTCCTGCATAGTAGCTTCTTAAAAATGTACTCGTGCGACGAAGGCACAGCATATGCCCAGTACCAGGTAGACAGACTCGACGGATACGAGGACTTAGCAATGAGCATGCTTGTATCAGCTGTTGTAAAGGATGCATCTCCGCTAGTTTTGGACCCAATGCACCGCTTGATTCGATTTGCTGATCGACATGAGCCCAAGTCCACACGTCTCGAGGCAAGTACAAACATCTTCACCGAATTCTTCTTCCATTCCTCCATAACACCAACACAAAAACTCAAAGCAACGACTTTGTTGCAAACAGGAGATGTCATAAAAACGAAAACCAAGCTTCAGCCATTTCACCTGAAAGGTGGATCCAAGGCAAGGAGGGACGAGCTCAGTTGTGTTTATGACGGCTTCTACAACAAGTGGTCTGCAACAAACAACTATAATGGTGGAAAAGACGAGGAAGAGGAATCCCTTGAAACAATCTGCAAGTCTGGTTGGGATAACTTGGAGCAAATTAACTGAATACCGTTTCAATTATGTGTCAACATTGGTGTATTCACAACCTTTATTAGCAGCAAACACCTCAAACACCTCGCCAAATGCACTTTGTAGCAAGACAGTCCCATTCGTTCTCCCTGTCTCTGCAACCATCCTTTTCTGAAGGACTCTACTGACTTCCGGCACGTTGAGACCAACCACAGGACAACCGACAGCGTCCCTGCGGGTGCCTGGGCTCGAAAGCTCACCAGCACTGACAACGACCTCCTTGAACAAGATTGGCTTGTGCCAGCCCTTTGAATTTTTCACAACTGTACCCGCAGCAACCATATTCCTCATGAAAACCCGAAGATCTCGAATGACAACACCTCCGATTCTAAACAAATCTTTCGCAGGCTTAGAAACCCAACCTTTCTTTTTTGGGGGGGGGTTACTGAACGTAGACATCTTTTCCTTCAGTTCCCCCATATTCTCCGCAATGCCCTTTTGCATCTTTTTCATCACCGCAACACCTTCCCGTGTCACGTCTTCTAAGCTTGTACTGCCATCCTCTACCCGTCTCTGAACATGCTTCACAGCACTGATGAAAGACCTTTTCTGCTCTCGCACAGCCTTTTCCAAACCTGCGACCCCTGATTCATTAGCAGCCCTCCCTGCCCTAGACAGAGTCCCCATGAAGCTTTTCATCAATTTATTTGCCTTCTCTTCGGTGGGGTCCACTGGTGTTGAGATGGGGGAGGATGGAACGTCTGAAATATTGGACGGAACACGTGACGACACGGAGTGAGAAGCACCCGAAGGAGATGTAGGACCACGAAGAGGACCCAATGTCGCTGGATCTGGTAAATCCAAGCTGGGATCGAGAAGCATGTAGTTGAATACCTAAGCAAGAGAGAGGGGTTAGAAGATGTACTTGGTTCCAAAAATCGTCAGAGACCAGAGCGCCACCCAACGACTCACATTCGCGCGTTTCTCAACAAATGCTTGAATATCACTAACGCACACAGAGTAAACCTCCTTGGCAGGATAGCGTAACAGAGGTAGGAAACTCAGTACCGAGAAAGAAACCCTCATATGACCACATCGTCCAACCAAAGGAGAGTCCCATCCCCATTCTGATCTACCAGGAGTATGAAAGACAATATCGCGAGCCTCGAATATACCTCTAAACAATGAAAGGTGACAAAATCCTACTGTCACACGAGATGAGTTTGTTGTTTTGGTCAATTGGCTAACGAAGAGTCTCTTGACCAATAAATTGAAGAAACGAGGAAAGATAAGAACCAAAAGTGCAAAGGAAACGGGCAACGAGATCACCAGCCCCCTTCCAATGTCAAAAAACACCAAATCCATTTTACTCCATTTCAGTTTATGCCCTCTAAGATCCCCAAACCTCACTTACTAACCTCAATTTTTGGTCGTATGACATTGGACTGCCCCCAGGACATTAGAGACTACGCAACTTGTGTTCTTGAGTCTCACAAGAGTGATAAACTGAGGAAGGGCGTTTGTGAGAGGGAGTTCCAAGCCCTTAGAACCTGTTTTGACAAGTGTAGGAAGAAGCCTTTGCGAAGATAGAACCACATCTACAGGTTTACTGCTTGTATTATATAAGGAAGGAATCGCTTTGTAGGTCATGGTGTTATCTTGGGCATTTTCCAGAGGGAGGGGTGCAGGTGGTTCGGAAGTTGATAGTTTGACAGGCTCACAGCGCAGATCTACATCACTTCCGATGTATAGCAGAGCATACTACACCCCCGCAAGATACAAAAGTCTGGGTGGATTATGCATACCCTACAGGTTTGCTTTTTGTGTTCTCCTTTTGTGCTGTGTTGTTTTGGTTCTATTTGCAACTGGCTTCCAAGCTCAAGTGATACCAAGCCCACTCCATGCGAACCCCCCCCTTGCCTTCAACTATGATGGAAAAGCTTCCAAGGCCACACATCTTGTCATTGTCGCTGGCCATGCTGTTCTAAACTTTGCTTCTGATTTGAAAAGGGCCGCAAGTAGCGATGATGCGTGGCACTTGCTCGAGTATCAAAAGGGCTCCGGGCTTCCAGAGGCAATTTTAACTCATATTAAGGAGGGCTTGAAAGTGGCAGAGAACGATCCTAGTGCCTTGCTGGTCTTTAGCGGTGGAGAAACTCGTCGCGACGTAGGTCCCATCTCCGAGGGAGCTTCATACTATGCTGTTACAGATGCTTTATCCGTGTGGGGGGACAGCAACGTCCGTGCTCGAACTATTACTGAAGAATATGCGACTGACAGCCTTCAAAACCTATTGTTCTCAATATGCAGGTTCCGGGAGATCACCAATTCCTACCCACTGCGTATAACTGTGGTTTCTTTCTCATTCAAGTCCAATCGTTTCGTGAACCAACATGCAAGAGCAATTCTCTGGCCATCAAATGCTCTATCATTTATCGGAGTCGACCCACCAACAACCTCTGGGTTCGACCTAGAATCCGCATCAAGGGGAGAGAGAGAGAACTCAGCGAGTGCATTCGAAAAAGACCCGTACGGGTGCAATTCAAAGCAGCTTATTGACAAGAGAATATCCAGGAACCCCTTCTCAAGGAGTCACAACTATGCTACCACGTGTTCCGAAATCTCCGGTCTGCTTTCATATTGCGGAGATCTATTATACACGGATGAACTCCCCTGGCGAACGTAACAGGTCCAAGAGGTTCATGTTTTGAGGAAAATGTTTTCTCGCTTCATTCCGATTTAACCACCGCTGTTGCTTTCATATATTTGACCGAGAGTAATTTGAGACCAGTTATGACATTTCCTCTTCCAACTTAACACTGACGATTTACTATTGCCCATGTCCCAACCAAGAAGAAGAGAGAATAAACAATAAATTTTTTAAAGGGATTTCACAATAAGCAACAAGAGGCCCTTGTTTTCGACAAACACGCGTCACAGATCTTAACAATGCCTAGCTCGCGCTTATTCACGTTGATAACAATTACAATTTCCATCGCAGGTGTGCTTGTACTTTGGAATGGCCCGAAGACGCAAGGTTATTTAAATCAGTTTTCTCAGGACTACAGCAACTTTGGAACCAAAAATTCAACGACAAGTACCTCAAATGGTGCTTCCTACGCTAATACTACTGGTATTATGGCCAACGGAGCTTCAACATCATCATCACCATCCTTATCACCTTCACAGCAGTCTTCTTCTTCACCATCATTTCCTTCCTTACAATCGTCACCAAAACCAGCCCCACCTTCCTTTTCCAGCTCTCAAAGTGATGTCATCGACAAAAATCAACTTTCCACATGTCTTGAAGACCTGTCGACTAACATGCCAATCAATGCTCAAGGTAAAATGAAAGCCCACCACTGGGATGCAAGGACACCAAAGTGGAACGAAGATGAACGGTGGAACCCCCTAGGGCTGGTAGCACCGTGCACCATATGGTACATTGGTGCAAACACACACGGTCGTGATGGTGTGCGGCTCCAAAGCGACTACTCCTGTTCCATTGATGTGTTTGAGCCCGTGCCTGAATATGCATCGCAGCTACAGGAAAACTGGGCAGGCGTGCCACACTCCACAGTGCATCCGTACGGTCTTGGTTCGTCAACCCGTACGGTGGAGGGTGTAGCCCTTGAAGGCGAAAGCACTTTTACCATGGAGGGCTCTTCTGAGAAAGGTGGTAAGGGCGGAACAGAACTCTCAATTCGAAGCGTTTACGAAGTGTGGGTCGACCTCGGCTCTCCAAGGATCGACTTGATTCATGTGAATTGTGAAGGGTGTGAATGGGAGATGTGGGAGGCACTATTGGAACACGATCTTTTGCGACAAATTGGTACGGTCCAAGTAGGAACGCATTGGTTTCCGCAAGTAATAGATATCGAGGAAAGGTACTGTACGATAGAGGGAAGGATGAAGGAGACGCATACGATTGCTTTCAAGCAAGCCTTTGGATGGGAACGGTGGATTTCCACTCCTTAAAAGAAAAACGATGGTCTGTATTTTCTTATTTTCAAAGGCATTGTTTATAGTCCCGATCGACATCTTGAATCGACTCCATACACTTAATCTGTTCTAGATCACGCGGAGGTGATGGTCCAATCCAACTAACTTGCATATTATCTTTGACATGAACCGTCATCGCCCTTTCATCCAACCCGCACTCGCGCCGCTGCGCGCGATTGACCTCATCGTCACTACCTGCGCCACGGCCTTCTAGAAGCCAAGGGTACGTCTTTACTTTGTACTTCACTAACAAGAGACTTGAAATGGCCTGATCGCACTGGTGATTGTAGTTGTCTGCCAGATATGCGTCATAGTCTTCACCATATTTGGAAGGTCGACCTCGATTGCCAATAACGTCTGGCTGTTGTGACCAGGCTGCCATCTCACGTACAAAGTTGATAGACTCTGGAGTCTTCCGGAACAGAATGTTTCCACCAGAGGACTGAACACTCGAAGAAACGTCAAGATGATCTAAATCCATCAGTATCATAGAATCACGACTGGCAAGTCTGGCCAGCGTGTAGTCTTGATGAGAGTGATGAAACCCTGCAACCTCATTTTCTTGGGCTAAACACATGAACTGCATGATTGAGGGATCACATCGAAAGTCCGAATCGATGTAGAACATGATATCTCCGTCATTCATTTCGCCCATTGTTCGATATTCGACGTAGTGTTTCCACATCCAGAGCCCAACGCCATGTTTATTTGCCAGCAGCTCTTTGTTTCTTTCTCGGTATTCTTCATCCAAATCATCTGGTCCCCATATCCTTACTTCATCAAAGCCATGCAATAGGCACGAAGGCCGGGTGTGTAATCTTGCAATTTTATTCCTGCTTTTACCGTCTGCGTAAGTTACAGCCCAGTATTTTTGTCCCGGCTTCTTCTCACAGGGGGCTTCTGGCTTGGTTAGATCTTGAGAACCGTCGTAGACATAGCGCCAGTAGAAAGAAGTATCACGCTTATACTCAAGCGTACTGTATCTTACAGGAGTGACTTCAAGATTTGTACGAGGCGAAGGCCCTTCCGATGGTAAAGCTAGTTTTTTAGTAGGGATACGCGACGCCACAAGTCCTCTGAGTTCATCAGCCTTGTCGAAAAGTGCTCGCAACCATGCTGCCACGTCGTGCTTACTTTTGGGTTTACTTATTTCATTTTGTGCTTCAGTGGTAGATTCACCAGTATTCATTTGCTCGTCAACAACAAATTGAAGAGCTTCTGAGAAATATGACCCTTTCAGAAAGGTTCGATCCGGCGCAAATTCTGACGATACTTCAAACACTCCACTTGGGTCAAGGCGGGGAGCACGTCCCGTTACTGTAGTTGAACATCCCCAGCATTGGAAATCACCATCATTAAGGGTGTTAGTGGGTTTTTGAATCTTCGACACTCAAAAGAACTTTGGGAGTTCCTCCTTCATTATATGTTTTCTAGCATCAGAACACTTGGACCAGCAGGAGATGTCACGAACGTGCAACCACGCAAAATTCCGGGTGTATAGATCAGGGCGCATTCCTGGATCACTTTCTGAACTAAGTAGCTTCATGAAATCTTCTACCTCTGTGCTCACGTCACCATGGGCAACCAGTGTATCAAAAGAAAAATGTCTACTCCACACCATCGGCTTCACACGAATACTAGGGTAGGTTGTGAGCCAATCAACAGAAGCGCCTCCCAAATCAGACCCTTTAACATGACTAAATGAGAGAGATGGCAACTTCTCTCTTAATCTGGTCAGATCCATAACCAGAAGTCCAGGGTGAAGGTAAGGAGGCGAGGACGCGTGATCTTCGATAACAGCGACAACGTCAGGGCTACCTAGCCGCTCCAAGTAATCAAGAGGATCCCAATTCTTCACCAAAAACATATCAGCATTCAGGTGAACTAGTACCCTAGTAGAAAGGGTAGGCGTAATTGATTCAAAGGTATAGTTCATACATTCATCCAAAGCACTTCTGGGGCACTTGTGTACAGTCATTCCAAGCTCATCCAAAACCTCTTTGTCTGTTGCATCATAATAATTCCCAGATAGCACCAAGTGGTATTCAAACTCAGGGCTAAAGCGTTTCAAATTAGCTACCTGGAGCTTCGCTGCTTGAACAGCTGACTCGTGAGCAGCTTGGACCATGAAAGAAATACCAGATGAACTAGGATTATCCACTAGGTCTTGGGAGGTGTCTTGGGAGGCAGATGTGTCATGCTCAGTTTCCTGGGAAGCATCGCGGGACGATTCTTTGGACGAGGAATCCACAAGATCAGGCGAACTTGGGTCCTTTGTTGCCCCATCAAAGGTACCATGATGGGAAGCGTCGTTGGAAGGGTCGGTTTTGTCACCTTTGACGAACCCATTCCCGCTTATAACATCCAACCCACTCGTACCGCTTATTCCGTGCGTTATTATACCCGAACTACCAGGTATCGCGGAGTCATAATTCTTAGAAAATTGATTTAATTTTGCCTGCGTCTCCGGCCCAACCCAAAAAACCAGCAGACTGGCAAGGAATATAGCAATTGTCGTCGGGACGAATAGACGCGAGCTAAACTGCCTTTGCGTTGGCGCCATTGGAATCTTGTATGGTATCCAAGTGTAGGGCACCAGGCAACGGAGTTTTGAGGTTGTTTAAGCCTTGAAGGATAAAGAGCCGAACCTTTCCGATGAATTCTTCCTCCGAAAACCTTCCTAGAGTATCTTCCTCTCGATGACTTGGTGACCCGGTCAAAGGGGACAAAAGGTAAGAGAGTAACCCGAGGAGAGAGGGAGGAGAAAGGGGAGAAATTTGTGAGCAAAGGCCGGTAATGTTGGGAGCATTGAGGGTAAGATTTTAACCTTTTATGATTAGTAATTGAATTGAATAAAGTGATATATAGTTTAAGTAGACTATAGATTGATATTAGAAATAATTATTAATTATGAGATATTGCGTTGGGAGGAGATAAAAGCTTACCAAAAGTGAAAGGTTTGGGTAAAAGTTTTTGAAATGACTGATTTGTGATGATTTACTTATCGCTTATAGGTAAATTGCTATATTCGATTATTATTAAGACGTATATAGTGAGAAATGGGATAATATTGTATAATTAGGTTAGATAATGGGAACAACCAATGCTGGAGTCAATCTGAGGACCTTAGGAGGTGATTAAATGATAGATTTACGTTGCTAAATTAGGGTACATTGACTGTAAATGGTATAGCTATATGTAAATGACGATAAATGGGATAGTTAAGATGAAGGGACCATCGAGTGGGGGGACAAGGAGGTTAGAAATGAGGTATGTGGGGAAGATCTAGGGGTAGATAATTGATTTAGAGAGATAATTAGGGATATTATCGTCCGTGGTTATGACAGATTAGGTTTATTGTACCTTATAATGGAGATATTGATATAGGGTCGACGAAGATGAGGTAAAGCGGTATATGGGAAGGGTGGGGGTCAATCGAGTGGTAGTAGGGGTATTGCTGGTTACTATTAAGGGTATGGGTGACCTTGTGGTGTATAGGAGAGGAGTGTACGAGTTGATTGAAAGAAGTTATGGGCATAGGGTATAATGGGGGCAGAAAGGGTGTCATTGAACGATGTGCAGGTCATACGAAGGACTATATCAGTTGCTAGCAATGTATATCTGTTGTGTGTTGATAACGTATAACTTTGAAAAAGAAGAAACGAGCACAATGAAGTACTTTATTGAAGAAATTGTGATATAGTTTCTTAAAGTGCCAATTCCAGTAAATAACATAGCAGTCCACTGTTGGTCGTCAATACAGCAGAATTCCCACAACTCAGAGTAGTAAAAGTTCGCTCTCTTTCCACGACCTAGCCACGACCGCAAACTTCCTTTGAGATAAATTAGCAAACCTCTTCCCCACTCTTCGACCCCATGTCTCCACATTTTGAGCTCTAAATAACAAGTATTTATAATAAAATTCTCAATCTTATCATCAATTATATTTATATCAACATTAAAATCATTTAATATAAATATAATAAAAATAATAAATATCCAAATTCTCATTCTCCAAACTCCTCAAAAAAAGAATGCCTCCCTCTTTGGATCGTTCATTATGCAATAAGGCAACTTCTAGTGATAGTTCTCCAACACCTGGATATTTATATAATGATTTACGAAGTAAGTATATGAGTAGAGTGCATATAGGAATATATATCAACCCTTCTCTCTCCATCTTACTGCCCCGCCTTCTCTTTATACCTAATTTTAGTGCATTTATGTAGTTCAATAAATATACCGGATGCATTAGCTAAATACTTATTTGAATCTAGATTAACTAGACCATCATCACATACAAAGTATAAAGGTAAGATGTTAGATAATGTACAATGACTGTAAGGAAGATCGAGGAGGAGAGAGATGTGATTCAATTATTGCCCTATTATGACAATTATATAACATTATAACACTGCATCACTATCACTACACTATATTCTAACACCCACCTCCCTTAATCTCCTCATATAGTCCTAAAGTTAGTCGAAACACTCTGTATAACAGCCCAGAATCCTCATTTCAACCGTGCCTGCATGCCCTACGCGTCCCATATCCGTACCCTCACAACCTTCTCCGGCAAGCCCGATCCCGTTCGCGGGGACGCCGAGAACGCGAGGGTTAGGGAGTACGCGGGGAAGTGCATTAGGGCGGTTTATGCAGACATTCAGGAGAAGGGGAAAACGGGGGGAGGGGTAGGGAGCAGGATCGAGGGCATTGGAAGC
>Ga0209713_10002462_pt1 | contig 11481 bp, 7 predicted proteins | sample ArcOceMetagenome_3_FD_187444 | JGI IMG/M metagenome (GOLD analysis project Ga0209713, IMG submission 187444) | Marine eukaryotic phytoplankton communities from Arctic Ocean - Arctic Ocean- Svalbard ARC20M Metagenome (SPAdes) (version 2) | ecosystem: Environmental > Aquatic > Marine > Oceanic...
TGCGGCGCGCCAACGCGAGCCTCGACGCGATGGCGTGGGTCGGGCTGACCGAGCGCCTCGCGCCGTCGCTCTGCCTGCTGCGCAAGACGCTGCTCGACGGCGTGAGCGCCGAGACGCGCGCGCGCTTTGTGCCCCCCGCGGCTGGAGTGAGAGGCGGCGGCGGCAGCGTCACGGGGTGGTGGCAGTGCGGCTGCATGAAAACCTGCCGCGGCCCATCGGTCGTGCCTCCGCCTCCGCCTCCGCCTCCACCGCCGTCGCCGCCGTGCCTCCTCGATCCCACCATGGCTCGTGGAAGCGGCGGTCGTGGCGGCGGCCACAGAGGAGTACGTGGCTGGTTGAATGGCTGGAGGCTTCGCATCCCGCACAAGGGCGCGCGCGGCAAGGCGCCACGAGTGCGCGGCGGCGAGTGCGAGCGGCCGGACAGTTTGGGCTCGTACCACAGCGCGTGCTGCGACGGCGGCGCGCGGCTCGACTCGAGCATCCAACGCTCGGCGTCCAACGGCCTCTCGCGGCTGCTGCGTGAGCGGTTTGGCGCGAGCGTGTGGCCGCCGCTCGCGGCGCACCTCGCGAGCGAAATGGCCATGTATGCGCATGCGACGCGGCTGCACGCGCAGCGCGTGGAGGAGGCGGGTTGCTGAGAGGTCATGGTCAATAAAAATAAATGACGGTATCCTCTCTCACGCGCTCCCTCTCAGGCGAGCAGCTTGGCCTTGGCGGCCTTGAACTCGTCGTCGTCAAGCAGCCTCTGCCTGCGCCTTGAGGTTGGCCAGCTCCTGAATCTGCTCACCAAACGTCTACTCCGACGGCCCCGACGGCGCCGCGCCCGTTCCCGTGACCACCAGTGGCGCGACGGCCATTGGCACAGTTGGCTAACCCTAATCAAGACACTGTAAGCTGTTTAAGCAGAGCTCTCCCCGTGATCCCTGTTTAGGCTGTTTAGGCGATGCTTTTGCTGGGGATACCTTTCCAACCCGGAGTAATGCACAGCGTCTAGTTGAGCTCAGATTTGACACAGGCAAATATCACGCCAGGAATGAGCACATTGTGTAATGCACAGACTCAAAGTTGAGCTGCGATCTTTTCTCTGCAAATACTACTTCGGAGATATGTCCGCGGCTCACGCGCTGCTCGCCACGCCCGAGCTCGTCGAGCAGGCGACAGCGGCGCCACAGCTGCTCAACACGCTCGACAGGCTCGACAGGCTCGTGATGCCGACGGTCGTGGCCGCCAGCGGTGGCTACGTCAACGCCAGCCTGCTGCACGAACGCCGGGCCTCTTTGCCGCCGCCGGGGACGGCGCCGGCCGCCTGCTGGTGGAGCGATCAGGAGGTGGAGGTGGCGCCGGGACGCTGGTGCCGGAAGCCGCCGCCCTTTGCGAGGCTCAAGCCGGAGCTGCCGGTGCGCACGCTCGCAGCCGACGAGAAGCCGCTGCTGTCGGCGGAGCTCGCGCGGCAGCACGCCTCGCCCGACAACATGCTCATCGTCACGTACGTCAACAAGAACCGGCTCGACTTTGCGCTCACGATGGTGCGCCACCTGCTCGCCGTGGGCCAGCCGCACCACCTAGTGGGGGCGCTCGACGAGGAGGCGCTCGTCGGGCTCGAGGAGCACGGCGTGCCGTGCTACCTGCTCGACTACTCGAGGCTCTCGACGTCGGACACGGGGTGGGGCACGTCGGCCTTCCGCAAGCTCGGGCTGTACAAGGTGCGGATGGTGCTCGAGCTCGCGCGCACCGGCGTCGACACGCTCACCGTCGACGCCGACGCGCTCATCCTGCGCGACCCGCTGCCGTACTTCAGAGCGCTGCCGCAGGCCGACGTCCTGATGAGCTCCGACCACCTGGCGTCGACGAACGGCTACGCCGACGAGGGGCTCGAGGGCGAAGGCGCCTTCGGCGCCGCCTTCAACATCGGCTTCATCTTCATCCGCGCGCGCGCGCTCGAGTTTGTGGAGGAGTGGAATCGGATGGTGCAGTCGCAGGCCAGCGCGTGGGACCAGAACCTCTTCGCCGACGCGCTGCGCGAGCACCACGAGAACACGCTGACGCCCGAGCGGCTGAAGCCGATGTTCCAGACCAAGAGCGGCCGCCACCTGATGGCGGGCGTGCTGCCCGTGTCGCTCTTCGCGTCGGGCCACACGTTCTTCGTGACGCGGATGGCGCACCTGATGCGCACGCAGCCGTACATGGTGCACACGACCTTCCAGTACGGCGGCGCGCAGGGCAAGCGCCACCGGCTGCGCGAGGCGATGATCTGGGAGGACGACGAGGCCTACTACTCGCAGCCCGACTTTCTGCACTTTGACCTCGACGTGCCGTACGAGCTGACCTACGTCAACGGCGGCCGCGTCGGCGCCGACGGCACGCAGCCGTTCGAGAAGCGCATGTCGGTCGCGCAGCACTTTGCGCTGCTGCACCACCAGCTCACGCAGATCCGCGACGCGCTCGCGCTCGCGCAGGCGCTCGGCCGCGTGCTCATCCTGCCGCGGCTCGTGTGCGGCCTCGACCGCTGGTGGGCGCCGCACTCGGGCATCATCCCCGGCTCGGCGGCGCGGCTGCCGCTGCTCGAGTGCCCCGCCGACCACGTCATCGACCTCGAGCGGATGGGCAAGCCCGAGAAGACGCTGCGCGAGGCGGGGATGCTGTGCAACCCGCGCGTGCCGTCGTCGGTGCTGATGTCGCAGCGCAACGTCACGCTGCCGCACCCGGCCGTCGCCAAGGACGGCGCCGGCCGCGACGCGGCGTACGACAAGGTCTCGGCGGCGGTGCGCACGCTGCGGCAGGAGCACGCCGCCGTCAAGGTGCTGCACGTGGCGGGCAAGCTGCCCGACTACCGCGCCGTGCTCGCCGCCAACACCGCCAAGAACTTTGAGCGCACCGTCTCGAGCTACGGCGGCCTTTGGTGCTGCAACCGGCCGCCGGGCGGCCGCGGCGCCGGCCACATCTGGTACGACTTCCTCTGGGACGTCGTGCCGCACCGCGACCGGCACAACCGCGAGTGGACCGACGAGTGGGTTCCCAAGATGGGCCCGTGAGAGCCCGCACGGGACACTCGCGCGACGCCGCGTGGAGTTGGCGGTACCTGTTCCCGTGGCGCTTCGTGGCTGTATATGGTGTACCGCTGCCAGATATTAACAAACAAGGCGCGGCGCGCGAGAGCCGTCACCGGGTGCGCACCGCGCACCGCCACCTCGGGGGGGCACACAGGACGTGACAGGCATGGTGACAGGAGCCCTATACTTTCGTGTACGTACTAAGTACTACTACGTAGTACTTAGGGTCTGGTCATCACCCACATCGGACTCGTGACAGATAGGAGATAGGCTACACTCTACCCTCAAGCGCACACACATACACTCTTGTCCGCGCCGGTCATGGCTGGCTCCCAAACTCCACATGTGTCTGGCGGTTATCACCCCGTCACGGCCGGTCACCGCCGTCCCCGTCGGTCACACCCGTCACACCCATCCCCGCCCGTTCCCGCCCGTCCCCACCCGTCCCCGCCTCCCCGCCGGTCCCCGCCCGTCCCCGCCGGTCCCCGCCCGTCCCCGCCCGTCCCCACCGGTCCCTGTCCGTCCCCGGGTTGGCCCTGCGAGCTCAACCAAAGTTGGGCATCGGCGGCTGCGACGACGGCCCAGGCTCACGAAAGTCGGGCAGCGCCGACTGCTACCGCAGCGCACGCGACCAACCGCGGCGGCAAAACACCACGACCCCCGTGAGCTCTCCAGAGACATGGTGCGCGGCATCCTACCTCCGGGCGGCCCTATGCCCCGCTGGGGCAAGGCGGTGGCTGTCGTGCCTGCGGCGGTGGTGCAGCCACAGCCGGCCGTGGAGGAGCTACCATCCAAGCCAGCCCAGCGGCGGCGGCTGAGCGATGTGGTGCATGATGCGGTGGAGCTGAAGCTCGGGGAGAGCTGTGGGTCCATCGACAGGTCGATATCGATCTCTCTGCGCGCGGGTCCGCCACCGCCCGACATCGACCCCGCGGCTGAGGCGGCTGCCGCGAGCAGCTCTGCTGGGGCAGGAGCCCCGTCGCTGGAGAAGCGGCAGTCGTCGCGCCTGCAGCGCGCCTCGTCGTCAATGTCCGTCGACAGCGGCGAGACTCGCAAGAGCGGCCCCGACGGCCGCCCACCGCCCCGCCTGAAGAGCGGGTCCGACGCGATGATGGTGGGCACGGGAGACATGGTGGCACTGGGGGAGGAGTCGAGTCTACCGCCGCCGCCGCCACCTGCGGCGTTTGCAGCCGCCACCGGCAGCGCGGAGGCATCGCGCCCCGCGCCGGTCATGGCCAAGCGACAGTCGACCAAACGTTTGCGAGAGGAGCAGCCGTCGGTGGGGGCTGCGGAGATGATGCAGGTCGATCAGGCGCCACCCGCGCCACCGCCACGCCGCTCCAGCAGCCGCATGACCGGCCCCGGCTCCACGTCGTCCTTGGGTGCAGACATCTCCGTCGAGGACGAAGACTCGCTCGAACCGCCGCCGCTGCCGCTCGCCGCCATGGCACGCCCGTCGGGGCTGCTGGCACGGCTGCCGTCGAAGCGGATGGGGCGGCGTGGCTCGTCGGTGGCGGCGCTGCTGCCCGGCTCGTCGTCGTGCGCCGTCGTGCCTATCGTCGGATCGTCCACGCCTGCCGAGCCGAGCTGTTCCACGGTCCCGGGGCCGTCGCTCCTTGCTGCTGGCTCGTCGCTCACCCCTAGCGGCGGCGCGGCCGCAGCCACAACAGCGGCGGTCGCGGCCGCTTCGGACCCGTTTGCCGCGTTCAAAGCCGCTGGGCCTTTTGCAGCGACGGCCGACTGGGCTGCTCCGCCTAGCCCGTCCAGCCGCTTCCCCGCACCGCCGGTCGATCGGCGAAGGGCGGCGGCTGCGAACCCGGCGATGCCCCGCTTCCCTGATCCGCCGCAGCCCACCGCGATGCAACTCGCTGCGATGCGTGCGACGGCAGGGAGCGGAGGCGACTGCACCTTCTCGGTCGGCAGCGCCGCCGCCTCCGGCAAAGCCATCTGGGCGGCGCGGCGCGGGTCGACCAAAGGCGCGCGGAAGCGGTGATGGTCCTAAAGTATGCGCCGAGGGCGCGCCGAGACCGCCACCCTCTGCAATGGCCGGCTGTGCTTGGCGTCGAAAGGCCGCCCTCTTAGTAATGCAGCCCCCAGAGGAAGGGTTGCCGTGCCGGTTCATGTCATTCGATACTTTATCTCACACCAATAGGGTCAAACCCCACTAAGAAACCTCAAGTTCTGCAATGAGGCTAGAGTTGAGCGGGCGAGTCGTACAGTGTCGTGGGAGTATGCAACTAGGCGTTTGGAGCAGCAAAAATCGAGTTCGGTGCCCTTTCAGACTCTCACTCGCCAACCTCTCCCCTAGCCTCCCCCGGGCGGGTCGGCGTGGCAGCGCCGAAACGGGCCCGCTAGGACCTCCCAGAGCGCCGTGCGAGGTCGGGTGGCTCGCGCGGGCATGTGCCGTCGGCATGCGACGCTCGCGGCCTAGCAGAATCCTCGCCGTTGCGGCTTGCCGGGCCGCACAGCAGGGGCCGAGGGTGCCCAGAGTCGAGTTCAGGATGAAAAAAATGACTCGAGCGCTTCGGCCCGCGTTGTGTGCGCCTGGCCCGGGGAGGAACGTGGGAAGTTGTCCGGCCGCGAAATTCGCACGTGGGCCGGAGATACGAGCTATGCAGTGCGCATGCTGCTACCGTGGCAAGGGGCGTGCGCGGGGGGCGCCGTGGCTCGCCGGGGAGTCGCGCACCTCTACTCGCGCTTGGCAGGCGTACTCCCCAGCTCCTAAAGAGAAGACGCGCGCATGCGCGCGATGTCCTATCGACCGCCTATCGGCACCCGGAGCTCCCTGCTGTCGCTCAATCCTGCGCACGGGGCATGGGTAGGATGACCATGAGGCCAAGTAGGCGATGCCTCGAACGGCCCAGGCGGACCGTACCGACTGACTGCGTCGACACGTGCAGCAAAGTATAGCTCAAAGTCGGGTCGCGGAGGCCACCGACCCGTCGCCGCCGTGCGGTGCTCCCACTCACCGGAGCAGTGGCACGAGGAGGCCCATGGGCACGCCGCAGCACACTTATCTACCTCGCACCATCGCTAGTGACCGTGGGGACGATACAGAGCCATCGGTAGCTCACCACGAGCGTACATTAGCCCAGTCCGCTGCGCATCTGGTCGCAGTTGCGCGTGGTCGGAGAGCCGCGCGTGCGGCCATGGCAGGGGGGAGGTTTCGATGGAATCAGCGGATCGGAGGCGGCAGAAACCTCGCCCCGACCCCCCTGGAGCTGGGGGAGCCGCCAGATCAAAATGCGTCAGCAGCACACGCCCGCACGAGAGCTCACGGGCAGCAAAAGCTGAATTTGGCTCATTTTGGCGCCGAATTTCGTACCGGAAAGAGATTCCAAGCTCCCACACGCCCAGTTTAGCGTCTGGGCGTTGAAGTTCATGCTATCCGGTACGGGATTCCACTCCAAGTTCAGGCAGATTCAGACAGATTCAGGGCAAACGACAGCGTAGACAGCATCTACTGTCTCCTTAGGAGCGCTTTGACCCTATTGTCACACACTCAAAATGTAAAAATGACAACATTTTTATTTGGAAGCTAACAGCGCACGCTGTCGATGCCTTTGCAGCTTCAGCTTCTGCTTCCTGAATACACTCTGCAGCTTCGGCACATCCGTGGTCTTTGTGACCGGCTGCGATGTCCCCGTGGCCGGGCGTGCCGCATCCCACCGGACAGTGCTGCCGCCATAGTAGTCAACGAACTCCTTGCGCGTGTACCACCCATCGCCATCGAAGCGCGTCTCCGGCTTCTGCATCGTTGACACGCCATCCGTTCCCACAGGCGTCGGCTGCGTCTGCTTTGCCTTGGACACCTCCTGCACTTTTTGCTTCGTCTTCTTTAGCTTCCGCGGCTTCTTACCAATTTTTCGCCCTATGACGCTCTTCTTCTTGGGCGGGGTTTTCTCGGCTGGAGGTGGCTGTTCCGGAATCTTCTTGCGAAACGCCTTGCGCGCCTTATTCTTCACGACCGACGACTTCTTGAGCAGACTGAGTGGATGGGAATCGCCACACTGTCCGTTCATCAGCGCCATAAGCTCCTTTGGGAACAGAATCTGCTCGGCCGGCACTGTGGGTCCCGTCACCTCTACGGCATCGGGGTGAACCGGCTGCAGAGTACCCTTGTAATGCTCGTACTGCGCCGGCGCGGGCTCAAAATAGTTGTTCCGGTCGCCGTTGATGATGCCTTGCACCGTTGCCTCTCGTTTGACGTCGGAAATCTCGATGTTGAAGGTGCGGTCGCTTGCGCGCTCCTTCAGCCACCCTGACTCGAATGGGCCGATCACACCAATGTCGATCTTCATCGCCGGAGTCACGACCGACCACTCGACGGTCGTGCAGTTGTCCCACACCTTTCCTCGAGCCGACTTGCGATCCTGGTCGGCGGCTTCAGGGCGGTGGCAGCCAGCCAAAACATCATGGTCGACGCGGCGTCGCACATCGATGGCACGGCCGCTGCCGGTCTGCCGTAGGGTCATTTCTTTCAGCTCGACGAGTTCCTCGTTCTTTCGATCTTGGCCGTCGACGTTGATCCGGTTGCTGCGCAGCACCACCAAGTGCGTGTGGGTCTTGATGGCGACCGCCTGTACATATGTGAGGCACTCGCCGTCCTGCATCATCTTGTCGCTGCACGGCGCAAACGGGCACATGTACACCTGCGTCTGAACGAAGCCCGACGACGCGTAGTTGAAGACACCGACACCGTGCATGAAGTAGCGCTCCCCAGACAGGGTCTTGACGTGGGGGTCGTCGTATACCTCAGCATGGTTGCTATGGCTGCTTTTTGTAGTGTCGATCTCGCTGTCGTCCGTCAGGTCAATGGGGGACGGCGGCGGCGGCGGCGACGGTGGTGGCGTCGGCGAAGGGCTCGGTGGCGGGTAGGGCGAATAGTTCGCAGGAGGCGCCGGTGGCAGCGGCGGGTCCGGCGTTGGCGGTGGCGGAGATGGAGGAGGCGACCATGTCGACGAGCCTTCGCCGCAGCAGCAGTAGAAGCTGAGGCCGCCATCATCGAGTGCGTAGCCGCCCGGGCCCTCCGGATCACCAGGGCATGCGTACTGGGCAGTCATGTATGCGCAGTACTCCGCCCGGATGGAGCTGCAGTCTGGAGTCCCCGGTGCAGGAGGCGCCGGTGGTGGCGGGGGAGGCTGTGCCGACTCTGATCGTCTCAATGCCACCTTTGGGTTTGCGCAGGGTGCGACATTCGAGCCCTTGCTGTCGACGACGTACATGTTCCACTCCGACTGCACGGTGGCTTGGGCCAGGTGCTCGAGCTCAGTAGACACGCATCGGCACTCCCATGCGCTTTCTTGCGACGAGGCGGTCGAGCTGTAGTTGTCAGCCCAGATAAAGAGGCCCGTACACGCGGCAGTTGCCTCAACGAGCGTTGCGCATTCATCGGTCGAAGCAATGTCGAACGACACCGGGACCGTGACGCCAGTGTACTTGTCTAGCGCCTCATATCCTTCTCCCTCCGGGACCAGTCCACCAGAGTAGAGGCGCAGTTTTCCCGCGCTGACCGAGCGACCAGAAGCGCACAGCGAATACGCGGGGTGGCCATCGACTCCCAGGTTTGCCGTGCCTATCAGCGAGAGCATGGCAGTAGCCTCCGCGACGCTGCCAAATATGGCACTCACCACTCCCCGTAGGCTCGTAGCCACGCTTTCCAGCCCGTCGCCGGCGGTTGACCCGGCTCCAGCTCCAGCCACCACGCAGCACGCAGGGTGCACGGTCACACACAAAGCGAGCTTTCCCTTTGCAACGCAACACGCGACGCAAGAAGTTCTATTTGAGAAAAATTGAGGGTGTTGGCTTCAAGCACAAAACTCGCCAGATTACTCCGCGAGCTCTTCAGAGGCTGGCGGCGGCGGCGGCATTGGCGCCGGGGAGGGCAGCGTGCCGCCAGCGAGGATGCTCTGGATGGTAGGCAGGCCGTGGCGCATAAAGTCGTCGAGTTCCTGCTGCATCTGCCGCTGTGAGGTCTCGCCGAGCGCGGTGAGGTCGCTCAGCAGCGCCGCCTGCAGCTGCGCCACCTGCTCCTGGTAGGTGCGCATCAAGCCCTGGCTCGCGCGCTGACACCGCTCGCGGTGGGTCGCCTCGATCTCGCGCGTCCTCATCGCTAGCAGACCCGCCAACGCGTCGCGCTGCTCCCCGCCGCCGCCCACGCCGCCCACGACACTCGCCGGAACCGTTGGGACAGTGGCGTGCTGCTCGGCAGCGCGATGGGTGAAGCGCAGGTCTCCCACGAACTGCGGCCGGAGCCGCGCCAGAATAGCGTCCGACTCGGATGCCGCCGCAGCACTGCTCCCGCTAACGCTACCGACAGTGGCATTGCATTGCTGCTGCTGGGGCTGGACCTGCGGCGGCTGCGGTGGCTGCGGCGGCTGCGGCGGCGGCTGTGGTGGCTGCGGTGGTTGTGGCGGCGGCGACGGCGGCTGCTGCGCGGCGGCGGCGGCCGCTCTCACAGCGGCCGCTTTCCCCGACGGCATGACGAGTTGCCCGCAGAAGGAGGCGGCCGGCGGCTGCTCGCTGGGAGGAAGCGTCGGCGTTGATGCTGCAGCTTGATGTGGCGAACCGGGTGGCGGCAGCTTCTCGTGGCGCGGCGGCGGCGGCGTCGGCGGCGGGCGCGACGTGGGCGGCTGCGCGAAGATCTGGACCTCGGTGGCAGCGCGCCTGTTGTTGGCCTTGTCGCGGCGCACCTGCCTCCGCAGCGCGTTGCTCCCCGCGCGCGCCGCGCCAGCTCCGCCCGACTTCGAGGCCGAGGACGGCAGGGACCGCGTCAGCTCGGCGCCTTCGCAGCTCTGTGCCGCCCGGGAGGGAAGCGAACCCATGTAGCCTTGCGATTGCGACGCCGGTGGGCTGCGCGTGGCACGGTCGAGCACAGCGGAGCAGCGCTGCGGCGGCGGCGCGCCGGTCCCATACGCCGCGTACGACGGCGGCAGGCCGGTCCGCAGGAGAGGCGACTGCAGTGCCGCGCCGGCTGCGGCGGAGGCGGCGAAGGCAGCGGCGGCGGCGGAGGAGGCGGCGGCGCGCTGCGGCGGAGACGCCTCGGGGCACGGGTCGTTGCTGGTGCGTGCCGCCTCGATGCTCCGCACCAAGTCCTGCGCTGTCGTCTCGGCTGCGCGCACCGCTTGCGTCGCGGCCACGAACGCCGTCGGTGACATGCAGCTCGAGACGTGGGCGGGCGCTTGCTGGTGTGTCGACGCGGGCGCGGGCACGAGCACGGGCACGGGCGCGGGCGCGGGCGCGGGCGCGGGCACGGGCGCGGGCGCGGATGCGGGTGTGGGCGCGGGCGCGGGAGCGGGCGCAGCCGGAGAGAGTGCCGATACGGCTGCGATGTCGCTCTCGGAGGCGGTGCAGCAGTCAGTAGCCGCGCCGCCTGCGGCAGCGGCTGCGGTGGCGGTCAGGCTGGCGGCCAGGCTGGCGGCGGCGGCGCGCTCCTGCTGCCCCTGCCCCTGCCCCTGCTGCTGCGCGTGCCGTGGGGGCAGCTGGTAGGCGGCGAGGAGCTCGATGAGCGCCGGCTGCGCCAGCACCTCGGCGGGCAGCAGCCGCAGCTCGTCCGACACCCACTCGACGATCTGCTCGACGTATGGCTGCGCGCCGCGCCGCATGAGCAGCGGCGCCATCACTCGCAGCAGCTCCGTGCCGCCTCGTCGGGGCGGCGCGTCGGCCGCCTGCGCCGCAGCGACTGCATGCTGCATCACAAAGTGGACATCGACCTCGGGAAGCTCGTCGCCCACGAGCTGCGCGGCGCTCGCGAGGAGGGCGAGGGCGTGCGGCTGATGTGCGCCGCCCTGCGGCGAGAAGAGCTTGAGAGTCGCGTGCAGCACGGGCAGCGCGACGCCGGGGCCGAGCATCTCCTGCGGCGCCTCCGCTAGCACGCGTTGGGCAGAGCGGCAGCCGAGCTGCCCGGCGTCGTTGGAGCCATGCAGCGCGGGCTCGAGGAATGGGCCGACGAGCCCGAGCAGGCTTTCGGCACTCAGGCCGGACGCGTGCGTCGCGAGCGCGTACCGCGCCAGGTTGCCCACTGTCCTCAGCAGCTCCTCGGCCACCTGCTCGTCGGCCTCGTCGAAGCGACACACGAGGGCACTCGCGACGGCAGGCAGCACGGATAGCAGCGCGCTGCCGTGCATAATCGCCGCGTAGGAGACCAGGCGGCAGCGCTCGCGCCGCGCGGGCACGGGCGTCTCCTTGTTCCAGCTCAGCAGCGATGTCGCGGCCCGCTCCATCGCCTCGGGGTCGAGTGAGTCGAGCAGGCCGCGCGCCGCGTCGAGGAGGCCGTCGAGCGACGTCGAGTCCTCCGCCGCCGCATCCAGACGGCCGAGCACGTCGGGGAGATCCATGCAATAGCGAGGCTTGCCGTTTGGGCCTGAGTTGGTCGGTTTGCGGCGTGTGCAAGGCAGAGAAATTCATGATTACGACGGACCAAGATCGTCAA
>Ga0209713_10002463_pt1 | contig 11480 bp, 1 predicted proteins | sample ArcOceMetagenome_3_FD_187444 | JGI IMG/M metagenome (GOLD analysis project Ga0209713, IMG submission 187444) | Marine eukaryotic phytoplankton communities from Arctic Ocean - Arctic Ocean- Svalbard ARC20M Metagenome (SPAdes) (version 2) | ecosystem: Environmental > Aquatic > Marine > Oceanic...
GCGGCTGTGTGGCCAACCATAACGCCGTCGGCGCCGACAATCGACGCCGAGGAGCGCGATCCTGCATGCACGCATGCACGCGGCTGGCGGCCTTGTTGTGAAATTGTTAAGCGGCCTGCATTGTGTGATCTGCGGGCCTCGCGATTTTTTTCTTTATTGACGCTTTACCCCAAACTCCCCTACCTAAAACCCTACTGGCACTGAGCCATTTCTTTGGTTTGCTTATTCGGTGACAAGTGCCATGATGTCCTACCTAATGTTTCCCGCGCGGGGCGCGTCGAATCCCTATGTTCCTACCCTGGGGTGTCCTGTGCTGGTTGCGGCGCTACACGCGCACCGCGTTCTGCTCGCCAGCAGCGGCTGCCTTGCTTTTCCGTCTCCTCTGTGATGGCGCCTTCTCTTTGACGCCCGACATCTCGCCGGGCGGCACCGTCTCGTTTTGCTCGGCCACCTCGTCCTCGCGGCTCTCCCTGCTCTCGAGCTTGTTGAGGTCGGCGCCTGCAGGCGCAAGCGCTTGCTGAGGCGTGGCATCGCCCCCTGGCGCGGGCCGAGTCTTGCGAGGCGGCGGCCTGTTCGCATCGTCGTCTTCTGGCGGTGGGAGCGTCTTCTCGCCGTCGGGGTGCACATGGGCATCCTCGGCACCGCCGGTGGTGGAGGAGCTGGCGGTGCCCTCCTCCATGGCGCGGGGCGCGTCGGGCAGGCGCGGCTGCGCGCCGCTGTCGGTGCGCTTGCCTTGCCCCCTGCGGTCGACGTAGCAGGCGATCGCGATCACCGCAACGACGAGCAGCACGGCGCCCGCGGCGATGCCCGCGATCATCCCGACCGAGTCGTTGGCCACCTCCAGCGCCTCTGCATCCTCCCCATCACCCGCCGGTGGCGGCGCACCGGCGGTCACCGGCTGTGGTGGCGCGGGCGCCGGCGAGTCTGACACCGGCGGCAGTAAAGGTGGAGGGGGTGAGGGCTCCGGTGGACTCGGCGTTGGCGGAGGTGGCGGCGATGGGTTGGGCGACGGCGGTGGCGGCGACGGCGACGGCGGTGGCGGCGGCGGCGACGACGGCGGCAGGGCAGGCGATGGTGGCGGTGGCGCGGGAGGCGGCGGTGAGGGCGGCGGGCTCGACACGATGCAAGAGCCGTCGTTTCTCGTCGCGCTCGAGTCGAAGTTGTCGGCGGCTGGTGCCATGCAGCCGTACGTGGGGAAGACGCAGGTGCTCGTCGAGTTGTCGTTGGCGTCGACGACGTAGTTGGTCGCGCCCGTCGTCGTGCAGCCGAGCACGCGCCGCACGCACCCCGTCGAGATGGTGGCGGCGCTGTCGTAGTTGAGCGCGGCCGCCTCCATGCAGCCGTAGACCTCGAAGACGCACGAGCCGTCGTCCGTGTTGGCGGAGGGCGCGTAATTGCTACCAAGGCTGTCCGTGCACCCGCGGTGCATCGGCAGGCACCCCTGCAGCACGGTGGCGCTCGGGTCGTAGTTGAGCATGCCAGTGGCGATCGTGCACCCGTAGACGGGGATTGTGCACTCCCCGTCGTCAGTCGTCGCGATCGGCAGGTAGTTGGTGGCGCGCGAGTCGGTGCATCCTGGCGTCTCGTATTGGCAACCCCAGTCGTTCACTGGATCGGCCGCAAAGTAATCGTCGGCGTTGGGGTCGTAGTTGGAAGCGTTGGCGTCGGGGCACCCATGGCCGGTGCCGCCGTGCGACAGCTCGCGGCGGCGCGACGCGCACATGCCCAGGATGTTCAGCGTCACGCCGACAAAGTAATTGGCGTTGCTGACGTCGGCGCACCCGGGCACGCGGCACGAGCCGTCGTCGCGGTTGTACAGCGAGTAGAAGTTGAGAGCGAGCGGGTTGGTGCACCCAAAAAAGAGAGGCGTGCATCGGCCGTGGTCTTTGTTGGCGGTCGGGTCGTAGTTGTCGCGCGTGCTGTCGGTGCAGCCGGCGAAGGCGCATGCGCCGTCGTCGGTGTTGGCGTCGGGGAAGAAGTTGAGCGCGGCCGCGTCGGTGCAGCCCCGGACCGGTCGGACGCACAATCCCGGCACGGTGGCCGTCGGGTCAAAGTTGAGCGCCGTCGGCTCCATGCAGCCGAGGTAGAGGCATGAGCCGTCGTCGACATTCGCGGCGGATCGGTAGTTGGTCGCGGCCGTGTCGGTGCAGGCCTTGACGATGTGTGGGCACGAGCCATCGTCCCAGACAGCCGTCGGGTTGTATGCGGCGGAGAGGCTGTCGGTGCAACCGCCGACGATGCAAGTGCCGTCTTCGACCTCCGCAAAGGACCTGTAGTTGATGGCGTTGGAGTCGGTGCAACCGCCCGGCGGCGGGTACGAGGGTGGTGGTGTTGACGGTGGCGGCGGTGGACTCGGCGAGGGCGACGGCGGTGGTGGCGGGTATGGCGGCGGCGGTGGTGATGGTGGCGGAGGTGGTGGTGATGGTGGCGGCGGGGATGGTGGTGGCGGTGGCAGCGATGGTGGTGATGGTGGCGGCGGCGGCGGAGGCGATGGTGGTGGCGGCGGCGAGGGCACCATGCAGCGGAGGACGGTGTGGGTGGGGAACGTGGCGAAGAGGTCGGCGGTGCAGAAGTCGCCGTCGCGGAGCGCCTCCATGGCGTAGACGCACATGGCGGGGCAGCCCGCCATCTCGCCGATCGCGCTGTTCTCGACGCAGGCGGTGCGCAGCTCGAGAGCCAGCTGGCCGCGCTGCAGGTTGGCGCGCGTCATCGTCGTCGTCGAGTGGCCGCCGTAGTCGCCGAGCTGCTCGCGCGCTCGGACGCAGCCGGTGTTGGAGACGGCCGCCAGCGGGCCCGTCGCGCACCCGGCGGGGCAGGCGCCGCTGGTGGAGAGCGGCGACACTGCGCCGTTGGTGTCGTCGGCGAGCGGCGCGCTGCAGCTGCTCGCGATCGCGGCGGGTGCCGACGCGGCGCACGCGGCCTCGCACCTCGCGGCGACCGAGGTGTCGGCCCACGGCATCAAGCCGTCGATGACCGAGCCGTGGCAGCGCGCGGTGGCGGTGCGGTGCGCGACGTAGCAGTCCTCCGAGCAGGCGCCCTGCATGCTGCCGACGGCGCAGAGCGTCGCCACGTCGGCGGCGGCGTCGAGGCAGGCGCCGGCGCACAGCCCGGCGACGGTGCCCATGAGCATCTGCACCGCCTCGAAGAAGGCGGGCTGCGTGAGAGCGTCGCGCTGGTACGCCGTGGGGTCGGGGTGCCGCAGCCACGACGCGTCCAAGGCGGCGGTCGGCGTGACAAACGACGCGCCGTCGTGCGCGAGCCACGCGGCGGGGCAGCCCGAGTCGGCGGCGATCTCGGCGAGGCCCTCGCACGAGAGCGGGCACGAGCCGGGGAGCGGTCCGTCCTCGAACAGGTCGCTCAGGCAGCGGGGCAGGCCCTCGAGCAGCCGCCACGCGTCGTGGAAGCACGGCTCGATCACGGCGCAGCTCTGGTTCATCAGCCGCACCACGTCGGCGTCGATGACGTCGTGCAGCTCGACGCTGCACGGGTCGTCGGTCGAGTTGGCCGCAAGCTCCACCAGCTCGACGCACGCGCGCGGGCACGACGGGTCGCCGTCTGCGATCGAATCGAGCGTGTCAGGCAGCGCGGCGATACACCGATCGGCCTGTAGCAGCATGCGCTCCGCCAGCGCGGTGCAGTTGCCCACCGTCTCGCACGCGTCCGCCATCGTGTCGAACACGCTCGCCGAGATGTTCAGATCCTCGAGCAGCGAGCAGCTGCTCGTGCGCACCGTCACCACCAGGCTGCTGCACGGCGCCGGGCACGATGGGATCGGCACGCCGTCCAGGTGCTGCAGCAGTGGCACGTCATCGAGGTCGGGGCTCGTCCAGTCGATGTCCTTCGCCCACTCCAGGCCACCAAGCGTCGCCAGCTGCTGTTGGCACGCCTCCGCCTCGTCCCAGGCCTGCCTGGCCAGTGCAACGCACCCCGTGTCGCAAACGGCGGCCACCTCGGCGTACAGCTCCCAGCTGATGCGTGCCAGCTGGTCGAGCAGCGGCGGCGACGGCGGCGGCGCAGTGGGTGGCGGTGAGATCGGTGGAGACGTCGGTGGGGGCGACGGGTAGTCCGTGCAGACCGCGAAGGTGTACGAGTTGCCGTCGCTGCCGACGGGCCACCACGTCTGCGTCCACGTGATGTCGGTATACGCCTGATAGGGCTTGACGTGCGCTCGGTCTGTCGCGCTGCAGCCGGGACAAGCCGCAGCCGGAGCCGACGCCGCCGCCGCAGCTGGCGGTGCGATTGGGACGGAGGGCGGCGGCGGCGGGCTCAACGTGTATTCGGCCCAGTCCGTGTAGTTTAGACGGGTGCCGTCGCCCGCAACCCACCCGTGCGAGGGTGGCGGCAACGGCGATGGCGGCGGCGACGCTGATGAGGCCCAGCCCCACTGTAGACGGCGTCCGGCCAGACTCAAGGTGTCGGGGGAAGCCGGCGGCGGCGGCGGTGGCGACGGCGACGGCAGCTCCTGGTAGTGGGCGTCGAGCCAACAGGCGACCTCCAGCGGAGGCGGTGGCGCCGGCGGCGACGGCGGCGGCGGCGGCGGCGGGGCCGGCGGCGGCGGCGGCGGCGGCGGCGGCGGCGGCGGCATCGGCGGCGGCGGCGACGGTGGCGGCGGCGGCGGCGGCGCCGGTGGCGGTGGCGGCAGCAACGGCGGCGGCGGTGGCAACGGCGGCGGCGGCGGCGGTGGCGGCGGCAACGGCGGTGGTGGCGGCGGCGGTGCCGGCGGCGGAGAAGGCGGTGGCGGCGACGGCGGCGGCGGTGGCGGCGGCGGCGGAGGCGGTGCCGGCGGCGTAGAAGGCGGTGGCGGCGTCAGCGGAGGAGAGGGCCTACACCTCGAACAGCCGCTTTCGCCGGCTGTGGCGCCGTTGTGCTCGGCGCCGAACGGATTGTCGCCGCTGCACACGCTGGACCACGTGGTCTCGCAGGTGTAGTTCGCAGTGAGCCACTCGTCGCAAAATTGCTCCGCTCCGCCTGCTCCGCTCAATTTCGCCATGGCAACTGCATGTGCGGCTTGGGCACAGGCGGCGGGGTCGCTGGCGCATGCGGGGTCGCTGGCGCATGCGCCAGCGGCGGCGTAGTAGGCGGCAGCGGTGCAGAAGACGCCGCCCTCCGTCCCGGGGGTGGACTCGCCCGCCGCCATCGCCGTCCAGCTGCTCATGTCCGAGACGGACGCGAAGTAGCCCGCCTCGGTGACAAGAGCGCCCATGTCCACCTGGCTGCAACCCGACGGCAGCGCGGTCAGCCGGCGCCCATCGCTCCGAGGAAACGACGGCGGAGATGAAGGCGGAATCAGGATGGTCGTGTACACTTCGCACGCGTCGAAGAGCGCTTGGTTCTCTGCGCCGTTGGTAGGCAGTGCGAGCATCTTGTCATGCCCTTTGCAGAAGGCCTCTGCATCATCGTACGACAGGGGCACGGCGGAGCCAATGTACCCATTCGCGAGGGTCAGCGCCGGCGCAGCGGGTGGAGGGGGTGGCGTCGGCGATTCCTCCGAACTGTACTCACCGACGTCAGGACTGGCTTCCACCTCGTCCGTGAGCAGTCCCTTGACCTCTGCGATGTGCAACGCCTCGGCGCAGGTGCCGTTGGTGGCGTTCGCCACCATGGCGAGCGCGCTCATGCACACGGCGGGGCACGCCGCCGGCGCCGAGTTCCACCAACTGGCAGAGTCGGCCTCGTTGAGGCACGCGTCGACCTCCGACTCGAGATTGTGCACGAGCGCGGTGCAGTCGCTCTGCAGCGCGGCGCATGCCTTGCGCGTCGCATTGACGAGGCCTGCGGGCACATACTCATGCACCTCGACAATGCACGGGTCGTCGGTCGAGTTGGCCGCAAGCTCCACCAGCTCGACGCACGCGCGCGGGCACGACGGGTCGCCGTCTGCGATCGAATCGAAGGAATTAGTCTGCGCGGCGAGGCATGCGTCCGCAGTGACGATCAGCCGCTCCGCCAGCGCGGTGCAGTTGCCCACCGTCTCGCACGCGTCCGCCATCGTGTCGAACACGCTCGCCGAGATGTTCAGATCCTCGAGCAGCGAGCAGCTGCTCGTGCGCACCGTCACCACCAGGCTGCTGCACGGCGCCGGGCACGACGGGATCGGCACGCCGTCCAGGTGCTGCAGCAGCGGCACGTCATCGAGGTCGAGGCTCGTCCAGTCGATGTCCTTCGCCCACTCCAGGCCACCAAGCGTCGCCAGCTGCTGTTGGCACGCCTCCGCCTCGTCCCAGGCCTGCCTGGCCAGTGCGACGCACCCCGTGTCGCATATCTCCCTGGCCTGCGACTGCAGCTCCAAGCTCAGCGTCGCGAGGTCGTCAAAAGTCGGGATCGGCACGTTGGTGACCAGGCCGTTGGTCATGACCTCCGCGCAAGCGCCGTTGGTGGCATTGGCCACCAGGAGGAAGGCCCGGGTGCAGTTCTCCGGGCACACCGCCGGCGCATCCCACCAGTCCGCCTTGCCGATGGCGTCGAAGCAGGCGTCCACCTCTGCCTCGGCCTCCTTGAACAGCCGCGTGCACTCACCCGCCAGCGTATCGCAAATCTGATTAGTCATGTTGACGAAGCCTACGGGAAGGAGGTCGACGACAATGCACGAGCCGTCGGTCGAGTTGGCCGCAAGCTCCACCAGCTCGACGCACGCGCGTGGGCACGACGGGTAGCCGTCTCCGAACGCATGCCACGACACGTTCTGCGCGAGCATGCAAGCGTCGACCTGCGTCAGCAGCGTCTCGGCCAGGTCGGTGCAATTGCTGAGCTCGTCGCACACCAACTCCGCGATCTCAAAAACCGCAGACACTTGTTCCGATGAGTTGGAAGAATTGGTGAGCGGCGCGATGACCGAGCAGTGCTGGTAGTCGTCGCGCACCAGGTGCATCAGTTCCCGGCAGGACGCCGGGCACGCCGGCAATGAGACGTTCTCCGTGTCCCACAGGCCCTCAAAGTCAATCGAGCGCGCGTTCAGATCGTCTTCGCACCGGTTGGCCTCGATTTCGATCTCGCGGGCCAGGCTCACACATCCGGTGTCGCAAGCCCCCTCGACGAGCGAGTGCAACTCGAGGATCTGAGAGGCTAGGGCGTCCCGCCAAGGTGTAGGTGACGACGGCGGCAAAGCAGGCGGCCAGGGGGGCATGGACGGCGGCTGCAACGGATGGCGGCAAACCTTGTGGTAGCCCACCGTGCCCATGGCCGAGCCAGCGTGCGTATTGAGGTACATGCCTTCGTAAGAAGCACCAGTATCATCCGGCGTGCTATCACTGTAGAAAATGCAGCCATTGGGCAAGTGATCGAAGGAGCCAACGCCAGAGGAAATTGTCTCGGTAGACACGTCCGACCGGAAGCTCTTCCCGAGCTCACTCGCGGCCGCCGTGCAGCCGGCTTGGTCCGTGATGGGCTCGCCATTCTCGCACGTATTCAGTATGCCTGCATTGACGGTGAACGGCGGCATGGACGGCGGCGCTGGCGGCGCTGGCACACACCTGTCACCGCAGTCGCTGCAGTCGGTGCCGAGCCCGCAGACGTCGTACTCGGAGCCCGCCCCCCCGTCGTCGCAATCGTCGTCGAACATGTGCTCGCAGCTGTCCTCGCAGCAGACGGAGCGGCTCGCTGCGCACGTCTCCGCGTCCAGCTGCATGCGGCAACTGGAGAGGGTGCAAATGCCGGTGATATCGAGGTGCGAGCCGTAGTTGTAGGCGTCGCTCCCCATGCACGGCAATGCTGCTGCGTCGTCATGCATTGATGACTGTGTCGCCATTGCCCTTACGACTTCCTTCCAGTCGCCCGCGACTTGGCACCAGGTATCCACGGCGGCTTTCGCATTGCCGCTGCCCACGATAGACGGGTCTGATATGGGGTGCATTGAATCAGCGAGCTCCGAATGGTTGCTGAGGCCTTCCTCGCAGCTCGCCTGGTTGGCGCTCACACATATGATCATCATGCCGGTCGATGCGTTGATTGACAGGCCCGCGAAGGGACGCGTGGTGGCCAGGTATTTGCCAAACGAGGCGCCGAGGTCTGAGCCCGCGCCCATTGGGTCCAACGGGGAAAAGTAGTCGTAGCTCTGCGTCATGACTGAGAGTGATTCGCGCACACCCTGAGGCGCCTCGATGCAGGTGCCACTCGGCGTCGTCAGATTGGCCGCCAGGTTTCTTTCGGAACACGCGTTGCCGCGGTACAGCTGGGCCGTGACCTGTGGCATGCACGGTGGGCTGACCGGCGGCACAGGCGTGGGCGGCGTGGTCGGCGTGGGCGGCGGCAGCAGTGGCGGCGGAGACGGCGGCGGGAACTGAAGCAGGTCGTCGAGGCACGTCGAGTTGGCCGTGGCGTTGGCAGCGTAGCGCAGCGCCGCGAGGCACTCGGAGGGGCACGTGGCGCTGCTTGGCCTCGTCGTGTCATCGGACGCCCACCAGACGCCCGCCTCCAGCGCATCCGTGCACGCCACGACCTCCGCCTCCATCCGGTTCGCCAGCGACTCGCACGAGGCGGGGAGTAGCGAGTTGTCGTCGACCAGCTGCTCGCACTCCGACGTCACGAGCACAACGTGAGCCAACATGGCCGGGTCCATGTTTTCGAGTACCGTCACGACAGCGACGAGCTGCCGTCCAGGCCGACCGTGGGCAGCTGGTGCCGCTGATAGACGCCGCCGCGTCAGAAGATCGGTCGCGGTGTGGTGCGCTTTCCGCGACGCCTGCATCAAGAATGACGGCGCCGCCTCGCTGATGGCGTTGTCGGCCGTCGCGTTCCACATCGGGTTGTCCTCCATGAGCCTAACGCACGAGCCGTCGCCGAGGGCCTGATCGCGCGCGGCCGCACAGGACGCCGGGCACGGGTCACCGCTCTGGAAGATCCCGTTGAGGTTGTACGTCGTGTCGAAGCACATTTCGAGCTGCGTGCGCAGCGTCTGCACAGTCGTGCCGCACGCCTCGATGTCGGAGCACATTTGCAGCAGCCCCTGGTGCACCTCGTGCGGTAGGCCGACCTCATCCTCGACGAGTGCGCTGAGGCACTCGCCCGTGCTGGTATTGGTCGCCTCGAACAGCATCTCCGTCATCCTCCAGCATGGCGCGGGGCACGAAGGGTCGGTTGTGTCCAGGTCGAACGACGAGGGCAGCGCGTCTTGGCACAGCTTGGCCTGCGTAAGCACCGCGTCCGTCTCGTTGCCACACTGTTCCGCGTGGTCGCACGCCGTCTGCAGCCACTCGTACAGATCGTGCATGAGCGGCGGCGGCTTGGGCGACGGCGGCGTCAGCGGCGGCGGTGGCGGAGGCGCCAACGGAGGCGGCGGCGAGGGCGACCAGCACGTGGTCGCAAAGCAGTCGTACCTCTGGTGCACGCCGCACAGCGAGTTACTGGGTGCTGCGCCCTCGAGCGGCAAGTTGAAGCCGAGGAAGGGGCTGTACCCGGCGCGGCAGCGCGGCGGGTCTTGCTTATGAGAGCAATCATGCAGCCCAGACGGCGAGTCGCACGCGCAGCAGTCGCCGTGGTGCGCGCTGTCGCATTGGCCGTCATCAGGCGAGCAGCTGGCAGACGGCACGGTGTGCGCGCACTCGGGATGGTAGCAGGCGAAGCGCCGCCATTCCGCGTGGTTGCCATCGCCCTCCAGGCTGAAGGTGTGCCGGCCCCTGTGCACCACGTAGCCCTCGGTGCAGACAGCCGGCTTCTCGGCGCCGACCAGCGAGCAATTCATGCCGAGGCTCGCGTCGCAAAACCAGCACTCGCCGCCGCCGCACTTGCTCGAGTCCGGGAGGCGGCAGTCCACTTGCGGCTCTCTAGGAGAGTCGTCGTCGTCGTCGTCGTCGTCGTCGCCGTCGTCGTCGCCGCCGCCGCCGCCGCCGTCGTCGTCGTCGTCCGCCGTGATCGTTGACACGAGCTCTTCCAGCGTGCCGTCCACCACGCTGCAGTTGGCCAGGTTCTCCAGCAGGCCGCGCGCCTCGCGGCACGACGCGGGGCAGTGCGGCAGCGGCGGGCTGTACTCGAAGCTGACGGAAGCCGCGGCCGTGCGATCGGGCAGCTGCTCGACGCACGCCTCCATCTCCTCGAGCAGCATCTCGGAGAGGCGTGTGCAGCCGTCGAACTCGGCGCATGCCGACTCGATGTCAGCGTAAAGCGGGTCGTCGGCCGCGCCCACGAGCGCGCAGGTGGCGGCGTTGTCGCGCACCAGCACGACGAGGTCGCGGCACCGCTGCGGGCACGAGGGCAGCGGCGTCGAGGAGATGATGCTGTCGGAGATGCTGTCAACGCACGACTTGAGCCCGCCGAGCGCCTGCTGCTGCAGCGCCTGGCACTGCTCCACCTTTTCGCACGTCGACTCGAGGTCAGTGTACGTCGACTGCTCGATGATCTCGGTGCCAGCGAGCGGGCAGCTGTCGGTGCTGTAGCCGCGCACGAGGCGGATGAGCCGACGGCACGTCGCCGGGCACGACGGCACGGGCAGGTCGCGCAGGGCACCGTTGAATGCGTCGAACGAGGCGGGCAGCGTCGTGTCCGGGATGTGCTCGATGCACAGCTTTGCCTGCTCTGCCATGAGGTTCGTGAGCGCGCCGCAGCCCTCGACATAGGTGCAGGCGTCCTCCACGTCCTGGTAGTCGCTGCGGCTGGCGAGCTCGTAGCCTGCAATCGGGCAGCGTCCTCCATCGAAGTCGCGCACCGCGTGCAGCATCTCGCGGCACTCCGACGGGCAGGACGGCAATGGCAGCTCGGCGAGCGGCTCGGGCACGTCGAGAGACGCAGGCAGCGTGTGCTCGGGGAGGGCCTCGATGCACCCGTCCGCCAGCGCCGAGAGATCCTGGACCAGCTTGGCGCAGCCATCGATGTCGACGCACAGCGCGCGAAGGTCGTCCATCGGCAGATCGAGCTCGTGCAGCTGCTGCCGCGTCTCCTCCCACCAGTCAGGCTCGGACGATCTGTAGCACCCGAGCGGTGGCGGCGACGGCGGCCGTGGAGGCGGAGGTGGTGGCGGCGGTGGCGGCGACGGCGGCGGCGGCGGCGGTGCCGGCGGCGGTGGCGGTGGTGCTGGCGGCGGATGAGTCGGCGAGGGCGGTGCCATGCACGCGCAGTACGCCCAGTCGTCACAGCAGTGGCTCAGCGAGCGCGAGGCGTCGCCACGGAAAGGCCGAAGCGCGGGCGCAAGCAGGGAGCTCGCCGAATGGACATCTGCGCCATCCTGGCTGGGGTCGGCTGCGAGGAGCCGCCGGCCAGAATGGTGCCACGAGCAGTCCACGTCGATGCAGCACAGGGGGTCGTTCGTGCTGTACGAGTGCGCGACCGTGCACGGCGGCGCCGCCGGCGGCGGCGGCGACGGCGGCGGCTGCGACGGCTGCGACGGCGGCGGCGACGGCGGCGGCGGCGACGGAGGCGGCGATGGAGGCGGCGGCGGCGGCGGCGGCGGTGGAAGCGACGGAGGTAGCGCCGGAGGTGGAGGCGGCTGCGAGGGAGGCGGCGGCGACGACGGAGGCGGCGGCGACGGAGGAGGCGGCGACGGAGGCGGAGGC
>Ga0209713_10002464_pt1 | contig 11477 bp, 14 predicted proteins | sample ArcOceMetagenome_3_FD_187444 | JGI IMG/M metagenome (GOLD analysis project Ga0209713, IMG submission 187444) | Marine eukaryotic phytoplankton communities from Arctic Ocean - Arctic Ocean- Svalbard ARC20M Metagenome (SPAdes) (version 2) | ecosystem: Environmental > Aquatic > Marine > Oceanic...
CTCTCTCTCTCTCTCTCTCTCTCTCTCTCTCTCTCTCTCTCTCTCTCTCTCTCTCTCTCTCGACTATCGCCGCGAGCCTGGCAGGCCATCTCTAATATAGGGGCGGGCGGGCCAGACAGGCCCGGGGAATGTTTGGAGGGAGGCGAGGTGGGGCCGCAGGATTCCATGCATCCTGGAGCTTTCTCATCCAGACCCAGCGTATTGGCGGCCTGTGTGCTCATTCAACTACGAAAGGCCTGCGAGGGCGAGGACACGACATGCAGTGATACACCAGGCTGGTAACACCATGAATGTCAAGGTTTGTGGGCTTGTCATCCTTCATGCGGTTCTTTGCCACATGAAATCAGAATCATCATCGGCTGTCGTCGTTTGAAGTGAACATGCGGGCGCAGGGCATTGAATTTTAAGGGTTTAGCTAGCTAGAACTGGCTGCAGTTTCAATAGAGAACACGCTTCGCTCGGCTTGGCCTGATATTGCAATTTCCAATTTCGTGCAATTGTTGATGCCCTGCGTTTGACAGACATCTCAGAAACTAGCTGGGGCTGCGTCTCATACTTTAGGGGAGGATTTGTGGATGTATCAACTCTTTAACTCTTTAATGCTTAAAGGGCGTTCGAAGCCGCTCGAATGGGCTTACTATATTATGTAGCCTAGCTAGTTGCCTAGCTAAGCTAGCTAAGCAACTACCCACCCCTGGAGTCCTATCGGCCCACCCCTGGAGCCCTCATTGGGTCGATCCCTGTATATATATATATATATATAGGGTCCTTAAGAACTTCATGAGCTCCCTTCCTCCTCCACCTCCACCCTCCCACCCTCCCACCTCCTTAAAACTTGTTCAAACATGATTTCTGACATCCAGGGTGAAAGCTAATGAACGGATAGCGAGGATGGTGGGGCGGCCTTGGGACGAGCCACCATGCTTAGCCACATGAAAGGGGGGGATCAAACTGGATAGACCAGCAGAGCAAGATCTGAGCAGAGGGACCCAGGGACCCTGACAGACAGCAGCCATTGCCAAGGCAATGACTAGTGGCTCGCCATATAAGCTGACATACATTGTGACATACATACATACATAGGGACCTTAGGACCTTGGTCCTTCCAACCAGATTCCCACCTTCTCTGTTTGCCTTGAACCCTTGAACCCTCGTGGCATCAGTCACTCTCTCGCGAATCTGGCTGAGAGACAATCTACGATACAGCTTCCGCGAATCATGCTTGCTTGCTTGCTGATTTGCTTCTGGAAAAGAGCAACCGAGTCGGCGCGATCCATGAGAAACATATGGGAGTGGTGTGTGTGTTTGTCACTGCAATACAAGCCCACTACTCAGTACTAAGCTGGCCCTGATTACACCCCTTCATACATACACACATTGCACACATTGCCACATTCATACATGCACACATCCACTCATCCACGCATCCATCCATGCACACATCCATCCATCCATCCATCCATCCATCCATCCATCCATCCATCCATCCATCCATGATCGTCTAACAATCTAACAAGGCTCATTGGACTATGATACATTTTGCTCGAGCTCGCTTCAGCCTCGTCATGGGCTCGACTGGCCATTTTGACCCCTTTCTATGCGGGGTTCAAGCATTTCATTCGTTGAGGTGCTCCAGATGGTGCACGATGCAGATTGCGACTGGAAGTCCCACTGTATCAGGTGCGCAGCTGTTTTTGAACTCAATGCCGTTCGGATTCGTTGTGCATGCACGCATCCATCCAGACACTCCTTCATCCATCCGGTCCACGCATCCACTCATCCATGCATTCATCCATGCACGCATCCATCCATCCACACAATTCATCCATGCACGCATCCATCCAAACACTCATGCACATGTCCATCCATTCATGCGCCATCATCATCCATGCATGCATCCATCCCTCCAAACGTCCATCCATTCATTCACGCATCCATCCACTTATCATCCATCCATCCATCCATCCATCCATCCATCCATCCATCCATCCATCCATCCATCCATCCATCCGCCCGTCCAGCACATCAATCGCACCTCCCCCCCCCTGTCAGCCTTCCATTTTGGCATTCACTATTCTGCATGGCTAGCTAGGTGAGACTAACACGAGACGATTGTCTTTTCAGGCCTCTAAAAGGGATTTGAAAGGCATTAAAAAACGTTAAAGGACACCTTTTGAAGTCCGAAAGTTCGTTTGATATTCTGTGAGTCCGGTGGGACCCAGGTCCCTGACAGTGCCATCATGACGGTCATGACGCAATCCTTTCAGGGCATGCTAGAGCCGGCCTCTGCAGCATCGTTTTCTTCTCAGCGTCTTCGTGCAGCCAGCTCAGCTAGTAGGCTAGTAGATGGGTCCTTAGGTGGGTGGCCGACAGGCGGACAGGCCCGCTTGACATCATGGCAATCGTGGCAGCCATGGGGGATGGTATTTTTCAAGAGTGTGGGTCGGTTCATCTGAGGTTTCCTGGTTTAACCGAGCCAGAGATCTTTGAGAAGGTAATGGAACTTTATGTAGTTGCTTGCTTAGTTGTTTTCGTTCAGGCGGTTCCGGTGTTGTAGCTGAGCTTATCAGGCCTTTCAGAGCGAGAGGTCTCAGACTTCGATGCATCGATCGAGTCTCTTGAATATGGAATAGATTGTCCCCGGTTGATCTGCAGCAGATTTCTTTGCGCAGCTAAGGTTGACAAGAACCGCAGGCTGATCTTTTTCTCACCAGACATGAAGCAACTCCTGCGCCGTCACCCACTCAACGGTCGATGGCAACTCCAGACTCTTACTAAGTACATTAAGCAGGCAGATATCTATTGTAAGGCGGTCAGTCATGGGAGCACTGCTAAGGGAGGGAGGGTCAATGGCTACGGTATGCTTTATCCTGCCTCCCTTACCCTATTTGGTCCTCTGAGACTTTGGACCTTCGATATGATGCCTGGTCACAGGTCCTCGTGAACGGTGTGATCGAAGGCGTGCGTGGAGCGCCTTGGGTGGTGATGAACCCGGACGAAGGCCAAGGCGCCTTTTTGTTACTGAGCTTCGGAACACTTGCAACCGCAGTTTATGAGGCATTCAAAAAGGATCCGGAGAATGCAAACGTGAAGAGAACCATCTTAGCCGGGCTTCCCAATGCTGTGGTATTCCATCCGCGCCTGCCGGATGATGTTATCATTTTCCTGCGCGATCTCCACAACAAATTCCACGAGGGTTCAAGCATTTCATTCGTTGAGGTGCTCCAGATGGTGCACGATGCAGACTGCGACTGGAAGTCCCACTGTATCCAGTGCGCAGCTTGTTTTTGAATCAATGTCGTTCGGATTCGTTGTGCATAACAGCCCTGCCCGACCCGACCCCCCATCCAGCTCCATAACGCCCGACGTCTGCCACTGGGCCCCAATGAATCAGGAAATGTTTCAGAGGAGGCTTAATATGGCCTCGCAAGGCCTCATAAGGCCTTACGTTTCTGTGTCGAAATAAATGCCGATGTATGGGTATGTATCGATCTGGGGGGCGGGCGGGCGGGCAGCCTATCGAAAACGGGCACTCTATCGTAAAGCTCGAAGGGTATTGTTCAGCGGGTGCCAGCTAGAACGCATGTCAGAACGGGGACGTTCTTGTGGGCGAGGCTCGGCCGTTATGATACCGAATAATAGAATAATGAATAATGGGACCTTTCATTCAAGGGCCGCAGCCGCTGGAGTAGCTAGGAAACGAACCCGCATTACCCGCATTTGGCATAATGGCTTTTCACACCGGCTAAGCGTCCACCACTTCTGCTCAGTGTATCGATAAAAAAATAATGACTAGCTCAGTGGCCAGGCAGGCGTATAGGGGCCGTGAAGGAAAATCATTGAAAATCACAGTTTTATCGCAAGCTTCAGCTTCAGCTAAGTATCCGACTGCAAGCCAGACTTGCAACTGGAGCTGCGTGCTGGGAGTTCCTGTCGGAAACTCATAAAGACAAAATCCCGGCCCATATCGCAACTTCGAACTTCTTCATAGATGCTCGGAGCGCTTGGAACTTCTGCGCAAAGGTTGCGTGGGTGGGATGGGCCTGTACGGCCTGTATGGCCTACAACACTACAACAGGAATGATCCCAGTCTCAGTCCGATCGGGTGGGGATTCGGCAATATGTCCAGTTAATGGTGTTAACAAAAGGGGACCAAAAATGGGACCACTTTTGGACCCCCTAGGCCCCCCTAGGCCCCCTAGGCCCCGCATCTCAGAGGTCGGAATGACGTGGTTTTGCCAATTAAACAGGAGTGGTGGAATTGTTATGGCTACTGGAATTATACTCGACAACTCGACAAAAGAAAGGGAGGGATTGTCAATTGTTCAGTCAATTGTTCGTTTGATTCGTTTGGGCCGAAACAGGGCCATGAAATACTCCTTGGGAGCTTGGGGCTTGGGAGTGCAGGGCTGCCTATGTCCAGGACCCTGTAGTGGCAACTTTAAGATGGACCTCCCTCGAACGAACATTTGAACATACTAGGTTCTGACAAATGATGGTGGCCTCAAGAGTTTGCTTGGTGATATCGTCGACTTCACACGAGCAGGCACTGTCAAACCAGAGATTATCATCTCGAATATTCATACGCTCACGGCCACATTGAGTGCGCACTTCACAAAATCCTTATCGGCGGGCGACCTGGAGCTTGCCTTGGTAGAGGGTTTGAAATTTGTGGTGCCACTTGGTACAGAAGATCACACCTGGATGACGACTTGGGGTCGAGAAGCGCCGTGGGTGTTTCAATCGCTTGCAAAGCCCACAATTGAACTCATAGCTGAACCTATGACCGACAGCGTTACCCTGAAGAAAATCAGGAAAGTGATCAATCCTTCGGGAGATGGCTCACCAGGATCAGTCAGCGAGGGCGCCATGAACACATTGCTAGAAGCGGGGAGGAGCACGAACAGAGATGAGCCAGCTCGGCCACTGCCACCAGGCACTGCTGCAGCGGCTGCAGTGGCCAAGGCCAAGGGCAAGGCCCAGGCCAAGGGCAAGGCCCAGGCCAGAGGCAAGGCCATGGCAAAAAGTGGTGCTGCCAGTGCTGCCAACAGCCGTGGAGGTCTTGGCAACTACGTGATTACAGAGAAGGTGCCTTTAGGAGGCGACAAATACCGGGCAGTCAACACACTGGACATCATCTTCGAGATCGTCAACATATGTATGGCTCGCTCAAACGCGAGCGCAGATGAGACAATCAAAGCACAGGCACGTGTGAAAAAAAGCCAGCTTATCAGCCAGGCCATTGAATTCGTTTGGACGAAAAAAGTGACACTGTCAGCTGACGATGGGGAAATTGGTTTATTTTCATCATTGTATATGGCCCTGCGACAGCAAGCTCAATCGTCGCAGAGTTGTTTGGCAGCCTTGGAGGTACCATCATCATCATCACTTCTGGCTCCTCCACCGGCCGATGCACCGTTACTGCCTTCCATCATCGATAGGGGTGCAGGTAGCGGCAGCAGCAGCTCACCAGGCTTGAATGGTGCTCGAGTTGCAGCATTTCCAGATGAAGACATCTTCGATAGTATTTGGGACAATCTTGCTGATGATGATGGCGGTGGTGCTGCAGCGTTGGACGATAAACAAATTGCGACTAGGCTAGCCACCGACAACATTACTACAAATGCGTCTAGAGCAACAGAGGGAGGCAAGCTTGGCCGTTTGATGGAATTCGTAACGTCTTCCAAGCTTACAATGCCACTGCGATTCCAGCGTTGCTATCAAGGGTTCGAATCATTTGCCGTGGTCAAGCTGAGTTCACAGTTTGGAGTCTCAAAGAAGTCTGAAAGCATGTGCGAGATGCTCTTCTCGATTTTCTCCGAGTCGCTTGGACTGCTGTTCGAACCCATGTGGTGTAACCTTGGCATGGTCGTCTGTGAATTTGCTGATGAGTGCAGTATTGGCACGGTACCAGGCTTTGCAGCGAACTACTTCACAACACTGCAGGATGCCAAAGCTCTGCGCAACATGCGAGTGCAGCTTGAATGTGTTTCATAGCCTCATAGCCAAGCCTTCGGGCTCTCCCTCTATCTATCTTATGTATCTTATGTGTGTTTTTGTTGGTTATTGTTAGGTTGTTCTAATTTATAAGGACGACCTGGCATGGGCAACTCTTTGGGAGGAGGCTCCCTTATCCCAAGACTTATTTCTCCCAGGCTGAGCGCCTATGGCCTATGTAGGAAAACCTCCAACAAGCTTGAAGAGCGCAGGTCCAGGTCTGCCATAGTTTGAGACCTTGTGTGATCCTGTGAACCTTCCCTCCCATGTATCAGCAAAGGGACTACATGGCAACTATGATCAGTGCTCTCAGCAAAGATTTTGCCAGCAGCAGCGATATGCAGGCTGGGGATGTAAGAGATGAGTTTTTTGGAGGGACCTAAGTTTTGTGGCTGCCAGGAGCTATGACCCAACACCCCAAGACCCCAACAGGGCATAACTGTTTGAACGCTTTCGAGCTCAGAAAGTTATGGGACAATGCAATGTGATTCTGTGCCGACAAAGCCTTAGAATAATTTTCGAAACCGAACAAAGCTTGATTAGTGCAAGTAGTAGGGTCATCAAAGTCATCAAAGCGGACAGGTACGCGAAAGCAGGTTAAAACGAATAGGCGAGCCAAAGCGGGTCAAAACGGACAGGCGAGCCACAGCGGCTTCAAACAAACGAGAGGTCAAGCGGGTCAAAACGGACAGGCGAGCCGAGGCAGGTCAAAAACATTCATGGGAAACAACAACAGGTTAAAAGGTTAAAACAAACAATAAGTCCAAGAATTGCTTGAAAGGCTTGAGATGAAAGGCCAAGCAGGTTAAAACGAATAGGCGAGCCAAAGCGGGTCAAAACGGACAGGCGAGCCACAGCGGCTTCAAACAGCGGCCACGAAAGCGATGTTACCAGTATGTGTTTGTTTCGTGCTTTCGTGCTCAAAGATATAAGCAGTATCTAGTTTGTCCCAATGCTCAGCCCATCGTTAGATAACCTTTGGAACTGAAGACCGCTTCAAAAATTATGAGGCGATGGGCTGTTGTGTCGAAGCTTTCCTGAGCTCTATAACTTGGGGTCCCTACTCATTCTATTACATCCCCATATGAAGGCAACAGACGTGGACGAGGTTCTGCTCAAGCTCGATAAGGCCATTAATGGGACAAACCTGCGGAGTTTCCTGCACACGCTCGACCCACTGATTAGCAGTCAGACTGCTTGGACTGCATTCTACACCCAGCTGTCGCAGTGCATTTGCCAACCCGAGTTCTTTGGCGCAATGTCCAAAATGAACCAGGCCGAGGCAGACACCAAGCTGAAGCCATTGGTACGCTGTGCCATGGCAACATCATGTCCGATACATTTGAAGCGATTGACTGGAGTCGAGTGCGGACTCGCGCGGCACAACTGGCAGAAAAAAGGAATAAGCCAGCAGCGCCAGCAGCCTCAGAATCAGAAGACTCAGCCGTGAAAGATGAGTTGCCATTGTCACAAGAAACAGCAAGTGAAAAAATCTCTATCGAAACGATAATGACCTACGCAGACTGCGAGGCGATGACTCCAACACCTGCTGAAGCTGAAGGCGACGACCAGCCCACCTTTGCTACCGTCAAGGCCGGCAGCATGAACACGAACATCATCATGCTCCTCGCGGCAGAGCTACAGGCGACGCTCTACGCGACCCTGGCCAAGCACTCTTCTGCTTACAAGAAGATCGCAGTGGATGCTCTGAGTGAGGCGGTGCGGTACTTAGTCGTGAAGGCCTGCCAGCCGTTCCCAGCACTGAGTCACTGGGCCATTCGAAAATATTAACTTAAAGGCCATTTGAATGCCTCGGCATTGAGTCCAATCAACCTGGGAGCCAAGTCAGCTGTGGGAGAAGTTGCAGATATAGTGCCTCCCTCAGGAATTAGGTTGTCAACTATGCGAACGCGCTCTGGGGGAGGGTTGGGAGGTCCCAGGGGTCCAGTTCCAGCAAGCATTGCAACTTCTCACACATCTACCTGTCTTGGATGTTGAGGAGTGGATTCAACCAGAACGCCGGGGCATATAAGACTGACGTTACAAGGCCCTGGGGCTGCTGGGGCTTTAGCTTTCTAGGCTTGCGAGACTACCTTGCGATTTCCAGCCTGGCTCCCTGGATTCACCGCAGAGCTAAGGTTGCACCTTCTGTGTGCCCTAGCAGCGTGATGACACCGTCTGATGTGCTAGTAATGGCTGGCCCAGTGAGCGTCGGTCGGCCTTCGTCGGCCAAGCGAGCGCTACCATTCTTTGAGCTGACTGTCGAAGGGCTGACTGGCTCCTCAGTCCGTTTCTACATCAACGGCGATTCTGCACCTTGTCTTGGCTTACTTGCAGCGCAGTGCACGTGCTGCACGTGCATGGCTGACTGTGTGAGTAGTAGAAGTGGTTGGTCTCCAGTCTCCAGCTCGCTTCCTTAGATACCAGGGCTTCTCGGAAGGCCCCATAGAAGTTCCATAGAAATAGTTAGTTATATTACAGCTTTTACAAGACTTGTAAAAGGGCGTTTCAAAGGCATGGGATTCGAGCCTCGTTCAAAAGCTCAGGAGGCTGTTTCCACTTGGCGCTGACAGGAGCATCCAAGATGGAGATGTCAGCGCCGTAGGGTCCCCTTGGCCCTTGGGCCCTTGGCCGCCCCCCCCATCTGAAGTTCATGGCTCCCTCCCTGGCTCCCTGCCCCATGTTGCCTCGAGATGCCAGCTGCAGCACTAGCAACACATGTCTCGGCAGCCAACAGGACAGTAGAATTCGATATGCAAAATACTATGTGGTCTCATGTCAGGTCAGTACTACTACTACTACTACTACTACTACTACTACCTACTAGCAAAGTTGAGTTTGCATTTTGCGTGTTCTTGCCTACTAAGGCTACTAAGGTATGTGATCTAGATTCAGATGCTTGGGTGCTAGCGTGGATCATTCCGATCAGGAACCCGAAGAAGCAGGATGACAACCTACCTACGATGGAGCCTGGGTCACTCGTAGTGACACACGAGCTGTCAGAACTGGTCCGACATGGGCTTAGCATCGAGCAGGAGACGGTTTCTTTGATTGTGCCATGCCTGAAACCAGGATTTGAGCTTGGGGCAAACAAGGAATTGCTACGTGATGACATTACTGGTGAGAAAAAGCCCCCCAAAAAGAATCTTGCTTCAACTTCTGCTTCTTCCGCCTTCATGGCGTTGCGCCGCGCCAGTGGCATGTCGGCCCCGGCCCCAGCTAACAGAAATACTGGCCCAGCAAAGCGCAATGCTGCTGGGGTTGACGTCCGCATTCGCCACCTCATGGAGTGAGATAGCCTTGGACGCCTTGAGAAATATTTTATATTTTAGGGTTCTGTGCTTGGTGGCCTTTGAGTTAGATAAGTCATCTAAGTCAAACTCAAGATCGAGTAATAAAAATAATAACAAGGCCAACAAGGCCGAACAAGGCCTTGTGACAGTACCTGTTCAGGCAGGCTATCACGTGCAGTACCTGTTCAGGCTACCGTGCCGTCGCTACCTCTAAGAGGGTGATCTGGCTGAGGGGCCTGAGGGGTGGGACTGAGGGGCCTGAGGGGCCTGAGGGGTGGGACATGCTGCAGGGATGCGGGGATGCGATCGCAGCAATCATAAAACATGTGTCACCATGATTCAGCATGCTGCAGGCCTTATAAGTCCCTTAAAAGGCCTTATAAGGCCCTTAAAAGGCCTTATACGGCCCCTTTAAGGGCCTTATAAGGCCCTTAAAGGGCCTTTAAAGTGCCTTATAAGGCCCTTTAAGGGCCTTATAAGGCCCTTAAAGGGCCTTATATCATTATCGTCGTTACCACGCCGTCGTGACCGACCGACTGACTGACTGACTGACGACTGACTGACTGACAGACTGACTGACGTACACTCACCGCAATACAAAACAATGTGCTATAACACGTAGCCGCGGTCACTCGTAGCATGCGGCTTTACCGCAGAGAGTGCTATACTACACATCTGCTGTTATGATATCGTGATATCGTAGCTATACAGCTGCTAGCGGTATATATATAACCGCATGCGGCTTTACCGCAGAGAGTGCTACTACACAGCTGCTGCTATGATATCGTAGCAGCTGCTATTATGATATCGTTCTACCTGCTATTACTGTTGCTCTGGCTCGAGTCTTCATATAGGGGGGCATCCAGTCGAACAGCTCTTCAGATCAATAAATAGGTCCTTTGTGGCTTATTTGCAGGCAGCCATTCTTCAGCCTTTGCGGGGGTCATCATCAACATGCCAGCGATGAAGGCCATGAAGGCTATGAAGGCAATGAATGTCATAAAGAAAAACAAGAACAACAACAAGTGGCTCGAGAAGTGGTTCAATGTGGACACCCGCAACATGCAGGAGGTGCTCGTCCAGTCGTACAGGTATGGCTGCAGGAGGGGAATATTCATTACAAGGTGTTTTTGCAGAGGGCCATCAAGTCTGCTGACAAAAAGAAGAATAAGTCCATGAAGTCCATGAAGTCCATGAAATCCATGAAGAAGCAGTGAGGCATAGTGAGGCGCGTGCTGCTCAGCCGACTTTTCAAACTCGGTGCAGAAGTGAGGCCCTTAAGGCCCTTAAGGACCCTTAAGGACCCTGGCGTTTTTTTAAGGACCCTGGCGCTTTATAAGGACCCTGGCGCTTTATGGGCTATATAAGGCCCTTAAGGACCCTTAAGGACCCTTAGAGACTAGCTTAATTCGCCCCCCCCCTACGCAAAGCTGCACTGGGGGTGGAGCGGGTAGGAGGTGCATGACTCATGGTCGCGTGGAACGGTTAGGAGGAGCTTTGAAAGGCTATTTGACTGCTTTGACCATGGTCAGAGACAAAGAGACAAAGATATACTAATTGACTAATTGATAATTGATGTTATGTCCTAAGACATCACAATTCCCCCCTCCCTCGTACAAGATCGGCAATTTTTTTTTGTGTCTTCACTATATCGCTCTAAGTACGTTGGCTGCGCAGCGCAGGGCACAGTAACAGCCTAGGATTGTCAGGGAGCAGTCCGGTCGGTCGGTCGGTCGGTCGGTCGGCACTGTGTTACTGCATTACTGCATTGCAGTTGCAATCCTGGATTCGGATTTCGTGTGCTCGCTAACCGGCTAACCGAATGCTCAAAAAACGCAACTTATCATTGTTATCGTCTACCATTCTACCATCCACTATTGGGCACGTGAAACACGTGAAAGCATTTCCCTCAAGGTCTCAAGGTCTCAAGGTAGACTAGCCTCGTTACAATCTTCCTCAAGTCCATTCATCCATGCACCCATCCATCCATGATCAATTCATCGATGCATGCATCCATCCATGCCCATGCACTACGACCACGACCACGACCACGAACATGAGCATGCATGGGCATTGACACGAGCCACGGACACGAACACGAACGCATAGGCATTCACACGAGCCACGGAGACGAACACTCACAGACACGAGCACGAGCACAGACATTCACATGCATGGGCATTCACA
>Ga0209713_10002465_pt1 | contig 11473 bp, 9 predicted proteins | sample ArcOceMetagenome_3_FD_187444 | JGI IMG/M metagenome (GOLD analysis project Ga0209713, IMG submission 187444) | Marine eukaryotic phytoplankton communities from Arctic Ocean - Arctic Ocean- Svalbard ARC20M Metagenome (SPAdes) (version 2) | ecosystem: Environmental > Aquatic > Marine > Oceanic...
TCATTAGGAATTGTATTCTCCTGATGCAATGCGGTACTCAAGCAGGCAAGCCAAATTTTGAAAGGGCTTGCTTGCTTGAGTACCAGATCAGGAGAGTTTAGATAGGTATCTCAACATACTACTTTCAGCACACCATCCCTGGAAGACCATGAGAGCCGTTACTACTCTTTTTCTGTTGAGTAGTGTACGCATCTTCCAACAATTGATCCAAGTCCTCCTAACGTCCATCAGCACCACCAGCAGCAGCAGCAGCAGCACCCATTTCCTCCCGTCGAACCTTCTGCGCCAAAGCCAATTAATAGTCGTTCATGTGGTGCTCCTCCGGCGGTGGCTGAGGAAGAAGAGTTACTACGTCGTCCACTACTACTACTACCTGAAGTGGTGGTGGTGGACCTGAAACATCTGACATCACCGACATATGAACTCCATCGAATGCCGGATCTGGATGGCTTCTATCTCTAGAGATGTTGCTGGCTTGATGTGCATGATATGATGTTGTTGCTTGCCATTTTTGATTTTTGATTTTTGAAGTGAGGAGGCGAGTGTGATGGATGGCGCACTTTTTGAGACGGACATGCCATTTTTATGATGTGGTTGAATGATGAGCTGCAGGAAAGCTCAACTTGACCTCTCAGATCAGCTACGAGGATGTAGCATCGCTTCATCATACGCAATCCGTCTGCGCAGTGCAAATGAGCGTTTTTGAATCTATAACAAGTAAAATGGGTTACTAGAAGCCGCTCATGCGTATATTGACGACGATAGATATGATGTATGTGGTTGAATGATGAGCTGCGGGACAGCTCAATTGGACCTCTCAGAACAGCTATGAGGTCATAGCATCGCTTCATCATACGCAATCCGTCTGTATCGCCGCCAAGTACAATGGGCCACTAGAAGCGGCTCATGCCTTTATTGATGACGATAGATATGATGTGGTTGAATGATGAGCTGAGGGACGTCTTTCTCTTCAAGAGCTTTCCCCCGAGGTGCCAACTCAATTTCATCCTCATCAACAACTCCACCAACATCGCCATCATTGGCTTCCTCTTCAGTAAACTCACTGCTGAAAGACACATCTTCGGCAGATGTTGTTGCATAATCCACATCATTATCCTCCTCCTCTTCCATTTCCCATTCTTGGCCATGAGTAGTAGTATCAAGCTCTGCTTGTGGCCTTGCCCTTGGCTTCACAAGAGACTTCCCTGATGCTATCTTAGATGTAAAGGCCACTAAACGACTTCCAACATACATATTGGTATGTGGTTTGTACTTGCTTTAGATAGATGCCACAAGAGACTTCCCTGATGCTATCTTAGATGTAAAGGCCACTAAACGACTTCCAACATATTGGTATTTGGTTTGTACTTGCTTTAGATAGAGGCCACAAGCGACTTCGCTGATGCTACTTCTATGTTAGATGTAAAGGCCACTAAACGACTTCCAACATACATATTGGTATTTGGTTTGTACTTGCTCTAGATAGAGGCCACAAGCGACTTCCCTGATGCTATGTATGTATGTATGTTAGATGTAAAGGCCACTAAACGACTTCCAACATACATATTGGTATTTGGTTTGTACTTTTAATGCACGAAGACGCCGGCACCAACCTGACATATTTGTGTCAACAGTGGTTTTCGAAACAAGGTATATATGTATAATAAGCAAAGTGTACAGCACACTTGTTAATTTATTAGTTTGTAAAGATCACCTTGTGTTTGAAGAATACCTTGTGTACAGGCCAATGTCTGTTTGGTGCCAGCAAGGGACTTCGATGCGCAGCACATGACTGCTAATAAAGGCGGCAAATCCAAATCACAAAAGAGAGTGCGCACCATGTTGCCATAATATTCAGTACAAAGAGACTTTGACCGCCACAATAGCAGTAGTCACAAAGTGCCTTTATGATGTCTCCGTCGCCACCAAAGAAAAGAGTTCGCCCCTGCCATGTTGATGGTTGCAACAATTGGGCACAAAAAGGGAACAAATGTTATATACATGGAGCCCCAGTCAGACGATGTTGTGTAGAAGGATGTCAAAGATATGCTCAAGCAGGACAGTTATGTATCACGCATGGTGGTAATAAAAAGAAGAGCGGAGCTAAGCTAAAACAATGTATCCATGGAGGATGCAGCAATCTAGCTCAGAAAGGAGGAGTGTGCATCAAGCATGGGGCAAAGGTCAAATTATGCAGAGTTGATGGCTGCTCCAATCAAGCTAAAAAAGGAGGAGTGTGCATCAGGCATGGGGCAAAGAGGAAACTATGCAAAAATGAGGGATGCGGCAACATTGCTCAGAAAAAAGGTTTCTGTACGAGACATTGCAACAGTCTCGGTGGAGCCTCGAGCGATACAGTAGTCAAAGCAAAGAAGCCGGTTGCATCTGTCCAATCCGCTCAAAGTGGTGGTTTTGATGAAATGGAGGAGGTCGCTACTCAACAGCAACAGCCAGCTTCCACAGTCGCTGTTGCTGATACTACTGATGTTGCTGTTCCCTCTGTTCCCAATATGAAGAGCACTTGTCATTCACAAGTATTGACAGCAGACTCAGCGGGGGCGCTATATGGAAAAGAACAAACTGAGGCAGCGAGAATCAAACTACGCCACGAACTTCAATGTGGAGGACAATGTGCTATCCATGCGCTCAACGCGATCTGTCAAGAGCGTTTGTTTACCAAAGATCACTTTCTGAATTGTGCAAAAGAATTGCATTCAGAGCAAAATAAATTGTATTGCAGGGAAGATAAAAAGAGAACAAATGATTTTGTGGGGAAGAATGGCTATTTTGAGATAGACGTACTCATAAGAGCTGCAGCAAGTGTTGGGTTGACTCTTGATCATATTCAGGCGAAGGACTTGGACGATTTCCTAAACTGTCCCGAAACAGCAGCTGCAGCTTACGTTGTTCATGAAGTCTCCAAAGAGACAGTACCCCATTACTTCACACTTCTCAGGATAAATGGGCAATATTGGAATTTAGACTCTCTTTTTCAATGGCCAAAGCCAGGGGATCCTGCTACTATCATTAGCATCATGTGCAATGCGATGTCTGCAAATCAACGCAACGGAAGTGACAGTACACAAGAAGAGATGAACTATACTGTGTTGAAAGCATCGTTTGGAAAGAATTTCAAGAACAAAAGCGATAATAGTGTGGGAAACAAACAGGGGCTGAGCTGGGATGGCACAGGGCATTTTTGGTCGTGTGACTTTCTCCTTGGCTTAGACAGTGACTCTGCATCAAACAGGGACACAGAAATAACCATCTCAATGAAACCAACAGAAGACCGAATTGCAGCAAAAACAACAATGAAAATGAAGTCATCAGACAACCTGGATGAGTGCATTGAAAGTTTCTACAGAGGCAGAAAAGATTACTTAAATCTTCGTACAATCAGGTGGAGTGATGAAGAGAGAAAGAGGTTTATTGTTCGACATGGGCCTGATGATATTGGCTACCGTCGTTGGGAGTACATACCAGTAAAAGCAATTGCAGAAGCAGGCTTGAATATCGAAATAAAGCAGAGTATACGCCAAAGTGAGCGTATACGAAAAAAAATGTCATTGTGAGCATGAAGAGCATCTGAATCTGAGTTGATGTCTGATAGCTTTGATCAATAGTAATACAACCTCCATAACAAATCCACTCCCAACACTCTCAAAATAAGTATGCTGACTGCTGGACCTGGACAGCTGCACCAACCCGATATTGGACATTACATGTAATGATGCGCTGGATGTCTTACGACTTTGTCCGTGATATTGAGATGAAGTACGCCGACACTCTTGACACATGTTTCGAGGTCATCTATGCACTCTAAACTAACTGAATGGAATAATATTGGTCTTTTAACAGAGGGTTATGTAGTCCTCCAGCTACTTAGCCCCATTGACTCAGACACGTGAAAAGAGGCCCGTACAGTATCTCCCTGTTTTGGACTCCCAACCCTCCCTTGATGTAAATGTTAACGGACACTGGTGGGCTCTTGATGCTCTTCACACGATGACAACAAAAAATACTACTGAAATATGGATGTCGTTGGAAGCATCTGACTTTTCCCATAATTTGGAAATAAAATACACCGACACTCTTCAGGATTTTCTTCACTTCTTCGTAGCAGTTTGCAATGAACTGAAATGGAGCAGAGACAGGAATAGAAATAGAAAGAGTTGATCCGTGTCCGTATTTGAGAGGAAGCTTTAGATTTTAAATGATGGGAGTACTATCCAGTATATGATTTCTGGGGAAGGTATTGAGTTTGTAATCAACTAAGGTAGGTTGAAGTAAGAGAATGAATAACATAACTCCATCATCGCCGAACTGTACATGAAACGGACATCCATCACCCTTTAAGCTGGATAGCGTGCCTCGTCAAATAATAGCGTACTTAATAGTGTATGCACCTTACAGGACCACTCTGCATTGAACTTCTAAATAATATGATAGGAGAATTCTAATTTTAGTTGCTTGTGAATAACTCCCCTTTAATAATCGAAGTACCGAAGACGATTATACATGAGATGTCTCTCCTTCCATTCTAGCTCATCTTCGGCTTCTTTCCTATCTTTACTTGTTGATGCATCCACAAAAGCTTGATATGCACGAAGTGATCCGGCATACTCATCTTCGCTGATGTATCCATCTACGTAATAATACTTGAGCATCAGCACTGACTGACAACATCCAAAACTAGCAGCAATGAAAAAGTGCTTAGAGGCTCTTTCGTAGCGGTGGTTGTCATCCTCGTAACATCCAAGAAGAGATCTAGCAAGTGGATGTCCAGCGATTGCGGCCTTCTCCAGATGTCGGAGCCCCATTTCCTCATCCTTCTCTATACCATCTCCACTCCGATACCTAACTCCCATGTTAAAATGCGATTCAGCGTCTCCTACCTCAGCTCCTTGCTTCCAATAACGAAATGCATCGTCATATTCATTTTTAAGGAAATGAAGAGCCCCCAATGTGTTCATTGCAACGGGATCTTTTGAATTAGCTCTCGCATTCAATTGCTGCTTCGCTTCTTCTTCACTTTTGCACAGTATTCGGCAGAAAAAACAACTGATAGGTTGGAGCGTACTGCTGTTGCTCTTGTAATAGGAGTAAGCACAGCCGTTACAAATCAGTTTGCAACAACACGTGTGCATCACAAGATTTCGTCTATTTAGTGGCAGCGGCAAGAAGCACACCGGACAATCACCGAGATGACTTTCTACAGGTTGTGTAAACAGAATAGCTGCTTCTTCAAGTGTGTTGTCCTTCCTTTCTTCACTCATTTTTCTCATTATTTTGTGAGAGAAAATCTAAGTATAGCCCGGCGCAACTTGGCGGTACCTACTGTAGATAAGACTGCTTACGTACGTAGGAATTAGAACACCACAAGACACCGGCACTAAGATGAACAAAAGAGCCCCCAAAAAGAGTTTTGCCACACCGAAAAGTTTCACAACCTCGCACAACCGCACGCCATGGCAGCACCATCTCCGCCATAAAAGTGCCATAACTTAGAAAATCGTATCTCCTCTTCTACACATGGATACTGTCCGGCACGGGACCCTATGAGGAGCTGTACTCATGAGGAACTCTATTGGTCCCGTCGCGGACTAAGTCTATGTTAGGCGGCCATGAATAAGCTGTTTACATTATACTATGAAAAACTACCTCTGCCGCCTTCCGATTCCATTCGATTAGACGGAGATAATGGACTACTATGCACCAATCCTCCACACCGATTCAATGTATATACATATAATAATGGAATGGTTCATCGGCGGCGACTCTCTACGGCTATAGTACTCCACCGGGCACCATGTGTCGGCAGCCACACGATCGATCATACAACAAATTTGACCCTTTTTGTTGTTATATTACAAATGAAATGATTGGAACGCAACTAAAAGCCCGTCAATCGATTTGAGTTGTGTATAATGATCGCTTGCTGCGGCAGAGATTCATTGGAGAGCTATATCCTCGCCTGCTCAACTCATCGGCGAACCCTAAACTTGACCCTAACCCAGCACGAAGCATGACCCTAACCTGAATAATTGCGTTGAATTGAGTATTTAAGTCAATCCAAACATGTCCCGGCACTCTGATAATAACCGCTTATGTGTTTTTACGGTCGGGAACAATGTTATGCGTCATTGACTTGGCGAGGACTGAGTTAGAGTGAAATTTGTGTGTTGAGCAGAGAGTGGGTAAGCGGCAGTATATTGCTTCTGAAGAGAGTACATCAAAGCTATCAACAACAAACTAAGTCTTCCGTGGATCAATATAGTATAGGGCGTCGGAAATGGTTGCTTATAAGCATTATATCTTCCACTAGAAAGCACAACATGTATTCTCTCCTGTGGGTTGAGATTTCGGAAGCTCACAGTGACAGGGAATCAGGGGATATTTGCGCCTCATTAATGACTGTCATTAGAAAAAAACGTAAACATGGCTCCATATGACACTATAGTTGGTATTGGAATAGTATTTGTCTGCACCAAGGCCTTCATAAACACAATTTGCATGGTTTTATTGGGAATTGTGGCTCCTTGCTATGTGTTTACCACCATAGTACTGTAACACAGCCACGACTTGCCCGTAGCCTCAGTGAGTAGTATAAGAGTGTACCACCATCGATACTAGGATGCATTGGCCCTCAAATCGCTCCAATCGGCTGCTATTAGGTGAATTGATGTTTTGGCACTTCTGTGGAGAGATTTTCAGCATAGAAATTGTGTCATTGATCCAACGAGAAATGGCAGCCCCAACAACACTATCGGAAGGAATCCGTTGGTGGATAAAATCGAATATATTATTTCAGAGGAGCATGGATGTGGGCGGGGGCAGGTATTGGAGGGGGTGTTAATACATTGGGAGGGGTTTAGCGGTGGTAGCATAAATATTCTATTAATGATATGTAATCATCGTACAATATTAATGCTTTCCCCAAGACCCCATTCAATAATAACAATCACATGATCTATGATTTCAAAGCAAGAAATGGAAGGACATTCTTGATCACAGTACTTGCACCAGACGTCACACAGCTCTCTTTCCTTGCTCTCTTTAGCCTCCCCCTAGTTGTTCTAACTCCCTCTATCTCAAGTTGCTCGTTGTTATCAAGATTGGCCTTCCAAAGAGCAAGTTCAAGCAATGTTGTCGCCTCCTTCAATAATTTGTGGTGTTCATCCTTGCAGTGAGCGAGTCGGCCGATAACTGTTCTCATCCATTGCTGTATTACTTGAGTCTTTGTGTCTCCAGCAATATTGGGAAGAACTTGGTTGATGCGGTTGATTTCATTGTTCATTTCATTTCTCCAGCTCACCATATGTAACGAGGCAATTGTGCTGTGGATCCCCCCAACAAGATCAACTCGTGATAGTGCGTGACGGTTGTATATCCCATTATCATTGTCCAACAAGTCTTGTTCATCATCGTATACATTGAACACACTATGATCCTGAAATATATTTGGTCTAAGAGGGAGTGAAATTCGTTCCAGATGAGGGCAGCGAGCAAAAACGAAACGCTCAATTGTTTCAAGATCTTCAGATAGATGTGCCTCCACCAATTTCTCACAGGCATAAAACGCTGATGACTTCAAGACCCTCACTTTTGGTAGCTTCACATATTCTAGAGACGAATGAGCGAATGCCATGTGCCCAATTGTGTGCAGTTCCTCACCAAACTCTACACCATGAAGTTGCATGGTGCCAACGAATGCGTAGTCTTTGATGACCCTCACACCTAGCAATTTGATACTCTTTAGTTGAACACAATCGTCAAATGCATTTTTTTCAATGATTCTAACTCGATCGTGCATCTCTACTGATACCAAGTTGTTTCTACAATTTCTAAAAGCCCAAAGATAGATGGTGTCAATTGATTCATGAATGCGCACATGAGTAACATGTGAGGGAACTATTATTTCTCCCGAATAAACAAAAATCTCAATGCCGCGATCCGCCATGGAATAAAATATTGATAATTATTCTTCTAAATACTTCTATTCTACTTCAAAGCCCTTCGGAAAAATATCCTTTAATATTGAGAGCCTTGTGAGGTGTTGTTGTCATCTTTATCTTATGGGCGACCTGAGCGAGTGCGAGGAGGGGGATCCTGTCCCATGATTGTTTTACTTGGGAGGTACGTACGTGAACAAATAATGAGGGTTCTTCCCATCTTACTTTTCAGATGGCCGTCTCTCTAAAGAAACAACATCCTACTACACCAAGCCAAGTCGGGTCTGTGAGATTGTTACTTGAGTAACTCAGGAAATCAACTGGTGGCCACTGCCCTCACGGCATCGGTTACTATGGTAACTTTCAGAATCGTCCCGCCGACAAATCTGTTACCAATTTGCCCTAACCCTCCTGCAGGGTACCTCATTGGACAGTCAATATCACAGTATGATCCCTAATCTTTGTGGATGATTCTGAGAATTACGCTCCATACTTGGACGAGGGTGATGTTGGCCGAACTTCAAAGAAGAGAGACCAGTGCCGTCTCCTCGCTCGCGCTTGCTATGATCACATAAAAGATGTCACACCAAGCTGCTTGTTGTGTAGAAGGTATTGTATTCTTGCCGCTCAGTCTTGGCCTGCCCATTACCCTCCACGTTTGACCGCAGAAGTAGACAGGTGGCACTTGGGCACTTAGATCGTTTCGTCTTCAATTGCCTCGCCACTATGATTATTATTATTGGTTTCAAATTGGATACTAGAATCATATTACTATTGTATACCTGCCTCAGTCCGATGATCATCGACAAATGTGATCTGAGATTGCCACCAGCAACTCCTCTCTTGAGTAAGTTTATGGAAGAAATTACCAATTTGCAGCAGCTGATTTGCTGATAGATGTTTCATTCTCTTCCGATACAATTCCTTAGGTTTCGATTTGAATGTTTGGTTTTTAGAACGAAAACATTCAATACAAACAAATGTCTTATCCTCGTTTTTGTCTTTTGGAATTGCTTCCACATAATAACACCACAACTCGCAGAAACAGATGGCACACTCATACCTCTCATGATCGACATCATTTGGACCCATTCCCTCGTCAGCGTCATCTACGAGATCGTTTGACTGAAGGATGATTTCTTCTTCCTTCAATCTATCTTTTGCCCAATTGATTACTGGGATCATGCCTCTAACAAGTTCCAGGTCCATAGCCTTGGTTTTGTCTCCAGCTGCTGTGTCTTGGAACTTGTGGTACAGCATTGTGGCAAGAGAGATGCTGAAATGCATCACCTTTCCAAGAATCTGTTCGCCGTCGCCATCTACATTAGACCGATTGGAAGAGGCTTTTCTGTTGTGTGCTTTCAAAGAAGTTGATATCTCTCTTGCTACACCCAGGCTAGTGCGGCCCTTGTATATCCAATCCCAAGCAAGCGAAACACACCTGTTGTCTTTTTTACCCTCTCCGAGATCATTGCCTAACTTTTTCCTCATTTCAAAGTGACAATCATCCGCATTAGGTTCTTTACTCCAATCAACCTTACGAAAAGCATGAATTCTTCCTTTGCCAATGTGAAGGAAATCACCTGGCCCAAGAATTAAAAGAATGGGTAAACAACTTAAAAACGCTAATATTAGCACAAGCGGAGAAGAGAAAGATGAAGGTAGAACGATGGACTCACCCTTGCGCTTTTAACTCTTCTATCTTAGCAACGGTTGGCCATGAAAAATCTTTGTTTGAGGTATCAAGAACATGAGGGCGCTTCTCTAAAGAAATCCCAAGTATGGATGCAGCATTGGTACGTCTGGTGCCATCCAATCTTCGTAAAATTATAACCTCATTGAACCCGCACAGACATAAATGACCGCTATCAACAGTGCCTGATCCATCTTCGTGAAATTTTGTATGAGCTCCCCCAACACCCATATATAACAATGGGCCCATCCCTGCCAAATCACGAGCTGAGGACTGTATCACAAGAATGTTTATGTTAGTTACAAACATGTGATAAGAAAAGATAATGCAATGTATACTCACACAATTCGTTAAGCATTCATCCCCTCCAGGAAGAATGTGAGGGATAATAAACTGCCCCATAAAATTTTGTTGAAGCTTAAAGAAAGTTGCAAGTGGATAATCAATCAGATAAAGGATTTCTTCCGACCCATCATTCTTGCACGTGAGTTTTGATCCAGATCCGCCTTGACTGTTCTCATGATATTTCAAAAACGATTCCAAAGTGTGCTTCTTATTTGGTTGCACCTCGTCTCCCTCAATGAACTGCTTGACATTGTCTATTAGTGCGACATCTTTCACTTCGTTATATTCCTGTGTCTCCCTCAATGTCTTTATTATATGATCGTATTCAACTGGTGAAGATCCAGTATTTAAGGAAAGATTGGTTTCCTTTGCTAGCCCTTTCGAGACGACAGCAGCATCGGTCAATTCAAACAAATCTAGAAGGCATTCCAAATCAGCTTTGCGCAGTTTATTCAATTCTCTGAAGTCTGCAGTTATGATCCTAGTATCGGAATCTTGGCTCCATCTAAACGATGTCTTTGAAGGAAAAATTGTGTGGAGTGGTGGAGGTGGTGGTGGAAGCGGCGGCGGTGGAAAACAATGTTGAAGTATTTCACACAGTCGAATATTCTTCCCATTGTTCAACCTACAACGGTCATGCTTTAGCTCATTTCCCCCATCACATCTTATGTCTTTACAGCCTGCACATTGTTTGCGAGAGCCATCTTGATTAAAAAATGAGCAATTAACTTTCTTAAATCTCCCCGGGCAATCGTCACTATATATTCCATTGTTATCGACACAAACTGAACAATGTGGCGGGCGCTTGGGTTCCTTTCTAGTAGTATTAACTTTTTTCTCCGGTTTTTTGGAAGGTAGGAGAAGTGGCCCTGGTTGTGACGTGAAGGGTAAAGTGAAGGGATAAAAATGATATTGCGGATTGCCGCAGTTCAGATGATGATGATAATAATGAGCGGGGTAGTAGTATTGTTGTGGCTGCGAACCCATTTGATTGGCTGGACGCTTTCCTCCTGCACCAACTTTTGCCTGGGGCTCTTCTTTCACCATGATTGTTTTTTGCCCTCTCAGCGTAAATATGTATGCAACTTGTTGGTTAACCTTTCTCGTTCGTAATTTTGGCTATAATAGTCAACTGCAGTACCATTTTTTTTAATTGCGGTACCATTAATAGATAACACCACTACATTTATTGATTACCAGAATCTCTTAAAATCACGAGCGTGACGGACACCCCTACCTACCACCGGGGACTGGACAGCATGGGAGAAGAGAGAAACCAGATTGAGCACTAAGCACACAGGGCGGGGAGTCGCTCAAACTGTACCCCCCAAACTTGCCTATACCCCCCTCCAAATCTCAGCCTAGGGTACAAGTTCTTATACCCCCCTCCTTCATTACTACAGATTACTATGAGTATGAGTGTAAATACTAGAGCTGACATATCCGACTTGTACCCCCCCCCCAAACCCAGCCTAGCCTGAAT
>Ga0209713_10002466_pt1 | contig 11468 bp, 10 predicted proteins | sample ArcOceMetagenome_3_FD_187444 | JGI IMG/M metagenome (GOLD analysis project Ga0209713, IMG submission 187444) | Marine eukaryotic phytoplankton communities from Arctic Ocean - Arctic Ocean- Svalbard ARC20M Metagenome (SPAdes) (version 2) | ecosystem: Environmental > Aquatic > Marine > Oceanic...
ACGGCCAGCGCATCTCCCACGCCATCGTGATGACCGACGCTCTCAACATCTGCGAAGGCACCACCAAGCTGAAGAAGCGTCTCCTCATGCAGAGCCGCGCCGATTAGGCGCGCGTCTCAGCGACGACACCACCCGCCCCGCCAGGGGCGAACTATATTACACGTAGGAAAGTTCACGTGTTGGTTGTAATGCCAGACTTGCAGCGGCGAACTAAATGTCCTTGACGCGTGCCGCTGCGCTTGCTGCGCTCAGCCTCGATGCGTCGGCGTCGGCGTCGGACATCAAGAAAGCGTACAGAGAACTCGCCAAGAAGCACCATCCTGATGTCAGCCCGGAAGCTGCCGCCGGCGCCGGCGAGACGTTCCAGCGGATAACCGAGGCGCACGAGCGCCTGCTCGGCGAGGATGCGCCGGCCCAGGACGAGTCGCTGGGCCCAGCGATTCGTGCGCGCTGGAACATTCGGAGACGACATCAGCCGTCTGAATATCCACCGTGGTTCAAGCCGTCATCGAGTGACGGTGGTCGCCAGCTGCACACCCTTGCCGTCTCGCCATTCGTCAGACGGCCGCTTGGCCGGGCTGTACTGCTCAGCGCAGCCAGGGTTTCGTTGATAGGGGTAGCACGTCTGCGATAACAAAATCCTCTCCAATATTGTGAAGCATGCGCACACGACCATGCAACGGGATGCACATGCGACATGGACAGACTGCTGGACACGGACCACAGAGCGCCCGGCGGCGCTATGACTGTTTTCTTGCGGGCCCGTAGGGCTTGCTTGCAGCTCCCGACTTCGCGCTCTTTTCTCGCGCGCCCCTGCCCTTTTCCGCGGCTGCCTGCGCCTTGCCTTTTTCGGCGCTCGCTCGGGCGGCGGCGCTTGCGCTCGATGCTCGCCTGCGTTGACAGAGAGTGCGAGGGAGAGTGGGTTGGGGAGGATGGGAGGGAGCAGGCTGGGAGTGGGTGGGGGGAATGGGGCCCTCCTTCAGCCGAAAGGGAGGGGGGGGAGAGCACAAACAAGAGCATGGGCGTGGCAAGAGGCCTCTACTTGTGACCTGCCGCGGCACTGTGCGCCGCGCCCGCCGCGCCCCGCCGCGCCGCCCCGGCCTCCCGCCGCGGCCGCCGCGGCCGCCGCGGCGGCGGCCCCTCGCCCGGACGACGCGCTGAACCGCCTCCCTGGCGCCGCCGTTGCCGCCGAGCCACTGTTGCTCTTTTCCCGCGAGACGCCGTTGCTCTTCTCCCGCGCGACGCTGGACGACTTCGATTTGCTCGCCTGTCGGTCCGCCGCTTTGGTCGCGAGCTTCGCGTTCGACGCGGACGGCTTCGCGCCGCCCGTGAGCGTGCTAGCCCCCGCAGGCCCGCTCGCTCCGTTGGCATCCGTCGGCACCTCCACCGTGAGCGCGGCAGAATCACCGGCGGGCGCAGCCGCGGCTCCCCCATTCATCCCTGCCTCCTCGGCCTTCTCGACCGCCTCGAGCCGCGCCAGGAAGTCGAGACCTCCGCCCGGCCTCGCGCCCGCCGGCTTGGCGGACGCTCGGACCGCCGCCCCGCTCGCGCCCGCGCCCGCTGTCCCGCCCGTCGCTCGTCCGTTGAGTCCGCTTATGGCGCCGGCCTGCTTGGGCGGTTGGACCGCCGGCTTGGCCGGGGCGGCGGGCTTTGTAGCACCGCCGGCACCCGCCCCGACCACCGGGTCGGTCGAGCTGCCCGCGCCCTGCGAGCTAGCCGCCGCGGGCTGCTTTGCCGCCGCCGGGTTGTTGCCCGGCCCAGCGTACCCAGGCAGCGCGTCGAACTGCAGCGAGGGCACCCAGTCGGGCTTTGGTCGCGGCGGCATGGAGTATCCAACTGGACCATTAGAAGCGAGGCTGAGGTTGGGCACGTTCTTCTGCGCGAGCAGCGGCGGAGCGGCCGGCTCAGAGGGGCCCGGAGCAGCCGCCGGAGCCGCCGGAGCCATTGCTACCGGAGCGGCACTCTCAGCGGCGGGTGCTGGTTCTGGTGTCCTCAGGCCGGGTATACGATCGAAAGCCAGCCCAGGAAGCGTCTCGATGAGTTTGAGCTGCGCCTCTGTTAGCCCTCGCCGCTGCCCGGCTCCGGCGTTGATTCCCAGCCCAGTCAGCGGCTTTGTGTCCTCACCCTGGTAGAAGGTCGATTCGTCGTCGTTGGCCGCCGCCGTCGGCCGGGGCATCGGCGGGGGGAGCGGCATGGTCCCCCGCAGCCGCCGCCGACACCGCCGAGCTCAGTCCCTCCGTTCGGTTCTTGTCCCTGCAGCCCAAACACGAAGTGTTTGGCTGGTCGCCCTCTCGTCGGCGCCGGCGTCGCCGACGCGGCCTCCGCCATCATGTTCCACGTCTCTCTCTCTGTTATTGGGGGTTGCTGCCGCGGATGCTTCGCCTCGACAGCCTGTACCACACGCTCAGTTGTCTGGCTCGCCGTACGAGATCGGTCAGCAGACTGCACGACAGTTTCGAACGCAAATTGCCCAGGCGATCAATCAGCTCAACCAATCTGGGATCTTCGAGTTTTCCTTCGACGGGGCGGGTGCCGAAGCGTACAGCAATCTCTCCTGGACGGTGAAGACCGACTTCCCTGACGCGTACGCCATCATCCAGGGGATGTCAGATGAGCTCATCGTGGAGCTGGACGTCGTCATGATGATGAACGTTTATGTAAGCCGCGCCCACGCCTGCCGCCTAGCCAGCGTGCAGCCGCCCGGAGCTCCGCCGCGCCCGCCACCGACGCCGCCGACGTGGCGTCGGCTAAGCTTTGGTCGTTTGCGCGTGCAAGAACCGCCCGACACTGCTGATCGATGTTTGCGGTCGCAATTACTGCTCCGCAGGTGGAAATGAGCATCGTCCAGATCCTCACGCAGACGACTTGCAACTCCACTGAGATGACCATGCCCGTGCGCAAGGGCTGCAGTGATGAGATGCTGGCATCAGGCGAAATCGTGCCCGGCACCAACGGAATCGTGCACGGACACAACGAGGACGGCCCTTCTGTGTTCCGTGGCCTTCTACGTTGATGTGGCACTCAACCTGACGTCAACACCGACCGGCGTGCACCACTACGCTGCAATGACGTACCCTGGCATGATCTCAAGCAGCAGCCTCGGTGTGTCGTTCACCGGCCAGTTCTACTACACCATCAATGCCCTCACGCCGTGCCCCGTCAACACGAAGAGGCACGCGGTCCCGGTGGAGATGCTCCAGCACCAGCTGCTGACGCAGGCGCAAAGCCCTGAGGAGGCCACAGCGCTGGTGGAAGCCTACACCCTGTCCCCGGGCTCAGAGGGCCTCGCGTACGGCGTCAACATCAACATCGGCGACCTGCGAGCAGCGCGGGGCATGCTGCCTCGTATTACCACGATCGAGACCAGTGCCGGGAAGCTGCTGTCCGCGCTACCGCTGACGAGCGCGTCACCGCCGGAGTTCCATTTCAACAACGTGCTCCGTATGGACGTGCGGTATCACTACGGGGCATCCTCCGAGTCGCGAATGGACGTGGCCAGCACCTACCGAGCCACGGCGCGTGCTCCGGCCGACGTGCTTCGGTTCCTCGGCGACCAGAGCAACGCCAGCTTCCCAGTGTTTCGGGGGGGCACGCCCGTGGACCACGCGCTCACACTCGACACCGCGCTGATCACCGTGCCAGAAGACGAGGGTGCCCAGGAGGGCGCGCTGCTGAGGATCTACACAGCCAACCCTCGCACGGCACAGCCGGTGCTGACGCGGCCGTTGAATACGAGCCGTTACACTGTTTGTTGTATCCGACTGAACAGTGTCGCGCGACCGCGAGTGTGCAAAAAGTCCGACCGATTGGCTTGGCGGAAAATCTGTCGATGTTGTGTCTGGTGTCGGTATAGGCAAAAGAGAACACATTTACAGAGCTTTCTTACACGTTTCCACTCGCAGAGAGTCGGAGGGGTCAGCGCCCCGAATCGACCTGCGCCAGCTTCTGCCGGAGGAGCGCGACGAGCTCGCGCAGCTTGGCGTTCTCGGTCTGCGCCGCAATGAGGTCCTGCGGATGCGACCCGGCGCTGCTGCCCGGCCGGCTGCCAAAGCCGCCCGGCGCGCGTATCGGGAGCGGGCTCTCGGGCGCCGGCCCTCTCCTCTCGAGCTCGTCGCGCAGCGACATGATGATGTGCTCCTGCCGGTCGATCTGCACCTGCTGCTCGCCGAGCTTCGCACCGAGCTCCTGCGCGCGCTTGGCATCGGCGGCGCCCCCACCGCCGCCTCCACCATTGCCATTGCCACCGCCACCGCCGGAGCCCCCCGCGCCGCCGCCGCCGCCGCCGCCACCCGCGCCGCCACCCGCGCCGCCGGCTGCGGCGCGCGCGCGGAGCTTGTCGAGCTCTGTGCGCAGCGCGGTGACCAGCTGGTCGTCGGTGTCCGACTTGTCGAGCAGCAGCTTGAGCTTGTCGCGCTTGCCGCGGCCGTCGGCCTCGAGGTTCTTGATGCGCGCCGCCTGCGCGCCGAGCACGCGCCGCGCCTCGGCCACCTCGCTCTCGAGCTCCTGCTCGCGCAGCAGCAGCCTCTCCTGCTCGAGCCGCCGCTCCTGCTCGAGGGTCTGCAGCTTCTCGCGCTGGCGGTCCTCCGCGTACTTGTCGCGCTCGGGCGAGCCGAGACGCCCACCGCCGCCGCCGCCGCCACCCATGCCACCACCGCCGCCACCGCCGCCGCCGCCGCCCAGCCCGCCGCCGCCCATCGGCCCTCCTCCTCCCTGCTCGGCTCGGCGCGACATCTCGCGCAGCTTCTCCTTGAGGAGCGCAATCTGCTGCGCGCGCCCCTTGGCGCTGCTCCCCTCCTCGAGCAGCTTCGCCACCGACGCCTGGTCGCCCACCTCCTGCACGAGCGCGCGCTGGTACCGCTGCAGCTCGGAGCGCAGCGCCTGCGCCGCCACCTTCTGCTCGTGCAGCTTCGAGTTGCTCGCGGTCAGCTGGCTGCGCACCTCCTTGAGCTCCTTGGCCCACGTCGCCTGCTGGTCTCCTCCACCGCCGCCGCCGCCACCACCACCGCCGCCGCCGCGCGCCTTCTCGAGCTCCTTCTTGACGGAGGCCAGCTCGCCCGCCAGCTGCGCCGCCTTGGCGCGCTCGCGGCCGAGGTCCATCGTCGTCGTCTTCGAGCGCTTCGCCAGCTCCTTGTACTTCTCGTCCCGCGCGTTCTCGGGCAGGGCCGACGCGCCACCGCCGCCGCCGCCGTTGACCTCGTTGAGCCGGCGCGCCTGGTCGAGCTCGAGCTCGCGCTCCTCGAGCTGCAGCGACGCCACCTGCAGCTTGTGCTGCAGGATCAGCTCGCGCTCGGCCGGTCCGCCAGGCAGGGCGCCGCCGACTCTCACGGCCCCACCCGCGGGTCCCTTGCTGGACCTTTTGGGCGGGCTGCGCACGGCGGGAGCGGCCTTCTGGAGGCGCGAGATGCCCGGCTCCCTCATGTTGAGGCCCATGTCGTCGTCGCGCACGGACAGCGGCCGCGAGTCCGGCCGGCTGCCGACGCCTATGCCGAGCGACGGCGGCGCCATGCCGAAGCCCTCGTCGTCGTCACTGTCCGCCTCCTCCGCGAGCTGCGCGCGCCACTGGCGGATGCGCTCCGCCTCCGTCGACATCGCTGCTAGGTTAGCCCGGTGCGCTGGACTCGCTGCCGCCGGTCAACGCGCCGGTCGATCACCGGCGCACTGAGTTTTCGTGCAACCCGTCTAAAGTAGGTGGTGATCCCCTCCCACGGGCCTGGCGCTGGCGCTGGCGGCGTGCGGAGGTGCGGAGGCAAAGCAATGATGTAAAGCCCCTGTCCTCAGGTATCTAGTGGAGAAAATGCCTGTCCCTCTCAGGCGTCGCCGCCGCCCGCCGGGCTGCAGCAGCGAACCCTCTCGCGCAGGCGAGAGCCGCGTGCTCTGCATTCGCAAAGGTGCCAAAGTACCTGTGTATGCCATCGACGGTGGCCTTCGCCGCGAAGGTCTCCCTCTTGCCGCTGGAGTCGTAGAAGACGTTCCGGTACCCCGACGGGTTAATCTCGTCGCGCACCAGCTCCAAGCCCTCGGCCTCTGCGGCGGCCCGCGCCTTCTCGGCCGTCATCAGCCGGCGAGGGGCCATGTTGCCACACGGGATGATGGCGTGCCACGGGTCGTTCATGCTGAGCACGTAGCTGAGGTGGATGCGCGTCGACTCCCACTCCTCGTTGTGGTCGACAATGGCATGCAGCTGCGAGCGAGCGAGCGCACGTCGACGGTCGCAAGGTGAGAGAGACGCGTGCGTGGATGGACACGGGTCGTCTGCTCGCGAGTGTGAGCGCACCTCGAGATCGAGCATCGACTCCTCATCTGGGTCCTCGTCGTCCTCGTCAGACTCACAGATGTCAAAGTCGAACGCGTGGTCAAAGTGCGTCAGCAGCGTGAACTGGTACTCGCCTCGCGAGCTGAAGTGCCCGCTGCCTCCTTTGAGGTGCGGGTGCATCTCCTTTGGAAATTTTCCTTGAGGACTAGCAGCGAAGACACTGGTGTCAAAGTCGACCTCGAACATGAGCGTCTCGGCGCAACCGCCCAGGCAGCCAAGCGTGTCCGGCGCGAGCATGGAGATCCGCACGCGCCAAATAGCACGGTCAGACGCCGGCACGCTGATCTGGAAGCGGTCGTCGCCCGCATCCTTGTTCACCGGCCCGTTTTCGTTGACGCTCGCGCCGTCCTCGTCCCAGCTGGTCGTGTACGGTTCGCACGAATCGCCAAGCGGCGAGCACACGGGCATGAAACGTGCCGGTCCGCGACGTTTCGTGCTGCCAAGGTAGAGCGGGATGAGCTCCGTGTGCATGGCCACGCCGTTGCGTTGGATCTCCCAGAGCAGGAGCGGGTGCTCTTCGATGGTGCTGCCCGTGGGTTCGGCGGTGTCGAGCGGATCGGGAACATCGGGCGGCGGCAGGGTGTCGAGCAGGCCCTGGCGCGCAGCAAGGAAGGCATGCCAGCCACCAGCGTGGGACACGGCACGCTGCAGCAGCGCCTCGGCGTCCTGTAGCCAGCCACCACCATTCTCCTTGATCGACGGTGGTAGTGGTCGGAGCGGCTCCGTTGTGGGGACGTCATAGATGGGCAGCTCCACCCAGCGCTTTTCGGGCAGCATGATCTGGCGATCGGGCGTTTTGATTCCCATCGCCCGCACCCGCTGCTCCGACTCCATGGCAGGAGTGGTGTGGTTCGGTCGCGGCCGCGCAACCCGCTCCATCGTGGCGAGCTCGAGCGCAGTCGGCATCGCCTCGAGGATCTTCTGCAGGCAGAGGCCGTCGAGGTCGGCGTAGCTCATATTTTCAGCAATACTCTCCGCTGAGATTGCGCGAAGTTGCTGGAACGTCGTGTTGGCGATCGCCGTGCCGTGTGCGTGGCGACACACGAGATGCTCAGTAGCCGACCGACTGCGCGCCTGCTCAGTCGCAGCTTGCTCGGTCGAAGAAGCAGTACGCCCCGGTCGACCTTGCGCTGGCTCAGCAGCACCGGCAGCAGCACTGGCTCTGCCGGCCACCCTGCGCCTCCGTCTGCCCTACTCGAGTCGGTGCCCTCGGCTCTCGTCGCGCTCGACTACCTTGGCACCGCCGCGTTCGCCGCGTCGGGCTGCCTGGTTGCTGGTCAGGCGGGTATGGACACGCTTGGCTGCTGCTTCGTGGGCACCATCACTGCGCTGGGCGGAGGCACCGTGAGGGACGTTTTGTTGGGGCGTCTGCCCGTCTTCTGGTTCCAGCAGACGTCCTTCCTCACGCTCTCGATCGCGACGGGCCTCGCCACCTTTTTCGGCTCCGAGTCGCTCGAGTCGATCGGGCTGCTGCGCTCCGACGCGCTCTTCATCGGCGACACGCTTGGCCTCGGCGCGTTTGCTGTGGTCGGCGCGCAGGCTGCCATTTCGGTCGGGATGCCGCTGCCGGTGTCGTGCGTGTGCGGCATGCTGACCGCGACGTGTGGGGGGCTCGTGCGCGACGTGCTGTGCTCTCGCAAGAACCAGGGCATCCTGTTTTCCAATGAGGGCGAGACAGGCGCGCTGTACGCGCCGACCGCGCTCGCGGGCGCCGCGCTGTACGGAACTCTGGTCTCGGCGGGCGCCGCGCAGCCCGTCGCGATCCTCCTCGGCGTCGGCGCGACGATCGGCATGCGCTGCCTCGCGTACTCGTACCGCGTGCGGCTGCCGCCGATGGCACTGCCGCCCAACTTCGTCTCGACGCAGCAGGAGTCGGCACTGCCGCAGCCGTCGCTCGCGCTGGGCGACGCGCACCTCTTCGTCACCGCCTACGGGCCCGACAGGCTCGGGCTGGTGGCGACCATGTCCGCGTGCATCAGCGCGGCGCGCGCCAACATCTCCGCCTCCAAGATCATCACGATCGGCGACGACATCGCGTTCATGATGGTCGTGTCTGCACCCACCGAGGTGGCCGAGACGCTCGGCAAGGCGCTGCGCGCGGCGGGGCAGACGCGGGGCCTGCGCGTCGAGACGACTCCGATAAGTGTCAACAGCGGCGACGAGGCCGGCGGTCGCGGTGGCGGTGGCATCGGCGGCGGCGGCGGCGGCGGCGGCGGCGGCAGCGGCAGCGGCGGCGGCGGCGGCAGCGGCAGTGGTATGGCGGCGGCGGCGTCGACGGCGTATCGGTACCGCGCGCGCGTCGAGCTGCTCGGCACCGACTCGCCGGGCCTGGTGCACATGGCCGCCACCTTCCTCGCGGCGCACAAGCTCAACATCCAGTCGATGGACTCGCGGGTGTACTCGGGCGGCGGCGGCGGCGGCGGCGCCTCCGAGGGCCCGTCGGCTGGCGCGTCGTCGCGGCTGAGGCGCTCGGCCGCTGGCGGTGGCGGCGGCGATGGCGGCGGTGGGGGCGGTAGCGGGGGCGGCGGCAAGGCGCGCGGGCGCAATGCGCCGACGGAGACGGGCGTGAGCCGCGGCGTGCACCACCGCGCCGCGGGCGACCTCTTCTGCCTCTCGGCGATCGTCGCCGCCGACGAGGCGCCCAACTTCGAGCGGCTCCAGGCGGAGGCGGCGCAGCTCGAGGCGCAGCACGGCGTCTCCTTGCAGGTGTGGCCGCTCCATGGGCCGCTCGGGTCGACGCCGCGGCCGTCGGAGATGCTCGACGCGGGTACAGGGCAGCAGGTGGTCGGGCCAAAGTCGTGAGGTCTCTCTCTGGGAAAAGAATTACATTTACAGATTAAACTCAAGCGAATAACAGAGCCAAAAACAGGCCAAACACTCAAAAAAAGTGAAGGACTTTCACGCTGCTAACATCGGTCCCGCGGCGGCTGATGATTCGCCATAGTCGGGGATCCAGAGCTCATCGCCCAGAAAGCACAGGCTTTGGAGGCCCATCGCGTCGGGCGGGCGGATCTCCTGGCGGATAGTGCCGTCGAGATTGAGCACAAGGAGCCTACGGCCCTCCCACCTTTCCTGACGCTCATCAAAATCGTCTTCATGGCTGATGGTAAAACCACGGAGCGGTAAAACAATGTTTGCATTGTTCTCCAGCATTACAGCCCGATTTAAACCGCGGGCGCCCTAGTGCTGGGTCCTGGGGTAGAAGCTGGCAAACGCGTCGCCTCAATAGCCTCAACAGTGCTTGTGGCCGGTGGACCTGTTTCGTTTCGCGTAAACAGCGATCTCTATGAATACCATATTTTATACGACTGGCATTGGTTCGCCGAGCGGGACGAGCTGAACGAATTTGAGATGCCAAAGGAGCTGAAAGCGAAGATCAAAGCGACGCAGAAGAAGCAGAAGCGCGAGAGCCGGCAGGATCGCAATGCCACCAAGCGCAAGGCCATCGAGGCGGACGTGTTCTTCGTGCCAGCTACCTTTGGCGACGTCCAGCACCTGATCAAGGTCGGTGCCGCGTTAGATGTTAGATCGCGTGCAACGCGCGTGCGACAAGCTCGGGCGCGGCGACAAGCTCACAAAGGCCCTCCGCGACACTCTGACCGAAATCCAGTACGACCTCGAGCTCGAGGGCAAGCTGACGACATGGGCATCGTGGTGGCTGAACGCACGCAAGCGCCAGCAGCTGCTCCGCGTCGACGACACGCTACGAGCTCGGCGTGTAGCGTGTGCTGGCGGCCTGGGTGGGACGACCTGGGGTGGCCAACGCACGACAAGCGCTTCAAAGCAGCCCAACCTCGCGAGGACCTCGAGCTCGACGATGCCGACCTGGACAAGTGGCGGCGCACGCTGACCGAGCAGCCGGAGCCGTGGGATCCGCAGCCGCCGCCGCGGCACCCATCTGGCCTCGCATCAAATCTAGAACTGGGACTGCGAGCATGACTGACTGACTGCGAGCCAGCCAGGTGCTTTAGACCCTCTCAGCGCACGAAAGAACCCTCGAAAAGAACCCCCCCACAGCCCAACGAGAAATCGCTGCGCAAACGAGGAGCTCGAGTCGTTCTAGCAGCCACTCCGCTGGGTCCCTTTCCGAGGACCTGCGCCAGGCGTAGGCCCGCCGCCAGTGGGTCAAGTTCCTACTTTGGCAATCGCGGGCACAAGAAGCACCTCTACCTTCTCTACCAACACACGCGGTGCGCGCCCGAGCCTCTGCCAGCTCTGTTTGGCACGCGTCCCTCGCCCGTCCCGCCACCGGCGTCCCTCGTGCCGTCACCGCCACGCGCGCACGCTCGCACGCCCCCGCCCCGCGGCGTGTTTGTTGTTCCTGTCCCGCCGTGCTGGCGCCCGCGCCAGACCCATTGTTCTGCGGGCCGGGCGTCGCGCCCACCTGTTTGGCGTCTGGCTGCGGCGGCAGAGGGGGCGGGGAATGGCACGGCCCTCGCCCTGGCCCGCGCGCCGGCGTCGCCTGCCCTCGTGCGCCCGCACCGCCCACCCTCCTGCACCGCGCTGCTCTGGGGGTGGGGTGGGGAGGTCACAATGGGGGTCGGCATGGAGCATTGTCGGCTGGTCTCACCCCCGTCGGCTGCGCGCTTGTGCCCCCGCGCGCAGGAAGAGCCAGCCATGATTCATGCGCTGTTCACCATGTCGCTGGCGATGCCGCTCGAGAAGATGGCCAAGGGGGAAGAGAAGACACTGAGCCAGTATCTCATCGACCGCGGTTGCATCAATGGATGGCTAAAGAACGAGGGCATGGACTCGGGCGAATGTTTTGGCGAGTTGACCTACGACGAGCTGAGGGAGAGTCTCCCCGTTTTCATGCATGACCATCCGGACATCCCGGGCACCAAAATGTTTCTCAACTTCGAGGGGCCTTTGGCGGTTGATGGTGATACTGTGTTGCAGGGTGCATGCGTCCACCCGTATTCGCCGGCGGACGCTATCCCCTGGGACACCCCGGCGTTCTTGCAGTATTCCTGGGCTGGGGCGGGCAAGAGAGTTGTCTCTTGCCCGGTGGGAGAATCCGATGGCCCGCCGCCGCTCCCGCTGCTCCGGACTGGGCAAACCGTCACCCAGTGCCGCCTGACCATCAACGCAATCCGGGGAGGCAGCAGCGGGGATGTGCAGCTCTCCGAGGTCGAGCTCTACGACGAGGCGGGCG
>Ga0209713_10002467_pt1 | contig 11466 bp, 5 predicted proteins | sample ArcOceMetagenome_3_FD_187444 | JGI IMG/M metagenome (GOLD analysis project Ga0209713, IMG submission 187444) | Marine eukaryotic phytoplankton communities from Arctic Ocean - Arctic Ocean- Svalbard ARC20M Metagenome (SPAdes) (version 2) | ecosystem: Environmental > Aquatic > Marine > Oceanic...
CCCGTGGAGTGGGGGGAGCCGCGCTCCCCTCCAACTGTTGAGGGGCTGCCGCCCCCTCCCGCTCTGACGCCCATCGCGACGCGCGTGCTGCAGCCGCAGCTCCGTGGTCGTTGGCCCGTCCCCCCCATCGCCCCCACCATCGCCGCCCCCGGCACCTTGCCACGAGACCTTTCCACGGAGGACACCGCCACGCCCCTTCCAATCGACGCCCGCCTCTCCATGATCGACGACGACAGCAGCCTGAGCTGCGCGGCCGCGATCGACGACGCGCTCTGGAGGCTGGGCGCCGTCGAGCCGTGGGAATCGGTCGAGGCCCGCTGGCAACTCGAGTAGTGAGCACGCTTGAGAGCGAGCATCACCGGACGACACATTTGAGAGACTGAGAGTGCTTCAGGCTCAGCGCCAGCTGAGAGACCTGACTGAGACTGGACATTGGCTTTGGTGCGTGGAGCGCCCGAGCAGAGCACGCATCGCACATACGCACACGCCTGGGCGCACACGTGTGAACTGACCTCGCGCGTTCAAGCGAAATCTTAAAGTGAGAAACAAAAAAAGCGTGTTGGACACGGAACAGCGCACGGGCGCGCATTGAACAACTCAACTCGAACACCTCTTTCAGTGCAGCTCTCGCGGAGCAGGGCGCGCACGCGGCGTGAGTCTCCTCACAGCGTCGTGTCGCGCACCTGGATGAGCTCGTGTAGCCTCTGCTGCGTGTTTGGGGGGATCTTCATCGCGTGCTCGAAGAGGACGTCGCCCATCGCGGCGTACAGCGTCCGCAGCAGCAGCACGGTGCCGGCGCGCGTGTCGGTGCGGTTCTCCTCGAGCAGCCGGAAGGCGGCGGGCACGGCGTGCTTGACGACGAGCTGCGGCTTGATCGGGTAGAGCTGGTGCGAGACGGCGCGCAGCCGGTCGACCATCGCCGGCCGCGCCTTCGGGTTGGCGTACAGCGCGCAGTTGGCGAGCGGCGGGATGAGCGCGGCGTGGTCGACGTGCGAGAGCAGCGTGTCGAGCAGCGGCGGCGTCGCGCCGCGCACCTGCGCGTTGCCCGACGCGAGGCTCGTCGCGAGCGCCGGCAGCACCGACGCCGTCACCGACGGCAGCCCGTCGCGCAGCGGCGGCACCATCCGCGCGAGCGCCTGCAGCGCCGCCACGTTGACCTTCGAGTTCTGGTCGGTGAGGCGCGGCGTGAAGTGGTCGAAGATCGTGAGCAGCTTGCCGCGCGCCACGAGCACCGCCGCGTGCCCCTCGACGAGCTCGGTGAGCGACGTGACGCCCTGCTTGCGCTCGGCCCAGTCGCTCGAGCTCAGCCGCGTCAGCACGCCCGGCAGGCCCTCGAGCGCGTCGGCGGCGCTCGCAAACTCGGCGCCGCCGCCGCCGCCGCCGCCCGCCGCCTCGGGCGCCGCCGCCGCCGCCGAGCTGACCGACGCGCGCGCGCTGTCGGTCGAGGCGCGCCGCCCCTCCGACTTGCGCGAGGCGCCGCCGTTCATCTGCAGGTGCTGCCCGCCGGCGATCAGCCCGTCGGCGCCGCCCGGCACGCTCGAGATCGAGTCGCGCAGCTTGCGGTAGCTCGCGCCGTCGATGTGGCGCGAGAGCAGCCGCTCGAGCCGCTCGGCGTCGGCCGGGTTCTTGGCCGCCTCGCGCATCAGCGCCGCGACCATCTGCTTGGCGGCGGCGCGCGTCTCGGAGAGCCCCTCCGACAGCAGCGACGCGAAGACGGGCACGACCTTCTCGAGCTCGCGCGACTGCAGCACCTTGGCGTAGCCCTGCTGCTCGAGCGCTCGCGAGAGGTGGAGCGCCGCCTTGGCGCGGTACGTCTGGTTGCGGTGCGTCGAGCACGCGACGAGCGCGGCGGTGCAGCGGCTCTCGGAGACGTGCACGATCATCGCGTGGAGCGCCTTGTTGGCCTCGTCGCAGATGAAGCCGTTGGACTCGGCCGACTTCTTGATGAGCACCGGCGCGATCAGGTCGAGGTCGGCCTCCATCCTGCCCTGCAGCAGCGTGAACATCTCCTTGAAGCACATGCACGCGTTCTTGGCGAGCGCCGAGCGCAGCGAGTCGGAGAACTGGATCATCAGCAGCACGAGCGAGTGCAGGTGCGTCAGCAACGCCGGGTCTGGGGTCGCGCCCTGCCACGCGAGCATGCGCCGCAGCGTGTTGATCGCGTCGAACTGCTCCGCCCAGTCGTCACCGCGCAGCTGCTCGAGCGCCGCGCGCACCACCTCCGCCGTCGGCGCCGACGGCGGCGGCTGCGCCTTGAGGTCCTCGGTGCGCAGCTCCTCAATCTTGGCGGCGTTGGTCGGCGCCGGCATCGCCTCGTCTGGCTCGAGGTTGGCCACCTGCGGCGAGAAGGTCGCCGTGTTCTTGCGCGAGCCGTGGCCGGTGCCGCCGCCGCCCGCCGCCGCCGGCGCCGGCGCCGGCGCCGCCGCCGCCGCGGGAGCCTCCGCCTGGCGCGCCGCCTGGCGCGACGACTCCGACGGCGCCACCGCAGGGTCGGCCGAGCGCGACACGCTCACCCCATCGAGCTGCAGCCCGCACGCGCCTCCGCCGCCGTGCCCGTTGCTGGCGTGGCTGTTGCCGCCGTGGTTGTTGCCGGCGTGGTGGCGAGTCGGGCGCGGCGAGTCGGGCGCGTGCGCGTCGGCCGCCGACGGCGCGCCCTCGGCCGTGTTCTCGCGCAGGGCCGTGTTCTCGGCCGAGGGGCGCGCGGCGATGCGGCCGTGGCGCAGCCCCGACACGCGCCGCGCGCCCGAGGGGCCACCAAACATGCCGGGGCCGGCCGACGGCTCGTGGCCGCCCATGCCCGGCGCAATCGATCTGGCAAACGGGTCGGCGGCCGCATGGGAGCCGCCCTCGAAGCCGTCGTGCCGGCCGCCGCCGCCGCCGCCGCCGCCGCAACTGCGACACGCGCCGCGCCCTTGCCTTCTTCCTTCTTCTCCGCCTCCTCCTCCTCCGCCCTCCGCGCCGCCCATGCCGCCTCCGCCACCACCGCCACCGCCCATGCCGCCGCCGCCGCGCGGCGGCGGCGGCATGGGCGCGCCGCCGCCGAGCGCCGAGTCGGCATACTGCGCGAGCCGTTGCTGCGGGTCGGGCCCGCCGCGCTCGGGGTTGTCGAGTGTGCGCTTGTGCGGCGCCGACGACGAGCGCTGCGGCTCGCGCTCAAACGGCAGCCGCACCTGCGGCGCCTTGCCCGCCGCCGACACGGCGCGCTGCGCAAACGGGTCGTTGGCGAGCATCGGCCGGCCGTTGCCAAACGGGTCGATGGCCGACGAGGCGGCGCCCGGCGCGGCGGCGCGGTTGCGCTTGAGCAGCTTGAGGCTGTCAGCCGGCAGGGTCTGCTCGGCGAGGCCGGCGCCGTCGATCGAGAGGCCCATCTGCCCCAGACCAAACGGGCCGTCGAGAGAGGGCGGCAGCATCCCCGCGGGCAGCCCCGTCGCCGGGTTGGGCGCGGAGCGGCGCGACGGCTGCGGCCGCTGTAGCGTCTGCTGGTGCATCGCGATGCCTTGCTGCTGCGCGCCGCCCGTCGGCCCCTGGCCGCCCTCTGGCAGCCACATCCGAATCTTGGCCTGCTCGCCGCCCAGCAGCTCGCGCTGCGGGCTGCCCGGCCCCGAGCCGGCGCCGCCCATCGACGGCGTCGGCGTGCCGCGCCCGCTCGGCCCCACCGCGCCAAAGCCGAGGCCGTCGAGGTCGCTGCGTGGGTCGGAGTCGACGCCGACGCCCAAACCGCGCATCGCGTCGGCGAAGCTGTCGCCGTTGAAAGGGTGGTCGCCCCCCACGCCGCCCGGCCCGCCGCCGCCGCGTCCGTAGTTGGATCGCCACGGCGCCTGCTCCGTCGGCGCCGACAGCGGCCCCGGCACGCCGCCCACCAGCGAGGCGGGCACCTCGATGCGCATGCCGAGCGCCGACGCGCCGCGCTCCTGCCGGATGCGCCGATCCTGCAGGATGGCGCCCTCGCCCATTGCCGCCTCGTCGGGCGCCTCGGAGATCGAGTGGCGGTCGATGCCGCTGATCGACGACGCGCGGTTCGAGCAGCGCGAGCCGGTCGCAGAGTGGCGCGACGAGCCGCCCGTCCCCGAGCGCGGCGCCGAGACCGGCTCCCACGGCAGCTTGTTGCGCGACGTCGCGATCCGCCGCCCGCCCGCCGTCACCTCGGAAAGGTCCGAGAAGTCGGCGCCGCCCAGCCCGCCGTCTCCCCCGCCACCGCCGCCCATCCCGCCGCCCATGGAAGCGGGGGCGCCGGCGCGGCCGCCGCCGATGCCGCCGCCCGCCGACGCGAGCGCTCGCCCCGCCGACGGCGCGCGCGGCCCCGCCGGCAGCGGGACGGTGCCGGCGCGCTGCAGCCCCGGCTGCGTGGTGAACTCGACGAGGCCGTCGTTGGACATCGTCGGCAGCGTCCCCTTGCCCTGCCGCAGCCGCTCGTCCACCGCGAGCGCGTGCGCCTCCGACATGGGCACCTCGCGCCGCAGCGCGGAGAAGCCCGCCGAGCCCATCGCGTCGTGCAGCACCGCCGCGAGCTCGAGCGCCGACAGCTTCACCTTCGGCTTGGCGTCGTCGAGCGCCGCCGTCAGCGTCGTCAGCAGCGCGCGGCACAGGTCGCGATCGGCGCCCGACGCGATCGCCGGCGCGCCGAGCAGCGTCTGGATGAGCACGTGCACCGCCTGCTCGCGGATGTGCGAGTTGGCGTGGTGCGCGTACGGCAGCAGCAGCCGCGTGCCGCGCTCGGGCGTCAGCGTCACGAGCAGCTTGCGCATCACCTTCAGGTTCTGCTGCCGGATCACGATCTTGTTGTCGGCGAACTTCTCCATCAGCCGGCGCAGCAGCTCCTCGCCCGCGCCGCCGCTCGACGAGCGCATCTGCGCCTGGAAGCGGTGCGGCTCGAGCATGTCCGAGATGATCTGCAGCGACGTCAGCGAGATCTTGAAGTTGGAGTCGTCGAGCAGCCCCATCAGGAACGTCGCGAGCCTGTCGACGTGCGGCACCACCGCCGCGTGCTGCTCCGCGCTCAGCCGGCCGATGAGCTTCTGCAGCTCGGCGATGGCCTGCGCGCGCACCTGCCAGTTGCCCACCTCGTGCAGCTGCCCCATCAGCCGCGCCCCCACGATCCCAAACTCGAGCGACGCGCCGTCGGCGGGGGCGCCGGCGTCGGCGTCCGCCTTCGGGTCGCCGCCCGCCTCGTACACCTCGAAGGCCGAGCGCAGCGCCGGCGGCAGCGCGCGCACGTGCGCCGCAAACTCGGCCGAGAAGGCGACGCGCAGCTGCGAGAGCGCCTGCTTCGCCGAGGTGGTGACGGCGTCGACCGGGTCGGAGAGCAGCGCGATCGTCGCGCGGACAAGCTCGCGCTGCAGCGCCGAGTCGATCGCGTCGAGCGGCGTCGTCGGCAGCGAGAGGAAGAGCGCGCACGCCTGGCGCGATTTCCACTCGGAGCTCTCGAGGCCGCTCCGCAGCAGGCAGTTCATCACCGCCTCCTTGTCGCGCGTCGAGTGCATGTACGCGACGAGCGCCTGCGACGCCGCCTTGCGTACGACCACCTTGGCGTCGGCGATCTTTGTCACCAGCCCGGGCAGCAGGTGCGAGGCCACAGCCGAGTCCACCTGCGTGCGTGGGCGGGGGGGTGTAAAAGAATTGAGGGGCTGTGCCGGGAGCGGGGAGCAGCACGCGCGGGCCGGCTCGGGTGCGCGTGGGAGACAGCGCACCTCGGAGTCCGGCTCGCACACCAAATCGCCAATGAGCAGCATGCATTTCTGACTGACCGACCTGCCAGGTGGGTAGCGACGCGTGGCGGTCAGGCGCGAGGCGAGCTCCGGAGCTTGCGCGGCTGGGAGGCGCGAGCGGGAGGGCCGCGCACCAGTTGGAGTCCGTCAGTCGGGTCTGCAGCGCCTGCGTGAGCTGCTCGGCGCTCAAGCTAGGCAGCGACGACAGCTGCCAGTTCTCCTCCTGCAATATCATCGTCAGCTGGTCGAGCGCCTCCGAGCGCTGCACCGGGCTGGGTGCCGCGAGCAGCTCGAGCGCAGCCGCGATGCGCATCGAAGCCATCGCGACGATGCCGCCGGCTGGCCGTTAGTCGGCGCGGGCGAAAGGTGCGCCACTCACGACCGCGACGCTGCTGCTCCTGCGCGTTGGCCAGCCGATACTTGCGGCTGGACAAGGATCGATTGCGGTGGTGTACACCCTGGGATCTTCGCGCTTAATCGTGATAAGCAGACACGCGACGCGTTTGTTTGCCAGCTTCTACCCCAGGGCCCTTCACTAGGGCGGCCGCGGGTTCGTGCCCGCTCGTAGCGGTCGTGAGGTTGATTCAGCTTAGAGAAGTTGGTTATTTGCGCTGTTCGTTGTCGGTTTAACGGTTTAACGCTGTTAACTTACCTCAACTACACACTTGTAACTTATGACCGATGCATGCGTAATGCTCAAAGTTGTATCTCATGCGACGCACGCTTGTCGCTCTCGTGCCGCTGCTGCTTCGAGCACAGCCTGCTACGAAGATCGAGGTGGGCGGCGCCTCGACCAAGCTCGACGCGCTTGGCCCGGTCGTGGTCGGCAAGGATGGCTCTCTCGGCCTCGTGGCTGGCTGGGCAGAGATGTCTGAGCAGAAGCGTGAGACCGCACAGCGCACGCTTGCCCGACGAAACGCCAAGCGGCTCGAGATCCTGCAGGCCAAGGCCGAGGCCAAGGCTGCGGCCGAGAAGCAGCGCGGACCGGTGAGACGAGCATTTGGTCGCGTCGGCCGGCTGCTCAGCTCCGTTGCAAGCCGCTGCTCCTCCGTGGTTAGGCGGTTGCGTCGCAAGCGGCGAGCGCAGCTAGAGGAAGCGAGCGAACCGACTTGAGTTGACGCGTAAATAGATCGATTTATTATCTCATAACCAGAGCAATTTGAGCGGCTTCGATTAGACGTGACGTCACCGTTCCGTGACGAAGGAAAGCGACGTCACCGTCTTCTCTTCTTGTCAAACTCCTCGTCGAGCGCGAAGATGTTCTTCTGCTCCTCCTCGCATGGCTCCTCGTCGGGCTCCTCCTCCGCGCCGAGGGCAGCCTGCACGGCGAGCCAGAGCATCACCGTAATAGTTCGCAGTATAGCGGTGAACGACGCGTTCTCGTGGCGCCTCTCGATCTCCAGTTAGGATTCTCCGAGAAAAATGCGCTGCGCCACGCTCGTGCTTCTCTGTGCCGAGGCCTCGGCCTACCTGCTGGCCTCCCGCCCACGGCCCGCCGCGACGCGCGCTAGTGTGTCGATGGCGCTGCCCGAGCTGTACGTCTACGACCACTGCCCGTTCTGCGTGCGCGTGCGTGTGGCCTTCGGCGCCGCGGGCGTGCCTCACAAGCTGGTCTTCATGGGCAACGACGACGTCGAGACGCCCACCGCGATGGTAGGAAAGAAGATCGCGCCCATTCTGGTCGACGAGGACGGCGCCATGATGGAGTCGCTCGACATCATCGCGAAGCTGGCGCCCGAGGGCTCGATCAAGCCGGCCACCGACCGCTCCGACATCAAGGCGTGGCAGAAGTCGATCCAGACGACGATGCGCAAGCTCTGCCGGCCGCGCTACGTGATGGTGCCGCTGCCCGAGTTCATGCAGAAGTCGGGCCGCGACGCGTTCGTCAACAACCACCAAATGCCGCCGTTTGAGAAGGCCGACTGGAAGGGCAACGCCGACATGCCGATCGAGACCAAGTACAAGTACTACATGGAGGCGCTCGACGAGACGCCCGCACTCGTGGCCGACCTCAACGAGAAGCTCAAGGAGCTCGAGCCGATGATCTGCTGCCCCGAGTGCGCGACCGCGGGCGGCTTCTCGTACGACGACGTCGACCTCTGGGCGCGCCTCCGATCGCTCACGCTGATCAAGGGCCTCGTCTACCCGCCAAAGGTGCGTGCCTACCTCGACTACTACGAGGCCAAGGGCGACGTCCCGCTCTATGACGTGATGGCCCTCTGAGTCTGCGGTCGCAGCCGGGACTGGGTGCAGGATCTATCTTCGAGTGGGACTAATCTCGAGCGCGCCTGCTTACCGCTTACCACGTTCATCTTTGGCCTTAGGTAGGTTAATTTTTATCCTATCTCCCTCCGTGACCGTGTAGGCATCAACCCTCACTCCCACACACACCACTAGTAGTCGTCGAGATTGCAGTCGTCGCCGAAAATCATCTCGTCGTCGCTGTCGTCGTTGTCCTCGGGGAAGGCGCCCTTGGAGCGCAGGAAGGCGAAGGCCGCCGCCATCGACGCGTCCTTGTCCTTGAGCGGGAACTTGCCCTTGTCGGGGTCGGCGGCGATCTTGGCCATCACGACCATGCCACCCATCGGGCTCTTGGCGGGGCCCGCCTTGACGATCTCGCCGCCGCCCACCTCCTTGAGCACGTGCTCCATCCACGCCTTGCAGTCGACCTTGGACGCGCTCTTGTTGTGCTCGGCGTCGGGCACGTAGGCGCACAGCGCCAGCTGCGGCACGCCCGCCGAGAAGGTCATCTTGCCGACGTGGCCCGAGCAGCCCTTGCGGTCCTCGGCGTCGGGCTCGGGCTGCGCGTTCATGCCCTCCATCGAGAGCTCGAGGAGGTCGAGGTCGCCGTCGGGCGTCTCCATCGTCGTGCAGAAGAAGTCGAGGCCGCCCATGTCGGAGGCGCCCTCGATCTCGACGCCCTTCTTGCCGCCCTCCTTGAAGACCTTGGCGAGCAGCTTCTCCTTGGCCTTCTTCTCGGCCGCCGCCTTCTCGTCGGCGGTCGGCTCCTTCTTCTCCTCCTTCTTCGGCTCCTCCTTCTTCGGCTTCTCCTTCTTCTCCTCCTTGGGCTTCTTCTCCTTGGGCGCCGCGGCCGGCGCGGGCGCGGGCGCGGGCGCGGGCGCGGGGACGCCGGCGGGCGCCTTCTGGAGCAGCTCGATGAGCGCCGCCATCGGGTCGGCCGGCTGCGCCTTGGCGACCTCGTTGACGGCGGCGTTGAGCCGCGCCGTCACGGCGTGCGTGCTGAGGTACGCCAGCATCGCCGCCGCCGGCGTGCCCGCCGCGTCGGCCGCGCCGGCGGCGGCGGCGGGGGGCGCGCCGCCCGAGACGGGCTCGCCCTTGCCCGCCTGCTCGGGCGTCGGGTAGGCCTGCAGCATGTCGTTCCAGCAGAGCGGCGAGGCGCCGCAGAGCTTGGCCATCGCCTCGGCGAGGCCCGCCAGCGGCACGCGCACCTGCGACGTCGAGTCGCGCTCGCGCAGCGTCACCGTCGCCGCGAGAGGGGGGCCCGCCGCCTCGCCCTTGCCGACCGTGTCAAAGTCGAAGGTGACGGCAAACGGGATGCCGAGCTCGTCGGAGCGCGCGTACCGCTTGCCGACCGACGCGCCGCTCTCGTCGATCTTGTACTGCAGCCCCGCCTCCGTCAGCGCGACGCGCAGCGCGTCCGACTGCTGCTTGTACGTCTCGTCGGCGGCGATGCGCGCGTCGAGCGGCAGCAGCGTCGCCTTGTACGGCGCCACCTCCGCCGGCAGCGCCAGCACGCCCGCCACCGCCTTGCCGTCGTCCTTCTTCTTCTTGTCGTCGCCGCCCGCGCCCTCGGCCGCCGCCTCGGCCGCGCGCACGAAGAAGGTGTGCTCGTACATGGCGGCGAGGATGCGGTCGATGCCAAACGACGGCTCGATGACCGACGGCGTGTACGCCTCGACGTGCTGCGTGACGCTCTTGGCCTCGCACACGAGCAGCTCCGCCGGGATCGTGAACTCGCGGCCGTCGATCGCCACCGCGCACGAGCCGCCCGCCTTGGCGCTCGCCTCGAGCGCCTTGAGCTGCTCCGTCGAGAGCTGCGTCAGGTGCTCCGTGACGAGCTTGGCGTCCTTCTTGAACTGCTTGCCCAGCGCCGCGAGCGACTTCTTCGAGACGGCGTAGGTCTCGACGGTGATCGGCTTCTCGAGCGGCGCCTCCGCCGTCAGCTTCACCTTGGTGAACGCCGAGTGCACCGTCAGGTCGTACGCCGAGCGGTCGGCGACGCCGACGCACTCGCACCAGCCGATGGACATCTCGATCTCGGCGTCCCAGCAGTCGGAGGCGTAGTGCGCCATCTCGTCGGGCAGGTGCTGGCGGAAGCGGATGTGCTCGGGCAGGCAGCCCGCGCGCACGAGGAAGAGGTACGTCCGCCCGATGAAGTAGCCGAGCGTCTCGTTGTCGATCGTGCCCGCCGCGACGGCGTCGCCGATGGTCGTCGTCGCCGGCGGCTCGGCGGCGAGCTGCAGCGGCGACGAGAAGAGCTGCAGCTTGAGCCCGGCGACCGAGGCGAACTTGGCGTGCGCCTTCTTCTTCGGGTTGCAGAAGAACTCGATCTCCGCCTGCGTGAACTCGCGCTGCCGGATGAGGCCGCCGCGCGGCGCGATCTCGTTGCGGAAGGCCTTGCCGACCTGCGCGCAGCCAAACGGCATCTGGTTGGCGTTCTGCTCGAGGCAGAACTTGAAGTTGAGGAAGATGCCCTGCGCCGTCTCCGGCCGCAGGTAGCCCTGCAGGTCGCCGCTCGGCCCGATCGGCGTCGGGAACATCAGGTTGAAGGCGACGGGCTCGGTCAGGTCGTTGCCGGTCGCCGGCGACTTGATCGCGTACTTCTGGAAGACGGCCCACAGCTCGTCCTTGGAGTAGGCGTCGGCCTGCGCCTTGCACACCTCGAACTCCTTCTTCTGCTCCGGCGTCACGCCCTTCTCCGCCATCTTCTTGTCCATGACCTCCTCGAGCAGCTTGTCGGCGCGGAAGAAGATGTTCGGGTCCTTGGTGTCCTTGACGATGAAGTCGTTGAAGCGCTCGACGTGGCCCGAGGTGGCGAGCACGTCGTGCGGCATGATGTTGCAGTCGTCGACCTCCATGAGCGTGTCCTCGACGACGAAGTGCTTGCGCCACAGGCTGATCAGGTTCTGCTTGACGGCCGCGCCGGGCGGCCCATAGGTGTAGAAGCCGGCGACGCCGCCGTAGATCTCAAAGGCCTGGCGATAGAAGAAGCGGCGCTTGATCAGATCGTCCAGCTGGTCGCGCGTCTTCGCGAACTTGGCGGCGCCCTCGGAAGCCGTGATAGGCATGGTTGCGAACCCCAGTACGTACGTGGCCGAGCCGACGACAAGACTGGCGCTTGGCGTGTGGGGAGGCATACCACATGCTTGGCGGGCGCTACGTCGAGTCCGGCTGGCTCGGGATCAGTGTCTCCCCACGTGGGCTCTCCTGACCGGCAGCTTAGGCAAAGCAATGATCTAAAGTATCTAAAGCAAGTCAATTCGTTACCGACACGGCTCGGTCGGTCAGTCACTGTGCTGGCTAGGTCCTTCCTACGTACGTAGGCTACGCGGCGGCGGCCTACGTGTAGGTCCTACGTAGGCTACGGCTCGGTGGCTCAGGGTGATGTGAGGCGTTGACAGCAAAAAAAGGAAAAAGCTCAGCATCCAGCCTTCCCGCGTGGTCCCCCACCGCAGTACTACCTGAACTCGACCCCGCTTAACTTCGCTGTTCGAATGGGAAGCGGTGAGCCGGGGTGATG
>Ga0209713_10002469_pt1 | contig 11464 bp, 7 predicted proteins | sample ArcOceMetagenome_3_FD_187444 | JGI IMG/M metagenome (GOLD analysis project Ga0209713, IMG submission 187444) | Marine eukaryotic phytoplankton communities from Arctic Ocean - Arctic Ocean- Svalbard ARC20M Metagenome (SPAdes) (version 2) | ecosystem: Environmental > Aquatic > Marine > Oceanic...
CCCCTGTCTTACTACTGCCCCTTAGTGGAGCAGCTGCCCCCCGCCGTTGGCAACAACATGGCGACTGCGCAGCCAGGCGACCCGTGGGGTGCCGACCCTTGGCGCCTCAATCCGTCGAAGCCGACGTACGACCGTGGTGTGCAGGACTCCTACCGTGCCCAGCTCGATGAGCAGCTTCGCGAGAAGCGCGAGCGGCAGGCGCGTCAGAAGGCCGAGCTGGAGGCGTTTGAGATGAAGCAGGAGGCGATTGCCCGGCAGATGATGAGTGAGGCCTCAGCGCCGGCGGCTGCGCCAAGTGGCAAGCAGCATGCCGCGAGCGACGCGGCACGCAAGGAGATCGACAAGGAGAACGGGAATGGCTCGCACCAGCAGCAGCCGCAGCGAGCGCAGCAGTCGGCCGCCTCGCTCGCAGCACAGCAGGCGGCCGCCTCGCTCGCGGTCGCACCCCGCCAAGTCGAGGTGCCGCCACCGCTGCCGAATCCCACCGGTGTGGCCGCCCGGCTGCCGACCGACGACGACGTGGTGCGGCAGCTGCAGCACCTGCTCGAAGAGGAGCGCGCACACGTTCGGCACCTCGAGGACGAGCGGCTGGTGGCACGGGAGCGGGAGACGAACCTGCTGCGTCAGATTGAGCAGATGCAACAGCGTCAGAGCGAGTGGGAGCAGCGGTTCAAGCAGGAGGAGATGGAGTGGCGCCGGCAGGCGGAACGAAAGATGCAGGACGCCGTCGCCGAGATTCGACGTGATGCGGCGGCGCTGCAGACGCGGCTCCTCGAGCAGATGGGTGCGCAGCTGCAGCCGCGTGGCGCCGCGCCCGTAGCGGCCGCGCCGTGGCCGCAAGGGACGCCGTTGCGGGACCGCGCGCCCACCCGGCCGTTCTCCGCCGGTCTCGTGCCGCAGCTCCAATCAGCACCGCGGTCACGACCGCCCACGGCCGACAGGGACACCTTGCCACCGGAGGAGTTGCAGAAGCTGCTCGACGAGTTCGTGAAGCACGGTGTCACGAAATCGAACGCACGACGTGATTAGCCCGCGCCGGGAACACGTTGGTCACGGGCAGCTCTCGCGCTCTCGTGGCCGGCTGCTTTTGGCTCTGCGTTTTGGGGCACACAGACACAGACCTACCGGCTTTTGCTGTATGGTGGTGTGGCCGGTTGCTGGCACCGTGCACTCACAGTCCGTGTGGTCGGTGTAGCTTTGAACTGCAGGCGGGTGTAGATGACGCCCTTTGGAAAGTTCAATGCACTAAATAATAAACACCGTGAACACGCTACAGCCTACACGGCCACTCTTCTATATAACGAGATCAAGACTCCTTGTGGGTGACCTTTGTCCCACCATCCAGGATGATGCCACGGAAGGCCGACGAGGAGCCCTTGACATACGGCACGTCTGGCCAGTTGTCGCCCACAAAATCAAAGCCGATCCGCACCAGGCACGTCAGCGGAATCGCGAGCAGTGCCCCCGGGATACCCCACAGGAGCATCCAGAAGCCCAGTGACAACAAGACGACGATCGGCGTGAGGGAAAATTTGCCGCTGAAGAGGAACGGCTCGATGAAGTTGCCCACAAAGACGTGAATGACTGCTGGAACCAGCACGATGGCAAGCGCCTTATGCATCGCGTAATCCTCCAGCAAGACGATGGGCACAGGCAGGAGAGCCGCTATCAACGGGCCAATGTTGGGGATGGTGAATAGCACGACCGTGGCCAAGCCAATGCAAAACCGAAGCGGCAAATCGACGGCGAGAAAGAAGAGATACACTGTCAATCCGACGACACACGCCAGGTTGCACTTGATGAAGAGATACTCGCTCATCAGATCGTCCACCTGGTCCCTGAACGATCCCTTCGGAGGGGGCGGGAGCAACATCACAAAGATCAAGAAGACAATGACCAGCAGCGTGTTTGCGATCACCTGCACCATCGTACCCAGGAAGGGCATGATGACGGTCTTGTAAAACTCCTGCGGTAGCGCCTCGTTCTCTGTTCGTGCGTCGAAGTGCAGGTTCTTGGTGAGCCAATTCAGGACAGCGAGCCAGATCTCGTAGGCCCTGTCCTTGTACTCCTCAAAGCTCTCCTCCAGGGAAAATATGGAGAAGGCTACGGCAGTTGCTATTGCCGCGATGATGCCGAGGGCGATCAGCATGGCAAACAGCACGCCGACGGCGTGAGGCACCCGCAGCACTGGTGCGGCTGGCTCGGCGGGGCTCGGCTTTTGCGCCTCCTCGTCCGGTTTCGCAGGTAGCAGAGTCTCACGCTCCTCGCTTGTCGCTGCCGTGTTGCGACGTCGCCAGCGCATGATTCGCCTGCAGCAGAAGGGCGAACGCTGACCAGTGATGCAATCGGCCAGTGGTCTCACGAGGTACGACAGGAAGACGGCAACCACGAGCGGCATGAGGACGGGCCGAAGGTATGAGATCAGAAAGCCCGTCAGGCTGATCGTGCCAATGAATGCCAACAACTCGAGCCATGTGGGGGTGGTGCTGCTGCTCGGACCGCTGACACCGGCTGGCGGCTCGGCCTTGGCGGCCCACATTCGCAGCGACTCGCGCACACCAAAAGATGCCGTCTTTGGGTCGCCGTTGGGCCGAGGCGTTCGGCGGGGGAGTCTAAACACGAAGCGCGGCTCAAGGAGGAGCGGGGCTTCGCATCCTCCAAACGTCTCCGTGAGGTGCGTACGACCACAACACACCGGCGACCCCCGCTGGCAACGCGTGAAACCTGTACTGTACCAAACGAAGCATGCAAACTCAAACATCTTGCTAATCATCACCCGATCATCGTACTAACGTGCTGAAGAACATCGGCCTAGTCAGCTTTCATGAAGCTCCCAGCCGCACTAGCGACCACGCTGGCGCCGCTCGTCGGCCGGCCGCTGCTCGAGTCATACGTGCGAGAGAGTGGACTGCAGAGCTCTGCCATCGAATGGGCACCGGGCTCTCCGTCGGCCGAGCTGCAGTCTCAGTTTTGGTCGTGGTTGGAGGTCCTCGAGGTCACGCCGTCCCGGAGTATTTTTGGCACGCCGCGGCTCACACGTGCGCAAGCCGTCGCGCTCGCCGAGTTCTCGCAGCTGCTGACTCCGCTAGCCGACTCTTCGCCTGTTCCGGGCCTCACTGGTACGTCCGCTGCTGATCAGGGTGGCCAGCAGCGGCGGCGTGTCGACCGAGTCGGCAGCGATGCGCGCATGCGCGCGTGGGTAGGGCGCACGCTCTGCCCAGGACAGTTGAACTTCTGTCCGTTCACGGGCTCGGCGGCGCTCGCCGGCGTCGGGCTGAGCCAGTCGGGCGTGACGCCCGCTCCGATTCTCTACGCGGTCAGCGATGCCTCTGGCTCGACCGCTCTGCTCGCCGACTTCTGGCGGCACGCGACGACGATGGTGGGCGAAGGCGAGGCCGCCTACTCGTCGATCGTCCTGGCCTGCCCCTTGTGGGACACGTCCTTTGACGCGTGGCGGGACGACATCTTCCCGACCCTCGAGGCGTCCGTGCTGGCGGCGGGGCTCGGGCGCACGCTCGGCGTCGTGTGCTTCCACCCCGAGTACGCGACGCCGCCGCCCTCGTTCCTCGCCCGGCAGCGCTTCGGCCACATGTACGGCGTGCCGACGCTGCGCAAGTACCTCGAGCTGCACGAGCCGGAGCTCGCGGCCGCAACCACCGACGACGACCTTGCATGGGCGGGTGCGTACCAGCGCCGTGCGCCGCACGCGATGATCAACGTGCTGTGGTCGAGACAGCTCGAGGCGGCCGAGACCAAGCGCACGAGCAGCTTGCTCTACGCCACGAACATCGCGCGCTGCTTGGCAGTGGGTAGGCTGACGCTCGAGGATGACGCGCAGAGGGAGAGAGGAGGATGAGCGGGGCGCCACGTCAGGCGCGTGCCCGACGACGGCGTGTCATCTGAGAGAGATCATCTGTAGAAAAAGGCTTGCTCTTACTTACAAGGACCGTTTATTCAATCACCTCCTTCTATACACCCCGCAGGCCGCTGGCTGCCCCGTCTCAGCCGTTGCCCATGGCTCCAGCAGCCGCCGCTGGGGCCGACACACTCGACGAGGACCGGCTCGAGCCCGACCAGCGCCGGCATCGGCGCCGGCCGAGCGCTGAGCTTCGCAGCGCCGCGACCATGGCCGCGACCCAGCCGAGGGCGCGTGGCAATACGACCCCATGGAGGCACCGGCGCCAGCGAGCTGGCACCGCGCGGCCTGAGGTCGACCAGCTGGAGCGCGGCGCCCGACATGAATGAACATGACATGACATGAGTGAGTGAGTGAGTGAGTGAGTGAGTGACTTCGCAGCGAGCAGCTGCCGCACCAGCGTCGCGAGCGCGCGCGTCGAGCGTTCCGGGCGGGTCGGTCGGTCGGATGAGGACGACGCAGCCGCGCTTTGGGTCACGTTGGCGCTCCCGAGCGTCGCGAGCTTTGCATCCTGGAAAAAATTTGATTGCCACTCATGCCACTTGTTCCGCTTTTAGGTCCCCTTGATCAAGCAGACCAGACTGCGTGGAGATGTTGGCCCTGTCATCACGGCTGGCGCTGGTCAGCGCGGCGCTGCTGGCTCCGCACGTCCCCCACGCGTGCCGGCTGCGTGTCCCGCCGCCGCTGCTCTCGGCTGGCAGGCGGGCGGTGCGTCGGCAGCGCTACACCGGCCGCGACGCCGCGCCCAGCCCCGCCGAGCCGCTGGTGGCAGCGGCGAAGGCGGCGGCGGCGGCGGCGGTCCGGCCACCCGCGCCCGACGGACCGCGACCAACGGACGCGGCCGGCTTTGTCGCGCTCGCCACGACGCACCAGCAGCTCGGGCAGCCGCGAAAGACGTACTCGCTGTACGAGGAGGCGGTCGAGGCCGGCGTCGACTCGGAGCCCGTGTTCGTGGCTGTGACCCGCGCGTTGCTCAAGCTGCAACGCGTCGACCTGGCGCTAGAGCTGCACCAGGCCCACGGCGAACGGTCGCCACCCGACGCGTCGAGCGCCGTCGCGCTGATGCGCGCGCTGTGCCGCAGCAAGCGGCTCGACGACGCCTCGGAGCTGCTCGCGTCCCTCGAGCGGCTCGCGCCGCTGCCGGCGGTGCTGCAGCCTACGCCGCCGCCCGGTGGCGCCGCGCCCGTGGCCAGCCACGAGGGCGCCGACCACCGCGTCGAGGGCGAAACGGCGCGGTATCCGCTCTGGCGCGCCGTGCACAGCTCGATGCGGCCCGCGCTGGCGCTCGCGCGGCTGCGGGGCGACGAGCCCGCGGCGGCGCTGCCGCTGCTCGATGAGATGGCCGACGTCGCTGGCGCGGCGGCGCCGTCGACGGCGACGCTGGTCGAGCTGACGCGCGCGTGCGGCAAGGCCAAGTGCATGGGCGGCGTGTACGCGTGCCTCGAGGCGATGCGGCGCGCCGGCGTCGAGTTTGAGGAGAACCACGAGGCGCTGCAGGTGCTGTGCGACGCGCTCGTGCACGACGTGAGCTTCGTCAAGGGCGGCGTCTCGATGGACACGCTGCCGGCCGAGTGGCTGCCCGAGGCCGCCTTCGTCGGCCGCTCCAACGTGGGCAAGTCGTCGCTCGTCAACATGCTCCTCGGGCGCAAGGCGATCGCGTACACGTCCAAGACGCCGGGCAAGACGCAGCAGTACAACTACTTTGTGGTCAACCCGCAGCGCGACGGCGGGCCGGGCCACTTCCACCTGGTCGACATGCCCGGCCTCGGCTTCGCGCGCGTGCCCGCCGCGCAGCGTGCCGCGTGGAGAGGCTTCCTGCGCCGTTACCTGGTGGAGAGGCCGCAGCTGCGGCTGCTGCTCCACCTCGTCGACGGCCAGGTCGGGCCCGTCGCGACGGACGAGGCGCTGATGAAGATGGTGGCCGAGGCGCAGGCGGAGGTGGCGGAGGTGGCGGAGGCGCAGCCGGCCGCCGGCGGCGCGGGCGAGTGGAGCTACACGATCGTGCTCACCAAGATGGACAAGCGCGGCGGCAAGGGCGCCGCCGAGTCGGAGCGCAAGGTGCGCAGGGCGCTCGAGAAGGCCGGCTGCCGCGCGGACATCCGAGTCGTGTGCACGAGCGCCAAGTCGCGGCTGGGCAGGGACGACATGTGGAGGGTGATGCGGCCCGTCGTCCTGCCGGGGGAGGCCGACGAGGAGGAGTGAGGGGGTACACGTGTGGTGGGGGAGAAACCTTTTTACCCGTGAAACCTACAGGGACGCGGCGCGCGTACGGCGCCCCCTCAAAGGTGCTTCAGACTTCAGAGCACGGCCCTCAGCGCTCGGTCGGTCAGGCATCCCACACAACCGGCTTGTGCTCGGTGACGGTGCAGCCGGGCACCGCCATGAAGTCGTCAAAGTCCCACTTCTTGACGCCGCAGCACGACCACTGCTTCGAGCCCTCGTGGAAGACGGGCGCGCCCGGGTGGTGGCGGCACGCCTGCGGATGGTTGTCCGCCGTGGCATAGTCCACCTGGCAGCCGTAGTGCTGGCACCGGTCGTAGCCCGCGGCGAGCGTCGCTGGTCGCGGTTTCGGCTTGGGCGCTACCGGGGCGGCGGGCAGGTTGGTCTGGTTGCTGGGAGGCGGCGCGCGGCCGTCGGACGACGGCTTGGAGGCGGACAAGTGGACCTCGAGGGCCTTCTGCGTCGCCTCGTTGAGGCTGGCCTTGTTCTCGACCTCCTTGGCGGGCGGCTCGAGCGAGTGCTTTCCCACCGCACAGCCGGGCAGCGCGAGCAGCTCTTCGAACGAGTAGACCTTCTTCTCCTCGCAGCACGACCACCATTTGCCTGCGTACGCAGGCAGGCGGGCGACGGTCGGTGACGGTCGGACAGCGGCGGCGGCGGCTTAGCTGCCTTGGGCGTGCGTGCGTGCGTGCGGTGGCTCACGCGTGTCGTGGAAGACGGGCGCGCCGACGTGGTGTCGGCACGAGGTCTCCGTGTTGGCGGCCTCGTCAAACTCCTGCTGGCAGCCATAGTTCTTGCAGCGCGTCACGCTCGCGCCGCCGCTCTGGCCGGCGGCGCTGGCGCGGCTCACGACGCGGACCTCGCCACGGTCCTCGAACGAGGAGGCGGGCGTGTCGGTCTCGCGCAGCAGCTTTGTGTCGCTGCGCGTGAAGGGCGACGGGTCCTTGACCGAGAGCGTCAGCTCCGCACCGACGAGCGCGTTGTCCGGGAACTTTTTGTTGTAGGCGCCGACGAAGGCATCCCTGACCTTGTCGACGGTCTGCTCGAGCCACTTGGCCGGGAGCGTGATCGCCAGCTTGTGATGCAGCGACTCTGGGACACCGGGAGGGTCGTAGATGACGAAGATTTTCATCGGTGCGGCGCGCGCGCTGCTACTGCTTCAGGAGCTAGCCGATTTGTGGCCGCAGCCCAGAGAGCTCCTGGCGACTCAAGTTCGGCCCAACCAAGGGGTCATAAGAAGCGTAGCGGACGCTCTTGCCCTCACGGCTTGGGACGCAGCAGCGCACGAAGCAATGATGGACGCGATGGAGATCGGGAGGAGCAGCTTGGCGTGCTCTCTCTTCTTACATGTACTTTCGTTGCGTCTTTTCTATCTGGATCGCATGGCTGCGCTGGTTTTTTTTCACCTGGAACGCATCCCGTCATAAGAATACGTCCGCTAGGCTTCTTATCACCCCTTGCCATCGATGCGCAAGCATTCAACACGACAAACGGCTGACCATGCCTTCCGAGGACCCCGTCGAGGAGACGCTCTCGCGGCTGCGTCGCGAGGCGGCGGCGCTGCAGTCGCGCGGCGCGCCCGCGACGCCCGGCATCCCGCCGCCGACCATGCCGTCGGCCACCGGAGCCAACCCGCTCACGATGTCCGACCCCGAGTTCATGCGCTCGCTCGCACAGCTCAAGGACGAGCACCTGTCGAATCTGCGCGTCATCGAGCGCATGTACAACGAGCAGCAGGCGCTCGGCGGCGGCGGTGGCGGCTATCCAGAGGCGGCGCTCCCGGTGGCTCCTCGTCCGGGGCCCAGCGCCTCGCTCTACGCGGGCAGGCCCGACTTTGCGCGCCCTCTCACGGCCGACGAGCCGCCGCCACCACCACCGCCCGCCTACGAGGAGGTCGACGAGCCTCGCGCGGCGGCGCCTCGGCCGCGGCCGGCGTCCGCGCCGCGGCAGCGGCCTCCACCCGGACGCCTCGCCGGCGGCGCGACGGCGAGCCAGCGCGCCGCGGTGGACATGCAGCGCGCCGAGGCCGCGGCGGCCGCGGCTGCGGGCCTGCCGCCCGGCCTCGCCGGCTCGTCCAGCGCCGACCATCTCGACGCGCTGAGGCTCGAGGCGGAGCGCGACCGCCGCGCCGAGTACGCGCCCGCGCCGGCGGCGGCGGGCTCGCGCCGGGCCCGGCCGCGCTCGGCGCCGCCGCAGCGGCCGCGCGGCATCACGGTGCCGCGGCCGTTCAGCTTCGACGCGCGGCCGGAGCGCAAGAGCTCGTCGATGCGCCGGCTCGAGGCCGAGCTCGCCGAGCGCGAGGCGCAGCTGCGCGAGGATAAGGCGGCGATGAAGCACGTGCCGCTGCCGCCGAGCACCAAGGAGGCGAGGTACGAGGCCATCCGCGACGAGGCGGCGGCGAAGCAGCGCGCGCGGCTCGAGGGGCGGAAAGAGGAGCTCAAGCAGCTGGCCAAGCCGTTCAGCTTCAGCGAGCGGCAGCCGAAGGTGAAGCCGACGGTCGAGGAGCCGAAGCCGAAGCAGTTTCGCGCCAAGAAGGTGCCGCGCGCCGTCTTCGAGCCAAAGTGGGAGATGATGCAGCACGAGGAGGCGGGGAGGCAGGAGCGCATCTCGCTCGAGGCGCAGCGGCTCTCCCAGCTCTCGCACCTGCCGCCGCAGATGGAGGAGAGCAAGAGCAAGAACAAGTCGCGCAGGGAGACCGAGATGGCGCGCATCAAGGCCGAGGCCGACAAGGACATGACCTTCCGCCCCAAGGTGGCCGCGACGCTGCCCGACTTCGACGCGCTGCAGCGCCGCTTCAAGCGCTCGCTCGACGAGGCGGCCTCGGCGCGCCGCCAGCGCCAGACGGACATCGAGCCGTTCCATCTGCACACGGACCAGCTGCGCGGCAACCTGCACCCGGCGCCCGACCAGCTGGCGATGGTGCGGCGCGACATGGAGCGCGACGAGCTGGTGCTGCCCGAGCAGCGGTGGCCGTTCGTCTCGACGCGCGCCAAGGCGTCGGGGCGCAACGAGAAGCCCGACTTCGACAAGCTGTGGGCGAGCGCCAACTGCCCGTCGTACCGCACGACGACCTCGGCCGAGCTGCGCAAGGCGTGCGTCGAGGAGGACCGGCTCAAGCTCGAGCTCAAGAAGCAGCGCGCCGAGCAGGAGGAGGCCAAGCGCCTCGAGGCGATCAAGACCATCAGCACGCAGGTCGCCAAGCAGCTGGGCGGCGGCAGCAAGGCGGTGCGCGTGGCGCAGCAGCGCGAGCAGCGGCTGCGCAGGCGCGAGGAGTTCAAGCAGGACGCAAAGGAGAAGCAGGAGCAGGCCGACGCGCGGCTCGCCGCCATCAAGGAGAAGGTGGCGTCGCGGCCGTTCCTCTTCCAGTCGGTGTCGGCCGACGTGCAGGCGGCGCGCGCCAAGCAGGAGGCGCAGGACAAGTTCGAGCAGCGCATCCGCGGCGAGGGGCTCGGCCACCTGCTCGAGGTCGGCGCCGGCGCGTCGGCCTAGTGGCGCCGCGCGCTGGCGCAGAGAGGGGCCGGGGTCGTGGCGGCAGCCGACGTTAGCCTCGCCATGGAGGCCGGGGCTACGGGCCGCCGCACGAGAATCGACGCATGAGACGCTGAGAGACGTGCCGTGGACCGAGAGTACAGAGCGAGCATCGGGGAATCGAAAACCAACATGTGCTTGGCGTGGTTGAGTGTTGTTCCCTCCTCGGCTCCCTAGTCACTGTCAGAATGAAAAGAGGTAAGAGGAAAACGTCATGCGAGCACGACACATCAAACGGTACTACTGGGCAACTTGGTGCCCGAGACATCACAGGCGCAGATGCGGCGCGCGCAGTTCGGTTCGAGCGTCCCCATCCCCATCCCCCACCGACCACTCCCTCACTCCCGCCCACGAAGCACCACGGTCGAGGCAGATTGCTTGCCTGGGGCTTTGTGCTTCCTCACTGCTCAGCCGCATCTGGATCCACCGGAACGGGGACCGCCGCCGCAACAGGCACGTCGGACGCCGGCGCGGCGGTCGCCACCGGCACCGCAGCAGCCACGACGGGCGCTGCGGCCGCGACAGGCACCGCAGCCGCAACAACCGGGGACGCAGCCGCGACCGGGACGGCCGAGGCCACCGGCGCCGCCGTGTCGAGGAAGGCGGAGCGCGGCACCTCGGCCGGCGCCGCGCGACGCGCCGCGACCTCCTCGGGCGTCGACGGCGCCGGCGCGCGGGCTTCCCTCGCACTGCGCGACTTCTTCTTCTTCGACTTGGTGAAGGAGCCGGACGACGGCGGCGTCGCCGGCACCACCTTGCCCGAAGGCTCAGACATGGCAGGCGCCGCGCTCACCGGCGGCGGCTGCGCGACGGGCTGCGGAGCCGGCTCGCTGAAGCGGAGACGGTCGGCCGACGGCCGAACGCTCGTGAGGGGCCCCGGGGCGCCGTAGAACCAGCCGGTCGGATCGTCCTTGAGGTTGGCGATCCCAGCCAAGAAGATCTCGGGCGCACTGCGCTCGGCGGCAGGCGCGGCGGCAGCGCGCGACGCGCTCTGCGGCACGCCCATCGGCTGCTTGTTGAGCGGACTGTTGATGGGGTTGGTGAACGGATTGTTGAACGACTCCGCCTCGACGGCGGGCTCGCTGCTCGCACCGCCGGAGAGGAACGTCACGAACGCGCCGACGGCGACGCCCCAGATGACGAAGATCGCCGCAGCCGCGACCGCGACTTCGGCGGTGAGTGCGCCCGTATCGGCAGCAGCAGCAGCAGTGGCCTCGACGGCGGGAGCCGACGGCACCAGCCACGCCGCGTCGCTGGCCTGGGACGCAATCTCGCCCACCGGCGGCGAGAAGACGGCCGGAGGCGGAGTCTCCACGATGGGAGGCGGGGTGGCAACGACCATGGGAGCAGGCGGCTCGACGACCGGAGGTGCCGTCACGACCGGAGGCGCCGTCACGACCGGAGGCGGCTCGACCACGGCCACGGGAGGCGCCTGCACGGCAGCCGGCGGAGCGACCACCTCGGCGGGCGCTGTCGCGGGCGCAGTGGCAGTCGCTTGCAGGCCCTGCAGCCGCTGGACTTCGGCCTGCAGCTGCAGCTTTTGGATCTCCATCTGCATGCGGGCGATCTCGGACGCTGGATCCTCGCCCGCGACCATGACCGTCTGCCGCGACTTGGCCAGCGAGCAGGCAGGGCGCGAGGCGCCGACGTGCGTGCGCGCGACCAGCGCGCCGGCCGCGTTGCCCGAGAGAAGCAGTGAGCTGAGCATTCCGAGCTTGCAAGCTGGGATTTTAAGGGCAAGTAGAATGTCTCTTGCTTGCGGTGCTGTACCCCCGGTGCTAAAAGAAGTGTAGATCCGCC
>Ga0209713_10002471_pt1 | contig 11462 bp, 8 predicted proteins | sample ArcOceMetagenome_3_FD_187444 | JGI IMG/M metagenome (GOLD analysis project Ga0209713, IMG submission 187444) | Marine eukaryotic phytoplankton communities from Arctic Ocean - Arctic Ocean- Svalbard ARC20M Metagenome (SPAdes) (version 2) | ecosystem: Environmental > Aquatic > Marine > Oceanic...
CAAGTGGCCCGTCGGCACCAAATGCCAGCCCGGCCGCGTGCCGCGCGGCCGGCTGGCACCAACCGACTGGCTCTAGTGCTAGTAGCGGTGGTGCTCGTCAACTGCGTCTGCGTCTACAATCTGATGGCCGTCCACGGGCTCATCCACACAGCGCCGCTCGTCACCTCTCGAAACTTGGAGCTGGAGAGAAGTGGCCAGCAAACGGAAGATGGTGGCGATTGGGACGTGCTCGAGGACATGATGGCGGCGGCGGAGCGCGCAGCTCCGACCGGCACGCTTCCTGCAGAGTCACTGAGTGACGAGACGGAGGGACTCGTCGAGCCGCTCGAGCGACTAGACGTGACGCTCGTGACGCAGACGAGCCCTGAGCGCGCGTGGATGCTCACACACCTCGTGGGGCGCTGGAGTGGGCGAATCTCGCTGGCGCTCTTCTTGCCTGAGCACTTTAAGACGAGCCTGGTGGCCCCGCTGCGAGCCGTGCAGCACACCGTGAACCGAGTGACTGTCTCCGAGGAGCGAGGCAAGGCCTCCGACCCATACCCGATCAATCGACTGCGCAACCTCGCCCTCCGACAGGTGCCCGCCACGCTCGTGCGGCACGCTCGTGCGGCACGCGCACGCGCCTCGCCACACACGCAACCTCGAGGCTGATCTGTGCTTCCGCCTTTCCGTTGTGCAGGTGCGCACGAGCCACTTCCTCCTCACCGACATCGACCTGTGGCCGTCGACGGACGCGTACAAGACGATCCTCCGCATCGGCAGCAAGCTGCTCGGCCGTCCCAACGCCACGCTCGTTCTACCGGCCTTCGAGTACCACGACGTCGCGCGCGAGCCAACCACCAAGCCGCGCTCCAAGAGCGAGAACGAGGCGCTGGCGGCCGGGCTGCCGAGGACGGCGGCGCAGCTCGGCAAGTGCACGCAGCGCCGTCAGGAGCCGAACTGCGACATCTTCAAGCACCTGACCGACACCCACTTCACGACCAACTACGAGAAGTGGTGGCAGAGCGATCGGCCCCAGCGCATCTCCTGCTTCCACTCGCTCCGGTACGAGCCGTACCTCGTCGTGCCCCTCGGCCGCGGCGCCACGCCCTACTTCGACGAGCGGTTCGTCGGCTACGGCAAGAACAAGATCCAGTGGATCCAGCACCTGCGGCTGCTCGGGTTCACCTTCCATGTCCTGCCCAAGGCCTTTGTCATCCACTGTCCGCACGAGGCGTCGACGGCACGGCAGACATGGGAGAAGTTCAAGAGCAAGAAGGACAGGCTCTTCCAGGACTTCATCCAGGTGCACACGCGCAACGCGTCCATCAGCACGCGCATGTGCAAGCATGTGAACTGGGAGGTCTTGCACAAGGTATAGCTTAGACGCTGATAGTTGCGGCATAGGTAGACTCGCTAAGTATTAACGTATTCTAACGTATATTTTTGTGTGTACTAAGGTACTAGTATCTCATTTGTGCGCCAGGCGAGATGCCAAGTCGATGGCGGCAAGAGCATGTGAGGCCAGTGCCTTGCGCAGGCCGCCACACGCCAGATGGCGCTGGTTGTGCACCACTGCGCTGGCCAGATGAGATGGCCATGCTGTCGTGGCCAAGGATGGAGCGGCCAGACGCTCAACTTCGCGGAGCGCAAAGCGTATGCGCGGCTCGCGATCCAGAATGGTGTCGTAGCTCTCGTCGATTGTGGGCTGAAAGCTGTGAAACCCGAGTGAGCGCAACGTGGCGAGGCTACCTGCAGAACCTGCCATGACAAACGGCCTCAGGTTCAACATTGGCTTGAGCGGCTTTTCGGTCACGTAGATGATGCGATCGCGAGAGGCGGAGTCGATCGACGTTTCGAGCACGACAGCGAAGCGCGTCTCGCCGTACAGCTCTGGTGCGGCGCCAAAATCGGTGTGAGCTGTCTTGATGCTCGGATCGACGTCGAGAATGCGAGGCAGCTGTGAGCAGAGCCATCGCACGAGTGATGCATTGCCCAGGAGGACGAGGCTCTCTTGGTAGGCGAGCGGACCGGCGGTGGCAAAGGCCTTTGGGTGGCGCGCGCCACTTGCGTTGGAGCCTGAGCAAAAGCCAAATGCTCCGGCAGACCACTGCCCCTGGGTCAGGAGGCCACGCCTCGCCATCTCGAGCGTCACGACGCCTCGGAACGTTTTTGCCTGACCGCCAAGCATGGTGAACGCCTTTGTGGCGGGACGCTTGAGCGAAGCACTGTAGCGTGCACGCAGCTCGCGTGTCTCAACGCATGCACGAGTTGGCCTGGAGATTGCCGCGTAGTAGCTGTTCCAGTAGGCTTGTCGTATCTCGGGCCTGGGCAGCGTCTGACCCACACCAGAAGCCTGGGCCCATCTCGTCAGTTCGGACCAACGCTCCTTTAGATAGGGAGCCTCCGCTGGCAGGAGAAAGTTCTCTTCCAGTGGCAGCATCGCGCCGACGTTGTAGTGCAGCAGGATGGCTCTGGACGCTGCGACCCCGCACGAATGCAGCATCCGCTCCACCTCGGGAATGTAGTCGGGTTCGACCCACTCTCCACCAAAATTGATGAGCGCCACTCCACCGGTAGACATCATCGTCGATGCCATCAGGCGGTAGTGGACGCAAAGCATGCGGCGTACATCGGGTACCAGGTGAGCACCGATCCCGTGCGCGCCAATCGAACTCGCTTCCGGATGGGTATGGAAGAACCTATAGTCGGCGAGCACGAGAGTCAGATCAGGCCGCACCGTGCTCTGGTTACGTGCCGACGTGTCAGAAACGCAGTGAAGTTCCGCCTTCGCGGCGGCCTTCAGCCAACTGTGTGTCTGTTCGCCTGCACCGAAGAAGACGGCATCTCTTGACCCTCTTGGCTCGTGCAGCAGCTGCACGTCGATTCGCATCCCACGCCACGTGCAATGGCGATGCTCCACTGCACGACGAGCTTCGCGTTCCAGCTTGAGCGTCCGGTCGGTGCACGCATCGCACGAAAACGACGACCGAGAACTCGTGCAGCCAATGCCACCAGGCCAGCCCGAGATGCAGCGGCCCGACTCCAGCACGCAAGGACTGTAGCGACCGCTGCCCAGCCGCAATGCCGTTTTCTCGCATCTCGCGGCTGAAACGCGGTTGCACCACGTGGGGGGCTCGACAACACGGAGACCGGCCAGCCACTCGCAACGTCGCGTGTCGTTCTGAGCGTCGGCTCGCACCATGGAACTCAGCTCGCGTGCATGTCATGCACGTCGCCCTTAGCCACGGCAAGCGTCGGGGTCTTTCGTCCTCGGTCGCGCCCGCATCTCTACAGATGAACAGCTCAGCTGGAGCGAGCGGTACCGGCGTGTCTGCGCGCGCCTCGTGGGCGTCGGCCTTGGCATCCCGCGACTTGTTGCCGTGCTGCACTCAGGAAGTTCCTGAGCCTGGCCGCGCTGGCCGATGCAAGGTGAGGGCCGAGCAGGGCTACTGCAGGAAGGATGCGGGGCTTCTGTCGTACTGCCCCGTTGCATGCATGAAATGCGCCGTGTGCCGTTCGCACTCGCTCTTTGACCTCTATGCCCGCCTCTACCCGCGCGGTCCAGCGGCAGTGTGGCCAAAGGTGAAGGTGGCGCCACCGGAGGCCACGCCGAAAAAGGCCGGCGGGAACACGGGCGACTACTCGATTCCGGAGAGCGTGCTCTGCTGGGCCAGCTCTAGTGTCCGTCCAATCAAGGCCGATCCCTCATCTTGGTTGGCGCACTATCCAGCCAAGGCCAGTGTCAGCGTGCAGGACACGCCCGCAGCCGCCTGCTCACCCTTTTTGCACGTGCTGATCTCCGCCGCTTGGAACTCGCCAAACATCTCGGCCTCGCGCAGCGCCGAGTACAAGGCGTCGCTGCGTGCCACCCTGGAGTACCCGTTCGTGAAGGCCGTCCATCTCATGTGGGATGGCATGCTGGACTCTGAGTTCATTGGGTCAATGCCGAGACGCCTCCGGACCAAGGTCGTCCATGCATCGACGCACCACGGCCGGCTGCGGTTTCTTTCGGCGGCGCAATACGTCAACAGCCGCATCCCCAAGGGCGAGGTGGTGCTCCTCACCAATGCGGACATCGTCGTGAAGGGTGGCTTTGACTGCGGTAGCCTCGATGAGGACAAGCTTCCGTACAACACGGTGCTGATCCCTCAGCGGGTGGAGGCCGACTGCCACTACGATGGGCAGAAGAAGCCGGCCACGTGCGATTGCCGCACCGACCTGTTGCCAGGCGAGAGTCACACACGGATGCTGAACTGCTTCGACAGCTACGTCTTCCGCGCGCCGCTCCCCGATAAGATCCTCACCGAGACGCGCATCGGATTCATGGTGGGCGGGCAATGGGGCTCCGAGAACAGCTGGATCGCCGAGCTGCGCGCGGTGGGCGTGAATGTGTACTCGCCCCCGTGCGGTCTCTTCCGGCTCGTGCACGACCACTGCTCGCAGGCGCGGCCGAATCAGCTGGCGCGCATCGACGGTGTCAGGCGGCACATCCGTAGAACCGACCCAACGCAGCCGGCATGCTACGCAACGCTGTGCACCGACACCTGCGAGCGCCCGTACATCCCGTATGACGACCCCTTCACGAAGATGTGCCAGAACATGTCCAACTGTCGCATGCTGTGGAAGAGCAAGCTCGACCACTTCGGGGGGCTGCCGAGGCTCTGCGGAAGCAAGAGCGACGACACGCCAGTCGCGCAGGTGCCGAGGCCCAAGTGCCAGGGGTCTAACGTGGGATGAGCTCTGATGATTTCGCACCGGGGGTCTCTATAACGAGCGTTAATCGTATCCAAACTAAACACGAGTAGCGCAGCACGTTAGTACTTCACCCCCCTGACCGCGCCGAGTTGGCGTCGCCTTTCGTCACAACGTAACTCCGTTGGCACGCTCGCGCTAACGCACCCAGCCGAGATCATGCTCTCGTTCTGCCTTGCCGTCGCCTCGGACGCTGGCGTCAGCGTCGGTGTCGGGCGTGGCGATCTGCCCATGGCGCGGATGCACCACCCTTCCGGTGCCACCGCCGAAGTCTACCTGCAGGGTGCGCACGTGACCTCGTGGCGTCCGGCGGATGGCGAGGAGCGGCTATTCGTGAGCTCTGCCTCGCTGTTCGAGGCGGGCGCCGCGATCCGTGGCGGCATACCCATTTGCTTCCCTCAGTTCGCTGGTCGCGGCCCACTCTCCAAGCACGGTTTTGCGCGCACCTCGGACGAGTGGGAGATTGAAAGCACGACGAGCGACGACGAGGCGGTTTGTCTCGTGCTCTGTCTGAGCGACAGCGCGGCCACGCGCGCCGTCTGGCCTCACCACTTTAGGCTACGATACATTGTGAAGCTGAGCGAGGCGGAGCTCTCGACCGACATCGAGCTCACCAATTCCGGCTCCGAGCCCTTCGAGTTCACTGCAGCCCTCCACACCTACTTCGCCACGCCGGACGTGGAGCACGCCTCGATCATGGGACTGGCCGGGCTGAGCTACGAGGACAACGCCGCGGGCGGTGCGTTGGCCGTCGAGCAGGCCGAGGAGGTGCGGCTTGCAGCGGAGGTGGACCGCGCGTACCTGGATGCGCCAGGGAGCCTCACGATCCGCCATGATGGCGCGCCGATCGAGTTGACCAAGCGCGGCTTCAGGGATGTGGTGCTGTGGAACCTAGGCGCCGACAAGGCGAGCTCCATGAGCGACCTCGGGCCCGGCGAATGGCGACGGTACGTCTGTCTCGAGACGGGCGCAGTCGGCTCTCCGGTTCGCCTGGATGGCGGCGACGTGTTTCGAGCGGGCCAGACCTTTGGGCTGGCGTGTGCACCTGAGTTGTGACTTGTGTGGCCCGCAGGCCGCAGCCCTCTCTGATATATTCCGCATTTGATCAAAATATTCTTTCTTAGCGTCACGTGAGCTTCCAAATAACGAGGCGTCGCCTCTCGCCTAAACAGCCTAGACGGCCGGGCTACTAAAGAGTACACACCTCTGGTGCTGCTCTGGTGCACGTCGAGTGAGGTCGCTTCGTCGGTCGTCCGTCACGACAGGCTGCACGAGTCGGCGTGGAACGATGCCAGCCGTTGGCGGGTCGTGGCCGCGCGTGCGGCGGCGCCCGGACCGTCGGGCGAGACGCGCACCGTCGCGCTCAGCACGCGTCTCGCGGGCGAACGCTCCATCTCGACCATCGATCCAGCCTCGCTCGAGGAGGAGGAGGAGGAGGACCGCAGCCGCTTGGGCCCCATCTCGACCATCGAGCCAGCCTCGCTCTCAGAGGACCGCTGCCGCTTGGGCTCCGGAACCGGGGCGGGCGTGTCACGCGCGCGGCGGCCGCGCTGGCGGCTGACCGCCGTTGGCTCCTCCTCGGCAGCCTCCTCGGCAGCCTCCTCGGCAGCCTCCTCGGCAGGACGAGCGGCCGGAACTGGCTGCGGCGGGATCGGCTCGGCGGGCTCCGTGGCGCCGTCTTGGTCCGCCTCCGAGGGATCGTCTTCCGTGGCAGAAGCTGCCCGCTTGGCAGCGTAGTAATCGCCTTGCGTCGCCTCGACGCGGATGAACCTGGGCTCGACCTCCTCCTCCGTGTCTCCGTCGTCGTAGAGAAGGTCGTGGGTGCCGCCGTCGCGCGCCGCGGTCACGACGCCGGCGAACCAGTTGACGCCGCCGAGGGCGCCCTGGTACTTGCCCTGCACTCGCTCGCCCTCCGGCAGCTGCTTGCCCGGCAGCGCGCTCAGCAGCCGCCACTTGCGCACGGCCATCCGCTCGGCCTCCGACATCGCCTTCACCGCCTCTCTGGCCGCGGCCCGCTCGGCCGCGCGCTCCGCAGCGGCGGCGTCCCGGACGGCGGCCCGCTCGGCCGCGATGGCCGCCCTCTTGGCGACGCGCTCCGCGGCGGCGGCGTCCTTGGCGGCCTGGCGGCTGGCCAGGACGGCGTCCCTGGCGGCCGCGCGCTCGGCCACCTCGCCGTTGACAAACGCCTTGATGCGCTCGCGCGGCACGCGCGCCTCCTCGTCGCCGTCGTCGTAGTGGACGTCGCAGGTGCCGTCGTCGTGCGCCACGGCCACCCACCCGCGGAACCACTTGCCGACGTACCGGGGGTTGGGCCCCTGGTACTCGGCCTCGATCTTCTCCTGCAGCGCGAGCTTGTGGCGCGGCAGCAGGGCGAGGACCACGGGCACCGTCTTCTGCTTGAGCCGCTTGAGGGCCGCCTCGCTGCGAGGGGCGTCGGCGGGGCAGTCGGGGCACCGGTACGCGGTGGCCACGGCCTCGGGCGGCTCCTGCTCCCACCCGGCGCAGTCGCCATGCACGCGCCGGCCGCACGCCTGGCAGTCGAGCCAGACGCCGCAGAAGTCGAGCCCCGAGCCGGTGAGGTGGCGCTTCGTGCCGCAGAAGCAGCCGCCCGCCTCGGGCAGCGCCGCCTCGGGCAGCAGCACGGCCGGCTCGCCCTCCGCGCCCTCCTCGCCGCCGCCGCCGCCGCCGCCGCGCTCGCGCTCCTGCTCCTCGTCGCGCGCGAGCTGGCACCAGCGCATGTAGCACTCGAGCGCCGAGCGGCCCGGCAGGTGCGTCGCCACGACGCCGAAGAGCGGTGCGGTGCTCTTGGCCGTCGCGCCGAGCTGCCAGCGCTCGCCGCCGGTGCAGTACGGCGCGAGCCTCGGCACCAGCGTGCGCAGCCGCGCGTCGCCGCCGCTCGGGCCGCCCCACGGCAGCTGCGCCTGAGCCACCGACGCGAGGAGAAGGGCGGGCTGGGGCTGGGGCGCAGCGGCAGTAGCAGAAGAAGCGGCGGCGGCAGCCTGCGCGCGCGCCTCCGCCTCCTCAGTAGCAGAAGGAGCGGCGGCGGCAGCCTGCGCGCGCGCCTCCGCCTCCTCGTCCTCGAGGCCGAGCGCGCCGGGCGGCAGCGCCGGGAGCCGCACCGACTTCCACTCGCCCTCGTGGGGCGTCATGCCGAGCGCGCTCCAGTACTGGCCCTGCCGCCCCTCCGCCTCGTAGTCGACGCGGATCTCGGCGTTGGCGGGAATCGGCTCGAGCGCCACGATCGACAGCGCGCCCGCCAGCGCGTGCGGCGCCTTCTTGCCGGCGACGTGCCAGCGGTAGCCGGCGTTGGCGGCCCGCGAGTGGTTGGCGTACGTGCCGAGCGAGCGCCCCTCGTCCTTGAACGGCGCCTGCTGGCTGTTGCCGTCGATGAAGAAGGAGCTGTCGACGCCGCCGACGCACCCCGCGGCGCCCACGCCGCCCGGCCCGCCGGGGATCCCGAGGTTGTACCCGCCCTGCTGCTGCCACTCTCCCGGCAGCACGGGCCCCGCGTACTCGCAGATGCGCGTCCCCGTCGGGATGGCCGTGCGCGCAAAGAGGCCCAGGTCGGCGCGCTCAGCGGGCGCGACGTAGCACAGAGGCGACATCGGGCCAAAGGACGCGGCGGTGAGCAGCGCCTCCGTCTGCCGCGCCGCCTCCGCCGCCTGGTCCGCCTCGCTGACCCGCACCGCGCGATCCTCCGCCGCGTCTGGATGCCGTCGCCCCACGGCTGCCGGTTGCGACCCGCGCCACGCCGGCAGCTCCGCCTGATGCTCCGGTCCCAGCTGCTGCGCACGACGCCAGATCGAGTCTCTGCGCAGCAGGCTGGGCCGCTGCGCCTCGAAGGCACGGATCGGGTCGAGATCGATGAAGCCGGCCTCTGGCTCCCAGGTGTCGTCGTCGGCGCCGTAGCCGACCCATCGCACCAGGAACTCACGCCCCTTCTTCGCGTCTCGCACGTCGAGGATGCGGTCGACCTCAAAGGCGAGGCCTGCGTCGGTCTGCACGGGCGGTGGCTCCTTGACCGGCTTCTTCGGCTGCGGCGGCGACGGCGGCTCCTCCTCCTTCTCGACCACGTCCAGGTCAAAGTGCGAGGCGACCTGCTGGCGCGTCGCAAAGCGGCGGCCGCTTGGCGCAATGTATTTGATGCTGCGGTCCTTGCTGTTCATCTTCTGACCCCGCTGAACTCCTTCGGGGTCGCCGCTGACCCGCCCCAGGTTGAAGATCGCCCTCCACCCAGCGAGGCGGCCGCTGGTCGTCCAGTCGTCGGAGGCGCCTCCCGTTGAGCTCGCGTCGGTGTCGACCTTTAGCGCGGCGGCGGCGGCGAGATGCTTGCCGAGGAGCGTCAGCAGGGCAGCCTCGATGCGGTCGGTCGCCGCGTCGATGCGTTCCTGCCACGCTGCTAGATCTTGCTCCTTGGAGTCCTCTGGCGCCGACTTGCTCCGCCGCTCTCCGCCGACAATGGCGTTGGAGTGTGGGCCGTCGTGCCACTCGCGGAGCTCGCAGCCGGGCGTGGCGCACATGCGGGCCTTGGGGATTGCGACCGAGCCGCCGCACACCGTGGCAGCAGCCTTCGGCTTCGCGACCTTCGGCATCGCGCGCCGTAAAAAACGCGCTTGGGGACCGCGAACGCGCCGCAATGGCGACCATGTTCGCGTCACGAGCGCGTGCGGTCTGCACGACCGGCGCTAGAACCCTCTGCGCCGTCGGCCCGGACCTCACGCCGATGAGCATCGCCGACCGCGTGGAAGCGGCCGCCGCCAAGAGCGGCGCGTTCGCAACGCTCAAGGGCAAGGGCAAGCCGCTCCCGGAGGGCGACGCCTCGACTACGCAGGCACACCTCTCACAGCTGCCGAAGAACCTCGAGGGCCGTGCGGAGGCCGAGTGTCGGCGGGCACAGAGCGTCGGTCTCTTCGATAAGCTCGGTGGCCAGGGCAAGCCGCTTCCCAACAATCACGGGCGCGAGTCCTCGATGGCGCAGGCGTCGATTCAGCAGCACGCGCAGCGCAGCGTGCAGAAGCCATGACGACACCACGATTGAGTATCTAAACTGAGACAAGTGAATAGTGTCACAATTGAGTATTGAAAATCTAAACTGAGACGAGTGCATAGCGGCACCGGCCCTAGCGTCTACTTTTGCTGCCCGCCACCCGCCAGCGCCGCGATGGCCTTTTTCTCCATGATGAAGTTGAGCCACTTCGTGCCGTCCTCGCCGATCCGTTGGCGCGCGCCGACGGCGTCCGACGTGTAGAAGTCGACCGCCTTCTTGTTCCAGTCGAGCGCCTGCCACTGCAGGCGGGCGCAGTCCCGCGAGGCCGCGACGGCCGCGGTGGCCTGCAGCAGCGCGAGCCCGGCACCCGAGCCGCGCGCCGAGGGCGCGACGTACAGGTCCTCGAGGTACAGCGACAGCCCCTCGAAGGTCGAGTAGCTGTGGAAATAGAGCGAGAAGCCCGCGGGCTCGCCGCCGCCCACGGGCTCGCACAGCAGCGCCTCCCAGTGGCCGCTCTCGAAGTCGGCGTGCAGCTGCGCCTCGGTCATCACCACCTCGTGCAGCAGCTTCTCGTACTCGGCCAGCTCGCGCACGAAGCGCAGTACTGTGGGAACGTCCGCCGCGACTGCCCAGCGCACGCGCCACGCGCCACGCTGCAGGCAGACGCGCCCCTGGCGCCGCCGCTTGAGCAGGAACGCGTACACGACGGCGGAGCTGATGGTCGCGGCGGCGCCGACCACGGCACCGGCCGCGGCAGCGAGCGCGGTTGAGCGTGTTCCGAGCATGTCGCGACGAGACGGCTAGGATGGCGCTCGCTTGGCGATGTTTGGCGGGTGGTGTGGGGGGAGAGGAACATTTTTATGTATTTTTTCACGTTTTTTTATTGACGGATTTGACGCGGGGACACGCAAGCCTGGCATAGCAGAATCCGTCAAGGGAGGCCCGGCCCACCCACCTGGCTTGGGTAGAGCTCCCCCCAGCGCTGTACAGCGCCCCAAAAATCCCCCAAACCCGCGCAACAATTCAAAATTGTCCTCTCCCCCCACACCACCCTCCAAACACGACCACCAAGGTCACCGTCTCGGTGGCCAGCAGCACCACGCTGCACCACTTGACGACAAACGGCAGCTCCGGCGGCGCCCGACCGGGCGCTACCGGAGCGGCGCCGAGCCAGGCCGCGACGAGCGGCGGCACGCTGCCAGCGACGAAGAAGCAGCAGCAGTTGTCCTTGCGCCAGCGCATGGACAGCCACAAGCGTCCACGAGGAGAGCAGGATGCAAGCCTGGGAGCGGCGACGAACCAGGCAGAGAACGACGGCGGCCCCACAGCGGAGGCGAGCGGGCCGTCAGCGCAGCGCCAGAGGCGCGAGAACGAGCCGCGCGGCACGAAGCGCGGCAGAGAGACACCGACACCACGGAAGACGGATGGGCCGGCCCATCAATTGCAGAGTTCAAGAAATCGAGAGAAGTTGCGAGCTCTGCAAACCAGATACCCGGGGCGGCTGCGCCTCCGCGCGCCTCCCGAGGCAACCCCGACCGCCCTGCTTCGGCAGGCGACCAGCGCAGCGCGCATAAACGACGCCCGCGTCGTTACATCGGCCTCAGGCCGCGAAAAATCCGTCCACCAGTGGATGGAGCTCCGATCTTGGGACCCGGGGGACTGACCAGTCAGTCCCTGCAGCCGGAGGGAAGCTGCAACCCCCTCCTCGGCAATGCGCCGGGCAGCTCCAGCTAGCGATAGT
>Ga0209713_10002472_pt1:0-10000 | contig 11461 bp, 1 predicted proteins | sample ArcOceMetagenome_3_FD_187444 | JGI IMG/M metagenome (GOLD analysis project Ga0209713, IMG submission 187444) | Marine eukaryotic phytoplankton communities from Arctic Ocean - Arctic Ocean- Svalbard ARC20M Metagenome (SPAdes) (version 2) | ecosystem: Environmental > Aquatic > Marine >...
GCGGCCGCGTCGCCGCGCTGCTCTTCCTCGTCTCGCCCGCCTCGGCGCTCGTGGCGCTGCTGCGCGCCAGCGTCGCGCTGCGTGACAAGGCGCTCCTCGTCAGCCGCCGCGACCCCGACCGCGCGAGCCACCTCACAGCCGCCGCGCGCGGCCTCGAGATGTCCGTCGGTGGGCTGCTCTCGCACATCGAGGTGCTGATCGTGCCGATCACGCCACAGCAGCAGCTGCTGCAGCAGCAAGCGCGCGAGTCGAGAGGCGCGCAGACGCAGCCCAGCTCGCCCGAGGGCGCTGCTGCTGGCGTGACGCGGCGCCCCTCGTCGCTCAGCCGCCAGTCGCGGCACAGCCAGTTCTCGAGCCAGTCGCGGCAGAACCAGTTCTCGAAGCGCGAGCTGATCGCGGCGCTGCTGCGCGACTCGCAGTCGGCGATCGACGTGGCGGTGCGCTACGCGTGCAAGGAGGTGCTCGCGCACCCATTCATCATGAACTACATCGAGGACCGCTGGGCGTCCAACCTGATCCAGCAGAGCGCCGCCGCCGCAAAGCGCGTCGACGAGCCGGTGAAGGTGCGCACGCACGAGCAGGTCAAGTCGGCGCGCGAGTCGGGGGAGGAGGGGAACCGGAAGTTGTCGCGAAGAATGTCGAGGGCTGCAGGCGGCAACGCCAACAACCGCAAGTCGGTTGCAGCGCCGTCGCCGCCGCAGCAGCCGGCTCGTACCACGTCGATCTCGCGGTCGCCAGCAGCAGTGGCTGCCGCAAACAGCGGGAAGGCAGGGGTGCTGCGGCGTGCTGGAAGCAGCGTCGCCTTCAGCAGCGACAACCTGCAGGAGACGTCGAGCACTGGCGGCATGGGCTCCGGCAACGGCCACCGAGACAGCGGGAAACGGTTACGCCACTCGAGCCGCCGCCTGAGCCTCTCGAATCTCCATGCGCATCTCCCTCACATGCCGCATCTCAACGCGCATATGCCGCATCTCGATCTCCATGCGCACATGCCGCATCTCGATGTCCATGCGCACATGCCGCATCTCGATCTCCAAGCGCACATGCCGCATCTCGAACTCGGTGAGGGCGGCATGTCGCTCGTGCTCAAGTTTGTGGTTGGCTCGCGCGTGCTGCATGCCGAGCATGGCGAGGGCAGCGTCGTCGAGCACCACGCGCACGGCGCCTCGTTCACCGTCGAGTTTGACGCGGGTGAGGTGGAGACGTTCAGTGTGGCCAACCTCGGCGAGCTGACTCGTCTCACCGACTCGGCAAAGGAGGCCGCCGGAGAGGAGAACTCGCTCGGCCTTGTCGATCTGCTGCTCGCCGCGCCGCGCTTTGCGGTGCAGGGGGTGATCCTGTGGCTACCACTGGCCGTGTACCCACCGCTAGCGCCGCTGCTGCGCAAGCACGCCGGCAATAGCTACCTGCTGGAGGTTCCCTGCCTCAAGTTTCTCGCATCGTTCACGAACGACCTCCTCTTCTTCATCTCGTTCACGGCGCTCTCGCAGCCGCGCTTCTACCCGGGCGCCGCGTACGCCGGCGCCTACGGCCACGAGAGCTTCGTCAACGATTGGCTCGTGCCCGTCCACCTGATGTGGGTCTCGTCGATCCTGCTCAACGAGCTAGGTGAGTCGCTCTCGTCGCGCGAGGCCGCCGCACAAGACCTGTGGACGCTGCTCGTCGAGACGTGCCGCGGCGGCACGCGTGCGTGGCTCTCCGGCACGTGGTTCAAGCCGATCCTCGCCATCCTCAACACCTTCATCACGCCGGAGGACATGGTCGAGCTGTACGACATCTGGGGGCCGCTGCTCGCGTTCATTTCGCTTCTCGAGGGGACGCTCGACGCCCATACGTGCAACGACGCCGCCGGGTGGTGGAGCTCGTCGAGCTCTGGTAAAGGGCAGGGCCGCGAGCTTGAGGCGCGCGAGCTGGCCTTGCGGCGGGAGGGCTGCGACGACATGGAGGCGAACTATGTGCGGCAGGTCACGCACGGCTTTGCGCTCATGCTGCTAGGCTGGCGGATCATGCGCCTGCTGATGATCAACTCGAGCATGGGGCCGATGGTGCTGATGCTCAACATGATGCTCTTCGACGTGGCCGTCTGGCTGTGCGTGCAGATCGTCTTCATGCTCGGCGTCGCCTCGGCGATTTACTCGCTCGTTGGCTCGCCCGACGTCACGTCGACCGGCGTCCACACCGACGCGTGCGAGCTGCTCTGGATCTCCGACTACCAGACGCGCGAGGGGCCGCTGCGCACGTGGTTCCGCGCGCTCATGCTGCTGATCGAGTCGACGCTCACGCAGGAGGCCGACCTGGCGTGCGTGCGCCGCTGGTCCGCCTACCCGACGTCGATGTCGCTGATCCTCGCCATCTTCCAGCTCGTGTCCGCCATCCTCATGCTCAACATGCTCATCGCGCTGATGGCGAAGACCTTCGACCAGATCAACGAGAAGGCGACGGTCAACTGCAACTTCCTCCGCGCGCAGGTCATCATGACGTGGGTCGACCACCACCCGTCGCCGCCGCCGTTCAACCTGATCGGCATGCCCATCCGCCTGCTCGTCGCCATCCTCGCGGGCGCGCGCCGCACGTGCCACCAGCTGCACCTCCGTTGCTCCAAAGGAGGACGCGGCAGGAGCCGTGGGACATGGAGCTACAGTGGGCAGGAAACGCACACACGCAGCCGGCGCGGGAGCAGCGACAGCATGGCGGCCGGCGCGCGGACGCTGTACGCTGCGACAGGCTGCCCCGAGCGTTTCGCCCTGATCGCCGACTACCGCGACGAGCAGCACGTGCGCCGCGTCGCCAAGCTCGTCGCCAAGCACGTCGCCGAGGCGACGGGCGAGACGCGCGACCCTGTAGAGGATCTCTCGAGCAAGGTCGAGCGGATGGAGGCGCAGCTGGGCAAGGTGTGCCTCCACCAGGCCGAGGCGGCGCAGAGCACCGACGCCCTCGTCGCCGGGATGCGCGAGCTGATGAAGCGGCTCGAGCAGGCGCAGGCCACGGCGGTGCCACAGGCGCAGCCACAGGCGGCGGCCACGCCCGCTCGCAGGTGCAGCGACGACACCGCCGCCGCGCACGAGCTGCAACTGGGCAACTCCTTCCTGCAAGAAGCCAACGCCATCGCTGCCGCGCAAGCAAGCGGGGGTGCGACCCCAATTCCACCGCGGCACGGGCAGCCGCTGCATCCACCGCCGCCTCAGACGCCACATCAGCCTGAGTCGTTCCTCGGGAGCATCCATGCGCCAAACCTGTCGCTCAGCGCCATGCGCGACTGCTCGTGGTTCGCCTCGAGCGTCGGAGGGAGCACGCCAGCGCCGGACCATGCCGAATCGAGCTGGTGGGAATTCTCGGGTGGGCATCCCACGCCGCCCAGGAAGCCGGCTCACACGCCCCCCGTCGTCAAGAGAGGCGCCCCGCCCGCCTCGCCGCTCATCCGACGCTGGCGAGAGGGCGTCATTGGCGTCGCCGACTCGGCCGCTGAGCTCCTCCGTATCTGACACGTGGGTTGTTGAAGAAGAAAAAGAATCGTTAGGGAAGGTTACTATCGTACTCGGTTTAACGGTTTGACGCTGTTAGCTTACCTCAACTACACACCTCGAACCCCAATCTAAGGATGTTCCCCCTTGAATGCAGCAAGTAAGTTGCGAGTGAGTGTTTTGCGCACCCCGTGCCGTGTCCTGAGGAACACCTCTGGTCACAGTCTTGAGTGCCGTCGCATCGCGCCTGGCTCGAGCATGTCGTGGGACACCTCGGCCCGGCGCTGGGCAGCAAGCTCTGCGCCGGCGCTCGCGTGGGCTAGCGTGGGCGTGCCATTCGACGTTGTGCGCACGCGGCTCCAAACGACCTCAACAGCACAATTCCGCTCCGCGTGGCACTGCTTGGAGCACACTGTGCGGAACGAGGGCTTGCTGGCGCTCTGGAAGGGTATCACACCGCAGGTGCTCATCTCTCTGCCATCTAGCACGCTGCTGTTTGGCACCTACCAGGCTCTGCGGCCCTTGCGTCCACAAGCAACGGGTCAGGATAGCGCCGAGTGGCGCACCTTCTATAGCGGTGTCTTCAGCGCTGGCTTCGGCTCGGGCGTCGCGCTCACAGCGCTACAGAACCCGCTCGAGGTATGGCGCACCCAGCTGCAGACGGCGTATGGTGATGGGTCGCCACCGCCGCCGCCGCCCACGACAGCGCGCAACGCCTGGCGCGGCGTGTCGATGACCGCAGTGCGCAACATGCCGGGCAACGGCATCTTCTTTCTCGTGCACGAGACACTCGACGTGAGCGTGCGCGAGCGCATCAGCGACGCCAACAGCGGCCTCGTGAGTCCGGCGATCGCCAGGATGCTGTGTGGAGGTGCCACGGGCGTGGTCTTCAACCTGCTGCTCTCGCCGTTCGACGTGGTGCGGTCGCGCCTCATGGCGACGTCGAGCGGCGGTGTCATCTTCCACGCGCGCGCCGTGCTGCGCGAGCACGGTGCGCTGCGCGGCTTCTTTCGGGGTGCAGATGTCACCGTGCTCAAGGCGTTCCCAACGAATGCCGTCGGCTTCCTCGCGCTGAGCCAGGCGAAGGCGCTGCTCGGCGTCGACGACGAGGTAAGACGAGGGGATATTTAGTAAACCGGTCGTGGTATGTGTAGTCTGTAAAGCTGTAGCGTTACCGCGGCGCCGCATTTTTGCTGGTCGAGTTTTCATCATCCCGACTCAACCAGCTCCACCCACTCCTATACCCGCCCCCTCAAAAGTCTCATCTCTGTTGTCGCCCACGGTGACGTGCGCGATCATTGGGGCGGTGGCTGCGGCTGCGGCGCGGCGGCGGCGGAAGGGCCGGCACCGAGCTGGGTGCCGGGCGACTTCTCGCGCACGATGCGCTGGATCGCGCTCATCTTCTGGGCCTCGGTGAAGTCGGTGCGCGACACAATCTCCTGGATGGACGCCTTGAGGTTGGGGTGCTGTTGGATCACCTCGAGCAGCACCGACATGGGCAGGCCCTTGGACGCCTGCGGCGCGCCGCCCGCCGCGGCCGCGGCCGACGCTGCGGCTGCAGCCGCCGCAGCCGCGGCTGCAGCACCGCCCTGCGCGGCGGCGGCGGCGGCGGCGGCGCCCGGCACGACGCCCGGCGGTGGCTGGGTGGGCACGCCACCGCTGCCCTGCGCAGCGAGCGTCGGCACCGCTGCGCCGCCCTGCACGGCGACCGGAGCCGCGCCGGCGCCCGAGAGCTGCCGCTGGAGCGCCGCCTGCTGCTGCTGCTGCTGCTGGAGCATCATGGCCGACGAAGGGGGCACGCCGCCCGCGACTGCGACGCCGCCCGGCGGCACGCCGCCCGCCACGGCAACGCCGCCCGGGGCCGCGCCAGACGGCGTGCGTGCGAGCGCCGGCACGCCACCCGGCGCCACGGCGACGCCGCCCGCCGACATCTGCCGCTGCAGCTGCAGCTGCTGCGCCTGGGCCTGGGCCTGCGCCTGGGCCTGGGCCTGAGCGAGCGCCGCCTGCTGCGCCTGCGCCTGCGCCTGCGCCTGCGCCTGCTGCTGCGCTGGCACCGCCGCGAGCCCGGCGGCGCCCGGTGGCAGCGCCCCAGCCGCCGCGGCCGTCGTCTGCTGCGCCTTCTTCGAGCGTGAGCCGCCGCCGCTCTTGGCCTTGGGCGTCGCCGCGCCGCCAGCCGCGCCCGCCGCCGCGCCAGCCGCGCCCGCCGCCGCCTTGCTGGCAGCCGGCCGCCGCTGCGGCGCGGGCTTGCTCGCCTTCTGCCCGCCAGCTGCGCCACCGCCGCCGCCGCCGCCGCCGCCCGAGGGCCCACCGCGCGCGCCCGCCTTGCCAGCGCCGCCCGCAAGGCCGCGCTGCGGCGCCGGCGCAAACGGCTTGATGAACGGGTCCTGCCCCGGCAGCAGCCGCGAGCCGTCGCCCTTGGAGGGCCACCGCAGCGACGCGTGCTTGTCGCCGTGCGCCGAGGCGCGCAGGCCCTGGTGCACGGCGAAGACGCTCTTCGCGAGCGTGCGCGGCGACGGCGGCCGCGGCAGCGGCTCGGCGGCAATCGGCGCGGCCGCCGTCGTCGCCACCGTCGCCACGCCTGGCAGCGCGGCGGCGGTCGGCGCGCCGGGCGGCGGCGGCGCGAGCACGCCGGGCGCAGCGCCGGGCGGAGTGCCAACCACGGCGACGGCTCCGGGCGCGGCGGGCGGCACGGCGCCGGGGGGCACGCCCGAGACGCCCGCGGCGGCGGCGGCGGCGGCCTGCGCTGCGGCCGTCGCGGCGGCGCACGCGGCGGCGCACGCGGCCGCGGGGTCGTTGGGTGGCAGGGAGGGCGTCGTCGGCGCCACCACGCCGCCCGGCGCCACCGCGACCGCGCCCGCCCCCGGCGTCGGCGGCGGCAGCGTCGGCACGACGAGCCCGGCCGCGGGAGCTGGCGGCGGCGGCGGCGGCTTTGGCGCGAGGGCGTCGCGCACGGCGCGCTCGTGCGACGCGTGCGCCGGCGTGCCGCCCACGCCGCCCGCCACCCCCTCGGCCGGCGGCGGGCGCGGCATGTGCGCCTGCTGCATCTGCTGCACGTTGCTCACCAGCCGCGTGAAGAGCGCAAACTGCTTGACCTGCGCCGAGATGACCGCCTGCTGCGCCGTCTGCGGCATCGACGCCGCCCGCTGCGCCTCGAGCCGCCGCATCCCCTCGCCAATCGAGCCGCGGTCGGCGAGCCCCGAGGCGATGATCTGCGCGGGCGGCGGCGGCGGGCAGAGCGTGTACGTCGGCAGCGACGCGAGCGAGCCCGCCGGCTCCTTGCCCTGCGTCGACGCCATCGCCACCTCGTCGCGCAGCGAGCCGGGCTCGCGCGGCCCCTCGTCGCGCGGCAGGAGCACGTGCGAGCAGCGCTCGAAGCACGCCTTGGCCGAGCGGTGGCGCGACGGGATGAGCGACGCGAGCGCGTCGGCGACGAGCTCCCAGTTGGCGTTGCCGAAGGCGTGGATCGCGCGCAGCAGCGCCGCGTCCTCCTCGGGCGCCCACATCGCGTCCATCGGCTTGGACGCCTCCTCCTTGCGCCCCGGCAGCGGCTTGCCGCCCGGCCCGAGCAGCGCCTTGCCGCCCGGCCCGAAGCCCGGGCGCGCCGCGCCGCGCTGCGTGAGCACCGCCGCCGCGTCGCGCGACGACGGCATGTAGCCGCCGCCGCCCGGCCGCGGCAGCGGGTCGCCCGGCCGCCGCTTCTTGTGCGAGCGGCCCGCCTGCCCCGGCGGACCCCCCGCGCCGCCGAGGTCCATCTCGTCGTCGAGCGGGTCGTCCCACACGTCGTCGTCGTCGTCCATCCGGAACGGCGCGTGCCGCTTGCGCGTGCTCGAGCGCAGCCCGCCGCCGCCCGCGCCGCCCGCGCGCATCTCCGCCTCCGTCTCGCGCTGCAGCTGGCGCGCGCGCATCGCGTCGCGGCGCGAGCGGCGGTCGCCGAGCTCCTCGTCGCCGCCCTCGCGCACGGAGCGCTTGCGCTCCTGGATGGACGCGCGCACCTTGGTGACGCCGTCGAAGCCCTCGGTGATCAGCCCCGAGAACTGGAGCGAGACGAGGCCGCCGTTGCCGAGCAGCCCGAGCGCCGCGTTGTTCTCCTCGTCCGAGTCATCGTCCTCGGGCGGCGCCGCCACGTAGACCTCGTCCTGGTCGCGGTCGGGCAGCGCGGGCGGCCCCCACAGCTGCACCTCGAGCTCCTGCAGCTCGTCGGTCAGCTCGAGCCCCGACGTCTCCGCCTGCTGCATCAGGTAGGCCGCCACGTTGGAGAAGGAGCCGGGCGCGCCGCCGCCGACCGACGCCGCCGCCGCGTCGTGCCGCGCGCGCCCCTTGCCCTTCTTGGGCGGCTCGCGCACCTCGTAGTAGAGCAGCTCGTCCTCCTCGTCGGCCGCCGCCTCGGCCTCCTCCTGCTGCCGCTTCAGCTGGTCGAGCTGCCACTCCTGCTCGTTGAAGCCGAGCGCCGCCTCCTCCTTCTCGGTCGTCTGCTCGAAGATCTCCTCGACGAAGCGCAGCATGTACCGCTGCACCGGCGTCAGCGCCGCCTCCATCCGCTCGACGAGGCTCTTGCCGTCGGCGCCGTCGCCGCCCGCGCCCGCGCCAAAGTCGGCGATCATCGCCTGCTCCTCGGCGTCCTTGGACGTGCCCGCGCCGCCCGCGGCGGCCGTCGTCGCCGCGAGCATCCGCTCCTCGGCCGACAGCGCCACGACCTTCTTGGGCTTCTTCGCGGCGGCGCCGCCCGCCGCGCCCTCGGCGTCCGTCGTCTCGCCGCCGTCGGTCGTCGTCGCGCCGGCAGCCTTGCCCTTCTTGCCCTTGCCGCCTCCGCCGCTCGTCGCGCCGCCGTCGGTCTCGCCGCCGTCACCCTCGCCGCCGCCCTCGGCCGCCTCGCCGTCGCCATCCTCGCGGAACGGCACCGCCTCGTCAAACTCGGCAAACTCGGCGGCCTCCGCGCGCTCCTGGCGGCGCATCATCGCGACGTCCTCCTCGTCCTGCCCGATCAGCATCGCCTGCTCCATCTCCTCCGCCGACGGGCCCGCGCCACTGCCCGCCGCGGCGGGCGCCGCCGCCTCCTCGCCGCCCTTCTTGCCCTTGGCCGCCGCCTTGCCGCCCTTGGTCGCCTTGCCCTTCTTGCCCGCGGGCGACGACGAGCCGTCGCCAGCGCCAGCATCGACCTCCATCCCCTCGCCGGCGCCGGCGCCCGAGCCCGAGGCGGCGGCCGCGGCCGAGTCGCCGTCGAAGAGGTCGAGGACGCCCTTGGAGCCGTCCTTGAAGAAGTCGGTGTTGAAGTTGCCCGCCTGGATGGCGATCGAGTCGAGGAGCCGCTTCTGGTTGGACTTGCGCAGGATGTTCTCCTCGACGGTGCTCTCCGAGACGAGCCGGTAGATGGTCACCTGCTTCGTCTGGCCGATCCGGTGCGCGCGGTCCTGCGCCTGCAGGTCGATCGTCGGGTTCCAGTCCGAGTCGTAGAAGATGACCGTGTCGGCGCCCGTCAGGTTGATGCCCAGCCCGCCCGCGCGCGTCGCGAGGATGAAGATGAAGTACTTGGTGTTCATGTTGAAGCGGTCCATCAGCTTCTGCCGGTCCTCCGTCTTGGTGGCGCCGTCGAGGCGCAGGTACGTGTACCCCGCGATGTTGATCCAGCTCTCGAGCACGTTGAGCATCTTGGTCATCTGCGTGAAGACCAGGCAGCGGTGGCCGTCGCGCTGCAGCTGGCGCAGCAGCACGTCGAGCACCTGCAGCTTGCCGCAGTCCCACTGGATGAGCCGCTTGTCGGGGAAGAAGAGCGACTGGCGCACCGTCACCGCCTGCGCCATCTCCTCGCGCTGCCGCGGCAGGCTGCGCACCATGCGGATGCGCAGCTGCGCCGCGGCCGTCTCCGCCGGGTCGTGGCGCGTCGAGAGGCGGAGCGGCGGCGCGCGCGCCTTGCCCACCTGCGACGTGAACTTCTCGAGCGTCAGCTCGTTCTGCGCGAAGCGTCGCTCGAAGGTCAGGCACAGGTCGCGCACGCAGCTCGGCGCCTCGAGCGGCGCGATCTCCTGCGCGGCGAGCGCGTGCAGCTTCGCCGTCGTCAGCTGGACGTGCACCGAGCGGCGCATGCCGTGCGAGTAGAGCGGCGTGCGCGCGCAGCGCTTCTCGTTGATGTACGCCAGCTGCGTGCGCACGCCCTTGCGCCACGCGAGGCGGCGCTCCTGCTGCGCCATCAGCACCGCGCGCAGCGGCGAGACCGTCGGGATGAGCGCCGGCGCGCCGCCGATGCCCGCGCCGCCGACGCTCGCGCCGCCGGCGTCGGCGCCGTCGCCGCGCGCCTTCGAGACGTCCATGATGAGCGGCGGGCGCGCGCGGATCGTGAAGGTGCGGAAGGTGTCGTACGAGTCGAGCTCGCAGAAGGCCGCGACGTTGAGGTTGAAGAGGTCGAGGTGCACGTTGTCGTCGAGCGGCTGGCGGTCGAGCGCCGTCAGCACGAAGGCGGCCGTCTGCATCACGATCGGCTGCATCTCGTGCGGCGAGCGGATCGGCCGCTCCTCGAAGAGGTCGGGGTGGTTGCACACCTTGCG
>Ga0209713_10002473_pt1 | contig 11459 bp, 9 predicted proteins | sample ArcOceMetagenome_3_FD_187444 | JGI IMG/M metagenome (GOLD analysis project Ga0209713, IMG submission 187444) | Marine eukaryotic phytoplankton communities from Arctic Ocean - Arctic Ocean- Svalbard ARC20M Metagenome (SPAdes) (version 2) | ecosystem: Environmental > Aquatic > Marine > Oceanic...
TAATGTGTCGTGGCCACCGCCGCCTAGAGAAAATACATAGATAGCCCAGCATAGCATGCCAGTTACCAGAGCACTTGCTGCCTTGTCTATCTTAATTGGATGTTCTAGGGCTATCGCCGCATAGCCCAGTACAAAAACTACTATAATCAGTATTCCCATTTTTATAAATATTGCGGCAAAAAAACGATTTTTTAATCGCTTATTTTTGAAATTGTCGGAAATTCTTGCACAATTTTTATCTCATTATTTTCTCTAGAAACAAAAAAGTGTTGCAGACCATTGGTCAGCAGAGCATAGCTTACATCTAAAAGAGTAAGGTATGACGCCACTTGGTCTAGTGTTTTTTCATTAATAGGGATAGATGGGGCCTTGCATTCTACTAATAGTTTGGGAGTGCCTAAAGTGCTTAGGTACACAATGTCATATCTTTTTTTGGAGTTTGGTAAGCTTCGCTCCACACTTAGCAGTCCTATCCCAAATCCATTAGCTACTAACTGGTGCAAACAGTGCTGGCGTACCCACTCCTCAGGAGTCAGTGCCACGTGCTTTTTTCGCACTTTATCCCAGATATAATTTTTATTATTTTCAGTTTTTATTTGAAAGTTAAATTTATCGAAGTTTAATTGCACAACTTATTAGAAAATATTGGCCAAAGGTAGTAGTTCATACAGTGAATACAATGCATTGCTTCAGCAAATAGAAAGCAATGAAATAGCTCCAGTGTACTTGCTACACGGGGAGGAGTATTATCTGCTCGAGCAGATATTAGAAAAAATAGAAAAAGCCGTATTAGAGGAAGCTACAAAAAGCTTTAATCATCAGCTCTTCTATGGGAAAGAGACAGATGTTTCAGATATCTTGAATGCTTCAAAACGTTTTCCTATGATGGCTGATAAGCAGCTCATAGTATACAAAGAAGCTCAATACTGCCGTACTCCAGATCAGATAATTCCGTATCTAGAAAATCCTACTCCTAGCACTGTGCTGGTGTGGTATCATCCCGGTAAAAACTTGCCTATGAATACTAGGGTGGGTAAAAAATTTAAGGAGTTAGCCAAGGTATTTACGGGGAGTCCTGTGCCAGAGCGAGACATTAATCCTGTGATAACACAGTATATCAAAGACCAAGGGTATGACATAGAACCGAAGCCACTTCATTTACTTATAGAAAATAGTGGAGCTAAGTTTTCGGTAATAATAAAAGAGCTTGATAAGGTCTTTAGTAATTTAGAAAAAGGAAATAAAATAAGAGAGGAGCATATAGAGAAGTATGTAGGTATAAATAAAGAGTATAACATCTTCGCCTTACAAAAGGCTTTGGCTCAAAAGCAAAAATCACGTTCTATAGAGATTTTAAATTATTTCTTAAATAACTTGAATACCAACCCTATGCCCATGCTAAACGGTGCTTTATTTAGCTATTTCAAAAAAGTGGCCATCACACAAAGTATGATGCGTAGTACCGATAGAGAGATAATGGCAGCTATAGGCATACCCCAGTTCTTTATTAACGAGTACAGACAGGCTGCGACTAACTTTGGTGGCAAAAAGATACTAAAAGTAATAGAAGCACTGAATGACTGCGACTTGAAATTTAAAGGAATAAAGGAAAGCACAGGAGATCAAAAAGGAATATTTGAGGAGACGATCCTTAAAATTCTTAGCCTTTAGTTAACTTTGACATTCTCGTTAAATAATAATTAATTAATTTTACAAACTAATAAAACAAACATCAAATGAAAAAAACGTTACTAATCGTATTACTTTCAGCTCCTATTTTACTCTTGGCTCAGAGTGGAGTAAAGGTATTAAATGTGTCGAACACTAATAACACGCCTGTAGAAAAGACGATTGCTATAGATCCAATAGGTTCTAAACCAGATCAGATACAGATAAAAACTACAGCAGATGCTAAAACTAAAAAAGAGCAAAATTTCACAGGAGTAGAGCTAGGTAAGACGTTTTACGATCTACAGACTAACTCAAGTCCCGGACGTAGAATAGTATTGCACGCAGATGGAACTATCTCAGCAGTGTGGACTGCTAGCCCTACAGATGCAAGTGGTTTTCCAAATCGTGGAACTGGTTACAACTATTTTGATGGAAATGACTGGCTTACAGATAGAGACACTAGAATAGAATCTACTCTTAGAACAGGCTGGCCTTCTATTATGACATTAGAAGACGGTTCTGATGCTGTAATGGCTCATGAGTCTAATACGGGTGGTTTTGCATTATCCAAGAATGGTTCTGCGGGTTCTACCTCTTTTACTACTAGTAGCTCTGCTATTTTAGATGACGTTTCGCAAGTAGGAATCAATAGAGTGCCCATCTGGAATAGAAGTGTAGCTACCAATGGTAAAATTCACACTATTTCTAATTATTGGTTCAGTGAAGATGCTAATGTTCCCTTAGTAACTAGAAATGGTGTAGGGAGTCCTACTACATATAGTAGATGGAACATAGCCGAAGATAAAGCAGAGGTAGAGCATATAATACTTCCAGGATACGACAGTACTCTATACACTTCAGGTGGAGGAGACAGTTACGCTATAGATGCTAGAGACAGTATTATCGCTATACTAATAGGAGGATTTGCAGATCCGGTTTCTCTTTGGAAAAGCACCAACAATGGTGAGACTTGGACGTATACAGATGTAGATCAATTGCAGTACAAAGGCTTAGCAGGTGCTAAAGCAGCTCTTGCTGCTCTAGATACCTTTAATTCTAATGATGGTTCTTTAGATGTAATTATAGATAATGAAGGAGTTGTTCATGCTTATTGGGGATTATGTAGAGCCTTAGGTTCTGTGAGCACTACTACAGGAGATACAGGTTTCTCAGGATTCTTAACATCTGCTTCTTTAGTGCATTGGAAAGAAGGAGATACTGAAACTCAACTGATAGGTGGAGCAGTAGACAGAAATGATAACGGACAGTTAGATTTTAATTCAGAGACATTTGCTTCTTTAGGTGAAGGTAGTGTTGTGCCAACTGGTCTTAGTTCTGCTGCAAGAGTTGGTAATACCAATCTAGTAACTATGCCAAGTGCAAGTGTAGATGCAGAGGGTAATCTTTTTGTAATTTACTCTTCTCCGATAGAAGACCAATTGCACTTCTTATTGGCCAACTTCAGAGATATACACGTGATGTATAGTAATGATGGTGGTGATACGTGGGGAGATCCTCAAAACATCACTCAAAACGCTACATTGGAAGATAATTTCCCTTGTGCTGCTAAAATGGCTGATGACTTTTTACACCTTGTTTACCAAGAGGATGAAACTCCAGGTACTTTTTTACAAAACCATTCTCCAGCTAACGGAACACACTTTAATGATTTAAACACAATAAAATATGCTGCAGTACCTACAAGTGATATTATGAGTGATTTATTGGGTAACGATGTACTTACTTCAGTAAAAGAGGCCAATCAAGCTAAAATATTTGTAGTAAGTCAAAATCAACCTAATCCATTCACAGGTACTTCTGATGTTATAATCTATTTAAGAGAAGGTTCTGACGTTACTATTACGGTATCAGATGTGCTAGGAAATATAGTAAACGAAGGAAACGTAGGTAGACTAGGTGCAGGTAATCATACTGTAACTTTAGATGCCAATGGCTTAACTGCGGGTATGTATTTCTATACATTGAGTACCAGAGATCATAGCGTTACTAAGAAAATGCAAGTGAAATAATTTCACTAAGAATACAAGTAAATCCTACGGCTTTTTAGTCGTAGGATTTTTTTTTGAAATAAAAGTGAAACAAGTATTAAATTATTTTACATTCGCACCCCTTTAAGAAAAGGAATGCGGGCGTGGTGAAATTGGTAGACACGCTAGACTTAGGATCTAGTGCCTCGCGGTGTGAAGGTTCGAGTCCTTTCGCCCGCACTGTAAAAACGAAATAGAGCCCTGATAAAACAGGGTTTTATTTTTTTATAGTCTTTTTGTCTTGATAGGATAATTATACGAATTACACATCTTAAAATTATAACATCTCATGAACGTAAGCTTCGAAAAAAAGGATGAACTAAACGCTATTATCAGCGTAATAGTTACAAACGACGATTATCAAGAAAACTTAAACAAGCAATTCAAAGACTATCGTAAAAAAGCCAAGATTCCTGGTTTCAGACCTGGAACGGTACCTATGGGTATGATAAAGCAGATGATAGGTAAAAGTGCTCTTTTCGAAGAAGTAAATAGACTTACCTCAGAAGCATTGTACAAGCACTTACAAGAGAATACTATTGATATACTTGGTCAGCCTATGACTAGTACTGAAAGGAAGGGTGAAACTGATTTTGACAATTACGGTGACTTTACTTTTCACTTTGACCTAGGTCTTGCACCTATTTTTGATCTAAACATAAGCAGTAAGGATAAACTTACTAGGTATGAGGTAGAGCTAGATCAAAAAGAAGTAGCAACGGAAGTTAAAAATCTTCGTCGTCAGAATGGTAAACTAGAGACTAAAGATAAATCTGAAACTGAGAATGATTCAGTAGTAATACTAGTTACAGAAGTAGATAAAAAAGGTGAGCACAAAGAAGGAGGCGTTTTTGAACAAGAAGTGACTGTATTGCCAGAAGTGGTGAAACACAGCAAAACTAAAAAGCAGCTAGTAGGTGTATCCACTGGTGACGAGCTCAACCTTAATATTTTTGATCTGTTCAATGATAACGAAATGGTTATCAAACAATCTCTAGGCATAGAGCAGGAAGCTATAGCTACTCTTAATAAGACTTTTAAGGCAATAGTAAAAGAAATAAGACAAGTAGTGCCAGCAGAACTCAATCAAGAGTTTTTTGACCTTGTTATGGGACCTGGTGCTGTCAAAGATGAAAAGGAGTTTGAAGCTAAGATAGAAGAAAACTTAGGGTCGTACTACCAAGCAGAGGCGGAAAAGCAACTAGACGCTGAGGTAAACAAAATACTTGAAAAAAATCACTCATTTGTACTTCCAGATGCATTCTTAAAAAGATGGTTACAAGAGACCAAGCCTGAGACATATAGCCCAGAAACTGTAGATGAGCAATATGCTAAGGAGTCTTTAGTGCTACACAAGCAGCTGATAAGAGAAAAAATAGCTGAGCAAGAGAATGTAGAAGTAACGGATGAAGATATAAATCAAACTTCGTTCGCTTATACAGCACAGATGCTGAGACAGTATGGTCTGAATAATCCTGATCCCTCTATGGTTCAAAACTTTGAAGCAAAAAATAGAGAAGATAAAAACTATCTAATGCGAATAAGAGATGTAGTAGTAGAGAAGAAGGTGTTGGATAAGGTGAAAGATTTAATCACTATAAAGCCTAAAAAGCTAGCCGTAGACAAGTTTTATGACGAGGTGAAAAAATTCAATGAAAAGGGCTAGTTAGAATAGCCCATATCTAAGACTAAATGAACAGTTTGTAAACGAACTGTTCTAGTTATTTGTTTACATTTGACACTATATAAATTATTATGGATTACGGAAAAGAATTTAGAAAATACGCAACAATGCACCATGGCATAAGCAGTGCCAAGGTAGATCACTATATATCAAGTACCATAGAGTCCCCTCAGGATATGACTAGAACGGTGATAGAGGAAAGACAAATGCCTTTTAGAGAAGTAGATGTATTCTCTAGACTTATGGCAGACAGAATTATTTTCTTAGGAACTGGGATAGACGATTACATAGCTAATGTAGTTCAAGCTCAATTGTTATTTTTAGAAAGTTCTGATGCTAAAAGAGACATTCAGATATATATAAATAGCCCAGGTGGTGGCGTGCATGCAGGACTAGGTATATATGATACTATGCAGTATATAGCTCCAGATGTAGCTACTATATGTACAGGGATAGCAGCTAGTATGGGTGCTGTACTAATGTGTGCAGGTACCAAAGGGAAACGTACAGCTCTGAAACACAGTAGAGTAATGATACACCAGCCACTAGGCGGTGCACAAGGTCAAGCTTCTGATATGGAAATTACCGTAAGAGAGATAATGAAGCTTAAGAAAGAGTTATACGATATCATAGCTAACCACAGTGGTCAGAAATATGCTAAAGTAGCAAAAGACAGTGAGCGTGACTATTGGATGACTGCTCAGGAAGCTAAAGAGTATGGTATGCTAGACGAAGTATTAGAAAGAAAAAGTAAATAATTTTGGCAAAAGATGTTCAGCTTTCTTGTTCTTTTTGTGGTAGAAGCAAAGGGGACGTTGGATTACTTATTTCAGGCATAGATGCTCATATTTGTGAGGACTGTATACAGCAAGGCAATGAAATAATTGTATCTGAGGGAACTAGTAAAAAGAAAAAAAACGTAAAGGATATTGATCTTAAAAAGCCTAAAGAAATAAAGGCTCTACTAGATGAGTATGTGATAGGCCAAGATAATGCTAAAAAGACCTTAAGCGTAGCAGTATATAATCACTACAAGAGACTAAACTATGACCGAGGAGATGATGGCGTAGAATTAGAAAAATCCAATGTGCTGCTCATAGGAGAGACGGGTACAGGTAAAACTTTGCTAGCCAAAACACTCGCACGTTCTTTAGCTGTTCCTTTTTGCATAGCAGATGCTACTGTACTTACAGAAGCAGGTTATGTAGGAGAGGATGTAGAAAGTATAATCTCTAGATTATACCAAGCAGCAGATTATAATAAAGAGGCTACCGAAAGAGGTATAATCTACATAGATGAGATAGACAAAATAGCTCGTAAGTCTGACAATCCAAGTATTACCAGAGATGTAAGTGGTGAAGGTGTACAGCAAGGACTTCTTAAGATACTAGAAGGCACCGTGGCTAATGTAGCTCCTCAAGGAGGTAGAAAGCACCCAGACCAGAAGATGGTTCAAATAGACACGTCTAATATCTTATTTATATGTGGAGGGGCTTTTGATGGTATAGATAAAATTATATCACGAAGAATGCAAGCAAATTCTCTAGGATTCAAAGCTGGAGATAATAAAGAAATTACTACAGACGAATATTTAGAATATGCTATCCCTTCAGACGTAAAACAGTTCGGTTTAATACCTGAAATTATAGGCCGTATACCTATTCTAACAGCCTTAAAGCCATTAGATGCAGATACACTGAAAGCTATACTTCTAAAGCCAAAGAATGCATTGATACGCCAATACATCCAACTCTTTGAGATGGAAGGGATAAAACTAACTATTTCTGATAGTGTAATAGACTATATAGTAGAGAAGGCTATTGAGTTTAAGCTGGGAGCACGTGGACTGCGGTCTGTATGTGAGGCTATACTTAGCGATTACATGTACGAAGCCCCTTCTGATGACACTACTAAAGAAGTGAATATAGGATTAGATGAAGCAGAAAAGGTGATAGAACGACTACGCCTAAAAGCTGCCTAGTTTATAATTATTTTCTGTTCTTGGTTTTTTTGACTTGATTTGAAGAAACGTTGTGTCACGAATATTCAAAAAAAACGATCCTAAGGTAATAAAAGCCTGGACCTTCTATGATTGGGCCAATTCGGTTTATAATCTAATTATTTCTACGGCGATATTTCCGATCTTTTATGAGGGAGTCACGAGTATCAAAGATAAAGATGGCAATATGATTTCTGATACTGTATCGTTTTTTGGAAGAGATTTTGTCAATACTGAATTATACACGTATGTTTATTCAGCATCTTTTTTAGTGGTAGTAATGTTGGTCCCTATTCTTTCAGGAATTGCGGACTATTCTGGCACCAAAAAATTATTTATGAAAATATTTTGCTACATTGGTGCCGCAGGATGTGCTTCACTTTACTTTTTTGATATAGATAATTTCGAGTTTAGTATGCTCTCTATTTTCATGGCAAGCATTGGTTTTTGGGGTAGTATTGTTTTCTACAATTCTTTTTTGCTTGAAATAGCTGATAAAGATCAACATGATAAAATAAGTGCAAAGGGTTTTTCCCTTGGATATATCGGTAGTGTTTTATTATTAGTAACAATACTTATTCTTAATGCTACAGGTGTGATGCTAGTAAAAGATGGTGTTCCATTCATTCTTGTAGCGATATGGTGGGTCGGTTTTGCTCAATACACTTATTATTATTTACCTGATAAAAGCTATTACCCTAAGCGAGAAAAACAATACAATATTATATGGTACGGATATAGAGAGATTCGTAAGGTATGGAAGGAGCTGAAAGAACATGCTCGTGTGAAGTGGTTTTTGGCGAGTTACTTTACTTACAATATGGGTGTTCAGACCGTAATGCTGGTAGCAGTGCTATTTGCAAGTAAAGAGATAAATTGGGTAGCAGATGGAGAGTGGTGGCAAACCAAACAAACTGGTCTTATTGTGAGTATAATACTAATACAACTAATAGCAGTAGGCGGTGCATATGTAATGTCTAAGTGGTCTAAGAAGTATGGTAACCTCAAGACATTAATGGTCGCAGCTGTGATTTGGATTATATGCACCATTATAGCATATACGATTACACTTCCTCAAGAGTTTTATCTTACAGCGGTATTGGTAGGTTTTGTAATGGGCGGTACACAATCACTGAGTAGGTCTACATACAGTAAGATGCTGCCACCTACAGAAGATAGTGCCTCTTACTTCAGTTTCTTTGACGTTATGGAAAAAGTAGGATTGATTTTTGGTCCTTTGATGTTTGGAGTATTGGAAGGAGTCTTTGGTAACATGAGAATGTCTATACTTATGCTTATGGTATTCTTTATCTTTGGTTTCTTACTACTAATAAAAACAAGAAGTGTAGAAAAAAAATCTGAAGTGCAAATAGCCTAAATGCTGAAGAAGTATCTCTCGGACATAGCGTTCATGCAGGTGCTCAACTTGCTCATAAAACCGATATGGATTCTGCTTATAGATGCAGCAGTGCAGGAGGCACTACCACAGGAAGTCTATGGTAATTACTTCGCACTTTTCAACTTTAGCTTACTCTTTTTTATAGTGCTAGACTTAGGTCTCAACAGTTTTAATATCACTGAGGTAGCACAAGACAATAGTAAAATAGGCTTACTTACAGGCAGTATTATTGGTCTTAAAATTATTTTGGCTTTAGCCTACGTGCTCATAATACTAAGTGTGGGAGTAGTTATGGGCTATACTAGTCAGGAGTTTGGCCTATTGCTAACAATCGGTGCAATTCAGATTCTCACGTCACTCACTCAGTTTTTTAGGAGTATTGTGTCTAGTCTACAGCGATTTAGAGTAGATGGGATATTTATGGTGCTCGATAGAATTCTTGTTATCCTATTTGTAGCCATCTTATTGTGGTCCGAAATTCCAGACTTTGAACTTACTATACATCGATTTGCCTATGCACAAGTATTGAGCTTATCGTTGGTTCTGGTGAGCTTACTATTCTTTTTAAGAGGGTACTTGTCTCAAGTACGTATTTCCTTTAGCCTAGCTAGTATTCTACCTATTCTCAAAAAGTCCTGGCCTTTTGCCATGCTTGTATCGCTCATGGGTTTATACACTTATATAGATGGAGTTATGATTAAATCATTGGTGGGGGATGCCGAGGTAGGAGTCTATGCTTTAGGGTATCGATTTTACTTTGCCTTGCTCATGTTTGCTCAGGTTTTTAGTGGTGTTCTACTGCCCTTATTTACCAAAAACATAGCAGATTCTGCACTCATCAGAAGTATCAGTGGATACACAGCACGTTTGCTCTTATTTGGAGGATTAGTAGCCTCGTTTATTACCACGGTATATTCCCTAGATATTCTTACTATCATTAATCCAGGAAAGGCCAATAGCGACTCTGCAGAAGTGCTAGTTCTCTTGATTTTCGGTTTTGTAGGGGCTGCACTTACACTAGTCTATGGTGCATTACTCACGGCAGGTAAGGAGTTGAAATGGCTTAATAGATTCGCTGCTATTACGTTGTTACTTAACTTGATTCTGAATCTAGTTCTGATACCAAGATACAATGCACAAGGGGCGGCCATGGCTACTATGACAAGTCAGATTTTCTTTGGTCTAATCTGCTTCTTTGTGAGTGTCCGAAAATACAATTTACACTTAAACTTTACTTCTCTTCTACGTCCATTTTTAGGTGTAGGATTATTAGCCCTAATAATTTTTAGGGGTAAACAATATGCTCAAAATATGAGCGTTCATTTTGTGATGATTGCCATTGCAGTTTTGCTCGCTGCCTATTTATTTAAACTATATAAGTTAAAAGACTTAAAGTCTGTGCTTAAGAAATGATGTAATCATTTACATTTGCTCACTTTATCAAAATTTACCGAATGAACCAAAACAAAGAGTTTGACTTTAATTTTATCGATATTGTTTCACTAGTCTGGGGGTATCGTAAGCCATTGCTTATCATAACGCTCAGTGCAGCAATACTTTCTGCTATTTTTTCGTCTCCATTTTTTATCACACCAAAGTACCAATCGGAAGTGATTTTTTATCCTACTACTATTAATTCAATTGGTAATGCCATGTTTACTGATTTAACTCAGCGTCAGGCAGACCCATTGGCTTTTGGTGAAGAAGAGGAGGCTGAGAATGCATTGCAATTACTCAATTCATCTGCTTTGCAAGAACGAATAGTAAAGAACTTTGATCTTTTAAATCATTATGAAATAGACAAGGAAGGCGGAAGTCCTCAGACAGATTTGAGTCGCACCATGCAGAATAACATCAAGTTCAATAGAACACGACACTTGGCTGTTTCTATCACTGTGCTAGATGAAAGTCCTGAAAAAGCTGCGGAAATAGCCAATGGTATTGGTGCTCTTTATGATAGTGTAAAAACGGAGATACAACGTCAGGTTTCGCTGCAAGCTCTCACTATTATAGAGGATGAGTATAAAGGGAAACAAGTAGAAGTGATGGATTTGCGTACGGGGCTGAAGCAGCTAGGCGAGAAAGGAATAACTAACTATGAGGAACAATCTAGGGCCATAGCCGAAGAGCTTTATAAGGTAAACGCTAACTCCTCTACGGGTAGAAGATTACAAGAAGTTCAAGATAAGCTGGCTAAATATGCGGGTGATTATACCTACCTCCGAGAGACCCTTATTCTAGAATTAGAAAGCCTCAGTAAACTGAAAAAAAGATACGAAAAAGCAAAAGTAGATGTGGAGAAAACATTGCCACAGAAATTTGTTCTTACAAGTGCATTTGCGGCAGAGAAAAAGACCTATCCAGTTCGCTCTCTTATTGTACTTCTAGTTACTGCTTCAGTGGTCTTCTTTAGTATAGTAACTCTTTTGATTCTGAATCAACTGAATATGCTTAAGAAAAAGTGAATCGTACCATAGGCATACGAGGATTTTACGGCATAGTAGCTGCCTTTTTTCTGTATTGCTTAGCATGTGTATATTTTCAGGTCTATGTTGCTCTGGCAGCTCCTGCAGCCCTAGTGCTAGTATGGGTAGCCATCACCAAGCCCAAGTATATGATGTACTTCCTGGCTTTTGCTACGCCTCTTTCTGTACATCT
>Ga0209713_10002474_pt1 | contig 11459 bp, 9 predicted proteins | sample ArcOceMetagenome_3_FD_187444 | JGI IMG/M metagenome (GOLD analysis project Ga0209713, IMG submission 187444) | Marine eukaryotic phytoplankton communities from Arctic Ocean - Arctic Ocean- Svalbard ARC20M Metagenome (SPAdes) (version 2) | ecosystem: Environmental > Aquatic > Marine > Oceanic...
ATAGCTGCACGGCATAGCGGGGCAAACCAGCGCAACGCAGCGATTCATGTCGCGCCCCGCCGCCACGTGCCTCCTCGCGCTGCTCGTCCCGGTGGGCGCGTCCGCCCTGCCGCCGCCGGCGCAGCAACATCACGCCGTGCTTCAGCCAGAGGGCGAGCAGCCGCACCAAGGACATCCGTTTGGACCGCCGACCGAGTTTGACAGGACGATAAGAGAACTCAGCCACCAGCTGCTCGAGGCCTACCACACCAAGGACATGCACAACCACACCTCCGTCTACCCACTGCTCTCCCTGATGGCCGCCACGGATGTCGAGGACGACGAGGAGTACTGAGCCATCTCCTTCTGTCCGTCTCGTCCCCGAGCCCGCGTCTGAATGTCGCACGGGTGCCGTGGCCGGCACCCTGTGCGGGCGACGCGCGCGCCGCGCCGCCTTGCTGGTTGGTCGCTTCTGCCGCCATCACCATCAGCAAGAGCTGCGCTCGCTGCTGGCAGCTGAGAATCTCGAGGAGTGGCCCTCAGCCTCTCTCGCTGAGCGCCTATACCCGGGCTGCAGCCGCAGCTCACTGCGCTCCAACGCGCGACGCACTATCTGAACCATCTTGCGTCTGAGGTCATGCCTCAAAGTTTATACATACACCATGAATACAAATCACCAAGCGTCACTCGTCCACCTCGACTCCCTCCGCCGCCATCTGCGCGGGCAGGGCGTGCGCGAGCCGCGCGATCGCGCCGTACTCGCCGCCGAGCGCGCGCAGCACCGACGCCCACTGCGCGCGGCCGCAGGCGGGGACGGGCTCTGCGTCGAGGAGCATGTGCAGCAGGTGGAGCCGCTCGGCGCCGTCGAGATCCGCGAGATCCTCGTCGGACTCCGCCGCCTCGGCCGTGCGCGCGTCGAGCCCCGAGTGGTCGTCCCCCCCCCGCTGCGCCAGCCGCTGCGCGAGCTGCTGCCGCCTCCGCTCCTCGCCCTCCTCGATGACGTCCTCGATCGAGCGCTGGTCGGCCTCGTCCTCGGCCGCCTCCGCCGCCGCGATCGCCTCCTCGACGGCCTGCTCGGCCGAGTGCGCCGCCGCCACGTCCGCCATCGCCTGCGACGTCGCGTGGTACGCCGCCGCCGCGTCGGCTTCGCCCTCGGCCGCCTCGGCCGGCTGCGTGAGCGCGAGCGCGCTGAGCTGCGTGGCGTCCGCCGTCGCGCCGTACCACGAGTTCTGGAGCCACTCGCCCGCCAGCTGCTGGGGCCCCCACACTGCGCAGCCGAGCACGAGCTTGAACTGCTCCGGCGTCGCGGCGCCCGTCGCCACCATCCGCCCCGCCTCGCGCAGGAAGTGGTCGTCGCATTCGGCCACGTGGAGGCCGGCGGCGTCCGGCAGATTGGCCGCGGCGCGCGCGAGCGGCGTGCGCCCGAGCAGCACCGTCGACGGCGGCGGCAGCGCGGCGGTCAGCTCGGCGTGCGGGTGCAGCGCGAAGAGCGGCGACGTCACCGGCCCGCCAATGTGGATGCGGTTGTCGCCCAGCACGCCGGCGCAGAGCTCGCTGTCGAGCGTGCCGCCGAGCAGCTGGCTCGCGTGCATCAGGCACAGCGGCGACGGCTTGTTCAGCAGCAGGCCCGTCGAGCCGGCGCGCGAGTGCGCCAGCATCACCAGCAGAGCGCGCCCAAAGGACGAGGTGATCTGGTCGGCGGGCGCCACCAAGAGTGAGCCAGGCTGCAGCTCGTCGAGGTCGTGCCACTCGCCGACGGTGGCTCGTGACGATGGCTCCTCCTCGGCGCCCAGCAGGCTGGTGCCACGGGAGGCGTTGTCTGCGAGAGCCGCCAGCGCGGCAAAGGCCATGTCCAGCTGCTGCGCCGTGCTGCGGTCGGATGCCTCGTTGCGGAACTGCTCGCGGACAAACTGCTGGAGCGAGCGCTCCGGACGGTACGACGGTCCCTGCAAGTAGGCGGTGGCAGCGGCGAGGAGGCCGCGATGAGGGTCGACCTCGACCTGCGGTGCCACCCAGCGCTGCGTGTCCCAGTCGTACTCCTCCTGCGGCGAGAAGCAGAGCAGGCTCTTGAGCGCCGGGTCGCGATCGTGCGTCCGGCCGAGCTTGAGCAGGTGGCGGTAGAGCAGCGGTGCGACCGACGACGAGGGTGGACGCGCCATCGAGCAGAGCGGCCGACGCGCGCTGCGACCGAGCCTGCGGCCCGCGGTGCGCATGATTGCGCTGGGAATCCTCCGTTTGCCACGTTTTTGCCCCAAGTTTGATTGGTGATGTTGCCCAGGTTCCGGGAGCATCTTTGACCCCCAGTAGGGTCAGGGTTAGGGTTAGGGTTAGGGTCAAGGTGAACCTAAACAAGCATCTTTGAGCGACCCCCAGTACATGAAAAAACTGTCTGTAAATAAGGCTAGGAATCCTAGTCTACATGAAAAGGCTGGCAGGATCCGTGCGCACAAAGTACAACAAGTGGGCGTAACATGCTGTCTAACCATCCCTGCGCCCGGCGTGGCGCATCTGCATGTGTGGGTGGTTTGGGCTCTTGCCAAATAGTAGTGTTGGGCACAAAAACTTGGAACATTGCATAGTTTTGCCGCGTTTACACAACAACCGCCTGGGAGTGCGCGCGAAGCTGCGCGAAAATGACTCCTTCGTCCTTCGCGCGCCTCGTCCTCCACCACGACCGCCATCTCCTGGCCGTGAACAAGCCAGCGGGCATGCTATCGCAGCCAGACCGCACTGGCGACGCGCCGGTGGCCGCTCTGGCCTCCGCCTGGCTCGCGGCGACCGCCTCTCCGGGCCTTCCACACGCCAAGGTGGTGCACCGACTGGACCGACGCGCCACGGGCGTGTTGGTGCTGGCTCGCTCCGAGCGCGCAGCCACGCGTCTCGCCTCGGCGTTCAGGCAGCGGAGCGTCGTCAAGCACTACCTGGTCATGTGCGCCGGACGGCCGTGCCGCGAGCTGTCCGAGGCGGCGGGAGGGCGAGTCGATGCCAGCATCGCGCTCGACGAGTCGGCGGTGCGTGGCAGGCGCATGCTGCCGGTAGGCGACGATCACGACGGGCCGTCGCACCGAGCGAGCCTGGCGTGGCGCGCGCTCGGCGTCAGCGGCGACCACGCGCTGCTCGCCGTCGGGATCGACGGCGGACGCAAGCACCAGATCCGCAGCCTGCTCGCGTCGGCGGGCATGCCGGTCGTGGGCGATGTGCGCTACGGCGGCACAGCTGGCCGCGCGCTCGCGCTGCACGCGGCGACGCTGGCGCTCGACCATCCCATCGGCGGTCATGCGCCGCTCCGGCTGTGCGCCGGGCCGACGCTGCCGCCAGAGTGGGTCGAGGAGGCGGGCGCGCGCTCGCGAGCACTGCCACCGCCGTTGGTGTCACTCGCACAGCGGGTGCTCCTCGACACTTGGCAGGCACGGGACGCCCACGCCGCTCCGCGGGACGCTGATCGCCCCACGCTTTGGGACCCGCCAGGCTGAGTAGTCGGTCGTGTTGAAGTGTTGATTATCTATCTGCGTGTAGAGCGACACAAAAACTACACTACTCAGTGCGCCATGCGCTACAGTACCGAGCACCGTACAGAAGGAAGAGGTATCAGAAGGACTTTTTGGAGGACGGCACCGTCATGTCCAATTCCACAGCCACTCACTTGGCGTGGATCTCGTCCTTGAACGCCTTGAGGCCCTCCTTGATTTTTGGCACCTGCTTCGTGAGAAACCTCATCGCCTTCTTGTGCGAGTCGTCGGACGGCTCCTTGGCCGTCCACTTGATCTCGTAATCGTTGGCGTCGTCGACGTCCTCGGAAATGTATGGCAGCAGCAGCTCGCCGCTGACGTCGTCGTAGTCGACCTGCCCCTCCCACTTGCACTTCACGTTGAGCTCGAACGCGATGATGCGCTTGCCTTTTCTGTTGGACACCGACGCCTCGCCCTCGCACGACTCCATCTTGGTGACCTTGCACCAGCCCTTGTCGGGAATGCCGCTGCCGGCGACGCCAACCAAGATGCCCTCCAGCCGCTCCTTGGCCCACGGCAGCAGGTCCACCTCGGACCAGTGCCAATTGTTGACGTTTGCCGCGTCCTGCCTCGGCGCGGTCGCGCCGCCGATGATGCGCTGCGAGCTGGAGTCGGCCAGCTTGGCCCAGAGCGTGTCCGCCACTTCGGTGGTCAGCCCCACGTCCTTCGCCGCGACGGCGAAGGCATCCTTGGTCACGAAGACCGAGGAGGTCTTGTCGTTAGTCGCAGCCATCGGTTGCGGTGGGTCGGGTGGCGGCGGCTGAGGCGGCTGGCGGCGCGGGTCGAGCGACACGAGACGTGGCGTGGCGCTGCGCTGGCGGCGCACGCTCGTTTGGTGGTTAACCCCCGCACCCGGCACGCGGGACTCGGCAAGCGAGGCGCAAGTCCAGACGCAGCGCAACAACCTTGTACTAGTCGATCACAGTCGTGCGTCCCCCGTGCACAATCCCTGCGCGAAGCACAGCTGCCAACATGGCGCGTCGTTTGGTGGTTGATGAACCCCCCCAGTTGCATGACATGATGATGATGATGATTTTCCAAAATGCTTACCTGCCGTCAAGCGCTGGCCTCTGGCCGCGACCGGCGGTCGTGGTCGATCCGGGACTCGCCCACGCGCTTGGCCCGCTCGCCCCGTTCACCGCACGACGCACATCGACGCGGGCCGCCCACCGACGCGCCCGGCTAGCTGCAGCAGTCTCTGTTGTGACAACTTGTGCTGAGCACGAGGAGATGGGCGACCCGTCGACGGCGCGAGGACTGCGACCTGCTCACCACCTCCTCGAACATCACCCGGACCGCGATGCCCGAGGAGGACGCCGCCGACGACCGCAACGAGATGTACGACGCCAAACGAGGCACCACCATCAGCTCGAGTTCATCATCGACACACACGACGGACGCGTACGGGCACCTGCGAGCGCGCGGCGAGACGGAGGAGGAGCCGGACGACCAGGGCTGACGGCCTACCCATGTCGAGCGTCGTCGACGCCGGCCGCGAGCCCGCGGCCCCGAGCGCCGCCCGCACCCACACTCTCACACTTCACCACACACACGCACACTCACACCCACCCCCCCTCACACACACACCAGACGACGCCCGCCAGCGACGCCCACGACGCCCGAGCCCTCGCGCGCGCCCCTCCGCGCTCATGCTGAGCGCGCTTGGCAACCGACTCACACGAACGCGCCCGAACCCCACCGCGTGCTGCGCAGAGAAGCACGAGCCCACCACGACCACACCGATTCTCCGCCGAGAGAACGGTGTCGCCGCCGGACGCCCGCCACACACGCCTCGTCACCTGGCGAATCTCCCGGCATGTTCATCCAGTTCGGCATCACTTCGATATCCACCGCCTGCGGCTCCGGGACGGCACCGGGGCCGGAGCTGCAGGCCGTGGGGCGAGGAAAGACCACCACGTTCTTTGAACCCTCACCCTGGCTGCGCGCGCGCGTGCAGACCTCTAACCGGTCGACTGAGCTCGGCTTCGCCGAGCGGCTGCAGTCGCCGGTGTGATGGTAGGTCTCGGCAGCGGCTCACCTACCCATGTGAGCTGGCCACCGTCACGGATCCAGATGATCATCAACAGCGGCTGCGACCGACGCGATGCAGCGTGCTGCCGGCCGCCAACCCCACCGAGGACGGCCGCGCGAGCCACGCGCGCGCCGGAGCATCCTCGGCCAACTGTCGCCTCGGCTGCTAATGCTGCTGCTGTCGTCGCGCCCCCCCAAGGGTGAGGCGGCGGGCTGCAGCGGGCGGTACGAGAGGACGGGGCGGCCGACGCTTGGAACGAAGGCTACCCATGCCGCGCCGCTTGCGCGGACGGCAGCGCGCTGCTGCGCCGCGTCACCTCCGGAGTGCCGCCTCGGGGCGGGACCGGGGTTGGGCGAGGCGCAGCGCATCCTCGCCACCGCCTATCGGTGAGGATGCCGCACGATAGCGCGGGACGTCGACAGACTGAGCCAGCAGAGCACAGCAGCCGCAGCGCGGCGCCGCCCGACGAGGCGGCGTCGCAGACCCGGCGATAGGCGGCGCCCCCTCCACCAGCCAAAAGCCTTACGGGCCAAAGGTGGAATATACGGGGGGCGTCGCTATTTTCGCGACGCATGTCCAGGGGTCGCGCATTGAGCGGACTCTTGCCTTCGACTTTTCTTCCCTGCGGGGTTTTTGCGAAGCATCGGGCGACACGGGTCGCTGCGGCTGCGACAACTACAAGTACGACTCAAGGCGGCTGGCTACTCGGCGCGCTTCTTGCCGCGGCAGGGAGAGCAACACGCCGCAGTCGACGCTCGTAACCATCTTCGCGGGCGCAGGCGACTTTACGTCGTCTCTGCGAGTCGGGCGGCGCTGCCCCACCAAAAGACGGCCCCGGCAGGCGAGCATGGCAGGGTTCAGGGGAGCACGGCCTCCTCACGGAGCCGCTCGCCCTACCCGGTTAGTCCACACCTCGACGACGCCCGGTGCTTTCTTGGCGGCGACGTAACGGACGTGGCAGCAACGGGACGGATACCGTCGTTGCCGTCGTCCGCCTCCTCGGCAGTCGGATCGTCGCGCACGCGTCAATCAAACGACACTAGAGGCCTCAATGGCGAGCGCACGCTTCACCAAGCGCTGAGTCAATCCGTGTTGTGTGCGTATCAGAGGAGTCATGCCATCCCTAGAGTGTAGTCCCATAGGTTAATGAAGAACATCATCATCATCATCAGTTGCATGACAATCGTTACCAGCACACGTCCGGCTACGGGCGAGCGCGCCTCCTCGCCTCGCTCGAGCTCTGGCACGAGATACCCTTCGACGACGCAAACGACGCGCGCGCGCGCGCCGCGCGCGCGCGCGCGCCGAGCAAAGAGACGCGCGAAGCGTGACCAAGCCTTGGCCGCCTGGAGACGCGCATGTGGCTGCGCGTTCTCCTCCCCTGCGGCGAGGACGCGGTGAAGATCAACGTCGCCCAGACCGACACGGTCGACGCCATCGCCCAGAAGCTCAGCGGCAAGGACGGCGTGCCTTCGCAGAAATGGTGGCTCGTCAAGCGGTGGCGGCAAGGTCACCAGCATGTCACGCACCGGCTGCTCAAGGGCTCCGTCAGCGATGTTTCTGAGGAGGTCCAGCGCGGCGTCGTTGACATCGTGATGTACCACAAGATGCGGCTCTCGGTCTCGTACAAGGGTCGCGAGGTAGTCCTGCAGGTCCGTCCCGACACGACCATCGAGAGGCTAAAGGCGAAGCTCCAGGGGGCGTTCCCCATCACGGCGAGCGAGGCCGGGGTGCGGCTGGTCTCCCCATCCGCCATGTTTCGCGATCTTCTCGGCCAAGGCCGCACTTGCGACGAGCTGATCGACCTCGTGGGCACCAAGCTTCAGCTCCAGTTGCAGATCTTCGAAACGCAGATCTTCGTGAAGACGCTCACCGGCAAGACCACCGCTCTCGCGTTCAACTCCTCGGATAAGGTCGAGACAATCAAGGCCATGATTCAGATTAGCGACGGCATCCCGCCCGACCAGCAGCGCCTCGTCTTCGCGGGCAAGCAGCTCGAGGACGGCCGCACGCTGTCCGACTACAACATCCAGGCTGGGTCCACCCTTCACCTGGTGCTGCGCCTGCGTGGCCAGGGCGACATGCTGTCCAACCACGTGAGCAGCACCGTGCCCACGATCAACGCCAAGGATGTCGAATGCACGACGCGCGTGGCGGTGCAGCTCGACCGCACCATCCGTCGCGTCGTGCCGGCTGGCTGCATCCGCTTGCACAAGGCCGCACCATCCGTCGCCGACCATGACGAGGACGATGATGAGGATGAAGAGGATGAGGTCGAGCTCGTGAACGGAGTGCAGGCGTACGACAACGCGAGCCGCACCCTCACGTTCACGCCCAATGCGCCGCTCGAGCCAGAGACTCGCTACCGCGTCAGCATCGATGCGGAGAAGGTCTCGACGGCGTGCGGGTGCGCCTACATGAGCGACTACTCCTTCTGCTTCACCACCGCGCGTCAGCCGACGACCCGGCTCGTTCTCCATCGCGCCAACAGCGAGCTGCCGCCTGCGCTGCTGCACTTCCGGGGGAAGACGCGCGCCGCGCTGCTCGAGGCGTGCGTGGACTCGCTCGGCTGTGACGACACGGGCGACATCACGCGGCTGATGCTCGCCGTCGGGCCGGCCCAGGCCGAGATCGCGTCGGACGAGGACGTGGTGCAGCTCAAGGCTGACGATCACGTCACGGCGTGGCTCATCGACGGGGCTGGAGGCATGGTCGGCGCGCGCACGCGCGAGCAGCGCGACCAAGAGGGCCGCGCAGGCGCCGTGGACGTTGATGAGGAGGACGCCGCGCCCGCAGCCAAGCGCCCCAAGCCCAACGGCGACGAGCCTGGCCCCTCGAGCGACGCCGCGCCTAAGCGCCCGGTGCGCGAGCGGCTCAAGGAACTCAAGGAGCTGAAGGACGACGAGCTGATCAGTGAGGAGATGTACAAGACGAGAGCCGCGGAGATTCTTCGCGACGTTTGATCGTGAGCGCGCTCTTGAGGCGCATGAACGCGTTACAGCTCCTTATGATCTCGCATGAAATGTTGTCGCAAGTGTGCTGCCTAGCCGCTAGCGTGTGTGTGGATTTTTAGTTTGTGTTCGAAGTTTACTACAGGGTTACTACCGGGGGAAATTCGAGCTAATGCGTTGTGCACTGAGGCTCTCGACGAAGCGCTGCGCGGTCACCTGCGTTGCCTCGTGGGGCGTGGGTCCAACGATTGCAGGATCGAGACCGAGCCTGTCCGCGCTCAGCCCCGCATCAGCTCGTGCGAGCAGCTGGAACGGGCACGACAGTCGCTCCCCTGCGACATGCGCAACCTGGTGCACACCGGGGAGCACCTGCTGGTTGGTTGCGCACAGGAACGACTCGCCCCCCATGAGCACCGCGTGGCCCTCCGGCATGCCTGCCTCGATGTCGACCCAACCCTCGCTCCTGCCAGCGCTCGGCGTGTGAGCGCGAGAGCTGATCGCGGGGCAGTGTTCGAGGCGCTGCTCATACCCTGAGAAGTGGTCAAATAGGTGCAGTCCAGGCGCGCCGCGGCCACGCGGAATGATCGACAGCAGCCCGATGTCTGTGTGGTATGGGCAGTGGACGTCGCTTGCCACCGCGGCAGTGGGCTCAGCACCGAGTGCGGGCGAGTAGCGGAAGAGAGTGAGGTTGGACTGTGAGACGGCTTCGCAGTCGGCGCGCTCTGCAAAGGGCGCCTCAAGCAGCGCGGCTGCCGTCTCGGCCGGATCGCCGCCAGGCGCGCGCATTTGGGCCAGCAACGCGACCAGTAGGTCGCCAGAGAGCGCGGCGAGCGCGGCGAACGCCGCTGTCGCCGCGGCGCGCAGCGAGGTCGCGTGCGGTGGGAAGGCGGCGGCGGCGCGCCGGCACGACCGGAGCTGGAACAGCTCCTTGCAAAAGTGCGGTCGGTGGTGGTACCCGAGATAGTTCTCTCGCTCCGCCGCAGTTTGCTTGGCATCTTGCGGCCCAGCGCAAAGCTCGGCCCACGCGTCGTAGACGCGCTCCACCGTCTGCAGTGCCGCGTCCGGCAGCCGCAGCACTGCGAAGCCGTGCGATCGCAGCTCCGCGAGCAGCGCTGCAGCAGTGGATGACTCGCCGCTCGCGGCCGTTGCGCAGAAGACGCGCGGGGCCCGTGGCCCTCCCCACCGGCGCTCGATCAGGCCGCGCGGTACCTCGGTTGTCAGGGCGGTCGGTGCCGGCGCTGCGGCCTCAGCTCGCGATGGTCCTGGGGCGTCGTCGGCGCTGGCAAAGGCCTGCACAATCGCTAGCAGCGCCTCCTCCTCCTCCTCTGCTGTCAGCTTGCCGACGACTGCCAAGAAGCCAGCCTGCGGGTTGACCCAGTGCTGACGGGCGTACTCATCTGGATCGAGCGCAGGCACCTCGCTGTGGATCACCGCCGAAGTTGGGTCCACGCTGGGGCGTGGCGTGCATTGTACCAGCTGGCCATCCTCGAATCGGCCGATCGCCAGGTCGTCGACCGGCGCACCGTCCGTGGAGAAGTCACACGCCAGACCGGAGAAGACGTGTCCCGCTGCGCTGCCAAGCTCCGCCAACAGGCTCGGCCCATCGCGCTGCAGCGTCACGAGGCGTGGCCGTAGCTGGCCGACGAGTTCGAGCAGCAGCCGAACGCTGCTCAGCGTGCAAGTGCGGAACTGCCATGCCGCATAGATGCTGGCGGCACGCAGAAGCACAGTGTGCACTCGGTCAGGAGCGAGAGCACGAGTCGCACGGAAGCTGATGGTAGTCGTCTCCGGGTCGTAGCTCGACTCGCCTTCGCAGGGCTGGTCCAGCCAACCACGAAGCTCAATCAGTGCGGCTGGGACAGGCCCAGCTGTCAACCCGTCAGGCAGCCGACACGAGATGAGCCCATCGAGTGGAGCACTCGTTCCAGACGGCTGAGTTTGGCTGAGCACGAGAGAAAACTGCCCTCGCGTCGAGAGTGCGAGGTGTAGCCTAGACACGGCACCGCCCACGCGCTCTAGCGTGCTTGCGTCCGGAAGCTCTTGCGCATGCAGGAAGAGCACAAGATTGCCTGCGTCCGTGGCCATGTGCTCAGCCTGCCGGCTCTCGATGATCGCAGTCTTTAGAGCATGGACTGTGGTCGAGGACGGCGTGTCGAGCGTCATGACGGTCTCCGAGGACCCGACTCGCACAAAAACCCGCATGACAAAGGTGCCAACACGGCGCGTCGTTTGGTGGTTCCCCCCTCCCACCACATCCCATGAAAAATTAGCAACACGGACAATCGTTACCATCACACGTCCGGCTACGGGCGAGCACGCCTCGCTCGAAGCCCTCGCACGCCTGCACGTCGCGCGGCACGGTCGCGGACTCGTTGGAGGGCCCCGCCAGCACGTCAAAGTCGATCTCGGCCCAGCTCGCCGCCACGCCCTTGTCGAGGACGATCAGCCCGGCGTCGATGGCCTTCGTGAACGGCACCTCCCACTCGTGATCGAACGCAGCCGCTGGCACGCCGTTGACGTGGATGACAATGCCGCGCCCATCGTCCCGGTCTCTCACGGCCCGGATGGTGGCACACTTTGTGAGGAGCGCCTTGATCGAGCTGCAGCGAGCGTAGCAGAAGCTCTCGGACGACAGCTCGCAGAGCGCAGGGTGCGTGTCCATGATCCAGACGCGCACGCTGCCGAGGTGCTGCGCAGTGTTCGCGCCCGTCTCGCCGTCGATAGCGACGCACGTGACGCTGCTGGCGCTGGCTGCTCTCGGGCGCTTGGCTGCGCTATCGTCGACCGCGCTGCTCTCCTCGTCGACGAGGCCGCGCTTGAGAGTGTCTGTTGACATGGGTGCCCAGCGTTGCAGGGAGCTGAGAGAGATCAGCGACCAAAAAACAATCTTGACTGTTTTCGAGGTGCATGCAAAGGTATGCACCTGACAGCTCCACGGTACATAATAAATTATTGTTATATTTTATTAGAGCTATAGCGGGGGTAAGG
>Ga0209713_10002476_pt1 | contig 11454 bp, 2 predicted proteins | sample ArcOceMetagenome_3_FD_187444 | JGI IMG/M metagenome (GOLD analysis project Ga0209713, IMG submission 187444) | Marine eukaryotic phytoplankton communities from Arctic Ocean - Arctic Ocean- Svalbard ARC20M Metagenome (SPAdes) (version 2) | ecosystem: Environmental > Aquatic > Marine > Oceanic...
TCGCGTTTGCCAGCTATCCCGTGTCAGAGTTGGACTTGCGACGAGGCCAGCACGGCGCGCCACGCTAACGTCAGCGAGATGAAGCGCAGTCACGACGCGACCACCGAGCCGTCACCAGCACCGAGCGCGTCCTCCGATGCCCTCTGCGTCACCGCCGCCAGCGCCAGCGTCAAGGGTCGCAAGCTCACCAACGAGGATGTGGTCGTGGCGGTGCCGTGGCTCGACCGGCCTGCATCAGAAGCTGGCGGCGCTGCCAAGGAGCCGCCGCCGGCGCGCCGCGCCTTCTACGCGGTGCTCGATGGGCACGGTGGCCGTGACTGCGCCGACTGGGTCGCCGAGCGGCTGCCGAGCCTGCTCGTGTTGGCGTTGCAGGGAGCCCACGCCAGTGCCGAGATCAAGGAGGCGATGCGCAAGGCGTTCGTGCAGTGCGACACCGAGCTGCTGGCGCAGTGCGAGCGTCGCGGCTGGGCCGACGGCTGCTGCGCCATTGGCCTCTTGCTCGACTCGCTTTGCTCGCCTCCAAGGGCGTACGTGGCCAACCTGGGCGACTCGCGTGCGTACGCCGCGGTCGTCGACGGGACAGCCGAAGCTCCGGCGGGAGCGTCGACTGCAACAGCCGCAGAGGGCGGCGGTGGCGGCAGTGGCGGCGGCAGCAGCAGCGGCGGCGGCGGCGTGCGCGCGGTGGCCCTCTCCAAGGACCACTCGCCGCTCGACGCCAAGGAGAAGAAGCGCGTGATGGCGGCCGGCGGCTTTGTCGAGGGCGGCCGCGTCGGCGGCTGCCTCGAGGTCTCGCGCTCGCTCGGCGACGCGCGCTTCAAGCGGCTCGGCGTGAGCGCGACGCCCGACGTGACGTCGTTTGCCATCGGCGCCGCGCAGAGATTCGTGCTACTCGCGTGCGACGGCGTGTGGGGCGTGATGGACGGGCAGCGTGCGATCGAGTGGGTGCACGCGCGGCTGCCGGCCATGGACGCGCGCCGGACGCAGCTCGCGGCGCAGCTCAGCGCCGACGCGGCGTCCGGGCTGACGCGCGAGCGGCTCGAGCGGCTGCGCGCCGAGCGCGACGGCGCCACCGAGGCTGCGCTGCTGCGCGAGCTGCTGCACGAGTGCGTCGCGGTGCGCCACGCCAAGGACAACTGTACCGTGATGCTGGTGCGGCTGCATTCTTAGGTGGGAACTGGGTCCCCGTGTGGAGGTGCCACCCAGCCTCTTATGATCTGTTCATCTCTTTTGCTTGCGAAACGTGCGTTGCTTTAGCCCCCACCCCCCGAGCAGCGGCAGGGCCAAACCGCGCGCGCGAGGGGAATCAGTCAGTCAGTCAGTCTACCAGTCTACCAGTCTTATTTCTTTAGATACTTTAGATCATTGCTTTGCCTAAGCTGCCGGTCAGGAGAGCCCACGTGGGGAGACACTGATCCCGAGCCAGCCGGACTCGCTTAAGGAAACGTGCGCTGCTTTAGCCCCGGCCGGCGTCCCCGAAGGCGATGCGCACGCGGTTGACGGAATCCTAACGCGCAACATATTATGTTGGCCGCGTTGCTAGGCCTCGTCAGCGGCGCGATCGAGATGCACAAGCAGCCGCCCTGCGACTACTGCAGCACCGTCAACGTCGTGGTTCTGCCCAACGAGTCGGACGCCGGCCAGGTCGACGAGTACGTGGCCAGGGTGGTGGAGGGCCTGCTATCTTGCGGCTGCTGCCGGCGCTCGTGCCGCTCGGCAAGATGGCGATCGACGTCGGCGTGTACGAGCCGCTGTACGACACCAGGTACATCTTCATCCAGTCGCTCATGCGCGGCGACGGCGTGCGCGGCGCGCGCACCGAGGTCAGGGCCAAGGTGCTGCGGCTGTGGCGGATGGCGCTGCGCTACTGGCCGTTTGCCGACATGTTCAACTTTGGGCTGGTGCCGCTGCGGCTCCGCCCGCTCGTCAACGCGATCCTCACCATCCCGTGGTCGATGTACCTCTCGTCCACCGCCAACGCCAAGTCGACGACGAGGTGAGGTGACGCATGTGCATGCTTCTCTGATTCATTTCTTAGGTGCCAGGTGTTGGCTGGCGGCCCGCTGTATGTTCCTGTCGTCCACAAGTGTGTCGACGGCGATGTTTCTATAAATTAAAGAATTAATGCATTGGTTGACACGGTGACGCAAGACACACGCTGCAAAACCCAACCGATGCGGGAGCCCGGCCCTAGCCCGGCCCCAGACCTACCTAGTTGACCCATATTCCCGTGCGTTGCAGCGGCGGCACTCCCTCACGCCGTTGCGCGCCCTCTCTTGGACGTTGAGGCGCGCGACGACGCGGGGGGCGGCCTGCCACATACTAGCAGCACTGCCGGCGCCGCGTCTTGGTCGGATCTTCGTTTCTCTCAGGATGCGGCCGGCAGCGTCGCAGCGCGCGCGCGCTGCGCGCTCACTTGCCGAGGTTGATGCCGTGGGCAAGGTGCGAGTAGGCCTGGTTGGCGACGATCTCCTCGTTGGCGTAGAACGTGTGGAACTGACGCGTGCGCAGGCGGTGGTTCTGCATCGACGGCTGCTGGCAGTTCTTGGACATCGGGCAGACGTCGAGGCCGGCGATGTCGAACTTGGCGGCCGGCTGGGGGCCGGTCTTCCAGTTGGCCCAGGTCTGGTTGGAGCCGCCGATCTTGGGGCCTCCGAAGGGCGTGAGCGCCTGCGAGAGCGAGATCGGCACGGCCGGCGTCGACTTGATGTCGGCGTAGAAGTCCGTCGTCGACATCTTGACCACCTTGAAGATGACGTCGGTCCACTGGAAGTGCTCGTTGCCGTCCGCGTCGGGGCCGAGGTCCTTGGTCGTGTCGTCCGGGTCGAACGGGTCGAACTTCTCCATCTTGTCGTCGGCCTGGATCGGGCAGTACTCCTGGCAGGTCTCCTTGCCGTCGGTGACGTTGATGAGCATCGACTTGCCCAGCTTGTAGAAGTCGATCGTCGTCTGGCCCTCGATGACGTCCTCGAAGCGCTCGCGCTGGTTGGTCAGGTCGAAGTAGCGCGTGCCCTTGGCGTGGGAGAGCTGGACCTGGCACTGGCCCGGCTGCGACGGCGTGCAGCACACGTCGCCGCTCGCGACCGGGTGGCCGCCCTGGTTGATCAGCATGATCGACTCCTCGTCGCTCGAGAAGTCGCCGCCGAAGTCGATGTCGGGCGGCGGCGGCGGGTCGGCCCGGAGCGCCGAGGCGGGCGCGACGGCCGCCGCCTTCTTGGCGAGCTCGAGCGCCGTCTTGGCGTGGAACTTGTGGCTCGACACGTAGTGCGAGATGTCGTCCTTGGCGGCGTCGTTCTGCTGCTGGTTGCAGCCGTTTTGCGGCGCCGGGCAGTTCATGACGGTCGCCGGGTCGATGTCGAAGTACGACGACTGGTCGCCCGGGGCGTACTCGAGGTAGCCGGTCTCCTCCTGGCCGATCGGCTTGCCGAAGGGCTCGATGACGGAGACCGAGCCGAACGGCGCGGGCGGCGTCACCGACATGTCGACGTAGAAGTCGGTCTTCTCCATGCGGATCACCTTGAGCAGCGTCTCGGTCCACTGCCACTTCTCGCACGTCTTCGTGGTGCCCGCCGGCCCCTTCTGCGTGTACGGGTGGGCGCCGAGGTCGCGCGGCGTGTCGAGGATGCCGCTGTTGCCGTCGCCGATCTGGACCGACTGCGAGAACTCGCCGGTGAGCGGGCACGCCTGCGCGCACACGTAGTCGTGCGTCGAGTTGGCCGCCGAGCCCGGCTCGAGCGCCATCTGCAGGCTCTTCTTCGAGCCGTTGATGTCAAACCAGTTGACGATCGTGCCCTGCGCCGAGTCCTCGCGCGTGCGATTCATTGTACCCTGCTCGCGGTGGTCCGAGCCCTGGTTGATGTACTGGATCTTGCACTGCGGCGTCGTGGTCACCGAGCAGCACACGCCGCCGTCCTTCGTGTTGTAGCCGCCCTGGTTGATGCCGAGGTTGGTCTGGAGGCCGACGTAGAAGTCCTTGGCGAAGGTCGGTGGGGTGGCGGCCGTCGGCGCGGCGAAGCTCTCGGGCGACGAGACGAGCGAGAGCATTTGTTCTGCGAGTGCGGAAGAGGGCAAATTTGGCGCGTGAGCGCGGGCGAGCGGGGGCGGGACTAACGGGGGCTCTTTTGAGCGCGGGCGGGCAGCTATGGGGGATGAGATCTCAGCTATGGGGGATGAGATGCGGGTGCCGAGAAGCTCCGAATCGCGAGCTGCAGCGCGCGGGGGAGCGGCGCGGCGACCCCGGGGTGTGCAAGAGGTTGGTTGGACCTGGACCTGAATGCGATCGCGTCGCTCAGGCTTGTGCGCGCGGTGCTTTGCTCCCAAAATGTGTAAATCAGGGAAAGCTTTAGTTCACGCTTTACATACTTTAGATCATTGCTTTGCCTGAGCTGCTGTTCAGGAGGGCCCACGCGCCGGGGATACACTGATCCCCATCAATCAATCAATCAGCCAGACGGACTCGGGGCCTCGCGAGCGGTGAAGGCGGGACCGCGCCGGGAGGTCGGTTTCAACCTTGCGGGCGTGTTGCAGGCCTTTCTGCGGCCATCGTTTCGTGACGGTAGCAACCACACCGAATCACAGGTCGAGAAAACGACTTCGATCGTCGGACTCTCGCGTCACCCATTGTGCGCCCTTCGCGGCTAATCTGCGACCCCAGGGATGTCCCAGAGGTCGCAGTGGGTCTCGCAGGTGCGCAAGCCGGGCTGGCACCCGTCGGACCGGCGGCCGCAGCTCTCCGAGAGCTTCAAGGTGCGCGGGAAATACGCCGGCACCTACGTGGTACACCCGACGCCGCCGCGCCAGGCGTGGCAGTCGCCGCCGCCGCCGCCGCCGCCGCCGCAGCCCGTCGAGCCGCCGGCACCCGAACCGGGGCCGAGCTCGCCCGAGATTGACGCGCTCGTCGGCGCCGTGGGCGTCGACCCGGCCAAGGCCCAGGTGGCGCAGCTTTTACAGGCATTCCTGCTGTGGCGGCGCAGGACCGCGATCCGCAGGCAGATCGCGGATCAGATCGGCTCGCAGTGGACCGGCTCGCTGCGCCGCGGCTTCACGCGGTGGACGCGCGTCGCCGCCGCCAAGGCGGCGTCGGCCGCTGCGCTGACGCGGTACAAGCTCGCGGAGCGCCAGCGGACGCGCCGCGACTCGACCGAGGCGGAGGAGCAGCACGCGGCGGTGCTGCGTGCGGCGCTCGCGGACGCCGAGCGGATCAAGCAGGCGCTGCGCGAGGCGCAGCTGCAGCACGAGCAGGCCGAGGCCGAGCTGCGCGAGGCGGCGCGCGCCGCCGCTCGCGACGCCAGCGAGCAGATCAACGCGCTCCGCCGAGAGGCGGACGCCGAGAAGGCCGCGGCGCTGCAGGTGCTCACACGCCCGCTCGTTCGCACGCGCGCTGCGCCACGCGACGCGTGGCGCTCGCCTCGCGTCCTTCCCCTCCACCCCCTTGCACACCCGCTCACCCCCCCGCTCCCCCTCGCCCTCCCCCATCCCTACGCTCGCTCGCCTCCCTCCCTCTCTCCCTCCCCGTGGCAGGCGCTGGTCAAGGAGCGCGAGGCGGAGCTGGCGAAGCTGCGCGCCGAGCAGCTCGCCGCTTCCGAGCAGCACGCCGCCGAGCTGCGCGCGGCGCGGCGCGCGGCCGAGGAGGACAAGGCGGCGTCGCTGCAGGCGGCGCTCGACGCGGCGGAGGCGGGGCGCGACGCGGCGCAGGAGAGCCTGCGCGCGCAGGCGGAAAGCGCGGCGGCCGAGCTGCACGCGGCGCGGAAGCAAGCGGAGGACGACAGGCTACGCGTGCTGCAGGTAGCGATGGCCGAGCGCGAGGACGCCGAGGCCGCGCTGCGCGACGACGCGCGCGCGGCGGCCGACGCGGCGGCGACGCGGCTCGAGCAAGCGCGCCGCGCGGCCGAGGAGGAGAAGGCGGCGGCGCTCGAGCGCAAGGAGCACGAGCGGCTGGCGGCGGAGGGCGTGCTGCGCGCGCAGGTGGCGGCGGCCGAGGAGATGGCCGAGGCGCGCGTGCGCGCGGCGAAGCGGCTCGCGGACGAGTCGCGCGCGGCCGCGGTGCAGGAGAAGGAGGCCGAGTTTGCGTCGGCGGCGGTGGAGCTGCGCTCGCAGGCGCAGATGGCGGCGGAGGCGGCGGCGGCCGAGGCGCGGCTGGCGGCGGCGGCGGTGGCGGCGCAGGCGGAGATGGTTGCGAGCTCGTCGAAGGGGGTGCAGGAGCGCGAGCAGCTCGAGCAGCAGCTGCTGGCGCAGGCGCGCGCGTCGACCGACGCCGCCAAGCAGGCGGCGGAGCGCGAGCGCGAGCTGGCGGCGCAGGAGCGCGCGGTGGCGCTGCTCCAGGCGCAGCGCGAGAGGGAGCAGGCGGAGGAGAGCCTGCGCGAGCAGATGGCCGAGGCGAGCAAGCAAGCCGAGGCGAGGCAGCGCAAGGACGCCGAGGCATTCGAGGCCGAGCTCGCACAGAAGCTGGCCGCGGCCGAGGCCGAGGCGGGCGCGCGGCTGCGCGCGGCGCGCACGCAGCAGGAGGCCGAGCTGCAGGCGGCGGCGGCGGAGGCCGAGCAAGAGGCGGCGCGGCTCAAGGCGGCGGCGCGCGAGGAGCGGCTGGCGCTGCGTGCCGAGGCGGAGCAGGCGGATGCGGCGCGCGCCGCGCTGCTGTCGCGGCTCGAGGCGGTGCAGAGCAGCTTCACCAACTCGGCGCTGGCGCACGCGGCGCGCCACCTGATCCACCGCGCGACGGCGGCGGCGTGGCGCAAGTGGGGCGGCCAGGCGCGCGCGTGGCGGCGCGCGCGCGACAAGCTGCGCGTCGTGCGCATGCAGAAGGAGGGCGCCGCGCTGCGCGAATGGCGCGAGTGCGCAAGCGCGCGCGGCGCGGCGCTGCGGTCGCTGCGCCAGTCGCTCACGCACATGGTGCACCTGCAGCTGGGGCGCGGCTGGAACGCGTGGCTGGTCTGCTCGGGCAAGGACGACATGTCCCGCGCGCTCGCGCACATGCGCATGCGGCACGAGTCCCGCGCCCTCGGCGCGTGGTGCGCGATGGTCGACGCGCGCGACGCGGCGCTCGCGCAGCTGCGCCGCTCGGCGGTGCGGATGGTGCAGCGCGGCGTCGCGCGCGGCTGGCACGCGCTGCGTGCCTTCCACGCCGCCGCCGACGCGCGCCGCGCACGGCAGGCGCGCTGCGTGGCGCACCTGATGCACCGCGAGCTCTCGACGGGATGGCGCGCGTGGCGCTTCGTCCTCGACGAGCGCGCCGCGCTGCTCGCTCCGCTGCGCCGCGCGGTGGCGCGCATGGCGCAGCGCGGCCTCGCGCGCGGCCTCGGCCAGTGGGTGGCGATGGCCGACGCGCGCGCGATGGCGCTCGCCACGATGCGCCGCTGCGTCTCCGTCGCGCTGCGCCGCGCCCTCTCCGCGTCGTGGAATGCGCTGGTTGCGCACCGCCAGGCGGCGCTCGCGGCGCGCGCCAAGCAGCGGCGCGGCGTCGCGCACATGCTCAACCGAGAGCTCTCGGCCGGGTGGGGCGCGTGGCGCGAGCTGATCGCGGCGCGCGCGGCCAACCGGCGGACGATGACGCGCTGCCTCGCGACGGCGATGAAGCGCACCCTCGCTCAGGGGTGGCGCGGCCTGCAGGCCAACCACGAGGTGGCGCTCGCGGCGCGCGCGCGCGGCCGCCGCGGCCTTGCGCACGCGCTGAACCACGAGCTGTCGTATGGCTGGCAGGCGTGGCGCGGTCTGCTTGAGGACCGCGCTGCGGCGTTGGTGCTGGTGCGCAAGGCGGCGACTCGCGTGGCGAACCGCGCGTTGGCGGCGTCGTGGAGCTCGTGGTACGACCTTCTGGTGGAGAAGCGTGCGCTCGCGGAGCCGATGCGCAAGGGCCTGTCTCGGATGTTCAACCGCGCGTTGGGCGCGGCGTGGGCGACGTGGCACGACTACTACGTTGCTTGTGCGGCGCTTCGGTCTGGCATGAAGCACCTGATGAACCGCGGGCTGTCGATGGGGTGGCGTTCGCTGGTTGCGAACAGCGACGCGGCACAGGAGAAGCTGGCTCGTCAGCGGTCGTGCGTGGCGCACATGCTGCATGGCGGCTTGTCGGCGGGTCTGCGGACGTGGCAGGCCTATGCTGCGGAGCGTGCGGCGGCGCTGGCGCCTCTGAAGCGTGGGCTGTCGCATATGCTGAATCGTCAGCTCAGTGTTGGCTTCCGTCGTTGGTCGGAGAAGGCGTTTGGTCTTCGTTCGATGGGCAGCGGGCTGAAGCACCTGATGAATCGCGGCCTGTCGCTTGGTTGGCGTTCGCTGGTGGCTCATCAGGAGGAGCAGCGTGCTCTGAAGCAGAAGACGATGCGCTCGGTGGCGCACGTGCTGAACCACGAGCTGTCGTATGGCTGGACGGCGTGGCGCGGCCTGCTTGAGGACCGCGCTGCGGCGTTGGCGCTGGTGCGCAAGGCCGGCACTCGCATGGCAAACCGCGCGTTGGCGGCGTCGTGGAGCTCGTGGTACGATCTTCTGGTGGAGAAGCGTGCTCTCGCGGAGCCGATGCGCAAGGGCCTCTCTCGGATGCTCAACCGCTCACTGGGCCACGCCTTTGGCAGCTGGTTCGAGTACTGGGAGGCCTGCCGCCTGCTGCGCTCCGGCTTCAAGCACCTGATGCACCGCGACCTCTCGCGCGGCTTCCTTTTGCTCAAGTCGTACCAGACGCGGCTGCTGGCGTCGGTCCACCTGCGCCGCGTGTCGCTCTCGTACCTGCTCAACTACAAGTTGGCACTCGCGTGGCGGCAGTGGGCGGACGCGCGGCAGACGTCGGCGCAGGACCTGCGGCTCCTGTCGCGCGGGCTGCGCCGCCTCGCGCTCTCGGCGATCGTGCAGGCGTGGAACGCGTGGGGTGGCTACTCGGGGCTGCGCGGCCGCCTCACGGCGCAGCAGCGTGCCGGCCGCACGCTGCTGGTGGGCCGCTACCTCGCGGCGGCGTGGCGCACGTGGATTGCCTACCCGTCGCGGCTGCCGCTGCTGGCGGCGCTGATGGGCGGACGCAGCCTCAGCTCGGCGTTTGCGCGGTGGTACCGCCGCGGCTCGGAGCGGTCGCGCTTCCAGACGTGCATTCGCGCCGCGCGCACCCACCTCGCCACGACCCAGGCGGCGCTCGAGGCGGCGGCGGAGGAGCGCGACAAGACGGTCGCGGAGCAGCAGGCCGCCCTGACAAAGGCCTCCGAGGGAGAGAAGGCGCGACTGATCGCGGAGGCGGCCAAGGAGAAGGAGGCGCTGCGCGACGAGATGAGCGCTCAGGCGCTGCAGCAGAAACGGGCGGCCGCCGAGGAGAAGGCGGAGGCGCTGACGGCGGCGCTCGCGGAGCACGGCGAGAAGGAGGCGGCGCTACGCGCGCAGCTGTCGGCAGCGACGGAGGCGGCGGCGGCGCAGCTCGCGGAGGCGAAGCGCGTCGCGGCCTCCGAGCGGGCGACCGCGCTGCAGAGTGCGGCGGAGCTGCGCGAGCAGGCGGAGGCGGCGCTGAGAGCGGAGGCGGCGGCCGAGTCGGGCGTCGCGAGCCGCGAGGCGACGGCGACGGTGGCGTCGCTGAAGCTGTCGCTTGCGGCGGCGGCTGACGAGAAGGCGGCAATGGTGGCGGCGCACGAGGCGGCGCAGGCGCAGGCGGCGGCGCGCTGCGCCGAGGCGGACGCGGCGGCGCTCGCCGCGGCCAAGCAGGGCGCGGCGGCGCTGCAGCGCGCGGCGGCCGATCGCGAGGCGGCGGAGGCGGCGCTGCAGGCCAAGATCGAGGCGGCGCTGCTCGAGGGAAGCTCCGCCAAGGCGGCGGCGCTCAAGGCGGCGCGCGAGCAGCGCGGGGCCTCCGAGACGGAGCTGCGCGCGCAGCACGCCGCGGCGATGGCGGCGGCGGAGGCGGCGCTGCTCGACGCGGCGGCGGCGCGCGAGGCGGCGCTCGCGGCGGCGCAGGCGCAGCACGAGCAGGCCTTCAAGACGGCCCACGCCGAGCGCGAGCAGGCCGAGGAGGCCCTGCGTGCGCAGGCGGCGGCGGCGTCGTCGCTCGCCGAGGCGGCGCTGCTCGAGGGCAGCACGGCCAAGGCCGGCGCGCTCAAGGCGCTTCAGCAGCAGCGCGAGGCGGTGGAGGCGGACCTGCGGGCGCAGCTGACCACCGCCGTCGCCGCGTCGGAGGCGGCGGCCCTCGAGGCGAGCGCGGCCAAGGCGGCGGCGCTCGCGGCGGCCGACGAGACGCACCGTGAGGCATTCCAGAAGGCGCTGGCGGAGCGCGAGGCGGCCGAGGCCGAGCTGAGGGCGCAGCTGGCAGCCGCGGCGGCCGCATCGGAGGTGGGGCTGGCGGAGGCCAACGCGGCCAAGGCGGCGGCGCTCAAGGCGGCGCAGGAGCAGCAGGACAAGACGGAGGCCGAGCTGCGATCGCAGATGGCGGCGGCCGCCGCCGCTTCGGAGGCGGCGCTGCTCGAGGCGAGTGCCACGAAGGCGTCGGCGCTCAAGACTGCCCAGGAGCAGCATGAGCGCGTGCTGAAGGCGGCCCACACCGAGCGCGAGCAGGCCGAGGAGGCCCTGCGCGCGCAGGCGGCGGCGGCGTCGTCGCTCGCGGAGGCGGCGCTGCTCGAAGCGAGCGCCGCGAGGGCGTCGGCGCTGAAGGCGGCCCAGGAGCAGCATGAGGCCGAAACGGCCGAGCTCATGGCCCAGCTCGGGGCAGGCACGGCCGCGTCGGAGGCGGCGGCCCTCGAGGCGAGCGCGGCCAAGGCGGCGGCACTCGCGGCGGCCGACGAGACGCACCGTGAGGCGTTCCAGAAGGCGCTGGCGGAGCGCGAGGCGGCGGAGGCCGAGCTGAGGGCGCAGCTGGCGGCATCTGCGGCCTCTGCGGAGGCTGCAGCCGTCGATGCGGGCGCTGCAAAGGCGGCGGCGCTGAAGGCGGCGCAGACGCAGCACGAGCGCGAGGTCACGGAGCTACGCGAGCGGCTGGCGACGGCGGCGGTGGCGTCCGAGGCGGCGGCGCTCGAGGCGAGTGCAGCCAAGGCGGTGGCGCTAAAGGCGGCGCGCGAGCAGCACGAACGGGCGCTGAAGGCGGCGCAGGAGCAGCGTGAGGCGGCGGAGGCCGATCTGACGGCGCAGCTGGCGGCGGCGGCGCGGCAGCAGCAGGCGGCGGCCGCCGAGGCGAGCGCGGCCAAGGCGAGCGCGCTCAAGGCGACGCGCGAGCAGCGCGACGAGGCCGAGGCGGCGCTACGCGCGCAGATGGCGGCGGCCGAGGAGTCGCTGCGGGCCGAGGCGGCGGCGGCGGCCGAGGCGGCGGCGGCGGAGCTGGCCGCGGCGCGGCGCGCCACGTCCGACGAGCAGGCGGCACTGGTGACGGCGCGCGCCGAGTGGGCGTCGGCGGAGGAGGCGCTGCGGGCGGAGCTGCGCGCGGCGCAGGCGTCGGCGGCGGCCGAGCTCAAGTCGACACGGCGTGAGTCGGACGTGTCGGCGGCGGCGGCTCTCGCGCAGCTGCAACGCGAG
>Ga0209713_10002477_pt1 | contig 11453 bp, 7 predicted proteins | sample ArcOceMetagenome_3_FD_187444 | JGI IMG/M metagenome (GOLD analysis project Ga0209713, IMG submission 187444) | Marine eukaryotic phytoplankton communities from Arctic Ocean - Arctic Ocean- Svalbard ARC20M Metagenome (SPAdes) (version 2) | ecosystem: Environmental > Aquatic > Marine > Oceanic...
CGACACCGAGTGGTTTGCCGGCACGGTGCGCGAGTTCCTGTCGGCTTTTGACAAGCACCTCGTGAAGTTCGATGACGGCGACCAGGGGAGGTTCGACCTCGAGGAGGAACGGGCTGAAGGGCAGCTGCGGTGGCTGTAAAAACTCTGGCTCGTTAGGCCATTTACTTTTCTTTCATGGAAAGCCAAATCGTAGGTACAGGTTGCATGCAGAACTTCTCTTCGCGCCATGAGCTTCGGCAACGTCGCGCTCGACGGCGTCGGCACGCTAGAGGACGAGCTGCGCGCCTTCCACCGCAAGCCGAGAGGCTACGCCGACGGCCCGGGCGTGGACGACCTGCTCTCCTCCGTGCTCGCAGCTCCGGAGGCGAGACCGACGCAGCAGACCTCGATCGCCAAGTTCTTCGGCGCCGCGCCCTCCACCTCTACCTCCTCCGCCTCCACCTCCTCCACTGCTGCGCCGCCGCCGGCTGCCACCACCACCGAAGCCGACGCCGAGGGCGACCCGGACGACGACGGCGGCGAGCCGTCGTGGGTGGCAGCCGGAGGCTCCACGCTCGAGGTGCTCGCAGAGATGATGCAAATGGTGCACGTTCGCGACGGACCGACGCTCTTCACCGAGCCGGAGCGGCAGTGGATGCGCGCGCTCGCGGGCGACGAGACGCTTTCAATCCCCGCTCGCGCGCTCTTCGCCCGACTGTTTGCGCGGCGCGGCGTGGCCTTTGCCGTCGGCTCGCTCAAGTACGCCGAGGTCGGCTCCGATCCTCTCGGCGCGGCGGCGGAGCTGCAGGCGGCCGGGCTGGTGCGGCTCGTGGGCCCGGGTAGCGCCGTCGGTCAGACGACCGCGGGCAGCCTCCCGCCCCTGGCGGCCTCGCACGTCATCGAGCTCCTGCGGGGCGAGGCCTTGCGCGACGCGGTGGTTGCAGCCGGCCTGCCGCACAACGCGCGCCCGCCGCTGGCGACGCGCCCCAAGGGCGGCAGCGAGGCGCCCAAGCCGTCTGACAGCCGTGTCGCGTGGCTGCGGGACCAGCTCCGTCTCAAGCTCGCGCTTCCCAGCCTCGGAGGCAGCAGCACTACCAGCAGCACCAGCACCACTAGCACCTCCACCAGCACCTCCGCCACCAGCGGCGCACGGCTGCGCGATGCGCAGCGCTTTGCGGTGTTGCGCCGCGTCTTCTCACTGCTGGGGCCAGGGCCGGTGGTGCTGCTGGCGGAGGCGCCGCTCGTGGCGCTGCTCCGCGCCGAGCGTCTCTTCCTATTTGGGTCCTTCTGCTCGGGCGGCGGCACCTCGGCCGCGGCCGCGTCGGTCATGGGCTGTTCCACGATGCGCGCGCCGTCGTACCCGCCGCCCACGCCGCACGATCTGCCGCCATGCCCACCGTCCCGCGACGCGCTGCTCCGCTACGAGGCTGCGCAGCGCGCGGCCTCGAGCTTCGTCGAGCTCGTCACCGCTGCGTACCGCGAGCCGCAGGGCAGCGCGGCGCATGTCAGGCCCGACGCGCTCGCCGCGCTCTTCGAGGCGTGCCTGCGCACGCTCCTCCGCCGCGCCGCTGCGCTCCGGCCTCGCCGTGCCGCCGCTGACGAGGAGCGCAGCCGACACCTCGAGGAGCTGCTCTCGCCCGCGCCGGTCGCCGCCGCGCCGCCTCCGCGCAAGCCTCTGGGCGCCATGAGTGAGGCCTTCGACGACGACGACGCCTTCCAGCAGCCACGACGCGCCGCATGCAGCCGCAACGCTCGCGCAGCGGCCGCCGCCGCAACCGTCGCTGCCTCCACGTCCTCCTCCTCCGTCGCCCCTGACGCAGCAGCCCAGCAAGCGGAGGACGACGCTGCCAGAGCCGCAGCGGCGGCGGGAGCCGCCGAGGCCGCCGACGCGGCGGCGGCATCGCTGTGCGCGGCGGCGGGCCTCGCGCAGTGCGGCGTGCTCCACGCCGCCGAGGCGGAGGGCTGGGAGGCGCTGCACGCGGCTCGGCCGCTCGCCGCGCGGATGTGCCTCGGCTGGGTGTGCTGCAGCGTGCTGACCGTGCAGGTGGCGGCGCTCGAGAAGCGGCGGATGCACGCGGCCGCCGCCGCGCTGCTGCGGCTGCTGCTCCTCGCGCCGTTTTGCGCCGGCCGGCGCGGCCACTGGTGGGTGCGGCTGTGCATCGACACCGAGCACCAGGTGGGCAGGCGCGCCTGCGCGACGCTCGTCGGCCGCTACGCGCTGGCCGCGCTCGCCGACCGCCGCGTCGCCGCAGGGTCTCGCGCCGACCTCGTCAAGCGCGCGCGGCGGCTGCTGCTCAAGGCCGACGACGCGAGCGACGACGAGTCGGACGGCGACGACGTCGCCGCGGTGCCGAATGCGCTCGTGCCGCCGCCGCTGCGCACCGCGCGTCACGTGCTGCTGGGCGCGCGCGCGCTGCCGCGCAGCGAGGACGCCAACGCCCACGCCGGCGGCCGCGTGCGGTACATCGCGTACACCGAGGACGCGGCGGCCGACGTCGGCTCAGTGTGCACCGTCGAGACGCTCGCGCTGCAGGAGTATGCGGCGCTCGGGTGGGAGGGCGTGCACTGCGAGACGGGCGTCTACTCTGCGCTCTTCGCGCTGCTGTGCTGGGACCTCCTCTTCGGCCTCGGCCCGCCCGACGCCTTCCGCTCGCGCTTCCAGGACGCGCCGCTCGACCTCTTCGCCGGCAACGGCGAGTTTGCGGCGGCGCGGCGCGCGCCTCTCGACGACCGTCTGGCGCAGCTCGCGGCGACCGACGGCGAGGCGCTGTGCGACGAGGTGGTGCGCGCCCACCGCGCCCACGAGGGCACGCGCGCCGTCGGGATGCACTGGGGCCGCTGGGCCGACGCCGAGCAGCTGGGGCGGCTCGCCGGCTGCCTGGGCGGCCGTGCGCTCGCGGCCATCTTCGGGGCGTTTGCCGAGGACTACCACGGCTGGCGCGGCGGCATGCCGGACCTGCTGCTGTGGGTGGCGCACGACGAGGCGCAGCGCGCGGCGGGCGCGCCGTTTGGCGAGGCGCGGCTCGTCGAGGTCAAGTCGCCGAGCGACTCGCTCTCGCACCAGCAGAGGGCGTGGATCGACCTGCTGCTCGGCGCCGCCGTGCGCGTCGACGAGCTGCGCGTGCTGCCCGACGTCGCCACCGACTACGACGAGATGCGCCCCTCGTTCGCGCCGACAGCCGAGGCGGCGCCGAGCGCCGCACCACCCCAAGACGTGCGCGTGGAGCCACCACCAGCTGCAGACGGCGACGACCGTCTCGACGAGCCGCCCACGGCTGCACCGCCGCCCGCCCCGCCTCCCGAGTCGCCAGCCGTGCCTCCTGCGGTCTCCAGAGCGGTGCCGCCGTCGGCGCCTCGGCCGCCGGGGAGCTACCATGTGCTCCGCACGGCCGATCTCGACGCTGATGTGCTCAACGAGCTGCCGCCGCTGCTGCGCGCCGAGGTGCTCGCCGAGGTCGCGGCCGCGGCACCAAAGGCGCCAGCGTCGTCGTCGACCTCCTCTGGCTCGGTGCTGCCCGAGAAGCGGCGACGCGGGAGCGACTCAAAGCTCCGGCTCAAGAAGCGCCCAGCGCAGTAGAGGCTGTGAGGGGGGGTATTATTCTGTACATACGTGATACATGCCTGTCAAACGAAACTCTCTTCTTTGACGTCGCACACTCGATCAAAGGTACACCTGGACCTACTGCCGTGATCCTCAAAATCAGGCGCTCCGTCGGGAGCAGGGCATCGGCCCTTTCACTGCACGCCATCACGAGCTTCCACCGGCCGGCCGGAGGCGAGGGCTATAAAGTCTTCAGCGGTCTCGCACACCTCCTGGAGCTCGCGCTCCACCTTGCCGCCGAGATAGGTTTCGCCCGTCGTCTTGGAGACGTATTCGTCAAACTTGTACCCCTTGAGCGCCGTGTCAAGCTCGAGAAGGTGGCCCTTCATGAATATTGCCTGCTCCTTCAGCTGCTTCTGCATCTCGGCGTCGGACAGCGTGATCGTCGGCGCCACCGCCTTCATCGCAGCCAGCAGCGGCAGCAGCACCACCTGCTGCGCTCGCTCCACCGCCTTCGTCTGGCTGCTGTAGTTGTTGGTGTCTGGCACCATCGGAAAGTTGCGTCGGCCAGCAGAGCTGGTGCGGACGGTGCTGCGCAGCGCCTTCGCCTTGGCGGCGAGCACCTTGACCGACTCGAGGGTGGCAGGTTTGCTGGCGGCCGACGCCGGGAGGGCTGCCACAGGCAACGCGAGCAGCGGCAGCTGCAGCAGCTCTCGTCGCGTGGCAGTAGGCGACGGTCCGAGCAGCAGACCGAGCGAGAGGAGCGGCGTGGCGCAGAGCATGGCGCTGAAGGGGCGGCTGGCGCGGAGTAGATCTCGACTTCGTTGGTAAGTTCCACTTCGGGGTGCAGAGGGGTTGCAGCAGCGCACGCCAGGCAAAATCGCCACCAACGGTGAAATGAATTGGACTGGATTCCCACGAAACGCTCGCGCTTTCATTTTTTACGATTTCAGGCTTTGAGCGTCGAGATGAGGGAGGGTGGCATTAGCGCAAGAAAGGCTTCGCGCGATCAGCACGCGTTTGCAGCGCTGCAACATACATGGCGCCAGACGCGCCCGAGCTCGAGGGGTTGAGTGATACGAGTCTCCAGGTGCATTTTAATCGCGCCTGCAGGCAGTACGCACGTCAACGTGCGTCTTCGTGCGGATGGTGGCGACTGGAAGGTGCTGGATGCGACCACAGGTGGACTCGATGACTGTGGTGTCCCTTTTGTGATTGACGAACAATGCGTTGCGAGCGGTCTGTCGGCCGATGCAGTTTACGAGGCTGTGGTAAAATTCAAAACCCGGTCGGGCTGGAGTGAGCAGTCGAATGCCAGCCCGCCGCTCAAGCTGAGCTCTCTGCGCCTGCCCAGGCCTGGCGCTCCGGTGCTCGAAGGCGTCTCCGCGACCAGCATCCGCGTCAAGTACGCCTCATCTCCAGGCACGGCACACGTGGATGTGTGGGTGAGGGCCGATGGAGACGAATGGAAGTCGAGCGAGTCGACTGACGGCTCGCTGGTGGAGCCGCCTTGCAAACAGGCTTGGAGACCAGGCGAGGACGTGGTCCTGACAGGCTTGACGGCGGATACGTACCGGGTGAAGCTTGTTGCCCAGAACGCGTTCGGATGGGGCGACAAAGGGCCTGAGAGTCAGCCGCTCCGACTGAGCTCTCTGCGCCTACCCGGGCCTGGCGCTCCATTGCTCGAAGGCGTGTCCGAGACCAGCATCCGTGTCAAGTACGTCGCCCTGCCAGGCACGACACACGTGGATGTGTGGGTGAAGGCCAATGGAGACGAATGGAAGTCGAGCGAGTCGACTGACGGCTCGCTGGTGGAGCCGCCTTGCAAACAGGCTTGGAGACCAGGCGAGGACGTGGTCCTGACAGGCTTGACGGCGGATACGTCGTACCGGGTGAAGCTTGTTGCCCAGAACGCGTTCGGATGGGGCGACAAAGGGCCTGAGAGTCAGCCACTCAAGCTCGAAGACTCGAGCTCCCCGACCTTCCTGGGCAGCACGTCGTGGGCAGAGCGTGACGCAGCCGCGCGTAAGCGCGCGATCGACGTCGACGACGTGGGCACCTCGGCTCAGCATGTCAAGACGGAGTCCAAGATAGCCAAAAAAACGCCGGCGAGGAAGGCGAGGAAGTAGTTCTGGATCGTGTGCGGTGTTTAAGCTGTTTCGGCGGTTTAACGCAGCCAGGGCCAGGGGTTGTGATGACACAAAAGTTAGGTTGTCATCGAACAAAAAGTTCTAGAAATGACTTGATAGATTAAATTGTGCTGCGCGCCGCGGACCCCGCCAAGCGCGCTCCCTCATATACTTTATGAGTCTCGGCATTGTTGTCGCTCCGCCCACTGACGGCCGCGCCGCAGCGCGCTCGGTGTGCTGGTCGACCTGGAGCAAGCGCTGGTTCGACGCGCTGGAGCGCCACCCGCGCGTGACGGCCGGCAGCCGAGAAAACCCACCGACCGTGTGGGTGCTGTACGCCGAGGCCTCCTTCGACCTCGACTGGCCGCGCTACGACCTCTCCGGCCGCAACTACGAGGTGGCGACGCGGCCCGACTGCGAGGACCACGCGTGGGCGCAGACGGAGCGCGCCATCCCAGCAGCGCTGCACCAGCTCGCCACGATCACGCCTCCAGCGCGGCGCGGCGACCCCCCCGCGCTGCTCGTGGTGCTCTCCGGCCGGCCGATGCCGCTGGTGCGAGGCGGCGGCGGCGGCGGCGGTGGCAACGGCAGCAACGCCACCACAGCCAGCGGCGGCGTGGCGCTCGTGCGCGCGTCGCTCGAGTTCGAGCTGCGGCGCCAGCCGTCGCATCGGCTGCGGCCGCGGCGTGACCTGCCGATGCCGCCTGCGCCGACGCTCCGCCCGAGCGACCTGGCCGTGCTGCGCGCACTGCCGCCGCCGCCGCACGGCGCGGCTTCCGATGGCACCTGCGGCGACGGTTACGCGACGCGCTACCTGGCGAGCTTCCGCGGCCGCTCCAACCACCCGGTGCGAGCGCAGCTGGCGGCGGCCTTCCGCCGTGCGTCGACGTCCAAGCAGCAGCAGCAGCAGCACCGCCAGCAGCGCCAGCACTACCGCTACCTCGTGGAGGTGGTACACACGTCGCCCGCCGACGAGCGGCGCGCGCAGTACCTCGACGTGCTCAACACGAGCTTCGCCCTCGTGCCGCGCGGCCATTCCCTCTGGTCGTACCGCATGGTCGAGGCCCTCGCGGCGGGCGCCGTGCCGGTGCTCGTGGCCGACAGACTTCCGCTCCCCTTTGACGGCCTCGCCGGCGTGCGCTGGAGCGACTTCTCGCTGACGCACGCCGAGGGGAAGGTGCACACGCTGCCGGCGCGGCTGGCAGCGATGGTGGCGACGCCGAGCGGCCGCGCGCAGGTGTGCACGATGCGTCGCGCCGCGCGACGGGCCTTCGATCTCCACTTCGGCACGATCGAGGCGCAGGTCGACACGTTTGTGGAGGCGCTGCTCGGCCTGAGGGCGCAGTGGCCGGCGCGAACGCGCGGTGGTGGATCGTAGTAGCGTCGTTGGATTAGTGTAGAGTGCAGTACACGTGCACACACAGTACGTTTACGTCACGCTTCGGTACCGAACGGGAGACACGTCTCGTCGGGAGATCTGTGGAGAGACGTCTCCTGTGGCCACCAGGTCCTGAGCACTGCTGCCCTGCCCGGTGCGGATCATCCACGAGCGCTTCGAGCTGCTCAGTCTGGAGGCAAGGCTCGCCTGATGCTTGGTCTCGCGGGCGACAACGGCTGGCCCGTCCGCCGCCTCGACCGCCGACAGGCCGGCGGCGTCGCCCGCGGCGATGGCTGCCAGCGCGTAGCAGCCCTGCTGCTGCACCTCGGTGCTGCCGGCGTGTCGATTCAGGGCGGCCACGACCGCCGCCGCGCTCTCAGCCTTGAGGACCGCCTGCTTGCATGCGGCGTCGCCCAGCGCGAGCGTGCCAAGCGCGGCCGCTGCATTCTGCACCAGCCATCGGTCGTCCATGTGCTGCTCGATGGCCGTCACGAGCGCCGCCGCGCCGTCCGCTTCCACCACGGCCGCGCTAGTCGCGCCCGCAGCGAGGCTGCGCAGCGCACCGCAACCCTGCTGCTGCAGCTCGAGAGCGTTGATGAACAGGCGCATCGCGGCCACCAGGGCGACCGCGCCACCCGCACGCGCCACCGCCTCCCTGCACGAGGCGTCGCCAGCAGTGACGTTGCGCAGCGCGGCGCACCCCTGTCGTTGCACCTCCTCGTCGTCGACATGCTGCTTCATCGCCTGAAGCACCGCGGCGATGCCGCCCACATCGATGACGGCACGCTTGAGGTCGGTGAAGCCGCTCGCGATCTCGCCGAGGCCGGCGATGGCGTCGCGCTGCGCCGCGACGTCGTCGGGGCGCGCACGCATGACCGCCGTAAGCGCAGCCTCCGAGCGCATCGCTGAGACAGGAGAATCGGGAAATTAACGATTTTTTTATGCAGAACTTGTGATAATTATACTTAGTATGCACAAAAGCTATCGTGGCTGACGCAAGCTACTCTACTAGCCCGTCTCCACTCACATGGCACCGATACCATCGCTCGAGCTAGCATGCGAGCTCGAGCGCATGCCAATCGTCGCCATCCTGACCGGCCTGACCTCGGCGCGGGCCGCTGAGGTCGGCCGAGCGCTCGTCGACGCCGGCGTGACCATTCTGGAGGTTCCGCTGCGCGGCCAGGGAGAGGGAGAGGCGCTAAAGGCGATCTTCGAGCTGGCGATTGCGGTGGGCGACCGCGCGCTGGTGGGCGCGGGGACAGTGCTGACGGTGGAGCAGGTACGGCGGGTGAAGGCCGCAGGCGCAAAGTTGATCGTCTCACCAAATCTCGACGAGGCGGTGGTGAAGGCGACCAAAGAGGCGGGAATGGTCAGCTTGCCGGGCGTCTACACACCCACGGAGTGCCTGCAGGCCGTGGCGCTCGGCGCCGACGGGCTTAAGCTCTTCCCGACCGACGGCACGTCGCCACGGATGCTCAAGGCGATGCTGGCGGTGCTGCCGTCCGAGGTGCCGGTGCTGGCAGTCGGCGGCGTCGACGCGAAGATGGTGGGCACGTGGTGGGCTGCCGGCGCCCGCGGCTTTGGTGTCGGCTCGTCGCTGTGGAAGCCGAGCATGACGACCGAGCAGGTGTCCGCACTCGCGGTCGAGCTCGTCGGTGCCGTCGAGGCTGCGCGCAAGCCCAAGGAGGCCGCCTCGAAGCCGCCCGCGGCGGTGGCCAGCACGCCCGGCGCTGGCCCTCCCATGGGCTGGCTCGCGCTCGTGTCGGCCGTCGCTGCCGTCTCGGCGGCTGCAGGTATGCTGGTGGGCATGCGGATGGCGAAATTGTGAGTGAGTGAGTGGACTCGAAAAGAGTGCGACGTTGAGTGACAGACTGACAGTGTGCGTCTCGATTGACGATTGCGATTGCGATTGCGACATGCCACATGCGAGTAGAGGTGATCATTATATGCTCAACTCGACCAGACTTTCTTTCATACCACGCACAGCAAGGGGCTAAAGCACCCTGCGACCGCAGTCTAGCTCTAGATCACGCGGCGAACAGTCTCGCACGCTGAGCACATGGACTCGCCTTGCGCGTGTATTTGAGACCGCTTCTTCAGTGCCCATCCTCCAGAGGCGGGAGATGCCAGCTGCCGTCGGGGCCGAGCGTGCACGAGTAGTGCCCCTTGCCGACGTGCTCCTCGACCCGCTGCGCCGCGTCGGTGTGGGTGATGCGACCGGTCAGAGCGACGCGGTAGCCGCTCCGGCCCGAGGTGCCCGGAGTGTGCATGACGCCGTGCTTGGCCTTGGCTTGCAGCCCGGCCCGCTGCACGTGGGCGACGCCCTGCGTCGTGACGAGGCAGCGCGCCGCGCTGAAGGTGTCGCCACGCGGCTGCCAGTTGTCGATCGGCCGCCACAGCACGCTCTCCTTGCCCTCGTCCTCGGGCTTCTCGTAGAAGACCGTCGTCACGACCGGCTGCTTCCGCACGAGCGGCGCGCATTTCGCCTCGACGTCTCGCATGTCGTCCTGGTGGTAGTAGAAGCCCGACGAGCGAACGTTGAGCGACATGATCAGCGTATTGAAGCCGGGCGCCGCGGGGTGCGCGAGGTGCGTCGCTGTGTAAATCATCGAGTGGCCGCGCGACAGTTGACGGCTCAGCGCCGTGTGCTCGGCCGGTCGGACGAGCTTCAGCTTGCCTTCGTCTTGGCCCAAGACGTACGGGCCACCAAACGCACGGATGAAGCCATCGCCGTTTCGCTTGGCCCAGAACGATGGTTCATGGCACGTCTCGCGCACGCGGCTCAGCGTCGCGGGCAGCCACGCGTGCGCGCCGTGCGCCGCTCCGCTCAGCTTTTCGGCCGCGTACTTCTTGTTGTAGTCGCTCTGCCTCACTTGCGACACGGGATGCGACACCATGTCGGCCGCGCCCGCCAGCTGCCACCGCTCCGGCGGCTGCATCCCATGCGACGCCCACCATGCCTCGTCGTCCGGCGGCCCGAGGCCGAGCTTGGCCAGCGTCTTCGCCGAGGGCGGCCAGCCGCGCTGCTGCTCCGCCTCGACCTCGGCGCGCGTCAGCGGCTCGACCGCCGCCGCGTCGAAGGCGTCCCACGGCACGTCGTACTCCGCAAACGGCGCGGCCTTTTCGCCGGGCTGCCAGTCGTCGTGACCCGGCTGCCACGGCGGCCCGCCGGGCGGCCACGCCTCGGCGAGTGGAGCGGCGACGCCCTGCGACGCCTCCAGGTCAAGCTGCGCGCGGCCGCCGCCCGTCGCGCCGCTCGTGTCGATTAGCTTGCTCGTGGCGACGCTCGGGCCCGCAGCACCTGCGGCGCCGGGCGGCGGCGCGCGCTCGAGCGAGAGCATCGACGCGTCGCGGCACGCCGCCGCCAGCTGCCCACGCGCCTCGCACGCCATCAGCAGCGGGAGCACGTGGTCGCCGCTCGTGCCGCGCTCGTCGACGGTCACGCGCACCGCCTCGAGCTGCTGGGAGTCGATGAGCGGCGCGAGCGCCTCCGCCTGCCCGCGCGAGACGTGCCCGACGCCGACAGGCTCGCCCGGGTAGGCCACCAGCCGCCCCTCGGGCGCCTTCGCGCAGCACAGGATGGCGTTCTCGTCGTGCGCGTTGGTGGGGTCGCGCACGAGCGTCACGGCGTCGCCCTCGACGAGCGCCTTGGCCGCCTCGAGGTCGTGGTACTGCAGCCCGACGGCCTGCAGGCGGAAGCGGAACTGCTCGGGCGCGTCGTCCTCCACGGGCGGTGGCGAGGGCGGCCGCGTGGTCATCTCGAGCGGGCCGTCGATGGGCAGCGCGGAGGCGCTGCAGAAGGCCGAGGTGGTGCTCGCGGTGGCGGACGGGGCGGAGCTGGACGGCTCGCCGAGATCGAGGTCCGAGGCGCGCTCCTGGAAGGACGATGGAGCGGTGCTGGCGGCGGCAAGGTCGGAGGCGCGCTGGAAGGACAGGGCAGCGGTGGCAGTCGGCGGTGACGGGCGTGGACGCTTTGCTGGGGGCTCGTCGTCCTCGGCGGCGAGCGCGGCGACGGCTTGCGAGCCCGTCGTGAAGTAGAGGGGCTCGCTGGAGGACTCGGTCTCGATGTTCTGCTTCTGCCGAGAGGCCGCCGCTACCGCATGGGCGATGATCTGCTCCTTGAAGGCCTCTCGGTACTTTAGAGCGGCAGGTCCGTGTTGACGGTCAATCGCACGGAAGGCCTGGCGGAGCACGTCGGATGCCGCCACAGGCGCGGCGCCCTGCGTTGCGTCCGCGGCTTCCGTCCGCGCGTGGAGCTCGCTGGAGGGAGGGGCCTCGTTGAAGCCCATGATCGAGGCGCCTTCACGGCGTATCGGCTTGCGTACGTTTGCGTTGCTCGGTGCAGCTGAGCGCGCGCCAACCAATCGATGAGAATTCAAGAAACAAAAGTTTTGTTCTCCGTCGATGTTGTGCAATACAGTAGCGT
>Ga0209713_10002478_pt1 | contig 11452 bp, 7 predicted proteins | sample ArcOceMetagenome_3_FD_187444 | JGI IMG/M metagenome (GOLD analysis project Ga0209713, IMG submission 187444) | Marine eukaryotic phytoplankton communities from Arctic Ocean - Arctic Ocean- Svalbard ARC20M Metagenome (SPAdes) (version 2) | ecosystem: Environmental > Aquatic > Marine > Oceanic...
GCACGACAGCAGTGCGCGAGCCGCGACGGGCTCGACGGTGCGTCACTGAAGAGGCTCTTCGCGATCCATCGTGCGCCGTGCGACGACCAAAGACTGGCAACTCTCTCTCTTCACTCTTGCCAAATCGGTGCATTCAATCATCCTGATCACGGCTGCGGCGCAGACGTGACTGCCGCTCTAGTGCCCCGTGCGTAGAGTTCCGGGGTAGCCGCCTGCAACTAAGATGCCTCAACAGCCGCATAAATGACTCAGTTATACTTAGTGAGCGCTGCTGGTTTGTTCTCTACTCTGCGCCACCGGTGTCCACAAACTCGACGCGACCCACGCGAGGGTCGGCGGCGGTCAACGCGGTGCGAACCTGCACTTCGACGGCGCGGCGCAGCTTGGGCGGGCCCGCGTAGCTGAGGCGCACGAGACCGTCGTCGTCATCGCTGCCAGCAACGCCGATCTCGATGCCGAGTGGTGACAGCGAGGCGAGCAGTGGCAGAGCTCGTAGAGTCTCCTCCACGCCGCCGACTCCACCACTGCTTGCGGCAGAAGTGCCAACGGTGCCGCCGCCGCCGGCGGCCTCGGCCGCCTTACGTTGCTGCCCGACGCTTCCTGCGCCACGCGTGTTGCTGCCCGCACTGCTTTCGCTCACAGCGCGTGCAGCAGCAGGACCGCCACCAGCAGACGAGCCCATCGCCGCGCTCGGTGGCGGTTTTGTAGCTGCGGCCGAGAGCTCGATGGGCGTCTCGCTGGCAAAGAGGTCGAGGGGCAGCACCGCAAACTGTCGGAACTGGCCGTCTGCAAGGCTCGGGTTGAAGTAGACGCCACGAAACTCGCCCGTGTACCCGGAGAGCATCGCGCAGCCCCCGGGGTCCTGGCCGAGCGGCAGACTGCTGTACTTGATGTACACGCCCCCGAAGTCGCTCATGTCGAGGGGCACACCATCCTTGTCCATCCCGTGCAGTGGCCCTTTGGGCAAGCCGAGTGCCGTCACCCATGCCTTCAGCGCCTGCACACCGCTCGCCGCGTCCGACGCGCAGATCCCAAACATCAGCCTGCCCGGTGGGTCCTCCTGGCTAACGGCCTCAGCGAGCGTCCGGACCGCTGCGGCCAGCGGTGAATAATCTGCTGTGGCAGCCCACTCGTTCGCCGTGAGGGCACCGCCGAAGCCACGTGCGCCTTCACTCGCTGCTGCCGCGCGGTGACCAGCGTCGTACTCGGCGAGCAACTCCGAAGCGGCGCCGACGTCGGCCAGCGCAGAGCACCGTACGCGGAAGCACGCTGAGACCCGTCGAGAGACCACGGCGCGCGGCAGCGTTGCTGGTGTGGTGAAGGAGTGGGCCAGCGGCAGACACAGCAGTACACTCATCAGCCACAACATTACCTGGGTATGCGGTTGCGCGCGTTTGGTAAGTTCCGCTTATGTAAGTTTGTATGCCAAAAGCATGCAGTAGATTTCTGGGTTTTAGCTTCTAGTCGTGACAAGTAGCTTCAGGCCCACCCCGGAAACATATGTGTCACGCTTGCATGTCACGCTCTCGACGGCACGCCGCACACGCCGTTGTCGTCGATGAACGGCCAGGGTGGGTCCGAGATGTCCGCTGGCGGCGTGTCCTTCGACTCAGCCTTTGCGGAGGCAGGGGCTCGCAGTGCTGGCTCGTGCGACGACGGCGCGGCGTTCGGGTCTGCCGACTGCAGGCTCTTGAGGGCGTACTCGGCCATCTCCTGCTGCGACGTCGTCCCCGTTTCCGCCAGCTGCGTGAGAATCTTGTCACCGCCGGCCAGCTTGATCGCGCTCTGCGCGGCACCGTGGCTGAAGGCAAGGCTGCCGAGCGCCATGGCGCTACGAAGTCGCTGCGAGTCACTGCCGTCCTGGATGAGTTGCAGCAGAGGTCCAATTGCACGGCTGTAGACGATTGAGGTTCGGTGCGCCGTCGTCGTCGCCAGGTGACACAGCAGGTCGACGGCTTGCTCGATTGCTGGGCCGCTGCGCGTGAGGTTCACCAGCTGAGCAATGCCGCCCGCGCCAACGATTGCGTCGATCACAGGGTTGCACTCGTGGAACCCTGGGATGAAGAGCGTGAGCGATTTGGTCACGAGGTCATGCAGTGCGTCGGCAGCGGCCTCCTGCTGTAGCACGCTGTCGCTCGGTGACACCTCGGCATCAGAAACGAGCAGAGCGACCAGAGGCGCCATCGCTGGCTCGACCGTTGGCCATGGGTTGACCGCGATTGCGTAGAGGCCAGCGATCTTCCCTCTAACGGAGCAGAAGGACCGTGCCGCCTTCACCTTCTCCGCGGTGCTGCCAGACTTCAGCCTCTCGACGACGTGCGCCATCTTCTTCGCGGCTTCGGCAGCAGCCGCGAGCTCCTCTTTGCTGGCACCCTTCTTCAGTCCCTTTGTTGAGCTCTTTCGTCTACCCTTCGGCGGCATTGGGCCGGGTGATCCTCCGTGGCGTGCTCTGACCACGACCAGACTTCGTTCTGTTGTTTCGTCGGAATGCCCACGGAGAGGTCAAAGCACCGCAAATGTGGAACAACGTTAGCAATACGATTTTTTAGGTTAGACGGACACCGACGCGAGCATCAGGCGAGGTGCGCGTCCTTCCACGACGTTTTCCCTTCGTAGTCCACCTTGGAGGGCTCCTGCTGCAAGAAGCCGAACCAGGCCGAGAGGAAGTCGTTCGACTTGACGAAGGCGACGAATTCGTCCATCTCGATCGTGGCGTTGCCGTCGGCGTCGTGCTGGGCGAAGGCGTCGTTGACAAGCGCCTCGAGGAAAGCATCCGCCGACAGCTCAGCCGTGTTGCAGTCCTTGAGTGCCAACACGGGCACATGGATGGTCACTGGCCCGACGGGCGTGGTGAGCCCCACCTTGACCATGCCGTCCGCCTGCTGCTCGAGCGTCGCGCCCGCGCTCGTCGCCTCCTCCTTGAGCTCCTCTATGCTCGCATCGGATCCGGCAAACTCAAGGCCAGCGTGCAGCATGCGGACCGCCGAGGCGATGGAGCCGCGCAGCAGCAGCTGCACCTCCGGCTTGCTGAGATGGCCGTCGCCGTCGGAGTCGAAGCATTTGAACGTGAGCTTGAGCTTCTCGGTCTGGTCGCCCGAGCACAGTGCTTGGCAGCCCGCCATCAGCTCACCTTTGTCGACGGAGCCACTCCCATCGACGTCCCATGCCCGGAAGAGCGCTGAGAACACCTCCGCGGGCGGCGCCTCGCCCGCCGGCAGCAGCTGCTGCACCGCCGCCTGCAGCCTGGGCAGCGTCACCGGCTCCGCGCCGTCGAGCGCCTTGTGTAACGCGCCCAGGTCGACGCCCTGCAGCGCCGCCACCGAGCTCTTGGTCTGCTGCTGGACCGAGTAGCCGATGCCTGAGCCCCATTCGCTTCGCACGATCCTCGACCTGGCGCCTCCTCCACTGGCAGCACCACCAAACTCGAGATGCACGACGCCACCGCTGCCCGCGGCCGCCGTGACGTCGTCTCCTGGATCCGCAGGCTCCTCGACCTCAGCGGCACTCAGCGGAACTGGCGCATCGGCCGAGTACTTTGGTGGTGGCGCCACAACCGCAGCAGGCTGATGGCTGGGCGACGTCGCGGCTGTGAGGTTGTCAATCGAGCCGCTGGGTGGCGCCTTGCTCGCTCCGCAGCCCATTTGTGACTGATCGATTCGTGCAGTCGTCGGGAGGCGCGGCGCAATAGATACCCAGACTAACGTCGGGAGCGCGCGCGCGCGCGAATAGGGGGGGGGAACCATCCGACGTGTCATGTCTAAAGCTCTACAGTAAAGCAGCGCGGTCGCGAGAGACAGTGGCGGAGAGCTCAGATTCAAGCTCACGCGGTTTAACGGTGCATGCGGTATGCACACCAAACTCATCAAGTCCACCAAGAGCCCGCCGCGCGACGCCAATGCACGCGCAGCGCGCGCTCGCGCTCGTGCTGCTGCTCGTGCAGCTTGGCGGCGCTTCGGGCCTTGCGAGTCCGCAGAAGCGCCTGCGCAAACGCGGCCGCCAGAAGCAGCGGGTCGCGCCTGCCGCCGTCGTGACGCCTGCGGAGGTTCCCACGGTGGAGGGCACAGACTCTGGCGCGCGCTGGCGGCTACGGCTGGTGCGGTCGAACAGCTACCTGCGATGCACGTTGGACCGTACCGTGACGACCAGCCCCTCCTTCTTCTCACTCTTCGAGGTGCGAAGCGTGCCGCAGACCGAGGCCGTGGTCATCCTGTGCCACGGCATTGGGCCGCTGGGATTGGCGCCTGGCGACGCGCGCAGCGACGGATACCCGCGGCTGACAGCGGCTGGCGCGTCATTGCGGCCGCAGCAGCTCTGGCTGCACCGGACCGCCGACAATCGTCACATGCTATGGCTCGACCCGGCTGGAGCCGTCTTCCTGCGCGAGCTCGAGTCTCGCGGGCCGGCGGTGGCAGGGGACGATGGGCAGCCAGCGGCGCAGCCGGCGCAGCTGGTTGTGGCAAACGCCTCCGCCGGCAGCTCAAGCGCCTCGATGGCCGCGACCATCGAGCTGGAACGCATCCTTGCCCCGGCGAGCGACCGCGCCAATCGACCTGACCCACGCGCTGGCTCGCTTGCCGCCAAGGTGCGTGACAGCGCGATGACCGTCGAAGGTCGGCGCGTCGTGCTGGCAACGTACCACAACGTGGGCATGATGGACTGGGCGGTGCTCTTCTGGAAGTGGCTCATCGCAAGTCAAATCCAGAGGCTACTGCTGCTCGACCTTGACGGCCTCACCTGCGCGGCGGGCGAGCCGCTCAATGCGGCTCATGCACCGGAGCTGCGCATTGCGTGCGCGTCGGTGGCCGAGATGGCGCTCCCGACCGTGCAGCTTGGCGAGGCCGGCGCTGTGCAGGACTGGGGCACGCGCACCACCAGCGGCTACTTCAAGTTCCTGCAACTGAAGCTGCGCATCGTGGAGCTCGTGCTGGCCGAGGGCGCCGACGCCATCATTGCCGACGTGGATGTACTCGTGATCAACCCGGCCTTCGTCGCCACAATGGTCCGCACTCAGGCGTCGCTGGCGATCTCGTCCGACGCGCGCACGGGGAGCTACGACGACAATCAGCACTGCCCGTGCTCCAACCGCATGTATCAGGTGCACTCCGTAGATTGGGTCTGCGCCGGCCTCTTTTACCTTCGCAGCGGCAGCGCGGGCTCGTGGTTCATCAAGTACGCGCAGCGGCTGATGGTCCAGTATGCAATCACCGATCAGGACGCGATCCAGGTCATCCTGACGGGGCACACGCAGGTTGCGATGCCACAGGTGCCCATGCGCAAGCAGGCCAAGGCTGCAGGCGGCGGACGATTCCAGGAGGGACAGGCGTCGCCTCTCTCGCCCGGATACCGTCCTTCCGGCGACTTTCTGAAGCCGCTTTGGCTCGAGGACCTGACCACGCCTGGAAACCTGCGCGACCTGCGCAACATACAGGCGCTCAACACGCCCATGAGGCAGAGCCAGTGGCTCAAGCTCCAGCAGAAGCAGCAGGCAGTGGGCTTCACCTGGGAGGCGCTCTCGCTCAAGGCCTTTGGCAACGGACCGGTCCTCGTTGACCAGTGGCCCCGCGTCTTCCGGCGGAGAACGCGGCAGGCAACAGATCTGCTGAGCATCCACGCCAATTGCTTCTCCAAGACATGGCTCGAGACCGACGTCAAGGGGAGCTCCTTTCTGCTGTGGCCGCCGTCGACGGCCAATCTCTCCGCGGCAGCGATCGGTGCTGACAGTGGGGAGCGCTGCACCTCCCATGCTAACTGCGGTCGGCAGCGATGGTGCGACGACCTGGGCAAGTGCCGCAGCTGTCAGCGATGGGATGAGACCGATCGTGGAGCGAGCATCACCGGCGAGACCCCGCCGAGCTGCCATGCCAAGCCCACTGGGCGGGGCAGCGGTGCCGATCGCCGAGGCCGCCGCAGCAGCAGCCGTCGCTCCAAGAAGAGCGCGAGACAGCAGCAACGGACACGATGACGGGTTTGCTGGATTTCATTTCCAATTTACGTAGTAGTACGGTACGGCTAATCTTTTCACTGTTGCCTTAACAGGTGAGTTTCAGCTCAACGGAGACTAGGCTAAGCTACTGGTCGTCGAGCGCCCCGACGCCGAGCCGCAAGTTCCAAAAAACCAAACGGGACAGCCTCTCGACCCTCTAGAAGAAGAGGAACGGAAACTATAGGTGATAGTACGCCGGATACCGTACGTTTGGTAGTTTTTCACAGTTTCGTCAGCGGACGAGTCTCACGAGACACGGGAAAAAGTATATCACAACGACGGTCCGCACTCACTGAAGTCCTGCGTCCCGACGGGTACGCGCTGGGAGGGCGGCCACATCCAGCCGGCTTGAGCGTGGTGGCCGGCGGACGGGTTGTGCACGCGCGCGGCGATGAGCCGGTGGACGTGGGCGACGAGCGCACGCTGCATGAAGGCGGTTGCCTCGGGCGCGACGCGGCTGACGCCGCATTGCTTTGCCGTCTCGGTGAGTCGCTCGTGCAGCGCGTTGAGCTGCGCCTCCTCCGCGGGATCGATCGTCATCTCGGCCATCGGCTCGCTCACCGCCGCCAGGTTGCCGTCGGAGCCCATCTTGATCTTCAGCGACAGCTTGAGCCCGCCGCCACCGCCGGCCGCGCTCGGCGTGCTCGGCGCCGCCACGCCGGGCGCTCCTTCGGAGGTCGGATCGGCGGTCGGTTGCAGGACGCCTGCACCGCCCGTCGGCGGCGGCGCGTGGAGCCGCTGCGCTGCGTCGGTGCCGGCAGCGGCGGCGGCGGTCGCGGCAGCGGCAGGGACGTCGACCTGCATCGAGGTTGCCTCCTCGGTGCTCACAGACGGCCCCACCACCACCGCGTCGTCCTCCCCGAGCGCAGCGCGCAGCAGCGCGCACACGAAGGCGTTGTGCAGCGCGAAGCGCTCTCGAGAGCCGAGCGCACCCGTCACCGACTCCTCGAACTCGGCTTTCGACGTCTCAAAGCGGAGGAAGCGCCCGAGCGCGTGCCAGTACGCCTGTCGCGCCTCCGGCGTCAGCTGCTGCAGCAGCGCGTCGAGCGCCGGGTCGGACGAGGTCGAAGGGGCAGCCGGCAGCGCGGACGAGGTCGCGGAGGAGGTCGCGAGAGACATGGCGACCCAGTCGCGGAGGCGAGGCAAAAGTCTGCGCAGCGGCGCGCGCGCGCGCGCGCTCGCGCGCCTGGCCTGGCCGGGCGCACTTGTGCTGTTGTCAGTGTTGTGCACCCGCTGAACCATGCATTTGTCATCGTGACGCTGGTGAAGAAGTATCAATTCTACGTACAGTCTCTTGTGTGTGTGTTAGTGGTGTAGCCTCTTGCGGTAGCCTAGTTTGGGCGGCGCAAGCCCCTCGTTCGCCGTCGTTGTCGTCGTCTCGTCCCCGCGTCGACCTTCAGCCCGGAGTAGCATGGCGCCCACCGTGCCGAGGGCCGTGGCCATGCCGCTCATGGCGATGATGGCGGGCAAGAGCCCGCCGGCTGGGCGCCTTCAGACCGGCCTCGCCCGCAAGGACCCGTATGGCTGCTACGTCTCGTGCTCGACAATGGGGTTTTGCCCGCCCAAGGCCGACCCGGCCTTCCTGCAGCTCGGTGACGCCCCAACCATCCCAGCCACGCCAGCCGCACCTGCTCCACGCGCCGGGCCGCTGAGTCCAGCGACACCACAAGGCAGCATGGGGTTCGCCTTCCCAATGCTGATGTTCATGGGTGCGAAAAAGCAGCGGGCCGTCGGATCGGCATCCACCGCGCAGTTCTCGTCATGCATGCAGACGTGTGCCGCTCAGCAAGGTTGCAACTCGCCACCTGATCTAGGAACGTGACAGTAGCGTATCAGATGTGTGTGCTGTGCAGTGAGCCATGGTTAGAACATATCGAGTTAGTGAACGCCGACATGACACCTGTCTGGGGAGCGCTCGGGCTCACTCACAGCTGCCTAGGGATGGACACCCCATGACTCTCTCATGAAGAGACACCGTTTTCGAATGCTCATACAATTGAGTGTATCACACATGGCACGTACGTCCATCCAGATCCACGCGAACGCGCGCCTCGTGCGGTCGTACTCAGTCGCGTACGACTCACGTGAAGGGTGATTGAGCTGTTTAAGCTGTTTAAGCAGAGCTCTCGCCGTGATTCCCAGTTTTTACGTGGCGAGCGGAAGTCGTTATGTCGTGATGTTGTCGATCTTGTCGGTCGTTGGTCGAAGCATGCTGTGCTGTTTAACTGGGGAAATTGCATGCTGGCGCGGTTTAACGGTTTAACGCTGTTACGCATCTCTCGGTTTCGTTCACGTACACGACGGCACCGGCGTTCCATATTAGGCAGCAGCGGCGCGTTGTGCCGCTGCTCTGTGACGATGCTCATGCTCGGCGTCGCGGTGGCGTCGGCCCCGGCACAGTCAGGGTCGAGTTCCACATGCCTCGTGATGAGCAACTACGCGAACGCACAGTACACGGTACAAATGCTCTTGGGCTCACCGGGGCAGTCGCTCAAGATGATTCCGGACTCGGGTTCCTCCGACCTTGTCGTGCCCTCGAGCCAGTGCAGGGCTATAGACGGCTGCAAAGGTGCGTTTTCACCGATCAGCATGTCTGATGCACACCTGCGCTCACCGCTGTAAGCGACGCCGTCCGCAGGTGTCCACCATTCCAAGTTTGACACGGCAAAGTCATCAACGTGCGAGGGGCCTCTCGGAAAGGTGGACGTGTCGTATGGACAGGGCGAGACCGATTGCGTCAAGGTCAAAGACGTCGTGCAGATGGGCTCTCTGAAAGCCACTGCCCAGGACATGCTGCTGATGACGACCAACGGCCTGGCCGGCTACAGCGCTGCCATGTACGATGGGATCCTGGGGCTGGGCATCGAGAAGCTGTGCCGGAAGAACACGCCGTCTCTCCTCATGAACTTGCCGTCCATTGACAGGTTCACGTTGTGCATCGGCAAGAGGAACCAGGAGGATGGCGTGCTCGTCTTTGGCCAGAGCATGATCAGTGCGCTCGACTGGCCGGACGACCTCCACTTCCACGCGCGACCGATCTACACGGGCAACATCCCCTTCTGGGGCCTGTACATGACCAGTGTTGACGCGGCCGGCGAGAAGATGGACTGCCAGCCCAGCTGCGCTGCCATCATCGACTCAGGCACGTCACTCATGTCGCTGCCGAGTGTGATGGCGTGGACGCTGCTCGAGAAGATCGGTGTGGGGTACAGCGCCGACTGCTCCGACGTGATGGATCGCCTGCCGGACATTGTCTTCACCATCGAAGGCAAGGACTTCCGGATGGGACCCAGGGACTACATGGTGGTCGTCGACTCGGACGATCTCACCGAGGCGGGTACGATCAAGGCTGGGAGCGCCGCTGCCCTGTCTTCCTCATCCAAGGCGCACATTGGGCCCTTTGGCGTCAAGCATCTGCGCCCTGAGGGCTCGTCGGGAGGCTCGCAATGCGCGCCTGCCTTCACTGAGTTGGACGAGACGACCAACCGCGGCAAGATGGTCATTCTCGGCATGCCCTTCCTGCGAAGCTACGCGACGAGCTTCGACCGCGGTGACGGCAAGCCAGGATCCGCGACGATCCGCTTTGCCAAGGTTGGGGACAACGCTGGGGTGTGCTCGACGTGCGAGTCGGCAATGGAGAACACGAAGCGCCTGGGCTCTGCGTTCAACATGACCAAGGCGGCCGAGCTGGCCGCCGACGACGGTCCGCTCAAGGTCAAAATGAGTGCGGTGCGATTGCCGTGGTGGGCGCCGAGGCTAGCGCGCGGCAGCGAGCTTGCGGCAGCGAGGCCAGAGAGCCGCGATGCCGCGGTTTCGCAGGTGGATCCCAACCGCCCGGCCCACGTGCGCTGGGGCAACGTGCTGGATGCTCGGAGTTGACCCCGAACAGATGCATGGGGACGCTTGGGCATGAAGCATTCGCATGAAGACGTGAGCCGGTCGCTTCTGGTCGCGGCACACCATTTTTGTTATCACGCGCAACTAATCTTCGAGGCGCTTTTACGTTAGCTCGTTTACTTTAATTGGGGTCGCGTCTCAGTCCAGGCGTGTTAGGTCGTTGGGCATGGGGTCTAGCGTCTAGGGCAGAGCAATATGAGCAACATAATTTCAATGAACGCGATGCTAAGGGAACCAGGAAACCCAAGACGGACTACAGCTTTACGGACGCGGGTGTGCAGACACCTCGTTCTGTCTCGACGCTGCGCGCGGCAGAGGAGCTGCGTGGTATGCGCGTATGCGTGGGGATGTGGGTGTGGCCTCGAGGTCGCGCTTCACCTCTTCAGTCGCGGCGGCCGCCCGTGAGCAGCTGCAGGATGAAGAGGAAGAGGTTGATGAAGTCGAGGTACAGATTGATCGCGCCGAGGATGTACTCGTCGTACGAAAGGCGGTTGATCACGACGTGCGTGTCGTACACGACAAAGAGCGCAAAGATCACGGCGCCGCCGAGGGCGTACATCTGGCGCATTACGAACGAGTCGAAAAAGAGGAAGGAGAACATGCCCCACATCAGGAGCACGAGGAGCGCGACGCCGAGGCCGACGCCGAGGAAGTCGAAGTTGATCTTGGACTGCATCGTGAAGAGGGTCAGCGCGACAAAGATGACCGACGTGATGGCGAGGGCCTCGACGACGAGGGCACTGTAGCCCGCCGCCGCGTAGTAGGAGCATATCATGCCGACCATGTAGGACTCGAACAGGGTGAACAGACCGAGGAGGAGCAGGTTGTGCGGCGACTTGGTCCGGAAGCAGATGGTCAGGCCGAGCGTGACAAAGGTGCCGATAAGGGAGAGCCAGTAGGCCCACATGCCCTCCGTTCGGGACCAGCGCGCAAGGTCAGCGCCGCCGTAGATCATCATCAGCGCCGAGATGCAGGTGGTGACGAAGAGCTGCATGCCGAGGATGGTGTAGACCTTGCCGATGAACGCCTTGCGCCACTGCTGGTCGAGCTCGGCGACCATCTTGTTTTGGAGGTCGTGCGTGGGCTCCGTGTCGAACTGCCGGAACGCCACGTCTCCGGCCACCGGGCTGCCGCGCCGCGTACGACCGCAAAAGCACTTGGCCAGCAGCGCGACGAAAAAGAGGCAGTAGCAGAGGAAGACAAAGGTGAGGAGATACGTGAGGGTGTCAGCACCCGCCCCCGAGACACGCGCGTTGGCCGAGCTCAGGCAGGCCTCGTCGCATGACGTCACATCGATGACCTCGCCGTCGCTCATACTGCTGGGCTCGTTAGCGGGGTTGGACAAGGCGGCCGCCTTGGCTGGGTCGGCTACACACGTAGGATTCCTACTTCGTCAAGTTTCACAGGCAAAGAGAGTGTATTATCACTACGAGGCGATGGCGATCCCTGGCCGGCAAGCGAGACGCCCACCGGGAGGGTCGCACGGCGCAAGGCCGAGGAAGGATGAGCTGGGAATTCCAGGGACGGTCGTACATATCGATCTGCGTGTGGAACTTGGTTGGTTTGACCCCT
>Ga0209713_10002479_pt1 | contig 11451 bp, 13 predicted proteins | sample ArcOceMetagenome_3_FD_187444 | JGI IMG/M metagenome (GOLD analysis project Ga0209713, IMG submission 187444) | Marine eukaryotic phytoplankton communities from Arctic Ocean - Arctic Ocean- Svalbard ARC20M Metagenome (SPAdes) (version 2) | ecosystem: Environmental > Aquatic > Marine > Oceanic...
GCGGGGGAAACTGGGAGGAGGATGAGGAGGAAGAAAGGGAGACCATGTGGAGGACGTCTGTAATCTGGTGCTTGCGCTTGGCCAACTGCCCTGGCTTCAGTTGATCAGGAGCCTGACAAGCAAGAGGGCGCGCGTCAATGATCGCGGCGTGCATCTCGCAGGGGGCAGCACAGCGGGCGGCAGAGGTGGCAGCGAGGCAGCCAGGAGGCAGGCGGGCGCCGCCAGATCAGGGCTGCCACTGGGGTGGGGGGGACAACATTCATGGGGACGTGGAAGGCAGCAGCCATGGAGGTGTACTCTTGATGCTTCTCGCCATTCCACAAATCACCAGTAGTCACCACGGGAGCCCGGGCCGCCAGAGTCTCCAGTCCACCACCGCCTCCGCGCCTGGCCTGCTTCTTGAGCTCTCGCCGCAGCTCCTCTGGCAGCGACGGATCGTCATCAAGAGCGTTGCCTTTGTCGGCCCCATGCCCATCAAGATGTGCTGACACGGGGGGCTCCCACTGCGTGTGTCCAGACGAGGTGTAGTAGTAGAAAGCGTTGGCGGTGGCATCCCAGGCAGCTCCCCAGCCCTCCGGCAAGGCCGGAGCCTCTCCTACTGCTTGGCCTGCGCCCGCCGCCTGCGATGCAGAGCTACCACCCGTCCAGGACGACGCCGCCGGCGCAGCGTTGTCGAAGCTGTCGTGCGACGACTGCGGGACCACGTCACCAGCACTTTGCTCATCCTCCGCAAGCTTGCTCGCCTCTGCGCGCCTAGTCTGCAGCTGCTTCTCAAATAGCGCTGCCGCCATGTGCTTTGGGTTCTTCTTTCGCGCGAGCGCATCGTCGTACGCTGTTGAGGCCGCCGTTGCTGCTTTATCGCGCGCTGTTGCTGCCGCGTTCTTGGGCGCAGGGAGCTGCGGGCGCGAGACACGCATACACAACCCATCAGTTCCTGGCCCTGCGGTACCAGCGGCCGGCGTTCAGAGTGCGCGCGGGCTCGCGCAGGCATGCGCCGCCTCTGCTGCTGGGCGGCCGTGCCGAGCCAGCCCGCGCAGGACGCAGCCTCGGGAGTGGCACTGGGGCGAACCCCAGAGCCGGGCGGGTTAGCGGGGGCGACTCACGCTTGCCAGCAGGCCGCCACCCTTGCGCGACGCCGCGAATCGCTTGGCGTCTTCGTCGTCGGAGCTCTCGTCGTCGGACTTGGCCGCGGCCGGCGCGCTGTGCTTCGGCGCAGGGAGCGGGAGCTGGAAGGTGCGCCGCGGCCGCTTCGCCTCGGGCTCGCTGGCGGGCACCACCCCGCCGTGCGCCACTCGCGGTGCCGGCAGCGCCGCCGCCAGTGATACGCACGCGCCGGCGCCTGCTGCAGCCGGCGCCTCCTCCTCGCCCTCCGAGTCGCTCCCATAGGCTGCTAGCGAGGCCAGGCTGGCCGCCATGGCTTATTCCAGAATGTGTTCCTTACAATAGAATGTGTTCTTCCGAGGAAAAAAAACAAATCGCGAGGGGACACACACAGGAGCTGAGGCTAAGGCCGCGGTGCGCGACGCGGCGAGGGCGGCCATGGCGGGGGAGCGCGAGCCCTTGGCAGGTGGGTCGCCTGGGGACAGTGGGCGGTTGCCGCTGCCGTGTGGCGTCGGCGCGCGGCCAGCAGCGTCGGCGGCTGTGCGCTGGCGCACGCCAGGCCTGCGGCTAACGCGCGGTGTGGACGCAGGTGTCGGCCGCCCCGGGGGCATGGGGCGTGTGCGGGTCGCCGCCCTAGGGGCCGCTGCGCTCTGCGTGCTCGCGACGGCGACGGTGTCGATGCGCCGGGGCGGTGCCGGCGCGCGCCGCGAGCTCGCGCTGCTCGCGACGCCCGCGACGCCCGCCGCCGGCGCGCAGCGCGCACAGCAGCTGTACCAGATTGGCGACCAGGAATACTTGTCCATGAGCTCGGGCAGCGTGGAGGACATTGCCGACGAGGTGGGCAAGAAGCTCGGCAAGGAGCTCATCCTGCTCAAGCGGATCGAAAAGGCTGCGAGGAAAGGCAAGCGGGTCTTTGTCAAGGTCGAGGCGGGCCAGATCGGCACGCGAGGTCGCCCCGGGCCGACCGGCTACGAGGGCCCCAAGGGATTCCAGGGCCCACGGGGGCCCCGGGGCTACCGAGGTCCGCAGGGTCCGCGCGGCGACAAGGGCCCGACCGGCATAAAGGGCGTGAAGGGCTTCGACGGCGAAGACGGACCGCACGGGGACAAGGGCGACACCGGCAAGCGCGGTCCGCCCGGACCCAAGGGCCGCCGTGGCAGAGAGGGCAGGCGGGGCCCGGAGGGTCCTCTGGGAAAGAATGGAAAGCCTGGCGCGCCGGGCCAGCTGGGGGCGCCTGGGCCCCGAGGCGCGGCTGCCGGTGAAGGTGCGCGCGGACCCAAGGGCCCGCCGGGCCCGCCCGGCACGCCCGGCATCAAAGGCGACGAAGGGCAGATGGGTGACAAGGGCGCCCCCGGTCCCCAGGGAGACGACGGCGCAGACGGGAAGGGCGGTGCCCCAGGCCCGCCTGGCGACTCGGGCAAGAGCATGTGTGGCATCGGCACGCAGCTCGGCATGAAAATGTGCTGCGGCGAAATTGACCCAAACCAGCTGAAGGTACGCTGTGAAAAAGTCGCAGCTGCTCTAAACCCCTTGGGTAGCCCCGGTGTAGCTCCCTGACCCCTGCATGCAGCACTGTGCGCGCTGCATCCTGGGCTCACGAACCGTGTGTCGCACTTTAGGCCGACTCCAACTACAACCATTATGCGACGGTGAACATGAGAAAGTGCAAATTCTCGGGGCAGCCAACCGTCTTCGTGTCGATGACGTGCACCTCAGACTGCTGGAATGAGAATTCGCTTGGGTCGATCGTGACAGAGAACAACGTGATGAACCCCAAGGAATTCAAGGTCTACGTCAGGTCACAGGATGCCGTCAGTCTGGGACAGGCAAAGAATTCGAAATGGACGATGCAGTAAGTTCTCCCTGATCCGACTACGCTGAGCTGCACTGTAGATGCCGAGGAGGAGTTGTAGGAAAGAGCGGAATGGCGGCGCGCTGTGTCTGCACGCAGCAAAGTTGCAAAGCTCTGAGCAGTGCTCCCGAGGAACATTTCCTTGGTGTGTTTGTCCAGCGATCAGGAGATCCTGCTAGCGCGATGTTGCGCCCAGACTGAAGTGTAAATTGCTCTCTTGCTTGCGCAACAGGTGGTGCGCATTCGGCGAGTCAAGCATGAAGCCGATCAATTATCAGGTTTGCTGCGGCAGCAGTTCACCTGGCTCGTGGGTGCAGTATGGCGCTGATGGTCTGTACTCGGACATCAACACGAAGGGCTGCGAATTCAAAAACACTCCGTACTATTTCTCGTCGATCACAGACACGGCTTGTGGCAAGGAATTGCTTGGCTCTGCAAGGTGCACAGCGAAGGCTATTGGTTCGGAGGCGCATTACAGTTCCAGCAAAGATGGGTTCCGCACTTACGTGAAGAACATTGCTGGCGAGCCCTACTTGAACCAGGCGACGGCACGCTCGAACGGATGGCAGCTCAACTGGTGTGGCGTGGCCGCCTCGCCTCCGACGACCGAGGGGTCTGCCGGCTATCCATGTGCGTCCCGAAAGCCTACGACTCAAAGTTCCAGCGGCGCACTTGTTGGCACGCTAATTTTAGTTGGCTGGCACAGCGATGCTGACCTCGTTGGCCATGTGCGCGACGCTACTAGCGCGATGCGGCGCTGACCTCGTTGTTTGCACAGGTACCTCGCCTCGCTTGCTCAAGGGCAATAATGATAATGGTGTCTTCAGCAATGAGGGCGCTATCTGTTGCGATAAGACAAGGTCCGTCATCACTCTGTTTCTGCCGTACTCGGCATGGCGCATGCAAAGTACGCCAAGTTCTGCGCTGAGTGCGGCGAGATGTACCTGCTCTGCGCCATACTACGTATGTCTCACGTCCCCTTGTCTCATCATGCGCAGCGCTGGGGACTGGAAGGCTGCCGGGACTAGGGCCATTTCCAAAGAAGTTGACATTTCGGTGAGAGCAGCATTACGTTGTGCGCGGGCCTGTCCGGCGATGATTGCGCCCCCGCGCATAGTGCCATGAGCATTGTGTCGTGACTGACGCCTGGGGGATGCAGGCTTGTGGGTTCACCAAGATTGCCTACACCCTTGTCAACGTGCGGGGGGACAACCCATTGCAAATGGTGTCGGGCGGTTCTTCATGGGCGCCGACCGATGACAAGACCAAAATCAAGTAATGCATTTTTTTTTGTTGACTGTTATTGCTCTTGCGTGCGAGGAATAGTGAAGAGAAGCTGAAGCGCCGACCTAGGCCTTGCTCGTGATGAAAGTTGTCGTACGTTTTTGATCATGTCGGATTGCAAATGACACGGGGCGTTGGTGGGTGAGCAGGGTATACCTCCAAACAAACGGCAAGTACAAGTTCTACAATGCCGAGCAGTACCACTGGAAGGTGGAGTACTGCGTCTTCGGTCGATGAGCACTGCGTCTTGGGTCGATCAAGCCCGTCCGTCGCGCACCGACAGGCCGTGCAACCCGCACGCGGCGGCAGCAGGACCCAGTTATTCTGTTTTGTTAGAATGCCAACTCGAGACCAGCAGTAGACCAAGCTCACAGCTCTCACCAACTCGCAGATAGCGCGACGCGGTGCCTCGGCTGAAATGCCTGTCGTTCATCCACATGGAAGAGCACTCGTGGCCCCCGGACAGTTTTTAGGGTGTCAACTGTTGGAAGACTCGCTCGTGTCGTTGACCCGAGGGGCCCGATTGGATTTTGAGCATGCGCTCCAATGTCAATATCAACAAGAAACAAATGTGGTGAATGCGGCGGACGCCAGTGCTCAACTTGCTCCGTGGCAACTCCCAGTGACGTGCAGTCGCAAGGCAGGCCCACCGTGACTCCTAGGCCACGTCAGGCAGGCCCACGAGTAACTCCTAGTCCCCCCCCCTTCCCGTCACGTCTCCTTGCCACCTCAAGAGGCAAAAATAAAATCATCGTATACAACCAAAGCATAGCGGCAGTCCCTACGTGCACACACGCGGCAGGACAAGTCTGCAAGGGGGGTCATGTCAGTAATGCAAGAGGCCAAGGCTGTAACGCAAGAATCGACAGACTCGCAAAAATGCAAGTCTGTAAGCGGTCCAGTCGGTACGCCCCTCCTCGTCCTCAAGAGGCGTCGCCCGCAAGACGCCAATTCTGTCAAAATGCTGCGGGCACTTTTGCCTGCTGAGAGGTCTGCGCAAGGTCCTGTTTGCCTTCTTTCTCCTCCTCCTCCTCCTCCTCCTCCTGCCTGTCGGAGGCCCCGCCGGTAGGAAACCCGTGTCCAGTACCTAGCAATGGGACGGTCGCCAGGGTGCAGTGCACATGCGGCAAGAAGGAGGTGGGACTCATGTCACACCAGCCCTCATCCGAGTACAAAGTACTCCCAGAAGTCCTCCTCCTCCTCCAGCTCCTTGACAACGGTCACGGTCCCCATGGGCACGTTACCGCCGAAGGTTGCCTTGAAGTCCTCCACCTGTCCATGTGTACACCAAGCCGCCCACGTCACTCTCTCTCCATGACAACCTTGGCCACACTCCCTCTCCCACGCCGGGGCAGGGCACCAAGAGGCGGAGGCGCTGGACGCCTACCGTCCCGCACCTCCCGTCCCGCGCCTCCCGCAGCGCGCGCCGTGTCTACCCCACAGACGAGCACCAGGGTAGACTAGGCCAACCAAGGCGCGCATGGCATGCATGATGACGACATGGCACGCAGAACGGTATGCATGACACGCAGACATGCGGTCCGTGGGCCATGCAAGGCTGCTTTCGCTGCCGCAGTCGCCGTCGCCCACAGTGTGGCATTCGATGCAGGGCATGCCTCCGTCCCAGTGAGGGCACATGCCGCAAGGCAGAAGGCAGAAAGAGAGAGAGAAGGGTAGGACGAGCAAGGACCGCTTGCAAGGCGAAGGCATCGCAGGCAGCATCGTCCGAGTAGTCGCACTCTTCCAAGTACTGCCCTATCCACACGAACACCGCCGGCTGTCGAGCGTGGCAGCAGGCATGCGCGTTAGGTTGCACGCCGCCGCACCCATCACGCAGGCATGCGCACAGACCAAGTACCAAGTGTCAGTCTGGCAGTTGAGGCAGGCCCCGATGACAGAGTGGCGCGGCGCTGGCAAAGGCCGGCGAAGAGCATGCGCACCACGTGCCAGCAACGGCACGCGCGCGAGCTACGCAACACGTGCTGGGGCTGTTGGGTTGCAGACACGGAGGGCGTTCCTAGATGCACGAAACAAACCTGGTTCCCAGCAGTCAGCGGCTCGCCGTAAAGCAGATAGGCGTGCTCCGACCACAGGTCGTCTGAATCGAACAGCTCATACTGCCAAGCGGCAGGCACGGCACCGTGTCACAGGCCAGACCAAGCGAACCAACCCGCTGCATTTCAATGCAAGCCAAGGTGTCCCGCCGTCGCGAGCACACGAGCAGCAGCAGCCGCCGCTGCCGCGGCCGCGCACACAACAACACACGGCCAGCTGGCAAGTAGGCGCGAGCAGGCAAGGCCGTGCCTTGCTTCATGCCTAGCTTGATGCCACTCATGCACAACAAATCGAGAGCAAGAAACCGGGGAACGGAACGGAGGGCGGATGAAGCAAGGCCGAGGAAAACATGGGCGAGAAGCCAGCGAAAGGGCGCGAGAGAGAGGAGCAAGGAGTGGACACGCGCGGCTGCCGCACCTCATCCCACTCGGGGTACTTGAAGAGGCGGCCATCGCGACCGCCGTCTCGGGGCGATTCAGGCGTGTCATCATCGCGCGGCGACATGGCCACCTCGCCCCCGGCCAACCCTCCGCCCCTGCCGGTGCCTCCTCCGCCGCCGGGCCCTCGGTTGGAGGCGTGAGGACCGAGTGTGCCATCTTCTTGCATCATTTGACGTCGAGTGGACAAACGGCCCGAGCGCGCCGAGGCGAGAGGCGGGGCGCCCATGGCAACGCGCGAGCGCGCCGACGGCGGACGCTCCTTGATGCGCCCGGACAGCTGGCTCCTTGCGCTTATCAGCGCACCGCGTGCCGAAGGAGGCAAGGTGCTGGCAGGCGGCGGCAGCCCGCCGCTTGTTGCCGCTACCCCAGCATTTACTGCGGCCGCACCTCGGGCCGATGGCGGGCGCTTGCCGCCGCGCGGAGCTGCCAGGGGCGCGTGCGTGGCCAGCGCAAAGGACGAGTCCGCAACCGAATCCTGCGTGTTCTTGGCCTGGTTGATGCCGGTGGCGTCTTGCTCTGCTGCTGCGTACCCCACGCCGTCTGCACTTGCTTCTGGTGCCTGCGCAGCCAGAGAGTCAGCAGAAGACCCAGGGCGCAGCCGCCGAGCCACAACACACGATCACTCGGCTCTACAGGGGCCAGCCCACGGATCCGTATGGCGCACATGCGGCTCATACACGGATCCGTCCCGCGCGCCTCCCGCCCCGCCTCCCCTCGCATTTGACTCTGCCTTGCGACCCTACCACATGCCCGCGCGCAGCAGCACTGCTTGCGCCTCTCTTGCTGGCAGCAGCCTTACCGGAGCATAGCAGAGAATATACTGGCCGTGCATGCCGGTGCTAAAGGCCTGCTCGGGGCACCCAGTGAATGCTGCATACCACGTGGCTCCGTTCACTCCTCTCCGTGTTAGCTTGCCGCGCACGCCATTGAATTGTTTAAAGTAGGGCACGTGCTGCCACCGTTTGCTCACAAGGACATCGGCACCAGGTATACACTGTGGGTCGCTATCACGCACTAGCACCTCCCCATCAGCCGGCTGCTGTGCCCTCTCATGAGGGAGGCCGTTGTGGGCCTGCGGTTCCTTGCTCGGGTCGTTGCTGCCCCCGCCCACTGCGTGTGGGCGCGGCGGTCGCACAGCAGGCGCCGCGCCATCCTCCATGCCGCCACTCCCGCTGCTCGGCTCAGCCTTCCGGAACACGCTCCGCGGCGTCGCCCGCGTCTGGAAAACATCGCCACTGCCATGATGGATCGACCCCACCTCACCCACCACCCCGACACGTTCCTGCTCACCGACAGCACCAGACACAGACGACTTCTGCACCCAGTCTGGCACGGCAGCGTCGAATTGGCCGTTCACATCCGCGGGGCTGATGCCCTCGGGAGCCGCGGCCTTTCTGGCTCTGTCAACCCCAACCGCCGACGAATCGTGCGCCCCACGGTTCGGCGGAACTTGGTCCCGCAGATCCGATTGACCCCTGGCATCCTGCGCTGCCTGCTGCGCGCTCTGCTCGCGGCCCGCCGTCGGCTTGTGCCCGCCTGGCGCAGCTTCACCGTCGGAGCCCGGCGCGGAAGCAGCGCCAGGAGGCGGAGCCGGCTTTTTCTTCTTCCCGAAGCCGGGAAGGCACGAGCATGGCATCCGGTCGCGCCGGGCGGGCAGGCAGCGTGGTCCGCCGCGGCTACAGACCAGCGTCCGAACCGCCCTCTGCGTTCAAACTTGCGACCTGGGCACGCGTGCAGGCGCGGCGCGCGAGCGAGGGCTAGCGGCAGCCATCTGCCTGCGCACGCGGCGGAGCAGCGCGGCGATCGGGGCCACCCTTTCCGGCCAAGCGCCCCCCGACGTCGGCGCCTCGCGTCACCTCTGCTGAAGTCCCGGCAAAGTCGGGATTGAAATCGGCGTCCAGTTCTGAAGTTCGTGGCGACTTGTGTCGAACGTTGGGCGAGCCGCGGGCACCCGCGCTCGCAGCGCCGGCGCCAGCGGCGGGATGTCTGCGAGGCGCCCGACGTCGGGTATGTCGGAGGCATCCGACCGGGATGACCCCGACAGCTTGGCGGCGCGCCTGGACAAGATCGTGCACGTATGTGCTGCCCGAACTTGCTGTGTGGTCGAGACACCACGCGCACTCGCGACGCACGCCGGCAAAAACACGTGCGGCGCGCCCGGCTCACGACGCGCGATCAGTCGCATGGTCATGGGGCGTGGAGGATAGCAGGCTTGGGACGTGCGATGCCTGAAAAGGAGGCGAGGAGTGGCGCGACACAGATGCTGGCGCATGCGTGCGCTGCAGGCACGCACAGGCTTGCACAGCTATGCACTGCATGCATGCAGGCAGACAGACGCCCATGCGCCATGTAGGCGCAGCGGACGCTCCGCATCCGTACGCACACGCATCCCTGTATCACATGCGCGCGCAGACACACACATGTGCTCCATGGGCGCATGCTAACACGCGTGCGTGCATGCATGCAGCTGCTCAAGGAGCAACGGCACAGGCGCGCTGCACACCTGGCTCTTCAGGCGCTGGAGCATCACCCGGGCAGCACCGAGCTTTTGCACCTGCTTGCGGAAGCGGAGGCCGCCGTCAAGTGGTATCCGCACTTTCGCGACGCCTTGGTGCACGTCACGCTCACGGGCCCGGCAACGACCTTTACCATAGGCAACGTGCTGACGGTCAAGTACAGTTACAGCCACCAGAAGCCGGAGCACGAGAACAAAACGTTCAAGCCCTTTTCGGACTCGCTGCAGGGCCTCGTGCAGCGCCACGATCAGAAAGTGATGCGCAACTCCCACCTCCCCCAGGAGCAGGTCGATCGCGTGCTGTACAAGGTGGGCGGCGCGGAGGCGCTCAAAAAGATGCGTAACGCGGAAAACCACACGGAGTGGATTGCACAGACGCTGCCAAAGCTGCCGGAGCAGATTCGGGCCAAGATCCCCCAGCCCAAACATGACATCGGGCATGGGTGGGCCGAGGCGGAGGTGCGCGTTGTGCGCGAGTGCCTGGAGGAGATGGCGCGCGAGGAGGCGGAGGACGGAGGCGGGCGAGCGAGCGGATTCAAGGCCCTGATACACGCCAAGGCTGTGCAAGACTCGATCCTGTACCGCCTGCGCGAGGAGCTCGGGGTTGAGAGGAGCGTGGAGGAGGTGAAGCAGGTCTGTCGTCTCGTCCGCCTGTATGATGAGCTCAAGCTCCTCCAGTCCTGCCGCTTCTCGGCCTCGGGGGAAGATCATCAAGACGGGGACTGCATCGCCCTGGTCTTGGTGTCGCACTCGCTTTCCTCCCCCCACGCCACCTCCCCTCTCAATGGTCGCGGCAACAGCAACAGATCGCCGGCACACAAGGGCGGGCATGGCAGGTCGCCACTGCATCTGCATGCAGCCCAGGGCAACAAGTCGGACTCGTCAATGTCCTCGGACTCGGAACAAGACGAGGGTTCAGACGACGGGCAGGCAGACGAGGACATGGTGCACATTGTGCTGCGGCGGCGAGTGCCGCCGGGGAACACTGGCGAGCTCGACTTCTCGGATGCCTCCCTAGCAGACGGCACGTACGAGTTTCGCTACTACATGCGCGGATCCAGCACTGCCGCGTGTGTGTCGGCGCCCTTCAGCACCTGCTTGCCCAAGGTGGAGATTCAAGTGCCGTCAGAACCCGTGGTGTGCGGCGACGCGTGGTCGTGCTCCTACACCATCAACCTTACGCGTCCGCACCACCACAGTGACTGGTTGGGCGTGTATCAGGACCAAGGGACGGGGCCTGCGGGGTGTGCGCAGAGGCAGATTGTGCCAGCACAGAATCACGGTCGTGTCGAACTGGACATCTCGCCAGCTTTCCCGGGCACGTTTCACGTCAAGTACCATCTTGGACAGCACGCGGATGCTGTTGCTGCCGTCAGTGCCCCCTTCAAGGTGCGCATCAATCGGGTAGCACGCATCCAAGAGACCCGCGAGGTGCGGGTGTTTTTGGCGAGCACAGTGGCAGACATGCTGGAGGAGCGAGAGGCCCTGCTGCAGCGTATCGTTCCCGCCCTCCAGGCCGCGTGCGAGAACCGTCTCATCACCATCACACTCATTTGCCTCTCGTTTGGCATGCGAGGCTCTATCGAGGCAGCGGGGCTGGTGAGCGAAGAGGAGACAGCAAACCTCGAGCACCTTTACGTGTCACTGCAGGAAATCGACCGCTGCACGCCCTTGTTCCTGGGCGTGCTGGGCGAGAGGTATGGCTGGATTCCCAACCATCTCGATGAGCGCATGATCAAGGCATACCCGTGGCTCAAAGTGCCGCGAAACACCAACCTGCTCCTGCCTGGTGTGCGCGCGAGCGCGCTGGAGATGGGCATCCTCAACGGCTTCCTTGTTGACCCCTCCCTGGCCAAACACAACATCTTCATGTTTCGAGACCCGCAGCACGCCCGTCGCACCGGCGTCCCTGCGCACAAGCGCAAAAATTTCGTTCCTACCTCCGAGTATGGCCGGGAGGCCGTAGAGAAGCTGCGACAAGAGATCCGGAAAGTGCGGGAGGCGAATGTGATCGGGTATTTCGACATCGGGAGCTTTGTCTCCAGCACCACCATCCAGCTCCAGGCCGCCATCGACACTCACTTCCCCCCCATTGACACCTTTCCGGGCTTGTCTCGAGTCAACTTGATCACGCACATGTACCTGCAAGAGCTGCGCGATCGCCGCATGCCGCAGCACCCCAACGCTGTCCCAAAAGATCCAAC
>Ga0209713_10002480_pt1 | contig 11451 bp, 7 predicted proteins | sample ArcOceMetagenome_3_FD_187444 | JGI IMG/M metagenome (GOLD analysis project Ga0209713, IMG submission 187444) | Marine eukaryotic phytoplankton communities from Arctic Ocean - Arctic Ocean- Svalbard ARC20M Metagenome (SPAdes) (version 2) | ecosystem: Environmental > Aquatic > Marine > Oceanic...
GGGGAAACATCACCGCAGTGATGTTCTCCTTGCAACTGTCCGTCTTGTTTAGGCAGCTGTTTCCTTGGTCCTTTTCTCTTAGCATATCCTATCGTCAGTGGCCTCACCCCCACTGATTTTAATTGATGTGTGCTTGTCACTTCAAGAAATAAGTTTTCTCTGTACGGGGGCGCGCTATTCAGGCTATTCAGGCTATTGAGGCTATGTGCATGGCTGTGTGGGGACGCCCAGCTTCTGCCCCTGGACCCTTAGGGAAGGGGGGAAGGCGCAGCGAGCTTGCATTCGTGCATTTCTCTATCTTTTAGTCCCAGTCGAATCTTACTCGTCCCGTTTCAAGCTCGGAACGTCAATCTGAAGTCCTCAGATGATGACGGGTCTGTCCTCAGATGATGCGGGTCTGTCTGGTCGCGCCGGCTGCAGAACACCCCCACGAGATGGCCAGTCCCCCGATGCCCATGCTGAGCCCCGCCGGCCGGCACACCTTCGACATGCTTTCGTCACGGCTTTGTCAGCTCCACTACCCGCACGACAACACGTCTGCAAAGTCTCGCGCGACCACCTTGGACAGCGAGTTGCATTGGGCGCTGGCCGAGACGAATGCTTCCCAGTCCCACCTTTCGGGATCCACCGCCGAGACCAAACAGCTGTCCACCGAGCCACCGAGTCCCAAAAGTGTCATGTGGGCCCAGGAAGCATCGATCACCTCGGACGACGACTCCTCCGCATACGACCCAACAGAGGAGGCGGAGGTGCCGCCAACGCCGCCACCTCGGAAACGCCTCGTGCGCGCGCAGCTCGCCCTGAGCTCGCCGCAGCACGCGCAGCGCAGCTGGATTCTCGTCGAGGAAAGGCGGTCGCTGACTGAGGACCTGCTTGACGAATGGGACTCCGAGGAGGACCTGGACAGCACCAAACGCATCTCGACTGTCTCGTTGCACGACATCTCATACTCCGACACCCTGCTCGACGAACCGTCGTGGAGCGCTGGAGCTGACAAACTCGCGCGCGACACGGCTCCCAAGTCGCCAGGCCCCAAGTCGCCGGGCCCCAAGTCGCCACGAGCCAAGTCGCCGGGCCCCAAGTCGCCGCGAGCCAAGTCGCCGGGCCCCAGGCCGCGTGCCCCAAGCCGGTGGGATAGTTTCGACCTCAGCCGCAGCAAATGGTTGCGCGCTATTCGCATGTTTGTGTGGCGTGGTGCGCCGTAGAGTTCTTCAGCTTGAATCATGTTTGGGTCGCATGTTTGGGTCGCATGAATCATGTTTGTATCGCATTTTTGTATGGCGTTCTGCAGCTGTTCCTGTTCAACACACAACAGGCTGTTGTTTTGTGCCACGTGCACGTCGATCCGCGGCTTCTACAGCGAGTTGTTGAGGTACGAGCCATCGAGGTTGATCGCCGGGGTCGACGCGCATCAGAACGTTCGAGGCGTTGCCCACCTCGGCCTCCGTCCACGAGCTGCGGATGATCAGCTGTGGTTGGGGCTTGGCCTTGGGCACGAGGGCACCTTGTCGCGAGGCACCCTCGCCGAACGAGCTCGGCGAACGACCTCGGCGAATGGTTGTGCGTGTTCGTGTGGCGTGGCGAAGCTTAAACAACTCATTAAAGTTACGTGACTTTCGGCGAGGCCACGAAATTCCCCACCTTCCCGCCGTTGCTAGCCGCGAGGCTGCCCTCGAGCTTCCGCTCCGGTCCTCCCGCGGTGTCGACCGCACCTGTGAAGTAGAGCACACCCCACTCACCGCCCGAGACGTCGACCGAGAAGCGCACTAGCACGCTGGTGTCGCCCTTCTCGCGAGAGTTGTAGGTCCATGGTGCCACACTGGTGCCCACCAGCTGGCCGTCGGCCGCTCGCAGCTCGACGTCGCCATCCCGCAGCAGGCTCAGCGTGCCGGACGGCCCCGAAGTGCACGTCAGGCTCCAGTCGCCGATAAAGGCGTTCGCCCCGCTCAGCTTCTCGAAGCGACCCACCATCGGCACCCCGATCTCGGTGAGTATGTATTTGAACCCAGCGGACGCGGGGTCGGCATGAGCGAGCGATGGCCAGCAAGCGGCAGCCGCTGCGGCGAGGATGGCGAGGCGTCGTCGCTCGGGCTGCCGAACATTGACGGTGTGAGCGCGACCGTCGAGTATAGGTGGACGCAGCGCGGTCGTGAACAATGGTAGCGCCATGAGGATGACGAGCTGCATATATATTTGCGTACGGTGTGCTCGGCTTACGGATGCATTGCCGTGCCAATCGAAGAATGCCGAGGTCGTGCATTCTTTTGATAGCTGGCAAACGCTTCGCGTCAATACCCTCAAGAGCCTCAATTGCGTCGTGATGATGTTTTTCTTCAGCTTGGCTGTCGTCGCCGCTGACCCGCCCGCCGCCGAAGCCTCTCTCGTCGTGGCCTCCTTCGTCGTGGCCTCATTCGACGTGCGCGCGTACGGTGCGGTTGGCGACGGCGTGACTGACGACACTGCTGCCATCCAGCGCTGCATCGACGACGCGACGAACGCCACGCACTCGATCGCCTACCATCCAGTCGTCGGCTTTCCCAAGGTGGTGAGCTCCCGCGCGGAGGTCTACGTGCCTCGCGGTCACTACCTCCTCAGTAAGACGCTGGTTCTCCATTCTTTCGATACTCACGCCAGCGCGTACTACATGCCACCCAACCTGCGTGGAGAGGCACGAGCGATCCTGCACATGAACAACAGCGTGGACGACATCGTCTTTGGCTCGCAGGTCATTCGTTGGCAGGTCGCGGGGCTGACATTTCTTGGTGGTCTCAACCATCTCCACGTTGGTAACAACAACACCGACCAGGGCCAGATCATCATCTCCGACTGCTCCTTCGACTACGCCGCCGGTGCCGCTGTCAGGTTGCTCGAGCCCTCGCGCGAGCTGCAGCCAGCCAGTGTGGGCAAGCCGTCCCACCGGCGTGGTGCGCCGACGCATACGCTTGCCAACTTCAGCGGCTCCTTCTCGACACACGTGGTCATCCGCGACTCTGTATTCACCGAGTGCGTGCAAGTGCTCATCAACTGGGCCGACTGGACCTCCCTCGAGTCGGTGTGGATCACGACGGCGGTGGCCATGCCCAACGACACGGCGGTCATCGAGAACCACGACCGCCTCTGGATGAGCAACGTCCTCGGAGTGCCGCACGAGGCGCGCGGCCCCGGCTCGCTGCAGCGCTGGGTGGACAACTACGCCTTCCGTAGCGAGGGCGGACGCGTCTCGATGCGTGGATTCCGCTTCGGTGGCGAGGGCCACGGGCTGGGCGGAGTCTGGAACTTTGCACCCTTTGCCTGCGACCCTGTCCAGTCGCCCTACTCACACCTCGAGCTCTGTGGTCGCATCCCGCACAACGCCACGTCCCTGCCCAAGGCCACGACCATCGTTGCCGGGGGAGCGCTGACCATCGTGGACTCTGGCATCGACACGCACCAGGCCGTAATCACGCTCGTCGAGGTGCCCGACTCGATCGCCTTGCGCGAGAATGAGCTGCGCCCGGGCGCGTCGCCCGGCGTCGCGGTCATCGCCCTCGCAGACGGCGTCGATCTACGCACGCCCGTGTTCAGCGCAATGTTCGAGTTGGCGTCCGAGGCGTTCGGCCGCGACCTGCCTCTCCTCCGCTTCGACGTGGACAGCGGCACCAACTGGAATGGGCCGTCTCTCGGCACCAGCTTGCTCCCGCCGGAGATGCTGCCCTTCTCTGCCTCTCCGCGCGTGCAGCTCGCTGCGCCTCCCACGCGCGGCCGCTGGAAAGCGGGTGCCATGGTCTGGTCCGTCATCCCCACGCTGTCGCTCGCAGGATGGATCTGCAACGCCTCGGGCACACCCGGCACGTGGGCGGCCTTCGGGTTCTCACGCGGCCTTTGAAGGGAACCTTGGCTTGTTTGAGGCCTCTATGATGTTTGATATACAGTTTAATAATACTTCCGGGCTGAGTCCAGGTTGGAACGCGGCGCATGCGGCATGCGCAATGACCTCCGACGCGGAGCTTCGACCACCGTCGAATGCGACGCACCCTCCCACTGCTGCTGCTGCTCTCCCAGGGCAGCGCGCTGCTCGCGCCGTCCACCCGACATGCGCTCCGGCCACTGCCACGCGCCATGCTCGCGCGGCCCTGCTTCATGGCCGCCTCTGCCGAAGAGAAGGGCTCCTCGGCTACCGACCCGCTCCCGCCGGCGCTGCTCCCCATCACGCTCAGCGTCTTCGTGCAGCTGCTGGGCGAGGGCATCGCCATCTCGAGCCTGCCGCTGCACATGACCTCGCTCGGCGCGTCGACGGTGGAGGTGGGCCTCGCCACCTCGTGCTTCTCCGTGGCGCAGATGATCATGTGCCCAGTGCTCGTCAGCCTATCGAGCCGCGTGGGTCGTGCGCTCGTGCTTCGCGTCTGCCTCGCAGGCGCCACCGCATCGAGTCTGCTCATCGCCGCCTCCGGCAACACCGCCGGCATCCTCATCGGCCGCTTCTGTGCCGGCGTCTTCGCGGCCTCTGTGCCGGTGGCGCAGGCCGCGGCGACCGACATCGTCGTCGGCAACCAGACGGCGCGCGCGCTGAGCCGCGTCTCGGCCGCGTCGCAGGCGGGCGTGGTCATCGGCCCCGCCGCCTCCGCGGGGATGATGGCCGTCTTTGGCATGCTCGGCGTGCCCGCCCCGCTGCGGCTGCGCGCCGCCTTCCTGGCGTCCGCCGCGCTCGCGCTCGTGGTGCTCGCGGCGTCGGTCTCGCCGCAGGGCAGGCAGAACGCGCTCGACGTCTCCACCGCCACCACGCCAGCCCCGCCCAAGGGCGGCGACGGCGACGACGACCAACAGGAGCGGGCCGCGATGGTGCCCGCACCGCCGCTGCCGCCGCCGCCGCCGTCGCCGCCGCCGCCGTCGCCGCCGCCGCCGCAGAGGGGCGTGCTGCGGGTGGCGCAGCCGCTGCTGCGGCTGCTGGCGCTGCTCGTGGGGTGGTCGCTCACGCTGAGCGTCTCGACGTACGGCCTCTTCGCGCCGCGCATCCTCGGCTTCGCGCAGCCGCAGCTCTCCGCGACCTACTCGGCCGGAGCGGCGCTGACGATCCTCGTGCAGCTGCTGCTCTTCCCTCGGCTGGTCGCGCGGCTGGGCGAGCACGCAACGGCGAGCGCGGGCGCGCTGATGATCTCGCTCGGCCTCACGGGCACGTCGCTGATCAGGGCGCCGCTGCCGCTGCACACGCTCCTCTACCTCTTCAACCGCGCCGGCTCCGGCATGGCCGACACGGCCACCGCCACGATGGTCGCGCGCGCCTCGCGCACCAAGGACGAGCGCTCGCGCAACCTCGGGCTGATCCAGTCGACGCGCGCCGCTGCGCGCATCGTGACGCCCATCCTGGGCGGCGAGCTCTTCCGCCGCTCGGCTGACGCCGCGTTCGCGCCGGGCGCGCTGCCCTATTTGGCCAACTCGCTGTGCGTGCTCGCCGTCGCGCCCATCCCGCTGCTGCTGCGGAGGGCGGAGCGGATGCAGAGGGACGAGGGCGAAGCTGCCGCGGAGGGGCTATGACGACGCATGCCCCGTATCAGCATGAAGTTTGTTACTACTACGTGGTACTATTTTCCGACTATAGTTCACCCACCGCCGCCGCCACCACCCACGACACCTGCGATGAGCCCTCCGAACAGCACGAAGAATGCGGCGCCAACGGCCAGCAGTGGCGGGCCCTTGTACTCGGGCGTCAGCAGGACGAACCCGAGCTTATTATCGGGCATCCAGACCAACGTGCATGGCTCGCTCACCTCCAGCATCGTCCCGATGTCGACCGACACCTCTGGGTCTTCGGGCGCGGGTGCGTCGCCCATCCGCGCCCGCACAGTCCCACTGCCTTGGAGGACGTACCTCAGCGCTCCAGCTTCGCAGACATCTTCGAAGGGGCCACGGTTCGACGTCTGCGGCCAGTCTCGGACGCCCTGCACCTCGAGCTCCTCCTGACTCGGGGACGAGGGAGTGAGCACAGCCACGACGCCGAGCGTGCGACGATGGCTCGGTTTGGGCAGCACCGCCGCCCCATGCGCCCGAGGGCGAGTACCGAGGGAAATAGCGCCAGGACGGCCGCCCACGGCGACCATGGCGGGCGCCACCACGGCTAACACGGTCGCGCACGCCAGCATAATCGTAGTAATGCGTATGCACGAGAATAGTTTGAAGTTTGGCGACATCGCGATGGCGACGTACGTCACGTCTTTCGCGCCGGCGCGAGAGATGTCTCGCCTCCCACCTCGACGCGCCGCCATAGAGCCGGCCTGCGGTGAGGACACGCAGCCGCTGCTAGCAAAGAGCGGCAGGCGCACTGCCTTCCGGCCTGGCTCACCGGACAAACCTGGCCGGCGCAGAGGGCGTCTCTGCGCCAGCCTCGAGACGACCTCCAATAGCCCAACACCGGGAGACTCGGCTCGGCTGCCCGAATATCTGGTTCCCGGCAGCCGCAGGCTCCCCGAGGAGTCGGCAGGCCCCACTACGCAGACGACGTCGGCCGCAGGCGGCGCCAGGCGCAGCACGGCAGCAGGCGCTGCCGCTGCCACTAGCCGCTGCAACGTCAGCACACCCGCTGCGAGCGACGCGATTGCTGCCGGCGGCGCCAGGCGCAGCACGGCAGCAGGCGCTGCCGCTGCCACTAGCCGCTGCAACGTCAGCACACCCGCTGCGAGCGACGTGATTGCTGCCAAGCCGAGCAACGCGCTGTCCAACGCCGACGCCGACGCCGAGCGGGTCCGTCTCACCGAGGAGGCGGTGTGGGCGTGCGCGCGCGAGGCGGAGGCGCACGCGGTGGCGGCGGAGGCGGAGCTAGCCGTGCGCAAGCAGGCGGCGCGGAAGGACGGCGGGCGCTCGCTGCAGGCGGGCGTCAATGAGTTCAAGGGCGTGCGCGGCATCGCGACCGAGGCGGCGAAGCACGCGGCGGCGCGGCGGCGCTGCCAGTGCCTGCGCTGCACTCTGCTGGCGTGTGCGATCGGCCTGCTCAACGTGCTCGTCGGCGCCCTCTCGTGGGAGCTCTTTCCCGCCTACTCGCAGATCTGGCTGCCCGACCCTCCCTTCCCGCCCTCGCCGCCCTCGCTACCACCCGCGCCACCGCCGCCCTCGCCGCCGCCGCCCTCGCCTCCGCCGCCCCTGCCTCCGCCGCCCTCGCCGCCTCCGCCCTCGCCACCGCCATCTCCGATGCCTCCGCCACCCTCGCCACCGCCGACACCGCCGCCTTTAATGCCACCGCCACCGATCCCACCTCCACCCTCACCGCCTCCGCCGTTTTGGCCCGGATACAGGCAGCCGCCCTCGCTTCCACCCTCGCCGCCCAGGCCGCCCTCGCCGCCACCGCCCTCGCCACCGCCGCCCACGCCACCGCCACCCGCGCCGCCTCCGCCCGCGCCGCTTCCGCCCACGCCACCACCCCCGCCCTCGCCACGGCCGCCCTCGCCTCCGCCGCCCTCACCACCGCCACCGACGCCACCGCCGCCCTCGCCGCCACCGCCACCCTCGCCGCCGTCCTTCCCGCCGCCGCCGCCCAACGACTTTGTCGTCTGGTACGAATCCACCGCCGCGGCAATGTGGGCGTGGACGACGCTCGTCCTCGGCTGGGCAGGCCTCGCGCTCGGCCCGTTTGGCGTCGCCCTCCTGATGAAGTGCTCGACCGAGGACCACGCCAACGACGACGAGGGTGTCCACGAGGACGTCCACGTCCGCGTCGTCACCGACTTTGCCGACCCGTCAGCGTGGGTCGGCGGCGCCATCGCCACCGCGGCGATGCTGCTCGCCGTGCAGCTCTCGGGCTCGGTGCCCTTCTCCACCGGAGTGACGGTCCTGTGGGCGTGCACCTTCTTCACGATGGCCGTCTCGGCGACGATGCACCCGACCGGAGCCAAGGAGGCCGCCGAGGCCGAGGCGAACGCGGCCGAGGGCGGCGGCGGCGGTGGCGGCGGCAATCCACCGCCGACGTCGCTGGCGATGCCGCCGACGCCGCCGGCATCGCCGCCGGGCGGCGGCTGGGACAGCTCGTGCGTCGCCAAGGCCGAGGCCGAGGCCTCCGCCGCCGCCGCCGCCGCCGCCGCGCAGCAACGCTCGCCACAGAAGGTCTGCCTCTCGCGGAACGCGCTGGGGGCGCTCGATGCGGCGCTCACGTCGGCCTCGCAGGCGCAGACGCAGCAGGCGGCGCAGGCGGCGCAGGCGGCGCAGGCGGGGCAGGCGCAGGGAGGCGGCGTCGACGAGCTTGAGCTCGACGTCGACAACCTCGTCGCCAAGATGGCGCGCGAGGACGCCAAGAACGAGCGGCGGAGGCGGCGCGCCGAGGAGGCAAGGGGGCGCGGCGAGGAGCCGCTGCCGGAGGACCTCGAGGCGGAGGCGGCGGCGTCGTGGGCGGAGATGATGATGCTCGAACAGCAGCAGCAGCAGCACGGCGGCGACGGCGGCGGCGACGGCGGAGGAGGAGGAGGCGCGCATGCGGCGGGGCAGCGGCGCGGCTCGTGCGGGTCGTCCTCGGGCGCCGCCCACCTGCACCAGTACCACGCCCTCGAGGCGACCAGGGACCGCGGCGACGAGGTGGAGACGCGGCGCACCAGGGCGGAGGCCGGCGCGCACCGGCTCGTGCGCACGCAGGAGCAGGAGCAGGAGCAGGAGCAGGAGCAGGAGGGCCTCTGGCTGAGCATGCTCTTCGACTTGGTCGCGACGGGGACGCAGCTCGGGCTCGGAGTCTCGAGCGTCGCCGGCTTCGTCATCATCATCGCGGGCGCGTCATCACCGCACGTCAACCTCGGCATCGTCTTCGGCGGCGTCTGCATGGCGGTGCAGGGCATCGAGTGCGTCTCGTGGCTCCTTGCTGAGAGGCTGCACCTCGGCTGGGCGACGGCGGTCGTCGAGGGCGCTGAGGGGTGGCAGGATGTCTCGACGACGCGGGCCCACGACTGGCTCACGGCCAAGGTGGGCGTCTGCACGGAGAGGGGCAAGCACACGCTGCGCGACGTCGACCTGTGGGTGGCGCGGCAGCTGCGTCGGTTCGAGGAGCGCACCGGAGGCGACGACGGGCGCGGCGCGGCGCTGCTCGACACGCTCGCCTGCCGGTGGCGGCGGCTCGAGCGCACGCTGCAGTCGTATGGGTCGTCGATCCGCCAGTCGCCGATCAAGTCGATGTGCTCGGCCGTTGCGCTGATGCTCGCCTTCGAAGCGGGTTACTGCGTGCTCACCGTGCCACCGAGCACCCACGGCCACGGCCACGGCCACGACGACGGCGGCGGCCACGGCGGCGACGCCGCCGGCTTTTGCGCGGCGGAGGCGGGGCACCACCTGGTCAACATCGGCCTCGAGCTGACGTCGGCGATCATCGCCGGCGCGTCGACGTCGGGCTTTGTGCGCTCGCGAGCCAAGAAGGCCGAGTACGTGCGCACGCAGCGGCGCGAGCGCGAGCGCGAGCAGAAGCTGCTGGCGGCGGCGATCAGGCGGCGCGAGGCGCGCATGCACCTCGACATGTCGCCCGAGGAGCTCGAGGCGTCGAAGAGGCGAAGGAAGTCGTGGTTCGCGAGCAAGAAGGACATCGACCACTCAGCGTGACGGCCGCGGCTCGAGAGAGCTCGCGCGATGACCGATATGTGGCCTCCGCCATGCGCCAACGCGATGGCAAATACGTTTACTAAGTGTATAGAATAGATCGATTGCTACTTGTGAATACGGCCACCCGCGCGGATGGCCCTGCTTCGCACGGGCCCCGCCTTGCCCTTGGCCTCCTTGCGCTTCTCGGGCCGCTTGTAGCAGTCCTGCAGCTCGACCGCGTCGTTGCCGGGCGCGCCCACCTCGCCGCGGCAGAGGATCTTGCGCCGGACCTGCGTGGCGTTCTCGCGCACCGCCACCGCCGCCAGCGCCATCCGCCGGTTGGCCGCGATCGTCTCGGCGTCGCCGCCGCCGCCGCCGCCGCCACTTTCGCACTCCTGCGTGCCGCAGTTGTGCGGCGGCCGGCCGCAGCACACGATCGGCTTCGCGTGGCGCGCCCACGAGCACTGCGCCGCCATCGGCGCGAAGCGCACGTCGAAGAGGCCGAACGCGGCGCCGTCGCGCGTGCAGCCCGTCTCGCCGCCGCACGGCGCCACCACCGTCGGCATCGGCAGCTCGCGGCGCATCGCGTGCGCGTCCAGCCGAACTGCGTCGTCGGGGTACATGGACGGCAGCAGCACGGCGCACTCGCCCGCCGGGTCGGTGAAGAAGTTGCCCAGCGGGCCATTCCCGCGGTACCAGCGGCGCAGCCGCTGGCTGCCGTTGCCCAGGCGCAGCGTGCACACGCGGTCGTCGCCCCTGGTCGAAGCACGACCACGTGGGTCCAACCGGCGCGCGGGGCACGGCCGGCGCAGCCGCGGGAAGACGTGGCGCGCGAGGCCGATGCGCACGCCCGGCATGAACGCGAGGCGCGCCGTCGCGTTGAGCACGTCGTGCAGCAGGATCGTCCAGATGTGGTGCGACCACACCTCGAGCCGCAGCCGGCGCGCCTGCATCCGGAAGTAGGTCCACTCCTCCGAGATCCGCCGCCACTCGCCCACGACGCTCGGCGGCGCCGCAAACCACCAGTCGGTCACCATGTACCCATTGTTCGGCTGGAGCGTCAGCGCGCGCGCCTCGCTCGCGCTGCGCTGCCGGCCGTCCTTGTAGATCTCGGGCGTGCACGGGCCGAGGATGCGGCGCCGGTAGCGCTCGTTGTCAGGGTCGGCCGGCAGCACGCGCAACGGCACCCCGCGCTCCGTCACCCCGCGCTCGCGCTGCGCATTGTAGGCGCGCCGCCCCGCCTCGCAGCGCGCGTCGACCGCCGCCTTCTCGTCGCGCGTCACCGCGTCGCGCGGGCAGCAGTGCTCCGCAAACGTCACCGCGGACGTGTCGAAGTCGGCGAGCGGCACCGGCGCGGCGACAAACAGGTCGTGCCGCAGCACAAAGGCGAGCGCGTAGGCGTGCCCGTGCCTGCGCTCGTGCGCGCTCATGAGCGCGGCGGCGCGGCTCAGCGACAGCGCCTGCGAGCGCGTCTTCTCCGCGTAGACCACGCCCTCGTGCAGCGAGCCTCGCAGGTGCCGGCCGTAGGCGGCATCGACCGTCGACGCCAGCTCGGGGTTCCACGTATGGACGAAGACGTCGACGCCACCCGGGCGCGTCGGCGCGGTGCCGCCGCAGCCGCAGCGCGGCGTGTTGGCCAGCACGACGTGCTGCACGTGCGAGGTCGCGCACAGCTTGACGAGCTTCGGCGAGCCCTGCTCGTGCCGCCAGATCGCCGCCGACGGCGACCAGAGGATGGTGCCGATCATGCCGTGCACGAGCAGCGCCCAGGAGGCGTGGGTCGGCGTGGTGGTCGCCGCGGTGGGGCAGGCGCGCCAGGCGGCGTCGGGGGTGCACGACGGCATTTGTCAAGCTGACGAGCTTCGCGTCGCACAGCGTTTTATTCTTTTTCGTAATAGGTAGGTCCACCTGCTCACTAAGCACCGGGGGTAGGTA
>Ga0209713_10002481_pt1 | contig 11449 bp, 6 predicted proteins | sample ArcOceMetagenome_3_FD_187444 | JGI IMG/M metagenome (GOLD analysis project Ga0209713, IMG submission 187444) | Marine eukaryotic phytoplankton communities from Arctic Ocean - Arctic Ocean- Svalbard ARC20M Metagenome (SPAdes) (version 2) | ecosystem: Environmental > Aquatic > Marine > Oceanic...
ACTCACTCACTCACTCACTCACTCACTCACTCACTCACTCACTCACTCACTCACTCACACAGAGTACATACAGGTCCATCATGGCCTTGCGATCCTCAGACGCTGTCTCGCCAGTGAGGACCATGTAGCGGTAAAACTTCCTGCTGCAGTACTCGACTAGGATCTTGTTGATGAGTTGCACCATCTGGCTGTATATGAGCACGCGGTGCCCGCCTCGCTGCATGGCCAATCGCGTCAGCGGTATACGCAATTAAGAAAGAACGACGTTCAAACGCCGAAGAAAGAATGAAGAAAGAAGCGTGCAGCCTCTGTCTGGCCGGTATGGGTCTGTTGTCTGTGCACCCAAATGCCACAAGTTGTCTGCGCCGCTCAGACACATGCTGCACGCGCAGACACATAGGGACATGCTAGAGAAGGGCAGACACACAGCGCCGCGGAAGAGAGCACATCCTCATTCGCTCCAGCCTACGCGCACTGACCTGCAATTTTGGCAGAATACGGTCCAGGAGGGCAAGCTTGCCGCACGAGCGGATGAGATGTTGCGGGCCCAAGTTGTACTCGTCAAAAAGGTATGGGTGGTTGCACACCTGCCGTCAACCTCGCTGCTCGGTCAATTTGTCCGCACGTGCCGGGCTTCCCGTGCAGTGCCGTGACCGTGCCCAGGCAGCGCACCGCAAATGTATTGCAGACGCGGGCAACGACACCCCCGCAGGGAAGGGTCGGAGGGAGGGCGTAAGAGAAAGGGGAGAGAGCACGGCAGGCGTGCAAGAGAACGCAACATCACACAGGAAACTGCGCACTGAACATGTGGCAGCACCTTTCGGAGCTGCGAGGTTTAGGGTTTAGGGTTTAGGGTTTAGGGTTTAGGGTTCAGGGTTTAGGGTTCAGGGTTCAGGGTTTAGGGTTTAGGTAACGTGTGGCCGCACCTTGCGGAGCTGCGAAGTGCGATTGCTCATCTTCTTTTGATTCGCTCCTCCGTCGGCACCCTGGCTCATGAGGAGATGATTTTCCGTCTGGAGGTAGAGGATCTTTTGCAACGCCGAGAGCTCGCACCTGCTCGCCATCCGTTCGCGGGGCAGAGAGAGAGCGCGCGCGCGCGCGCACGCGCGCGACACAGAGACCTAACGTCAAACGGCGCCTCCACAGGACTGTGCAGTACCATGCTCGCGGACGCGGAGGCGCGCCTTTTCGCACAGAACCTCTCCACATGATGCATGCCCTGTCAGAATACTCTCTCCTGCCTGTCCTCACCCAATCCCTTTCTACCCCCCACCCCGCCGCCGCGCCGCCGCCCTGCCCAAGCGCCACTAAACGTGCAGGAACGCGCGCGCTCTCTCTATCTCTCCGTGAGACCAGATGGTCGCCTCGCGAGTTTCGGGCAACTCCATGATATCCTTTAGATCAGCCTTGAGACGACGAGTCATGAAGGGGCGCAGCACGGCGTGCAGGCACTTGATCAGGAACTCCTTCTCCTCATCCTCCACGTCAAAATCGGCGCCGTCTTCGCCGGTTTTGAACGGCTTGGCAAACCACTCCTCAAAATCGTCGTTGGTGTCGAAGATGTCTGGCAGCAAGAAGTTGAGCAGGCTCCACAGCTCGGTGATCTCATTCTGCAGTGGCGTGCCCGAGAGGATCACGCGGTGACCGGCCTTGTAACCTGTTTTGCCCGTCAAAATTCCAAACAGCTTGCTCTCCCGGTTCTTCAAGCGGTGCCCCTCGTCCACGATGATGTGCGACCAGTCGAGGGTCTTGAGGCGCTTGGCATCTTTCGGGTCCATCACCAGCTCAAACTGCACGATGAGAACATTGAAATTCCCGGCCTTCATCTGTTCATCAAACAGCCGCTTGCGCTCCGCGGGGCTACCCTTGTACACATAGGTCGTGAGTGCTGGCGCCCATCGCTCGAACTCGCTTTGCCAGTTGGTAATCGTTGACAGTGGTGCAATCACCAGGTAGGGCCCGTTGTTGTTCTTGTGCTCGACCAAGTGACAGATCATTCCAATCACCTGGATGGTCTTACCGAGGCCCATTTCGTCCGCAAGAATGCCGCTCATGTTATTATTATACAGGTTCACCAGCCAGTTCACTCCCTCGATCTGGTACGTTTTCAGTTTCAAGGCCTCGTTGTCGCCCCCCACTAGACTCGACTGCTCTGTGATTTTCTCATTGATGGGCAAATGAAATGTGTACTCAGCGGCAGCGTTCTGGTCCATCTCCTTGCCCACACTCTCTGCCGCATCTGCCGTCTGGCGATTGATGTTGGCGCCAAGCTTCTCCATGTACTCGTCCATCTTACTAACCATTTTTTTCATCTCCTCATTCTTCGATTCCTGAATGTACTTGCGGTACGAAGAAATGTTATCGGATTTCAGCGCCGCAAGCCGATCTCTCTTCTCCTTGTCAATTACCGCCTGCTTCCTGCGCTCTCTTTTGCCCACCTCCTTAACGATCTCTTTGCAGAGCTTCTTCATAAGTTCACGCCGGTCCTTGAAGTGCGCGCGGAACGAGTCGTGCGTTGACACCACACCCTCCAGAAAGCGCGCGTGCGACTCCGCCTTGCGTTTTTGAAGCTCCTCCTCCTTCCTGACACGCCAAAACTCAGGCGACTCCTCATCCTCCCCCCAAAAGTCCTCGACCGCGCGCCGGACATGCCCCATCAAACCCGGCCCTGGAAGGCCGGAGAGTGGGTGTGCATCAGCAACGGATGCACGCAATCGCTGCTGTATACTTCTTAGTCTCAATGACAAGAGCTCAATCCTGCCTTCCGTGGGCCCTCTTTCCCCACTGCTGCCCCCACTTGCCGCCCCTGCACTTGGTGCTGCACCAGACGCTGCACTAACCGAAGCAGGTGCCGCCGCTCTTTCACGCTCCTGCGTGTCCAGATCTTGCTGCATCTCACGCATGCGCTGCTCCGCACGCCACCGCCGTTCGCCAGGCACGGTTTTTGCGCGTCGGCATCCCCCATGCTCATCCCTTGACGCACAAGCAGCTGCGATATCGTCGAGGAGGTGCGGAGGCAGCGCCCAGAAACTCTCGCGCGACGCCCGTCGCAGCCATTGCATCCTGTTCGGTAGACTGCAGCGCCATCTCGCGGCGGTGCCACGAATGCACGCAAACAGGCAGGGACGAGGCTCAGAAATTGCGGCAAGGCAGTGAGTGTCACGACAGCCGCCAAGAGGGGAGGACAAGGATCAGATACTGGGAGTGCAGGGACACCTGTCCATCGGTGGCGCAGGGTCGACGTCGGAGCAGCGAGTGAGATGCTCTCGCCGCCCCCCTGCCGCAACCATCAACGATGCTGGCACGTTTCCTGTAGTTTGCAGCAGCCGCATTGCCCGGACCTGCGCGCACACACACACGCACACACCCAACGGAAACCATCACGAGTTCGCAACGACAACCTGGCTGGCGCCAGCAATGCACACCGCCTGCGCCCGGCTGCGCAGACCGGCACGCAAGCGCTTCCGCAAACGCGCGTCTGGCAGCGCGGAAAGGCACCTGCGCGTCGAGACGGCGCTTGCTTTCCTCGGACCAGTCGCGGAAGGCGGTATGCGCCTCCCGGGGGGCAGCGCCCCAGACCTGCACTTCGTCGGCAGGGTACAGAATACCGCCGCCCATCGCCTCACCGTGTTCGTACTCCGCGTCGCCCAGCAGGCCGTTGACAAGCTCCTCTTCGTCCCCTTCCATGGCTGCTTGACCACCTTTTGACACCCAAACCCGCGCAAATTGGGCGCCGGGCGGGGAGGGCGGTCCGGGCCGGCACACTGCCCGCGCGGCGGCGCGCGGCAGCCGCTCGGCGGCGCGGCGGCGCGGCTACCAACGCTGCTGCAGCTCGGCGGCCAAATGCCGCAAACTTGCCGTGGCACCCCAAGCAGGGCGTCCCCCAAGGTCCCGCGCCCCTGGGCGAGCTTCTTGGGGGCGCGAGCGGGGAGCGTGCCCCAGGCGTGCGCTCGAGCCTCGCCGCGGAGGGACGCGGGCGGCCCGCCAGCCGCACGCCGCGCGCCCCCGGCGCGCGCAGAGCGCGCCAACAAGCTACTTGCGGAGTGTAGCAAGAGAGAGAGACCCCCGCTCGGACATGGATGTTGTCGCAAAATTCTCGTGACTTTTTGCGATGTGTAGTAAAAGACCCACGAACAAAGTCTTGTTTTTTTTTTTGTCTCGGGGTCAACGCACTCAAACGCAGAGGCTCCCAAGGGTGAGGTGTGAAGGAGACGAGGCGGGAGGGAGCCTGAGGGGGGCGCGGAGGAGGGGCAGGGATGCCGTCGGAACCGGACCTGTTCCAGGCGTCGCCGTTTGCGGAGGACTACCCACTTTCGCGCGAGCAGGTTGAGTCGCAGCAGGTATGCGCGCCGCTGCGCCGCGCGCTGCCCCCGCTGGCGCCGCCCGGGCTGTGTGCCCGCGCTGGCGTGATCAGACGGTGCGTCCCGGGCAGGATGCGGCCATATGGAGCAGCGACATGGACCACCAGCTCTCCCTCTTCGTGCGAAAGTACTGCTTCGACTTCGCAAAGGCCAGCAAGGCCCTTCGCTCCTACGTGCAGCATGTGCGCCCTTCCCCCCCCCACAGCGCCCCGCAGCAGGCGTTGCGCGTGCCCTGGCGTGGGCTCGCTGTGCTCCGCTCTAGAAATGTGCTATGACATTGACTTCTACTCCTGGTGTGCGCTATTTGCATTGCCTTGCGCGCACCGCGCGCTCTCGCTGGGCGCGCCCGTGGTGACGGCGCGAGCGCGTGGCGGCAGGTGCTTGTCGAGATGGACGAAGTGGAAATCAACAGCCAGGCTTTCACGGAGGAGGCGTGCCGCAAGCGGTGGTCGCTGCTGGACATGGTGGAGTTTGAGCGGCGGCAGGGCATTGCGCGGGAACTCATGACCATGCGCGACGTGATGGAGACGAGAATGAGTTACCCCTCCACCCCGCAGACAGGTGCGCGGCATTTTGGCGAGGCTGCAAAGTCCCCGCCCTCCACAGCGGGCTCTGCTCTGTCTGCAAGGAGCCCTTCCGCCGCTTCATCCCCTAGTCTGGTTCCGGATGCTCAGCGGGTCGGTGCGTCGCTGGCCCCTTCGACGCAGCGTATGCCTGCCGCGCAGGCGCAGCAGCAGCAGCAGTCCGCGACGCAGGCCCGGGCAGCCCCTGGTGAAGCCAGCGTGGCCCGTGCTGCTGACCCACCCGAACGGGTCGCCCTAGCTGGTCGCGCAGCCAGCATGCAGCGTTCTGCACCTCCGGCAGCGCAGGGGTCGTCGCCGTGTCTGGCAACTAACCAGGCGCAGCCCGCGGGCGAGCGCAAAGAGGCCTGGACCGCTTCATCAGCTCGTGTAGTCGATAGTGCGTCGGCATCCGCGCGTGCCACTCGTTCGGAGTCCAATGTGGCGGGCGACAGCGAGGATGACGACACGGATGATTCGGAAGAAATCGAGGTCGTGGATGCCTCGGAGTTGCGGCAAAGGGGCCATGCAGCAGTCCTCGCGGCTACAGCACGTCCTGCCACTGCCTCTGTGTCGGAGTCAGCTGCTGGTGGTGGCGGAGCTGGCGAGACGGGGAGAGATGCAGTGCGTCCCGGGCCAGTGATGAGCAAGGCCGAGTTTGAACAGAGTGTAGAAAGCGAGAAGCTGGAGCGCTCTGACTTCACCATTTTCACGCACGATCTCAAAAAGACATGTGACGGGTTTTACAACACCGTCAAGGCCAACTTGCCGAGCATCCAGGTGGAGGAGGTGACAGACGACGACGACGACGACGTGACGCCAGTCTTCAGCAATCTGAAGGTCAATGAAAAGGGCGAGTACGTGGGCACCTTACATGTAGGCCCGTTGCTCGCAGACGAAGCACCAGTGGCTGCTGCCGCTGCGGACAAGCCTATGCCCGCAGCAGTAGCCACGCCTGCCGATGCGGCGCGAGCTGCGCATGCGCCAATTTCCATCGAGGCACCGTCCGTGGAGGTGGCCGAGGCGTCGTCCTCAGATGACGAGGTTGAGGAAGTAGTGGATGCTTCGGAACTGCGCCGGCGCGCCATGGGCATGGCGCACGGCCCAAATGCTTCCCAACCGCGATCCTCGCCGCCGCCTGCCAGCGCTGCGCCCGTGCAAGGCGAGCAAGAGCGCCAGGAAAGCCTCGGAAAGATCTCTGAAAAGGATCTCCGAGTGCTCAGGAAGGCCGAGGCAGATTTAAAAAGCGCGATGCAAGCACAGGCACGAGACAGCGCGCCGCCGCCGGTGAAAGCGCGCACAGCGCAGGAGACAGCAGAGCTCGACGCCAAGCTTGCGGCGGCGGTGAAGAACAGCCCGGCGCTCAATGTGGAGTTCGAGGCGATCAAGGGGATGGCGTGCGCGGACAAGGGCGACCATGCTCAGGCGCTGCAGCACCTGTCGGCTGCCATTGAGGGCGCAGGTATCATGCCGCCAAAGGACGGAAGCGCTGAGCCCGCTCAGAAGACGCAGGTGAGCATGGAGGACGCTGTCAAGTGGCTGGTGCTGCGAGGCAAGTCCTACAGGGAGCTGCAGCAGTGCTACAATGCTGTTCCAGACCTGGCCAAGGCCGTATCGCTCGACGAAGGCTCGGTGGAGGCCCGGCTGCAGTATGCCATGGCCCTGCGCTTTTCGTGTCAGTACGTGGAAGCTGCCGAGCAGATCAAGCATGTGCTGCGTCTCGATCCCGACAACATGTACGGCAAACTGGAGGAACGACGTTTACAGCAACGGATTGCGCACGCGCAGGGCCAGGATCTGGATACGTGGCGCCGCAAAGACAGCGTCATCTCGACTGCAAAGCAAATCCAGGCACGCGCGGAGCATAGTATCAAGGAGAGCCGCAGCAAGATCGAGAGTCTGAGTCACCGGCAAAAGGAGAAGGAGCTTGAGCAGGCCTTCTTTGAGCAGATTCGAGATGCCAAAGACCGGCAGGCGACTGAGCTTCGGAAGCAGGCGGCGGCCTCTGGGGACGCCATCTTGGATATCAATCTGGGTGGCGTGGATGTGGACTCACTGTTGCAGGAGCTGCAGGACCTGGAACCGGATCCCAATGTCTTCCGCACTCTCTCGCCGCGCGCACCGACGGAAGAGAAGAGGAAACACGACGAAGACGATGAGAACGAGGGCGGTCCCAGTCTCCCTCCTCTCCTGCAAGCGCTCGTAGGCATGGGCCCTCCAGTAGGCACCCCCCTACCACCGGCGACACCTGCATCTGCCCCCGCATGCGAGGTGCCAGTGCAGGACAAGACTGAGCCAGCAGCAGTGGAAGAACTTCCGCCGCCCACTGCGCGAGAAATCGCGACAGGAGTACGTGCGCCCAGGTCTAACATTGCGGGACTGTTCGAGCCGACGGCACAAGCCCCAACGCCCGCATTGATATCTGCATCACCCGCCGGGGCCGCGGCACTGCCTGATCAAGTGCCTTCGCGTGCTCAAGCTCCGAAAAAGGAAGAAGCGTCGGCACCTGTAAGTAAAGGCTCGATTGGTGCCAAGCTGCGGGCCCTGAGAGAGGGCCAGATCCCGGCTCCCATGCCCCCGGTAGCTGCTGCCCCGCCGTCAACGGATTACCCTGCGGGATCGCAAGCTGACACTAAACCCCACGAGCCGGTTGCGCAGCGGGCAACGACAGCCACATCGCGTGACTATGAACAGTTGTTCGGCACTTCAGTGGGACACGACGTAGTGGCGCCCACGGTGCCACTGACAGCAGCAGCGCAAGGCTACGGGACAGCAGCAGCGCAAGGCTACGACGCTCTTTTCGGCGGCAGCGTCACAGAGCGAAGGGGCCAGCTTGACACACCGGCTGCTGCTGCCGCTGCTGCTCCGACCGCGGCAGTGCCCAAGGCAGAGGTGGACACGCCGACTGCGTCAGCAGAGCGCAAAGGCAGTGCGCAGGAAGAGCTGGTGCCTTCCAAGAAGCCGCCGACAGCCGCAGAACGGCGGGAAATGGCAATGCAGCAGCGGGCGCGGGGGCGCATGCAGATGGTCGGGTCGGATGAGGAGGACGATGACTCGGAGGAGGAGCAGCAAGACCTCATGGCGTTGAGATCAAAGCTCAAAGAGCGGTCGAAAAAGCTTTCGCCGGAAGAGCAGCAGGAGGAAGAGAGAAAGCGAGCAGCGCGTCAGTATTTGGACGACCGCGCTGAGGAATTTCGCAAGGAACAGGAGCGGCGGGCGGAGGAGGAGGCCGAGCGCAAAAAGGCCGAGGAGGAGCGTCAAAAGCAGCTGGACAAGATTGCCGCGGAGAGCGCTCGGAGGCGACGTGAGATGGATGAAGAGCGTGAGAGGAAAGAGCGGCTCGAGAGGGAGGAAAAGGCCGCGTTGGAGAAGCAACGGCGTGAAGCAGAGGATGCGGCGCTGGAGGAAGAGGAGGAGGCGATGCTACAGGGGAAGGCGGAGCTTGCTGCTGCACGGGCACGCCCCCCTGCTGCCGGGTCGCCCGGAGGTGCTGCGGCAGGCAGCCCTGTAGGGACGGGAGGCAGGCGCGCGAAGACCGCAGAGGAAGAATTCGAAATCGAAGTGGATGAGGACGCTGCGGAAGAGGCTATGATGCAGCAGCGGCACAAGGAGGCGCAGCGGCATCGCGACGAGCGTGTTGCGGCGGCAGCGTTGCGGCACAAGAAAATGCTCGAGCTGTCCAAAGGGCCTATGGCATCACTGCCTGGCGCATTGTTCTTTGAACTAAGCCAGCGCGCGGCTCTTGAGGACGTCCCCGCGGCAGTTGATGACCACTGTGTGCTCTTAATCCCTGATATGGAGCCGGCGCTCGTTGCCGACATCCTTCAGTGGTTGCTGACACCGGCGAGTCTCGCCACAGCACTGGAGATGGGAACGCCAGCGGAGCGTGAGGCCTACGGTCTGTCGGCTTCGTCTGCGCGTGTGGGCGGGGGGCTTCCCGAGTTCGCATTTCAGGTGGTGGGGCTTAGTCGAGCAGCCTTGTCGCAAGACTTGTGCATGAGCTCGCTGCTGCCCCCGGCAACGCAAAAGCACCAAGCGCAGTCTGGAGCCCCGGAGCCCGTATTCATGGTTGCCCTGACTGCCAGTGCCGTCCCCACGTCTGACCTGGCCGGGGCTGTCAAGTTGGCGCTTGATTCCGTGCGCCTGGCTGACTTGTGCAAGGGCGCTCAGGGCGCCTCTCCCGCACAAGACGCGTACCTCAATGTGCCGATGACGGCAAGCTTGAAGTCAGTGGTGTCAGTCATCAGCGGCAAGTCTGCGGTGTCGCCAACGATTAAGTCGCCGCTCTTTTGGTTTATGTGCGCGCCGGCCGTGGCGGGCGGTGGCGACGTGTCTGGCCCCGTCAACGGCTCCCCGGACGACTCGGTCTGCACTGTGCTTCGGCCAGAGGCAGTGGCCAACGGAGCAATCGGCCACATTCTGGCACGGCTGGCGGACGAGAACATGGACTTGACGTCGCTGCGCATGCTCTACCCGTCGCAAGAGCACTATGCGCGATCCCGCGCCTTCACGTCAGCCGTGGTGTCCGGAGGCTGTCCTCTCATTGTCATCGCAAGTCGTGGGTTCAAGGCAGTCGACCGATGGTCAGAGGCGGTGGGTCCCGAAGATCCTTTCGTCGCTAAGCGGACGGATCCCACTTCTCTACGCGCGAAATACGGCTCGGACCGGAAGAAGAATCTGCTCACGTGTTCGCGATCAGTAGAACGGAACCGACGAGAGGTCGAGTGGTACTTCTCCCTAGCACATGACATTGAGGTGGACGAGAGCACAAGTGCCGCACTGCTGCCTTCGATCCCCATGATTCTGCCATACGCCGTCACGTCGACCACGCTTGTAGTACGAGCGGGAGCGCCAGGGTCTTTCATTGCGCAAGTCATGAGCTTTTGCCTGCGCAACGGCTTTACTCTGAGCGCATTCCGGCGCTCTAAACTTGAACCCAGTGCCGGTCAGCATGTGGGGCTGCCGGTATGGATCAGCATTAAGGGCGTGTCGCCGCCCCCGGTAATCCTGCAGTTGACAGCCGAACATGCCGTCGCCCGTTTGCTGCGGCTAGGCCCGGCTCTTGGACAGATGGCTGAAGAATCCGGCGTTGCCACACTGTTTGAAGAGGAGTGCACATTGACACCGCCGCCTCGGCAGCCTGCGTACCGCGCGAGCCCCGGTGCGAGCAAAGCCGTCTTCGAAACCTATGCAAATGTTGTGGCGGTTGCGCGTACTCTGGAAGGCGCCCAGCGCTGCGGCGTCCACTTGGATCTGAACCAGGGCCCTGAGTGCATTGACCGCGTGAGCTTTTCATCGCGTCTCGCCGACATGCCCTCAAGATTCGTTGCCACTAAGGAGGTGCCCCAGGCTGTGTGCGTGGTGGTGACGCCGGACGCCGTGACGGATGCGGCGGCGATGAGCGAGATTTTCGAAGCCCTGTTTGTCAAGACTGGCGCAGAGCTCTTGGGGGCCAAACTTCTCACCTGGCTGCCCGAGCACGTGTCGGCCGAAATGTGTCCCTTCCCAAAAGATCATCACATGCGTGACGACTTTCTGGAGCACGTCGAGTCCGGGCCCGTGTTCGTGATAGCAATGCGAATGGTCGACGGGCTGGAGCGCGTCCAGAAAATCGTTGGACCTCTGCCGGGCACGGGCGCGTTGGCCTTGCTGGGTGGTGCGCGCACGGGCCCAGCGAGCCCTGGGCAAACACTCAGAGCCAAGTTCGCTGTAGACGGGGTGCGGTGTGCTGTGGTGAGGACTTGTTGCCTGTGTTGAATCTTAATCCGTGAGCATGCGCGCATGTGCTCACTGCGGTGTGCGGTGTTCTGTACTCAAGGACGTGTGAACAGCATGGTTTGATCCTTGACAGTGTGCAACTCCCTCATCACATCATCATAGAAACACATCATAAGAGAAACACATGCACTGACTGCGATGCTGTGCCGTGCAGGTGCCTTCATCTGACGCTAAACACGCAGTGCGGCTTATGGCGTGTATTTTCGAGGATGACGAGCTGTCGTGGCCCTCTGGAACCAACGATTCTGGCGCGCTGATGCCTCCGCCAGAGTCCGAGAATGTGATCGAGGCGCTCAAGGCCGAGGCTGACGGGCCGAAGCCCCTGCGCACAGTCGCCCTCGTGAAGCCAGAGGCAAAGCACAACTTCGCCAAGATCCTCAAGTATGTGCGTCGGGGCGGCTTCGAGATTGTCTGTGCTAAAATGATCACGCCCACGCAGGTGCGGTGCGGCGAGTGCGTGCGAGGTTGAGTGCGTGCACGGCCTGTCAGTCTTGTCTTGTTCGCGCGTGCCAGCGGCAGCGCGCCCCTAGGCGCTCGCTCGAGGCCTCATGTGTGTAAGGGATGCTCGCTGCAGGAGGAGAGTAAAGCCTTGGTGGGTACCCCGTCGCTGTCGCCGTCGCCCTCTGTGTCATCATCGACTTCCACTACCTCGCCCCTCAGTCCGAGCTCGTCACCAAAGAGTCCTTCCGCCTCAGGCGCGGTTGCGGGGGGGCTCGCAGGGAAGCCGTGCATAGCTTTGTTGCTGCAACG
>Ga0209713_10002482_pt1 | contig 11449 bp, 10 predicted proteins | sample ArcOceMetagenome_3_FD_187444 | JGI IMG/M metagenome (GOLD analysis project Ga0209713, IMG submission 187444) | Marine eukaryotic phytoplankton communities from Arctic Ocean - Arctic Ocean- Svalbard ARC20M Metagenome (SPAdes) (version 2) | ecosystem: Environmental > Aquatic > Marine > Oceanic...
AGCGAGGAGCGAAGCGAGGAGCGAAGCGAGTAGGGGGGGGGTAAGCGTGTTGTGCAGAACAGCATCAAGCAACAAACAGCTCGCTGCATTCGATCTCACCTCCTCGATCTCCTGCTCGTCTAGAGTTTCCGGTTCCACCTCGCACCCTTCAAGGAAGGGAGCCTTGCACTTGTTGAGCCTTATCTCCTCCGTCCAAAGTGGCACGTGGTGTCGCACATCGACGTTCTCGTTGTGGTCCTTGTCTAAGATGTACGTGTTCATTAACTCGATCGCCTTCTTGTGAGTTATCTCCTTCAAGCCCTTTTCCTCAAGCTGGGAGGGGAATGGGGGCGAGTGGGGGAGCAAAGCGGTGAGGAGAGAAGCAACGAGGTCTCGTTTCTTGACGTTGCGATGATTGTGGGATATATTGCTGTTCACTTCGTTTCCTCGCTCCATCCCTCACCTTCCTAATCCTCTTGTCCCTGAGTTCATTCGCAAGTTTGTTCATCATTCCCTTGCTCACGTACCTCAGCCTGTCCATATTGGTCGCGATCTTCCTCGCCAGCTCCCCCTCGTCGAGGTCGATGTTTATGTGCCTCCTCCTCTTGGGTGGGAGGGATTTTAGCTGGTCCTTCTTTAGACGACGAATCATTACGGATGCGAGGGACGCGTAGAGCTCCTCCTTGTGCGATCCCGATACCCTCTTGCAGTAGCGCTCCTTGAACGCTTTGTGGTTAAGGAAGGGGTCTGAGGAGTTGGCGCAGTCAACGATTCCCTCGTCCTCCTTCTTTCTATCCGCGATACAAGTGATCTGAGTGAAAAGCTCGGCGGGTTTGCTGAGTGCCGGGGTACCGCTTAGTAGCAGCCTCCTCTTGGCCTTCAGGATCAAGGGTAGGATGGCCTGGGTTCGTTTGGTGGTGATGCTCTTGATCATGTGGCTCTCGTCCACGATGATGCACTTGAAGTGACCCGGTTTGATCAGCCCGTTTTTGAAGAAATTGCTCAGGAGCCCGTAGGATGCGATTATGACCTTGTGGCGGTGCGTCCACTTGTCCTTGCCGGACATTATCACGTGGATGTCAGAAAGTTTGAGGGGCTTGAATTTCTCACCCTTCTTTCCCTTCTTGCCTTTCTTATCCTTCGAACTCCTCTCCTCCTCCTCCTCCTTTTTCTTCTTCTTCTTCTTCTTCTTCTTCTTCTTCTTCTTCTCCTTCTTCTTCATCATCATCGTCTTCTTTTTCTTCTTCTCTGTCTTCGTCGTACGTTCCTCCTCCTCCTCTTCGGATTCCACAATCTCTCCCATAACAACAATAGCATCCTCGTCATCCTCCTCCTCGCACCCCCCCACCTCAACTTCCACCACCTCAACAGCATCCGCCATCTCAACAGCCTCCCCAACGCTCTCGTTGCTATCGCTCTCGCTATCACTGTTGAAAAGTCCAATACCATCAGATTCCTCCTCATCCTCATCCTCATCCTCATCCTCGTCCTCATCCTCCCTATCCGTCTTTCCCCCCAGCCACTTGACGAATTCGCTCTGCCAATGAAACCTCGCTGCATTAGGGCAGATAACAAGTACCGGCCAGTCCCCCCTAAAAGCGCTCATAACCGCGATAGACTGTAGTGTTTTCCCCAGCCCCATCTCGTCCGCAATGAACGCACGGCCGTTACGGTGGATGCAGAAACTGACGGCGGAACCTTGGAACGGCGCTAGCCTTGCTGCGATCGATGGGGGTACGTTCATGGCCGTTATGTCCTCCTTCGTCGTGTGTCCCTTGCTCGTTGCGGCGTCCTGCTGCATTCTAACGGTCGTCATTTTGGCAAGGGCGTCGTTTGGGATCTTCAGGCAGTTCAGGGTTACCGAGTCCTTGTAGGGGTGGTTCGCGAGGTAGTCGGTTATCACACCGTAGACCGAGAGGGATATCTAAGCGAGCGCGGTAAGGGTGGCATTCGTGTGTTACTTATAGTGTTTTGGTGGTACGCTGCTCCATCCGTGTGTCGCTTTGCTATTTCTGCAGTATCCTTCCGTCCTCACTCACCTCCCACCTAGCCTCCCTGTTGTTAAGTTTGGGTTTATCAACCTTGGCCCTCTGCGTAATCTCCCTAAAAGCCTTCTGCAGGCTCTTGTACCCCTTAATCCCGTTCGCCTCATGTGCACTATCGAACAGGTCGAACCCCCCGTTACCCTTAACGAACTTGATTTCGTCGTCATCCTGGAAGTGCCCGAAACGCACAATACGCATCCAAAATATTTTGGGGTTTTTGATACCCGTGCGAACGGTTAGGTTTTCGATGGGTAGCGGGTGCGCGTACGACGCCGGGTCGGGTGCGTAGTTGTAAGCCTGAACGTTGGCCGTGTTGGAACCCTGAGATACAGGACTTGGATATTGGCCCCCGTACTGTCCTCCGCATCCCCCGTACCCGTACGCGTTGTGGGGGACGGTGGAACCGTGGTTGTACGCCACCTGGGGCACCACGGGATGGTTGTAAGCTCCTCGGGAGGCGAGGTTACCACCCATGAACGCTGGCTGCTGACTGTAGGACGTCCTTTGTTGGATCACTGGGTACCTCTGCTGCTGCTGCTGCTGCTGTCTTGCGTGCAGCATGTTCGCCTGTTCCCATACTTTCTTAACCTCGTCCCACCTCCTATGAACCGTCGAAATATTCAGCTTTATGTTGTGCTCTTGAAGGCTGTAATCGGCCTTCGTTAAGAGACCTAAGATGAGCAAAAGGTTGTTAGTTATGTGGGAAGGTGGTATAATGCTTTTGCTGTCGCTTCGCTCCAACCACCTCACCTTGCTGCTGCCTGTGCATGAGTGTGATGAGAGTCGATTCGTACTGGTCCTTCTTCTGCTTAAAGGAAGCCTGGAGGTCCTTCATCTCTTCGAGGGTTTTACTTACTATCCGGAGTTTGGCTGGGAAGGGAAGAGGAGCGTAGCGTAAGAGTAAGGGGGGGGGTGAAGCGACGAGCAGAAGGCCATTAGTTATAAGGTTGGGATCTATATTGCTGTCGCTTCGCTCCAGCCGCTCCAGCCCTCCGCCCATCCTCCCTCCATCCCCTCCCTCGGTCCTTACATTGATAATCTAATTCTCTAAATGTACCATTTACTAAATTACGTGAAGGTGGTTGTGGTGGTCGTGGTACTGGTGCTGTTGGTCGTTGTGATAGTACACTACAATATGGATACACTCCATTATCATTATTATTACCATTATTCAACCCTGACCCTGACCCCGACCCCGGTATTGATTGTGATGTATTTATTCCTCCCATAGACTGAAACTGATTGCGATTAGTTGCGGGGTTGCCATTATCACTACCACTACCATCAGTTGAATATTCAGCAGGAAAACGTGGAATTGGATTCATAATAAACAAAGATGTGCTGGTCCTTATGGAGGACAGAAATATTGTGGGAGGTTTGAGCCAAGGAATGGTTTGCTCTAGCGGGTTTTCAAGCATCATTAAGGATACCCCAATATATGAGCGGGTTTTATTTTATGTCTGAGCTAAATTTAGTCCTTTATCGCGTCACACAAGGAAGTATGGTGCCATAATGTTCCTGGAAACGAGGAATTCAAGGCCTTCAAAATAGATCAAATCGCACGATAACCGACAATATTATTAATTTTCTCCGTCTAGTGCTATTATGGGACTTTAAAAATTGCAGGCTTGTTAAGTCACTTGTCATAAATGTACTAAATTCTGTATTTCTAGATTTCGATAAAATAGTTATAATTTGACTTTTTAATTTCGTTAGATTTAATTCTAAAAAATGTGTTTTGCTGCTCTTCGTTATATGAGAAATATTTGGCCAAGTCAAAATTCGAGAACGATTTACAAATAAGCAAGAAATTGACAGGTCTTTTTGATGATTTTTACGCTTATCTTGTATTGAGATTCCATTATAGCCAATACTCTGCGATTTATAAAGGCCTCAGAACTAAAGTAAGAATTGCGAATATTTATCTTTGAGATAATATTCTGAGGTCCTCAATTTCTGGCAAAACCCACCTCTCCAGATCGAAGTAAAAGACGGACGCTCAGCTCAGAAAGGTCATGACAGGTCAAGAAAAGTGTACATAAACAATACGATCGATCTCGCGAAAACAATGTCGTTCCCGTTATTTATCCAAAAACTTGGCCCCTTCAGACAGTGTCAATAATAATCAGCCAAAGCTAAAGCTTCCCATGCTCATCCCTCCATCCAAACTCAGACTGTCCCCATCCATACCCCTCAACCCCAATCTCCCCTCCTCCCTCCTTTTCCTTTCCAGGTTCTTCATCGCCCTAACCTCGCTCTTCTTCATGTAACCCTTCTTGGTGGATTTCAGGGTCACGTTGAAACTGTGACTGCTTATAGAACTAGGAAGCCTAAGCGAGGACCGAGGAGACGAGTAGGGGGGGGTTAGCGTATTGTGTAGGGCAGTACTAGGCGGTAGCACTAGGCAGCAGCACTAGGTAGCTCGCTGCCTTAACTCCTCACATGCTCCTCACCTGTAACTCCCAGGTCCAACAGTCTCCCCAGCCCCCTGTCCCCCTTCGAATTTCCTCGAGTCCTTCCCAAACGTGCAGATCTCCCCATCCCTCTTCCTCCCCCCGTTAACGAGTTTCTTAACCGGCGGGGCCAAGTCTGTAACCTTGACCATGTACCTAGGCCCAGGCGTAACCTGAAATTTCTCCCCGTCTATATTCCTACTGTCGTCCGTCCTCTTCGCGCTTGTCCCGAACGCGGGCCTGACCTTCTTCTTGTGTACCTCGACGGTATCGTCGTCCCTCATGTTGAAGTCTGACTGCCTGTAACCGTTGTCACCCTCAAGTAGGAAACCCCCAGCAGGGGCATTGGAGGAACCGAACGATCCCCCCTTAACCCCGTCCCTCTTGAAAGCGCTCTGGTACCGAGGTTTGACTATCCTGACCTCCTGAGGCGAGTGCTCGTACGTTCCGTGTCCTACGTTGAACTCCGTCCTTGAGCTTGATTCTTCAAGCTCGTTCTTAGGACGGAAACGGGGACCTGTTGTACCGAATACCCCAATTTTACGGCTCCCAGACACGCGCTTTTGGACGGCGAAGTTTAACGTCAGGTAATCGGGGTTGTAGATTGGCCCTGGACCTGGGGCTGAGAGGGAGACTGAGATCGAGCGGTAGAGTATGGTGTTAGACACGGCTCGCTGCCAAAAAAGCCTTTTCGCTTCGGCCTTTCCCCCTCTCCCGCCCTCCGGCTCACCTCTGCTGTCCTCTCTTTTCATGCACGGTCTCTCTGCCGTACCGTTGAAACCCACAGGCTCGGCCCTAAGTGTCCTCTGCTTGCTGACCCTGAAAGAGCTCTTCATGTTATCGTAGCTCCCCGGACCTATCTTCCTATCGCTGTACAAGTTAGCCCTGCTAGGGTGAGGTACATGGTTGTTGTGAACCCTAGGGCAAGTGTCCCTAACCGCCGTAGTACCAAAAGACTGAACGGGGTTAGCCTTGCTCAACTGAGCCAACTCGTCCGCGCCGTTCCGTCCGAAATTACTCTTGCCCCCCACCTCCCCAACCCCCCCCCCTCCGGCGCTCATTATCTCCCTGTGTAGGTTCTCTGCGCTCTCCGTCAAACCTTCACCCTTCGTTAACTGATGAGCCATCTTCGTACCGCTCCTGAAAGCCGCGCTCGAACCCTTGTCCCAGTCGAATCCTTTAAGTTCGTAAACCCCCGGTCCCGGGTTCTGCGAGTCCGGCATGAAGTTCTCGGCGTTGTTGGTCTGCTGGAATACTCTGCGCTTCGTCTTGCTGCTGGAGAACGAAGACGGAATAACGCCGCCTGATATACCGGTTCCGATGAACTGGTCGTACGCTCCCGGACCTACAGTGTCGCCCCCAACGCCCATGATCATCTGTGAGGGGGGAGGGACGGGCTTGACCTCCCTTATACCCTGCTCGTCGCTATCTATGTAACCGAACGTTTGCATCTTGTCGGGTATTGCGGGGGGGTTGAACTGACGGGGGAGACCGTCGAGGACACGGGTGACGCTCTTGCTCCTTCCCAGACCGTACTTTATGGCCTCTGATCGAGTACCGTTCTTCATTGCGTTCTTCATACTACTCTGACTGTCATACCTACCGGGTCCGGGGTTGAATATTATCGTCGACGGCATGTAGGCGGAGGAACCGGGGAAGGAAGGCGCTAGGCGTGCGGCGGTTGATTTGAAACCTAGAGCTCCTGGGTTTACCTCTGGCTTAGAAACCTCTACGTTGTAGGAACCTGGACCGGGCATTAGCTGGAGATTATCGAAGTGACGGGTAGGGTAGGGTTAGTATATTGTATAGATCGGCATCATACAGCTCGCTACGCTAACTAATACGTATTAAACACCCAACAAAACACACTCACCCTGCTGAATTTTGCATCAGCGTTCTCAACACCAGCATCAGGACGCGTTTCGGAGTTCGAAAACGCAGTGTACTGGGGTGTTATATGGTTCTCTTTCCTAAGGTTGTAACGGCCGGGACCAGCAAGGTCGCTGGTTGTTGTGTGGGCCAAATCAGTGGATCTGTCGGCTCTGGAGGTGATTACCATTTTTGAGGCTAGGTTTGAAGAAGGAGGGAGAAGCGATGGAGATATGTGCGTTAAAGATATAGTGGTAAGTCTACTTAGGATAATTACGCCTTAATATAAAATTTGATAGAAAGCCAAGGGGGTGGAAATGATGCTAACTGCCTGCAGGGGGTCAAAGGCTTAGGCACTCCTTTATTGGCCACTTTCATCTTCGATTTTGTATAAATAGTTACTTCATAGATGTCTGACTCCTATAGTCCTCAGAAAAAATGTCCTCCTGGTTTTTACTCAAGAAGCTCCAGCAGTATCGAAGTCTCCCGCAAGCAGTGCAAGCCGAGTGTTGATAACAAGAGTAGCTCTGGAATTCTCGCTCCAAAGTGGGACCCGAAACCGGTGCCATCTCCGACAGCGAAGAAGAGGGTCGACGCGGTTGACCTTTATGTTGTTTCAGAGGTGAGGAGGAATCCAAGCTGGAGCGAAGCGACAGCAAAACCATCATATCCATACCTGGCATCACCTCCTACCTAACTAACAACTTGACAACTTTTCACTCCTCGCCCTTCTTTCCTCACCCTCGCCCAGGTTGAGCCCATCATGACAGATGCCATCACCCACCTACTCCTCATCAATCCTCAGGACATCATTACGGCTCTTCATACTTACTTCCTCACAGTATCAACAGGGGGGGCTGTGAAGTCAAAGTCCTCCATGATTGGGATTTCGGGGGTTGAAAAAAATGCCGGAGAAAAGAGGAAGGAGCTCCTAAAGAGAATTGACCCCATCGTGACGCAATTGACGAGCCAGGTGGCAATCAAGAGGCCCGACAACATTGTCGCGTTCCTAGCAGAAATGCTCAAGAGCATAGAGTCGAGGGATTGAGGGGAAATCCGTTGTTTATTTGGCCACAGAAGGGTCAAATTGGATTAAAGTATATGATTTGTGCTCTTTCTTCTCTCCACAAAAACGATCTCCCCTACTACTATTTTATTAAAAATAGTCTCCCCCAGAACCCTCTCCCCGTAATCTTCAGCTCCTCGTGCTTGCTCGCCATTTGTATGAACTCTTCAAGACTGATTACTCCGTCCTTGTTCTTGTCTGCCTCCTTGACAATCAATTCAATCTTCGCCTTCCCAATCTCGGGATAGCAAGCCACCAGCGCCCTCTCGAGGTCCTCCACACCCAGTCAGCCCGACATGAAGGGATAAGGTTTTTTAGACTGGTTCAGTTGTGTGAGGGGGAAGCTGCTTTTGGCCAAAGATTTTAAGTTTATCATCCTTTCTCCTCCAAATACGGCACTGTGCTCATAGAAATCCTTCCGAGGCACGGATTTCTCGCCGTTATTTCCGTTTATGATAACGGTAACCCTATGAATAGTTCAACATCAAAGAGAAAGGCAAAGGCTTCCAAGAAGAGGGCGGCAGGGAGAGCGAGAGGAACCTCCAATCAGCAAGAAACCTCAACACTAGAAGGAGGTAATAAACTCCCCTCAATTCCTAATGATCCCTCCGTTCTCTCCGCTTTGGACGAGGAGTACCAAAAGCTACGTTCCTTGGGACATGCAATTCCTCAACCCAAGGTGAGATTGAGGGGGATGGGGGGGGGTAGGCTGGGTGCGAAGGCAGCGATCGTAGCGGGGTGCACATGCGGTGGTCGTAACGGGGTGTGAAGGCAATAGCCCTACGTTCGCTGCCTACTTCCAAACAATACTCAAAGCTAAACCCCCCCCCTACGTCCTCTCCCCCCACCCCAGCCCCTCCTTGACTCCGAGTTAGCCTTCGGTCACAACCTCGATCACCTCGCCCACGTCGACATGGAGGACGAGTCCTTCTCCTCCTGGTACCGCAAGACAGCCGGTATGCACACGATAAAGGCGTGGTGCGAGAAGTACAACAAGCATCCTTACGCTTGGGGCGCGCTCATTATGATACACGGGGTCGACGAGGTCAGCGCGAGGTTAAGGAGCAAGGTGGAGAACTACGCGGTTTACAGCGCTGTTCTTCTTAGCGCTAGCGTTGTGCTTTTGAGCATGAACGAGGTGAGAGGGGCAGGAGGAGCGATGAGGGAAGCGAATCGCGAAAGGGGTTGGGGTGAGGGATGGCAAGGAGCGAAGCGACGAGTAGAAGGTGTTAATTATTCGGTTAGGGACTGTATTGCTGTCGGTTCGCTCCTTACTCCCCCTCACCCTCCCTAAAACTAACGAAACCTTTCCCCTCGCTCACTTTCGCCCCGCGCTCCCAGATGAACCATCATTTCAGTATCCTGAACTCCTCCCCCTCCCTTCCCGACATGATAATAACCCGAATTTACCTCTACTCCCTCTGCGTGTCAGTGTCCTCCCACCTCTGTTCTATCCTCCTCTCCATGTCGTTCGTAAACGCTCTCAACGAGGCCGGCAGGGACGCCGACGTTATCAGGATGTTCGGGGAGGGACAGGGATTCCTAGCGACCAAGAAATGCGGGGACGCGTTTCAGATCGGACTGGTAGCGCTGGCAGTTTCCATTGGGGATATCATCGTCATCAACTTCAAGTGGTACGATGGGCTCGCGTGCTTCGTTATCGTGTTCTTCCTCCTCCGGGTGCTTAAACCTACGAGCGATAAACTTTTCGGGAGCAGCTCCTTGATGTTCTACTGGAGATTCGGAAGGGCGGAAGACAACGAGGATAAATTCGACCTCCGGGTACCTCTGGAGAGGGTGGAGATAAAATCCACGATATCTCGGAGGCTTTACGGTATAATGACGGGGAGGGGGGGGGATGTAGAGGAGGAGGTTGAGGAAATGTTGGCGGCGGAAAAGAAGGAGACTGAGATTATTAACGCGTACATCGATGAGAAGAACTCGGTGAAGACGGGACGTACGCCAAAGGCGAGCGGGGAGGGGGGGTGGAGGGTCAGGGGGTTCTTTGAGGAGGATGCGGGGAGGGAGGGGGCGAAGGAGAGGGAGAGGGTTATGCTCATGAATGAAGCTATGATGGAGAAAGGTGAGCGAAGGCTGGAGCGGAGCGAAGCGACAGCCAAACGCATCGTATCACATACCCACCATAATTAACCCAACGAATGTCACTTCTTCTCAGGATTGAAAGCTCTAGCTGGGGCGGGGAGTCCGGAGGGCAGATTAAACCTCGGGAAGGGTGGCGGGCTCGCTTGATGCAATGTAATCGTGTGTTTTTTCTTAGAACAAACCGGGGAAAGGATTACCCCTTAACTATACTATAACATTGATTGGAACTCTGCGTCTGGGGTAACAAGCACGCAACCCTCCTCAACCTCAATCCCACTCCCCTTAGCTTTCCCCCTAATCTCCGTAGTCCCAGCTCCGGGCTGTATGAATACGTGTCCCACGTTCAGGGTTATCATCTCGTCGATTATTGAGACGCCGATTTTGGGAGAGATTATCAGGTTCACGGCGTCGGGTGGAGAGGGGAGTGAAGAGAGGGTGGCGTAGCAGGTGGAATCACGGGGGTTTACGGGGTATACTAGGTAGGGCGTGGAGGGCAAAGCGAAGAGTGAGAAGGAGCGTGGAGAGAAGTGATGAAGAGTTAGGGGGAAGTAGAGCGTTGTTGATTCCTCAGGATAGTTTATTGGCATCCGGCTCTCCCGCTGACGTTCAATCATTGCGCATGTCGCCGCAGTGCAGGACGCATATCATACCAACGAAACAAAGGAGGTATTTCCATCACCGGGCCAACAACGTGCGCTGCCTCCCTTCCTTTCCCCTTCTTCCCTCTTCGTCCTCACCAGTTTTGCCCATATTTTCAAGTCTTTTGAAAACCGCCGATGCAGGTTTAGATGGATTACGAACGTCCCCACATACAGCCCATATTTTACATCGTGATAACATCAGGGAGCAGGGAGAGGAAAGAGACGAGCTTTAGGGGAAGGGGGATTTTATGGGTATTAAATGGATTTGGTGGTATGAAGATTTTTTTAGAGGTCAATACTGGAAGAATGGAAAGGCTGGACGGTTTTTCAAGGTAAAAAAGAGCGTATGGAGGAAGAAAATGGTCCTTAAAATTGGCCAAAATCCAAAGTTTTCTATTTTTATCCACAACTCAATCTTCGAGGCTTAGATTTCGTTTTCGACCTCCTCAATCTTTCATATCTATAGTATCAATCTCTAATAGCTTGGAATTGGTGTAATTGTGATGTCCAACCCTTTTGGACCTCCTTCACCCGAAGATGATTTAAGGTGAGGGAGATTTAGGCCGTTATAGAGGACGTTTGGAGATAACGAAGGCATTTTTGATTCTTATGATAGAAATTTACAGTATTTTTTGACTTTATATGATATGAGACCTGAATTACGATGACAGGCGCAATGATTAAACGCCAGTAACCCAACCGGCTGCCAAAAAACTATCCCTCGTCACAACAAGAACGCTATATTCCTCTCCTTGTACTCGGTTGTCTCGTGCTTGTTCTCACTGTCTCTTTTTATAACTCCAATACCCCGTTTCCCACCTCATATGCAGAGATAGCAAGGCCTCAACAAACCCCTTTGCTGATGATGACGTCGATTCTGATTCTGAGGACACACCCACCACAACACGCAAGGGAAGGAAGGATAGCACGAACCCCTTTGACGATGATGTCGCCTCCAACGACGACGATATAGAGGAGGAGAACACAAACCCTTTTGCAGACGACCAAGACGAGGAGGAGGAGAGGAAGACGAGGAGGAAGAGGAGGAGGACGAGGGAGGAGGGGGATGATAAAAATGGTTGTAAAAACACCACGAACCCCTTCGCCAAGTCTTCAGGCTCCTCAAATTCAGAAGAAGAAGGTCGCGATTCGATATCCTCATCCTTCCAATCTCCCCCCCCTCCCTCCCTCTCCCCTCCCCTCCCCCCACCCCTCCCCCCCCAGGCCCCTCGGCGGGCGCAACCCCTGCCCCCCACGGGGCCCCTCGGCGGACAGGCCATTGGCAGCTAAGGC
>Ga0209713_10002485_pt1 | contig 11442 bp, 2 predicted proteins | sample ArcOceMetagenome_3_FD_187444 | JGI IMG/M metagenome (GOLD analysis project Ga0209713, IMG submission 187444) | Marine eukaryotic phytoplankton communities from Arctic Ocean - Arctic Ocean- Svalbard ARC20M Metagenome (SPAdes) (version 2) | ecosystem: Environmental > Aquatic > Marine > Oceanic...
GCTCGTCGTCGGGGGGGGAACCGACGTAAGTCTGAGTCGCAGGTTGGCATCCACTTAGTGCTTCCGTCGCCACCTAGCGACGTCTTCGTGTTCGGCTTGCCGTACGTTCGCTGTTTATTCTTCCAGCGCAGTTCGCAGCGCTGTTATGGCCGAGATGTGCCACGTGAACTGTCGGCGATCGTCAGGAAGACTCTCGGACTTCCTAGGACGTCATGGAAGTCTCTCAGAGGTGCCGCCCAACGGGCCCAACCCACGGGAGGTTCGATCTCCCTAGGCTGAGCCCTTGGACCTTTGCTTGTGTCAGGGATACCCAACACCTACGACAACACCAGCACCTTGCAGCAGCACCTCCACCAGTCCACCGTCCAAATGCCGGTCGGCTACGTGGTCAGTCCAAACGGACGGACCGGCGCCGAACTCCGAGTTGCTCGCGGTGCACACGAGCTCCTCGCGACGGGCAAAGCTGCGCGGCTGGGCAAATTGCTACCACATCTAACGACGACAACAAATACCGGCCCGAACGGTCATCCTCTCGAAGTTCGCCTCCCCTTCGCGCTCGTCACCTGGCTCATCCTCGGCACCCTCACCATCACCGATGAGGTCGCCGAGCTCCTGGTCTACATGCACGTCGTCGGCGCCGAGCGCCTGGGCGCCGCATGCGACATGGTGCTGACCAGCTACGACAACGACGACCCCGTCGCGCCCTCCGTGCTCCGGCGCTACTTCCTCGACACCGCGGAAACCCTACGTGTCGATCAACCAGTTCCGTTTACGGTGACGGCCTCCTGCCTCCTGCTCGTCGGCGGCATGGCGGACAACCTCGAGTGCCAGAACCTCGCCGTGCCCGTGGTGGTGCCGCCTCTTTCGCCGGCCTGGTTCGTGCACGTCAAGTTCAAGGCCGTCGCGCCCAAACTCTCGCTGCTGCCGCTCAACGAGGCTGAGCCGCTGCTCGCACCGCGCTGGCTGCCCGTGCAGCGCTCAGCAGGCGGTGGTGCCTCGCAGCTCGCCAGGCTGCTGCTGCGCGCCTTGCCCGAGCCTGAGCGCGAGATCATCGAGGCCTGCGGCGAGCAGGAGATGGCGGAGCAGTTCGCCACGCTGTTCACCACGCTGCTGCCGTCGGCGGCGGAGATGGTCGAGTTCACCCAGTCCCGGCCAGCTGCCGCCCTCGCCCTCTCGCGCGCGTTCGGGCGCGCCACTCTCGCCTCGGGCAGCTCAGCGCTGCAGGTCTCCGTCCACGAGGTCGTCACCGTCATCGCGCACTTCGACTTCGCGCGCCTGGGCATCGGCACGGAAGTGGGCGCGCCAGCGGCCCTCGGCATGCTCCACGAGCTGGTGCGCGTCGCCCTCAAGTCCACCTCGGCGCCGCTCACGCTCGGCAACATCACCGCTGCCGCCGAGGTCTACAAGTACCTCACGGGACGGCTCACCAGCCTGCACGCGTCGCACACGCCGCCATCCGAGCGCGTCGCCTTCCTCTACCGCGAGCTGGGCGAGCGCCGCCAGCACGAGGCGATGGTGGGCCGCGGCGCCGGAGCTTCGAGCGTAGGCGCCGTCGACTCCGGCGCTGGCACAGGCGGTGGCACCGGCGGCGCCGCAGGGGGCGGTGGCTACGCCCCTATGTACGTCTCTGCGCTGTGCGACATCATCGCCCACCCCGAGTTCGTCGCCATCTGCGCTGAGCTCACCACCAACCTCGACGCGCACGCGGCGCCGGGCGTCTCGATCGAGCGCATCTTGGCCTACCGCGGCGTGGGTGCGGCCGTGCTGCACCACGCGCTGCGTGGCTACGTCTCCGCCGTGCGCGACGTGCCCCTCGTCTTCCGCATCGTGACGGAGCTGCGCCCGCACGGTCCGCAGTGGGTGGCGGACAAGTTGGCCGAGCTCTCGCTGCCGCCCGAGACCGACGCGGCACCGCGCATCATCCCCTCGCCGCTGCCGGAGCTCTGGAACGCGATGTGCAAGTCGCTGTTCTCGAAGCTCAATATCGAGGACCTCATCTACGCCATCCTCGCGCAGTGCGGCGGCCACGACGGCTACGTGCGCGTGCCGGACTCGCTGCAGTTCACCTCTATCGAGCGCCTGCGCCGCACCGAGCGCACCATCGTGCCGTTCTTCGGGGCGTGGGGCTACGAGATGGGCGGCGTGCTCAGCCTGGACACGCTCTACGCCACAGCGTACACCTACTACGACGACGCCACCGCCGTGCCCGTCAACACGCGCATGGTTTTCTTGCGCTCGGTCTTCGAGGCGGTGCACCGCGAGTCGGGCGCTCGCGAGGCCGCGCTGCTCGGCGCGCGCAAGCCGGACGAGGCGCTGCCGACGCTCTACGTCATCCCCAACTCGGGCGGCGTGGCGCGTTTGCAGCGCGGCCGCCTCGACACGCCCACCACCGTCGTTATGGCGCGCGCCCTCTCAACCCTGCTGGGCCCCACCAAGGCCAAGACGCTCGGGCTGGGCGGGCGACTCGTGCCCGAGGGCATGCAACCGGGCGCGGCTGCTGCGCCCGCCGCCGCGCCGCCTGGCGGGGGCGGGGGCGACACCGGCGAGCCACCCCCAAGCGGTGAGCCGCTCGCTGGCGCCGCTGGCAGCCTGGCCAGGAAGAACAAGGCCGAGAAGGAGGCGGCTGCCGCCGCGGCCGCTGCCGATGTAGCCGAGCGCGCCAAGGCGGTCGTGCTGGGCTCGGCGCTCAAGGCCTGCGCGGACCTCACCTCCGTCCCCGGCAGCTTCGGCATCGGGCGGGAGGGCAGCAAGCGGCGCTTCGTCAACCTCGACAAGTTCTACTCCACGCCAGGCGTGCCTGAGCCACCCGGTGGCAAGGGCGTTGTCCCGCCACTCAACAACCCCGGCCCCCTCTGCTGCCCGGTTGTCTGGGCGTCGCGCTCCGAGGGGTTCGAGGAGGCCTTCTGCACGGCAGTGGGCAAGCCCGGCCACGGGCGTGGCGGCACCGCGCACTGCCCGCCAGTGGGCTGGCGCAAGAAGTACCTGGCCGGCCTGCTCTGCGTCGCGGCGGCCACAGGTGACGCCGCCTTCGTTGGGCCGCCAGCTGCGTGCGCAGCGGCGCGCGACGCCACGCCCTTTGACTTCACCGGCGCCGGCGGCGTGGTGGCGCGCAGCACTCTCAGCGCCGACGCGCCCGCGTTCCACCTCCACTCGCACGGGTGGCTCGCCACTCCTGCCGAGCTGGACTACCGCGGGTTGGCTCAGCGCGCGCTCGCTGCGGCGCGCACCGCCTCGCCCGCGCGCTCTGCTGGTGCCGACGTTGTGCCGGCACGCAGCTCCCTCGACGCCGACGCGTCCACTTTCTACCTCCCCTCGCTCGAGCCGCTCGCCGACTTGGCTGAGCTTGACCCCGTCGCCTCGCCGCAGAGCTCGCTCGCCGTCGCGCGCTTCGAGGCGCACGGCGGTCATGCCTACTTGCCGCTGTGGTACCCCTCGCCGTCGTCGCCGCACGTGGCGGTACCCGACGCCAGCGGCTGCCGCATGTACGGCAGCGACGACGCCGCCGTGCGCGCGCTGCGCGGTGGCCCCTCGCGCGAGGCCGCGCTCGCCCACGCGGTTGGCGCCACCGCCTCGCTTTTCGGGGGCGAGCGCACTGACTTGGTCTGCTTCGGCTTCTTCCGCGACGCCGTCGGCGGCAACGGCGAAGTGGCGGGCTTCGTCGCCTCGCAGCCGCCGCCCACCGGCGCCACCGCCAGCCGCTATGCCACGCTGCGCGCCGCCGCGGCGTGCGGCGCGCGCGGGCCGCTGTGGATCCCCGTCAGCGCGCTGAGCTCCACCCCGCTAGGGCGGCTGGCGCGCCTCGCCGCCGCGCGCGCGCGCAGCTTCGTCGCACCCGCCTCCGACTTCTCCCTGCTGGGCGCCGTCGTGGGTGCGCTGGCGCCGCGGCCCGTCGCGCCCGCACGCGGCTCGCTACCCGTTGCCTGCGCGACCGCGCGGCTCACCCCCGACGAGGTGAAGTCGCGCAGCCTGCGCGCCGTGAGCGCGCTGCAGCACGAGTTCCGCCTCGCCATCGCGCACGGCGGCTACACCGCCGACGAGTGCGCCTACCTGGCCTCGTGGCTGGGCACGATCGAGCCGCCCGAGTTCGGCGACATGCCGCTGGGGTTGCTTGAGCAGGCCACGGTGCCGACAGACCCGCTCATCCGGCACGTGCCCTACCCGGCGTACAGCCGCTGCGTCACCTCCGACCCGCTGCCGCCGCTGCCGCAGCCGCCGCCGCCGCTCTGTGTGCCCGGCTGGGCGACGGCGTGGCGCCACACGCTCGTGCCCGAGGCGGCGGAGCTCGTGGTGACATGGCTGCGCATGCTGCGCGACGGCCTGCGCCGCTTCGCCGCGGGCGAGCCTGGCGAGCGCGTCGCGCGCGACATGCCGCCCGCCATGGCCATCGGCGTCAACAACTTCAGCCCCTGGGCTGCGGCCGTGGCGCGCCAGGGGCACGTCATCGTGCGGCGCGAGGGCAAGTTCGCGTTGCTCGACATGTCGCAGCCTCCCGCGCCCTACCTGAACGGCACGGGGCTCAACCGCGCCTTCCTGGCCGAGATGCTGGTCGAGAACGGCTCGGTCGATTTCGCGCTGCGCGACATGCTCTGCACCCACGGCGCGGTCTACCTGGCCGACCTCGCGCCCGTGCTCCTGCTCCAGCCGCCGCTGCGCTCCTTCTTCGCCGCCGACGTCGGCTTCGCCTCCGCGCACTCGGAGATTGCGCGCATGGCCAAGATGGAGTGGTTCGACGTGCACAAGTGCACCGACCTCGACGCCGGCAACTTCGACCTGCCCTGCCTGCCCTTCCGCACCAACCCGAGCGGCGCCGTCGCGCGCAAGTTGGAGCAGACGCGATGGCGCGGCATCCAGGACTTCGGTGGCCCGCGCCGCGCGCTCTTTGAGCTCGCCAACCTCCTCGGGCTGGGCACGTGGGCGGCGCACGTACTGGCCTTCGGTCGTGGCACCACGCGGCGCGTGCTGGGCTCTCGCGCTGCGCCCGCCGCGCGCGTGGCAACGAGCCTAGGAGGGCCAATCACTGCCTCCGCGCCGCCCGCCCCGCGCCTCGCCGGCTGCGGCGGCTTCGTCGGGTGCTCGCTCGCCGCGGTCCCGGCCGCCATGCCCGCCGGCGCCACACGCCCCGCCCTCGCCGCCGCGCGCCGCCCGCGCCACCTCGGCCACTACTTTTCGGGCTCCTACGGGCTCGTCGGGCGCGCGGCGCACGCCGTGCAATGGAGCGCGCGCGAGGCCGACGTGCTGACCGGCACCGACCTGAGCGCGCCGGCCACCGTGCTTGCCGAGCTGGCACGCATCGAGCGCGGTGACTTCGGCGCGCTCGCGCTGGGCCCGCCGTGCAACACCTACTCGCCCAACTTGGCGGAGGGTGGCGGCAAGTACCAGCTGCGCGACTGGGAGCGACCCGACGGCCGGCCCACGTTCTCGACTCGCTTGCGGGCCAAGCTCGACCTGCACAACGGCTTCGCCAAGTTCACCGCGGACGCGGCGCTGCGCCAGCTACGCGCCGGCGGCGAGCTGCTCATCGAGAACTCGGCGGGCCGCTTCGACCCGCGCTCGCCTGCCTACTGGCCTGAGAAGGCCCACTTGCCGCCACTTTGGGCCACCACGCCGCTGCAGCGCCTGCGGCACGCGGCCACCGCCATGGGCCGGCCGCTCACGCTCCTGCATGCGCCACAGTGTGCGTTCGGCCCAGGGCCGCACGGCAAGCTCTACCAGAAGTGGACCGAGTTCCTCGTGACGCCAGCCACCGCGCGCCGCCTGGCGAGCTTCAACGAGCTGCGGTGCACATGCGCGCCGGGCGCGCACACGCACGCGCGCGGCCTCGACGCCAGCGGCGCCTCCAAGGCGACGCCGGCGGCCGCCTACCCCTGGCTGCTCTGCCAGTGCATCGTGTACGGCCTCACAGGCGCGGGCGAGCGGCCGGCGCTGCTGGGCTGCCTCGAGTGCGAGGACGACGTTGCCGCGCCGCAGCCGCCGCTCGCCGCCGCCGCCCTACCCGTGCAGGAAGCGCGCGCCGTGGTGGCGCGCGCGCCCGCGGCGCGCGCGTCGCTCGCTGCCGCGTTGCCCGAGCGCCCTCTCACGGCTCGCCGCGCAGGTGACTCTGGCGCTGCAGCGCCGACGCTGCCGCCGCAGGCTCGCGCTCTTGTGCGCTCGCTCAACTCGGCGTCGGGCGTCCACCAGTCGCGCGCCGCGCGCGCGGCCTACGCAGCCATGCTGCGCCCGGGCGCCTCGAGCTCCAACCCGCGCTTCACGCCCGCGCTGCGCCGCCAGGAGGAGCTGCCGGGCGTGCGCGACACCTTCCCCGCGGGCCTCGCCGAGCCCGCCGCGCTCGGCGCCGTCTCGTGGGCGGGCGGCCGCCACGACTGGTGCCAGGAGCTCAAGCCCTTCTTCTCCGACCTGCTGCTCTGCATCGTCATCATCGGCCACCTCGCCTTCCTCTGCGGCATGGACGTCTACGTGCTCACCGACGACGCCAAAGACTGGTTCCACCAGTTCTGTCTGGCGGTGCTGCAGTGCTGGGCGTGCGGCATGTTCCGCCTCGACCCCGACGCCCTCGCGCTCGACGATCCAGAGGCGGCGCTCGCCATCGTGCTCGCGCGATGCCTGGAGATGGGCGTCTCGCCCTCGAGCAACATCGCCCAGCGCGCGCTCGGCGAAATCCTACAGTCGCTTTCCGCGCGCTTCGCCGCGTCGGAGGAGCCGCACCTCCAGGCCCTCGAGTGCCGCTTCCCCGCCTTCCGCGAGGCGCGCACTGCGCGCCGCACGCTGGGCGCACGGACGGGCCGCGACGAGGCGCGCTGCCACGCCCTCCTCGGCTACACCGACGACGTGGCGGCAGTGCTCATGGGCGCCGCCGCCACCGTGCGCTACTGCGACGCGCATGGCAAGCACCTCGGGCCCAGCGGCTGCAACGTCACCATGGCCATCGCGGCCAAGCGGTCGCTCGGCGTCACCATCCCCTTCATCGGCGCAACGGCGCTCACCGTCGGGCAGCTCGCCTACGTCTCGCGTGAGAAGGTCCACCGCACGCAGGCGGCGCTCGCCTCGGCGCGCGACGGCACGCTCGCGCTCTCGGAGTGGGTCAAGCTCTCGGGCCTGCTCAACCACCTAGTGTGCGTGCTGCTCATGCCCTACTACGTCATGTACGGCGTCTACGAGTGCCTCGACGACGCGCGCACGCGCGGGCTCGGCCAGGACGCGCTCCTCGCGCCCACCCAGGCCGGGGTCAAGGCGCTGCGGCGCTGGAGCGACGCGCTCACCACCACCGCGGGCACGACCACGCTCGCCGCGCTCTACCCCACGCGCCGCCCGACGGGCTCCGGCGTGCTGCACGTCATGCACTCCGACGCGGCGAAGGAGGGCACGGGTGAGCCGGCGATATGTGGGAACCTGTATTCCCATATATATATCATCCCGCTACGCCCAGAGTGGCGCGCGCTGCCGATCGTCGCCACCGAGTTCATCGGAGGCATAGTCAACGTCATGATCTTTGCGCCAATGCTGCACGGCGCGCCCGGCCTGCTAGTGCTCGACGCGCTCGTCGTGCCCACGGTCATAGCGGGCAAAGCCTCGTCGCCGCTCATGCGCTACCTGCACGAATACCTCGTCGCCATGCCCGAGTACCAGCTCGTCGCCGATACGCTGCTCGTCTCGCAGGAGTACGGCCCCTACAACCCCATTGCCGACGCAGGGTCTCGCGGCAAGGGCGCGGCGCTCGAGTCGCTCATGGAGCACATGGGCCTGCGTGCCGACTACATCGACGCGCCGCCGCGCGCCATCGAGTTGCTTGACGACGCGGCGGCTCTGTGGCGGCGCATGGCGCCGGGCGAACGCGAGGCGCACATGCAGCTCGAGCTCGCCGGCGCGAGCTCGCAGCCGGGCCTGGGCGCCACGTCGCGCGGTGTGCACAACATATCCATGGACGGCCGCCCCATCGCACATGCAGGTGTGGCATGCGGTGGCTTCATCGGCTGTGCCGCGTTGCTCACCTTGGCCGTCACGCCGCCCGGGGCGCCGCCGCGCGCCGCCGACACAGGCGGCGCCGCTGGGGCGGAGGGCGACGGCGCTGCGCGTTGCTTGCTCGCGGCCGATGCCGTCGAGCGGCGCGAGTGCGCGTCGCGCGTTGAGGCTGCCACTTCGCTCGCGCTGCAGATCGAGTCCTGCAGCGCCGCCGCGCGCGCGACGCTCGCCACCCTCCAACCCGCCCCCTCCAGCGGCGGGCTCCTTCACATCCCAGGTGACCCAGGCGGCTCCTCGTCGCAGCCTGCGGCGCGGCGCGCGCCGCGGCGCGCCTGCAACGACTGCGCGGGTTGCCTGCGGCAGGACTGCGGCGCCTGCATGGCTTGCCGTGACAAGCTCAAGTTCGGCGGCCCCAACCGGCTCCGCCGTCGCTGCGTTGAGCGCGCGTGCACCGGCAACGCGGCTGCCGCGGATGCGGGGCCTGCGCAGCTGCTCACGCTGCCTGCGGGAGCGCCCGCGCCGCCCCTCCTGGCCTCCCCGCCTCCTGTGGCGCCGCCGCCGCCCACCATCGCCGCCGCAGGCGCCAACTCGCGCCCTCAGCGGGGCGCCGCCGCTGCCGCCGTCGCCGCCTTCGCCGACAACTTTGCGGTGGAGCGAGGCGGTGAGGCGCAGGACGAGCGCGCGCACGAGGCGGCCTCGCACGCGCGCCAGGCGGCACGCGCCGCGCGCGCAGCGGTCGCCGACGCCGGCGGCGCCGACGCTCTCGGCGGGGGCGGCGCCACCGAGGAGGACAGCGTGGTGGACGTGGTGGACGGCGTCGCCATCTACAGCCACGCCAGCCGCGCGGCCGCCGACTCGCGCCTCGCCGCTCTCGCAGCGGCTGCTGCGGCCGCTGACCGCGCCCTCGTCGCGGGCTCGCCCGGGCGGCGCCGCAGGGCCGCTCGCGGGCCGCCGCCCAGCCCGCCATCGTCCCCGCCAGGTGAGCACCGCGCCGGCCGCGCGATGCCGATGCGCCGCGTCGTGGCCGCTAGCCGCTACACGGATGACGTCGCCCTCACCCTTCTCAGCGCCGCGCTGGCCGCGCGGCCGGCGCGCGCCACGCCGCTGCCTTTCCCGTCGGCGCCCCGCCCGCGCGCCCCTCTGCCTTCGTTGGCGGTGCGCTCTACCCCAACGGGCGCCTCTGTGCGCGAGACGTCGCGCTGGGCGTTTGCTGTCGCGCCGCTGCAGCGTTACGTGTATGGGCGCGCCGCGCCGCTGCCGCCCGCGCCGCGGCAGCTCCGCGCTGTGGCACCGCCTGCCGCCTCGGGGCGCACCTACGCCCCTCCCGCGCCGCCGTCAGCGCCACGCGCCCCTGCAGGCGCCGACGCCTCGCGCTTGGCGAGCTCGGGCCGCCTCGCGGCGGGCCTCCACGTGCCGGGCGCCGACGGCGACCCCAACGCGGCGGGTTCTGGCACCTCCCGCATCAGCGCGCTGATGGCGCGCGCCTACGCACCGCTCACCAACCGGAAGGATGCCGGCCACTGGCGCGCTTGGGAGCGCGTGTGCGCGCACATGGGCGTCGCCACGTGGCGCACTGACATGGCAGCCAACTCGGGCGCCGACCCCGTCGGCTACCACGAGGAGGTGTACCTCATGTGCATGGCGCTCATCCTCCTCTACTCGTGGATGAAGCCGCGCTCGCGCGCCGACCCGGCGGCCGACCCGCGCAACGCCGTCAAGAAGTTGCAGGCCGTGCGCCGCATCCACCGCGCGCGCTGGCCGCCCATCGAGATGGTCTCGATGTCGGCCGTCTCGAGCGTGCTCAAGGGCATGCTCCGCGAGTACATCGACACGCACGGCTTCCGCTCGCTCGTGCCGAAGCGCAAGCTGCCGCTCACCAACGTCATCATCAACGGCATGGTGGGCGTGTACGACGGCGCGCGCCGTGGCACGCTTGTCGTGGCGCGCGGAGCCTACTATTGGATCTCCATGCTTTGCCTGTTCACCGTACTCTCCGAGACAGGCATGCGCGACGACGAGGTGACAGGGCCCAAGGGGCGCAACGGCCTCACCTTCTCGTCGCTCACGTGGAAGGTCAAGGGCGTACTCTACAAGATCCTCACCGCGGCGCTGCGCGCCACGATGGGCGTTGGCGACGGCGTCTACCTCGCGCACGGCCTCGCCAAGAACGACCCCGTCGGCCGTTTCTTCGCCGCCACCCCGTCCTTCCTCCCTTGGCGCGCCGGCGGCCGCTGCTCGTGCCGCGCGCTCGCTGATCTCGAGGTCGCTGCAGACATCACGCCTTCGGCGCGCGGGTCGACCCCGCTCTTCGGGCCTGCCCCGGGCGAATACTTCGTCATCACTCAGGTCGAGGCGGCCTTCAACCTCTGCCTCGCCGAGGGCGCGCTCGTGCCCGCGAGCGAGCTGTCCAACTACAGCGTTCACTCTTTCCGCATTTTCGTCGCGTGCGCCCTGCTCGCCGCGGGGTGCCCGCGTTGGCTCATCAAGCGCATGTTGCGCTGGCGCGGTGACGAATCGCTCGAGATCTACGCGCGCGTCTCCGACCAGGAGTGGGAGCAGCGGCTCTCGAGTGTCCTCGACGCCACTGTGGACGCCTCGCTCGTCCCGCGTCTGCCTCAGCTGGACATCTCGCCCGAGCAGGAGAGCGAGTTCCGGGCCATGGCGCACGCGCTGCTGGGCGCCAACCTCGCCGCCGACCGCGCCTTCGACTAGGGCGCGGCGCTGGCTCACTCGAGCGGATGATTCGGACCTGTGGGCCGGTGCTGCTTTGAGTGAGCCGAGACTTCTTTCGGCATCTCCTCCACATACCATCCGAGAGGTGTGGTTGCAGGATGTACGGTGTCTTCGACCCGGAACCTGCGATTGGAGTGCCGGATCGCACTACTGCTCTACCCGTACCTTGACTGCACTACCTCTATTTCGCTTCTTGTTTCGTCGTGTCTTCTTCTGCGGGGCGGCTCGCGCGGCGCGCGTCAAACGACGCATGCCTGCTTCGCCCCTCCCTCTACCAACTACCTACGCCGCCATCCCGCCTCCGCCGTCATGCCGTCATCGCCGTGCGCCTGCAGCGCACGGCCAAGCCACCACCGCCGTTCCCGCCGGTGCTGGCCCCTCCACGCCAACGCGACCCCGCGCGCGCCAACGCGCGCGCGGGCTCTACTTACCCCGCCATGCGGGTCTACTCTACTTGCCCTCGCGTGGAATCTCCCGCCCGCCCGCCCCAATTCCAGGGGACCAGGGGTTTCGTCCTCCAGTGTGCGCCGCGCCCAGCTTGCTCGGGCGCGGCGCCACGTCGTCCCTCTTGCTGTTAAACATCTTTCTACAGCTACTTACGGGGTGGTGCTGTGGTGGTCGACTCTGCTCGTCGTCGGGGGGGGAACCGACGTAAGTCTGAGTCGCAGGTTGGCATCCACTTAGTGCTTCCGTCGCCACCTAGCGACGTCTTCGTGTTCGGCTTGCCGTACGTTCGCTGTTTATTCTTCCAGC
>Ga0209713_10002486_pt1 | contig 11441 bp, 5 predicted proteins | sample ArcOceMetagenome_3_FD_187444 | JGI IMG/M metagenome (GOLD analysis project Ga0209713, IMG submission 187444) | Marine eukaryotic phytoplankton communities from Arctic Ocean - Arctic Ocean- Svalbard ARC20M Metagenome (SPAdes) (version 2) | ecosystem: Environmental > Aquatic > Marine > Oceanic...
CCTCCGCCTCCGCCCGGCGGCATCATCGGCGACCTGCTTGGCCTCGACGACGACGACGACGACGACGGTTACCTGGCCGAGGCGACCCGCCGCGAGAGGGCGCACCGCGCCGCTGCCGGTGGCGGCGCCAGTGGAGGCAGCAGCCGAGGCAGCCCTCGCGGCGGCGGCGGCGCGCGGCCGGTGGGCTACCGTGGCAGCGTGGGCGACGACGCGCTGCTCATGATCGGAGGCGACGAGGAGGACGACGACGCGGCCTTCGAGCTGACGCAGCAGCATCCGCAAGAGCAGCAGCAACCGCAGGAACAGGAGCCGACGCAGGGCGGCAGCGCACTCAGCGTCGACGCTCGGGACCGGCGCGTGCCGCACCTTCCCGGTGGGCCGCCCGCCGAGCCATCGTCCGACGAGGTCGCGCGGCCTGCCGAAGTGGCCGTGCCGAGGGACGGCTCTCGGCCGCCGTCGAGCCACGCGTCGCCTCAGCGCGGCGGCGTCGCCTCAAGGTCGAAGCCCGAGTCGCCGTGCCTGATGGGCGGGCCGATGACGCAGCCGACGACGCCGCTGCTCGGCGGCACAGACGACGACGAGATGGGCCCGCGGCGCCCAGGCTCGAGCAAGGCGAGCCCGCGCCGCGCCGGCGGCGGAGGCAGCGGAGGCAGCGGAGGCGGAGGATCCGGGGCGGCGGCCGTGTCCACCGCCGAGCCCGTCGACCTGCACGCTCTTCTCGGCGACGACGGCACCGGCCGCCCGCCTCGTGAGGAGGGCGGTGGCAGCAGCCAAGCGATGGTGCCGTCGCCGGCGCGCGCAGGCCGCGCACCGCCCGGGCCGCGGCAGCCCCAGTGGGAGGATGGGAGGCACCATCCGGCCAACGGGCAGCCGTGGGAGGGCGGGCCGGGCGGGCCGCCGCACTGGGAGGGCGACCGGCCGCCACCGACCCATCGATCCGAGTCGTGGGAGGGGCCGCCGCCCGGCCAGCGGTGGGAGGGGCCGCCGCCGCCACGGCAGCATCGCGCGGGGCCAGGGCCGTACCGGAGCCCGGACTCGATCCGCGAGGATTCCGAGTACGGCAGCGTGCCTCCGTCGGAGGGCAGCCGGTACGACAGCCGATACGACTATGGCGTGGGCCGACCTGGACCGTACGGTGGCGGCTACGGACCCGGACCCGGCGGCTACGGCCCGCGCGGCGGCTACGACAGCGGCGGGTACGACGGCCGGGGATACGACGGCCGTGGTGGTGGCTACGACGGCGGCGGCTACCCACCCAACGGCCACGGGTGCGGTGGCGGCGGCTACGGCGGTGGCGGCAGCAACTACGGCGACGACTGCAGCTCGTGCGCGGGCAGCTACGCCGGTGGCCGCCCCGGCCCACGCGGCGCCTTCTGCGGCGGAGGTGGCGGCGGCGGCGGTGGTGGCGGCGGCGGCAGCTGCGCGGGCGGTCCCGGTGCCCACGCGCGTCAGGTGGCGATGGCATCGGCGGCGTCGGCGGCGGTGCAGGCGGGCGAGGCGGAGGCGGGCCGGCTCAAGCAGCGCGCGCAGCGGCTGCTGCGCGAGCGCGCGTCGCTCTCGCTCGAGATCGACGACCTGCAGGACGAGCTCGCCAAGACGGCGCGCGAGCTGACGTCGTCGCGCGAGGCGCTCGAGCAGGCGGCGACGGAGCGCTACTCGAGCTCGACGGTCGAGCTGCGCCGCCACAACACGCAGCTGCAGGGGCTGGGCAAGGCGGCGGCGCGCGAGAAGCGGCGCGTGCTCGCGGCGCGCAACCAGCACGGCCGCGTCGCCAAGTCGCTCGAGAAGAAGCGCGAGCAGCACGCGGCGCTGCAGGCGCGGCTCCGGCCGCTCCGCGCGGAGCTCGAGGCGGCGCCCGACGGCGAGGCGCGCGCGGCGGCGCAGCAGGAGGGGGTGAAGGCGGCGCAGCAGCTCGAGGAGAAGCTCCGCCACGTCCGCGCGCAGCAGGCGAGGCACGACGAGCAGGCGGCCGCCGAGGGCGACGCCGGCGGCGAGGGCGACGACGACGACGACGACGACGACGTGGGCGACGGCCTGGGGTGGGACCTCCCGTCGTCGGGCTCCGACGGCGAGGCGGAGGCGGCCGAGCGCGAGGCGGCGCACGAGGAGCAGGCGCGGCAGCTGCAGCAGCAGCTCGGCACGGCGCGGCGCGAGCTGGCGAAGCGGCAGGCGGCGCGCCACCGCGCCGAGGAGCGCGCCGAGAGGAGCCGCGCGCGGCACGAGCTGCGCGCCGTGCGCGCCGACGCCGCGCGCGCCGCCGAGGAGGCCGACGCGTGGCGGCGGCGCGCGATGGGGCTGCACCGGCAGCTGCGCCGGCTGTGCGCGCCGCCCAACCCCAACTTCGACCCCGAGGCGGACATGCGCGCGCAGGCCGAGGCGGCGGAGGAGGCGATGCGCTGGCGCGGCGAGGCGCTCGCCTTCGCCGCCGAGGCGCGCCGCGTCGAGCAGGCGCAGCTCGCGGCGGAGGCGCAGCGGCGCGAGGAGGACGAGGGCTGGACCGAGTTCCGCGAGGCGTCGCAGGCCGAGCTGAAGCAGCGCGCGCGGCGCACCGCCGACGCGCAGGCGGAGGCGTGGCGGCTCAAGCAGCTGCTGCAGCGCGGCGGCGCGGCCGAGGACGCGCCCGCCACCGCCGCGACGGCGCGCCAGCTCGGCGCCGTCCAGCAGGCGCTGCGCGACGAGCGCGAGAAGCTGCGGCTGCGCGCCGCCGAGGCCGACGAGCTCCGCCGCACCAAGGAGCGGCTCCAGCGCGAGCTCGTCGACACGACGAGCCGCTGCGCGCTGCTGCAGCGCACGATGCGCGGCCTCGACGAGCAGGTCAAGCAGTCGTCGGGGTTTCAGTTCGCCATATGAACATCAGCGAGTAGACTTTTAGAGCCGCGAGGCGAACGTGTGCTGACCAGGCAAAAAGTGATGCGCCAAATAAAAACCGAACACGACGGGACGCACCAGCCACCACTCACGGCTCACGACTTTATCACACGACTCACTCCTCGAATCACCATATCATTCATGCAAATACGAAATTTAGTCCGGCGTGGAAGAGGCGGCACTGCGACAGCGGCATGCAGAGCAGCGGTAATGCCCGTCGTCGTCGCCGTCGATCGCACCCGTCAGGCCATCGGATCAGGGCGCATACGGGATTTCCGTCTGCAGGCGCGCATATTTCTCCGTAAACGTGCCGTTGGTCGGCTGGCCCAGCTCCTTGAGGGCTATATTGACCTTATCCGCCAGGTTCGGCGCGTCTGCGAGCTTCGCCACACCAAGTTCTGTCGTCAGCCACGCGAGGTAGTCCGCTTTCGACAGGCGCGGTGCGCCCGACGCTGCAGGCGCGCTTGGTGGCGCAGGCGCGGGAGCGGGCGCGGGCGCAGGCGCAGGCACAGGCGCAGGCGCAGGCGTAGGCGCAGGTGCCGCCGGCGCGGGGGCGGGGGCGGGGGCGGGCGCGTACGCCGGTGCGGGCGCTGGAGCCGGCGCCGACACCAGCGTCGCCGCGACCGTTGCCTGAGCCGTGGGCGCTTCTGGAGCAGCAAGCTCCTGGCTACCCTTGGCCTTGGCCTTGGCAGTAGACTTGGCGGCCTTCTTGATCACGCCGCTGGGCCTCGCAGTCGACGCCTGTGCTGGCTGCTTGGCGCGGCGCGCTACCTCCATCTGCCGTGCGAGCGCGAGCGCGGCCTCTTCCTTGGTCGCAAAGGTACCCAGCGATTTCGCCTTGCCATCGACGAAGCACCTGGACCTCCACTTCCCCTCGCCACTGTTGTTCGCATCCAACGTGACGTTCCTGAATCCGCTCGTACTCTCCATCGAGGCGACCAGCTGCAGCCCCTCCCGCTTGGCCGCCGCCAGCGCCTGCTCGGCAGTCATCGGCTGCGCCATCGACGTGGGCGCCGCACCCGTCGCCTTGCCCGCTGCCGGCTTGGGCGCTGCGGTCTTGTTCGCCTTCTGCCCAGCCTTGGCCGCGGCAGTGGACTTGGCCTTCTTGCTGATCGCGCTGTTCGGCTTTGCGGCGGACGCCTGCAGCCGCTGCAGCAGCAGCGATGCCCCCTTTGGCGAGACGCGAGGGAACTTGGCCAGCTCCGCGGACGCCTTGACCCCGACGTGGCGGGCATAGAGCAGCGCGGCGGCTTCGATCGTCGCGCAACGTCCGAGCAACGTCTGTCCAGGCCCAAAAGCCACAAAAGGTCGCTTCTTGCTGATATCATGCCTGACGCCTCGGAACTTAGTCGACCCAGTCGGCGGTTTTGCCCAGTCAGCGGTGTTGACCAGCACCAGCGTCAGCCCCTCCGCCTGCGCCTGCGCCTTCGCCTCAACGGTCGTCATCGTGCGCTCTGGGTAGGTCGCTTCGGGCGCATCCTTGGCGCCCGGCTTGGACACGGCGGGCTTGGGCGCCACGGCGGCCGCCCCCTTTGCCGCTGATACCTGGGTCGTTGCTGGCGAGGAAGCCTTCGGACTGGCCTTGGACTTGGCGGCAGACTTGGCGGCCTTCTTGCTGATCGCGCCGCTCGGCTTCGCAGCCGACGCCTGCAACCGCTTCAGCAGCACCGATGCTCCCTTCGGCGAGAGGCGAGGGCACTTGGCCAGCGCCGCCGACGCCTTGGCCCCGATGTGGCGAGCGAACAGCAGCGCCGCAGCTTCGGGGGTCGCGCAACGACCGAGGTAAGCGTACGCGCGACCTGTGGCAAGGAACGGTCGGTCGTTGCTGGCGCCATCACGCTTGACGCCTCGGAACTTGGTCGTCTGCGGACCCGTGAGCTTCTCGCTCCAGTCGGCCGTGTTGACCGGCACCAGCGTCAGCCCCTCCGCCTGCGCCTGCGCCTTCGCCTCCACGGCCGTCATCGTGCGCTCCGGCTGAGTTATTTCGGCGGTGAGCCGCGCCGCCTCCTTCTTGCCGATGTGCCGTGCGTACGTGAGCGCCGCTTCCTCCTTGGTCGCGAAGAAGCCGAGGGAAGTGTTCTTGCCCTCCTTGTGGTACGACGCTGTCCACGGATTTGGGTTCTTGGGATAGTGAAGGACGCCCTTGTAGCCACTGGCGTTCATGTGCGCGGGCACCAGCTGCAGCCCTTCGCGGCGAGCGGCCGCAAGCGCGTCCTTGGCGCCCTGCGGCAGAGCGTCCGGCTTAGTGACAGCCAGCTTGGAGGTTGCCGGCTTGGGCGCAGCAGGCCTGGGTGCTGGCGGCTCCGTCGCTGCGGGTTTGGACGGTGCGTCAGCCTTGGGTTCCGCCTCCCCTGACGCGCCCGTCTCCTGCCGCACGAACCTACGAAGGACGCCCTCCTCCCGATCGCCGTCGTCGTACTTGACGTCGCAGCTGCCGTCGTCGTGCACCGCCGTCACCTCGCCGGCAAACCAGTCTGTGCCCACAGCCGAGCCGCGCTTGGTGGCGAGGTGACGCGCCTGCACGCGCACGCCGACGCTCGGCTGAAACGGAGTGTCGCCCGCCGCGCCCGCCACCGCCGGAGAGGCCATCCCCTGCTGACCACCCAGCCGCTGGCGCGTCGATACCTTTGGACCACCGTCCACACCGAGTGCGCGCTTGGACGCAGCGGGCTTGGAGGGATTTGGCCCACGCTTGGCCGGCCCCTCTGCCGCCAGCCGCGCCACCTCCTCCTTGCCGACGTAACGCGCGTAGGCCAGCGCCGCCCCCTCCTTGGTCGCGAAGGTACCTAGGTACGTCTGAGACTTCTCAGGGCCATTAGTGAAGTACCGCGCTCTCCAGGGCAACCTGGCCTTGTCCTTGGAGGCGCTGACGCCCTTGAAGCCGCTCGGGCTATCAGCCCGCACCAGCTGCAGCCCCTCCGCCTGCGCCTGCGCCTGCGCCTCCTTGGCAGTCATTTGCTTCTCGGCCGACGTCGGGGCCGCAGGCTCGTCGTCGTCGATGACGATGACCTCCGGCCCATCACCGCCAGCGACGGGCGCAGCCTGGCCCTCAGCCTCGACCTCCACTTCCATCTCGTCCAACTCCGGTACACCCCCTTGCGAGCTCTCACCTTTGACCTCGACGCCGTTGTGCGGCAGCTCATTCTCGGCCTCGGCACCGTCGTCAGAAACCGACGAGTCGGAGCTCGGCATCGACAGTACTAATATTGCCGCGGCACTGCGCAGCTCAGCACCTTAGCTTTGAGTTTCTAATTTTGTGACTTTCTTCAAGCTGGGGTGAACACTACCGCATGGGCCTTGTGTAGCGCTGCTCTGCCCGGCGCCCAATCGCTGCGGTGATTTGACATCAAGGGCTGCTTTTTTTTACGGGTGGCTTTATCAAATCGGAGCCCTCATACATGCGCGTCATGCGACTCTCAGCCCCTCTATATCGATGTCATGGTGCCGCGTGGTCCAGCGAGTCCTCACCGGGCGATGCCGGTCTGCTCGCGCACGCGCAGCAGCATCGAGCGCAGCTTCTGCGCGTGCCCCGTCTTCATGCGCGTCTGCTCCCCGACGAGGCCGAGCTGGTGCTCGCTCACCTCGCCGGCGAGGTACGCAGCGTCGTCGTAGCCCTCCGCCTCGAAGGCGTCGCAGTACTTCTCGAGCTTCATAGCGCCCAGCAGCGCGTTGACCCCCGCCATGCCCTGCATCGCCGGCTGCGGACGGCACGCGTGTGGGTGTGGCTGTCAGTCAAGGGAGAGGGCACATGGCGTGTGTGTGTGTGTGTGTGTGTGTGTGTGTGTTTGAAGTGAGTCGAGCCGCGCGCCTCGTGCGACATGACGCGCCGCACGACCGTCTCGAGCTCCGCGTGCAACGAGGTGACGAGGGCCGCTGGAGGGGGCGGCGGCGCCGACGGCGCAGCGACGGGCGGCTCATTGATCGTCGCGGGCGCCGGGTTTGGCGTCGCCGCCCTCGCCTTGGCCGCCTCGACCCTCGCCGCGACATCGACCGACGCCTTGGCCGCCGCCACCTTGGATGCGACCGCCTTGCTCGCTGCCGCCTTGGCCGCTGCCACCTGGCTTGCCGCCGCCGTCGATCCCGCCTTGGGCGCCGTCGGCGCGGCCGCCTTGGGGCCGGTCTTGACCTTGGCGATGGACTTGGCAGCCTTCTTCTTGATCGCGCCGCTCGGCTTCGCAGCCGACGCCTCGAAACGCTTCAGCAGCAGCGATGCCCCCTTGGGCGAGAGGCGAGGGAACTTGGCCAGCTCGGCGGACGCCTTGGCCCCGATGCTGCGAGCGAACAGCAGCGCCGCAGCTTCGGGCGTCACGCAGCGACCGAGGTAAGCGTTTGCTGACCCTCGGGCAAGGAAGGGTCGGTCGCTGCTGCCGCTATCATCACGCCTGACGCCTCGGAACTTGGTCGTACGCGGACCCGTGAGCTTCTCGCTCCAGTCGGCGGTGTTGACCGGCACGAGCGTCAGTCCCTCCACCTGCGCCTGCACCTTCGCCTCCTTGGCCGTCATCGTGCGCTCTCGGTAGGTCTCTTCGGCCGTGAGCCGCGCCGCCTCGTCCTTGCCGATGTATCGCGCGTACACGAGGGCCGCCTCCTCCTTGGTGGCGAAGTACCCCAGTGAAGTGGTGTGGCCAACGTCGTGATAGCACGATGCTAGCCACGGCGTCTCGCGTGGTGAGGCGACGTGTTTCACGCCCTTGAAACCGCTGTTGCACTGCGCGGGTACGAGCTTCAGGCCCTCTCGCTTGGCCGCGGCCAGGGCCTCCTTAGCGGTGAGCGGTGGCGGCCTGGGCGCCGGAGCCTCAGCGGTGAGACGCGCCGCCTCGTCCTTGCCGATGTGCCGTGCGTATGTGAGCGCCGCTTCCTCCTTGGTCGCGAAGTAGCCGAGGGAAGTGTTATTGCCCTCGTGATAGTGGACCACATTCCACGGATTCGACTTGTTGGGATAGTGAACCACGCCCCGGTAGCCACTGGCGTTCGTGTGCGCGGGCACCAGCTGTAGCCCCTCGCGGCGAGCGGCCGCAAGCGCGTCCTTGGCGCCTTGCGGCAGAGCGTCCGGCTTGGACGCTGCGGGCTTGGACGCAGCGGGCTTGGACGCAGCGGGCTTGGGTGCTGGCGGCTTGGGTGCTGCTGGCTTGTTGCCGATGTGCCGTGCGTACGCGAGCGCCGCCTCCTCCTTGGTCGCGAAGTAGCCCAGGGAAGTGGTCTCGCCCTTCTCCCGGTAATGAGACCTCCACGGCTTCCCCCTGTCCGGGCGAGGATCTTTCGCGACGGTCTTGTAGCCGCTCGCGGTATCAGCACGAGTGGCGAGCACCAGCTGCAGTCCCTCCCGCTTGGCCGCCGCGAGCGCCTCCTTCGCCGTCATCGGCTGCTGCGCCGCCGACGCTGGCGCCTCCTTCGTTTCCGTGGGCGCTGCCGGCTTGGTCGCTGCCGACACCGGCATCGGCGCCTTCGGCTCCGCCCGCTGCTGCAGCGCATCCAGCTGGTGGCGAGTCCACACCCTCTGAACGGCACCCGCCGCACCGCGCGCGCGCTTGGGCGGTGGTGGGTCGGACGAGCACGAGCCTGCGTCGCCCCGCTGCTGCGCCGCCTCGTACTCCGCGATCAGGTCGTCGTGCACGTTGGTCTGCGGCTCCCACGAGTTCTCGCCCGCGTCGCCGAAGCCGGCCCACTTGATCAGGTACTCGGTGTCCCCCTCGGCCGTCGTGCGCTGGTCGAGAACCGCCTCGACCTCGAAGGGGCCACCCGTCGCCTCGGCCCGAGCCACGGCGAGCGCGGCTTCTTCGGCTGTGGCGAAGCAGCCGAGGTACACTGTCCCGGCATCGCTCACCGCCTTGGCCTCGAACGGGTGGAGCCGCTTGTTGCAGTTCTTGGCGACGCCGCGGTAGCCGGTGTTGTTGTCGGCGGCGTGCAGCTGGAGCCCCTCGGCCTCTGCGGACGCCAGCACCTTGGCCTTGATGTCGCCCTCCTCGACGACCTCGACCTCCATCTCCTCCATGCTGTCCTCTGCGTGCGCGCCCTCCGCCTCGACGAGCACTTCCTCCACCTCGACGATCTCGATGCCGTTGTGCTTCGGCGGCTGCTCGGGCTTTGCCGCTGTGGGCGGCGCGTCCTCGCTGTCCGAGGAGTCGCTGTCGCTGCCGCTGTTGATGTTCATCGCGTTAGTCGGAGTGTGGACACGATCGAAGTGTCAGCGCGACGCCACCCAGGAAGCTAATTCTGAATTTTCCAAGTTTGCGCATAGGGGGCGAACCACAATGCATGGAAGAAGTTACATGTAAGAAAGCAATTAGTTGATCTACCATTTCTTGGACTATTTTTGAGATGACCCCCGCCCATACATGTACCAATCGCCCTTCGAGCATACTTTATTGAATATGGTCTAGCGTAGAGGACCTAATCTGAGTCTTCACCCCACAAGCACGTGCCGGCGCCGCTGCCCGGCGGCTGCTCCTCGTGGAGCGCCCTCCTGATGAGCACCTCCTTGACGCGCGCGAGCAGCTGCGCGCGCTTCGCGTCCTCGCGCCGCTTCAGCCGCCGCGCCGCACGCTCCTCCTGCGACTGCTTCTGAGGCTGGCCTGGCGCCACCACCGCCGGGCGTGCTGTCGAGGAGCCGCCGGCCCCGCTCCTCAGCGCTGCGGCGCGCGCTGCCGCCGCCTGCACCTGCACGTGCGCCGCTGCCGCGCCCCTTGCCCAGTGCGCGGCGGGCGGCGGTCGCTGCGCCGCGGCGCTGCTGGCGGCAGTCGGCGCGCGCGCTCCGCAAGGTGGTGCGGCCGCGTGGATGGCCGCGTGCTGCGCGACCTGGGCAGCGACGCGCGCCGCAGCGCCACCCCGCTGCGGCTGGGTGTGCACCGCCTTCTCCAGGAGCGTCGCCGCTTCGCCGGGCTCCGACTTTACGTCCGTCTTGACTCGTCGCGGCATGGCGTCGCTCGACGACGCCTCGCTGGCCTCAGATGGCTCACGCTTGAGCTGACTGGGCGTGCGGCTGCGGCGCTGCGCCTTTGGCGGCTTGGGCGCCTTGGACGACGCTCCGCGATACGCCCAGCCGCCCTGCACCGCCGACCGCCTCACCACGGCGCACGATGTGGCCTCCGGGTGCTCGGACAGGAAGAGCGTGAGCGGCACGTCCGCCACTAGCTCGTCGGCGGTGAATGTGATGCTGCAGCTCGGGCAGCGATACAGCCCGGTACCACCCGCCTTGAGCGCGGGAAGCGCGGCGGCGCAGAAGGCGGTGGCGTGCAGGCAGCGGGCGCTCCGGCTAGGGCGCTGCATCCGGGCGTGCGAGACCGGGCACAGCAGGCTGATCCGCTCCTTGGTGATGTGGTCGTCCATTGGCGGACTATTTGGCTCGCGGGCGGCGAAATAGTCGAGCAATGCGGGATCCAGTGCCAACCGCGACCGCTTGCATGGGGTATGCAAATTGCTAAACTCCTGTGGTCGCGCATCCGCTGCTCGCTCGTGTCCTTGCGCATCGCACGACCCCATGGCACCGCCTGCGATCCTGCTGCTCCTCAGCGCGCACGCTGCGGCAGCCTTTCAGGTGGCGTCACCTAGCGCGCGCAGTGCCGTAGCCAGCCGCGCGCATATTCGGCTGATGGCTGGGCCGCAGCCGGGCCTTCTGTCCAAGCTGCCTCTCCGCCAGGCTGTCATCGCGCTCATTACCTTTCAGTCGGCCTACGGCCTCTCGAACGACGTGCCTAGCCTCTTCGGCGAGAGCCCAGACGTGCTTGGCACCGTCGTAGACGCTGGCTTCCTGGTCTACTCGGCGCAGCTGCTCGCCGCCCAGACGGGGCTGGTGCCTGCGGCACCGAGCGTGCTCGATCTGAGCGGGCTAACCTGCACCGCGACGCTCAACCTCGGACGTGAGCCGGGCACGTGGATGCCGCAGGAGTGGGCCGCCTCGGGAGCTCGGCTGTCGCTGCCGCTCGAGCTGCGCTTCAGCGACGAGCCGGCCGACCTGGGCTTCCCGGGCGAGGAGGTGTTTGGCGGCCGGGCGGCCCGCCGCCTCGTGTGCGAGGGTGGCAGCTTCGTGGGCCCGCAGGGCGAGGTGAAGGTCGCCGCCGCCGGCGGCGCCTGGGCCGTCGAGCCGTCGGGGCAGGAGGGCGAGGGCCGCGCGCGCTTCTTCCTCGACTTCCCCGACGGCGCGGCGCGCAACGACGTCAGCCTGCCGGCAGGGCGTGTCTACTTTTCTTGCGCGTGCTGGGAGAGCGCGGAGAGGATCCGACAGCTCGACGGCGCCGGCACCGCCGCGATCGAGGCGCTCCCGGTGGTGGGTGCCCCAAGCGGCGCGCAGCTGCTGACGCGCGGCGGGCTCAACATCAAGCGCAACGGCCCAAGCAACCTCTTCGGCGCGTTTGGCGACGTCTATCTCATCCTCGGCAAGTTCACGCTTCAGGCGTCGTGAGGTTCTGCGTTGTCTGTCATAGATGAGTATAAATGTGAACACACAAAATACGGTACCTTCCGCCCAAAAATAAACTCACCTCAGGCAAACACGAGGCGTGAGGCAGGTGACACGTTTGCCAGCTCAATTGACAATTGTGCCAGCTTCTACGCTGGCCAGACCTACAGTTAGATTC
>Ga0209713_10002487_pt1 | contig 11440 bp, 10 predicted proteins | sample ArcOceMetagenome_3_FD_187444 | JGI IMG/M metagenome (GOLD analysis project Ga0209713, IMG submission 187444) | Marine eukaryotic phytoplankton communities from Arctic Ocean - Arctic Ocean- Svalbard ARC20M Metagenome (SPAdes) (version 2) | ecosystem: Environmental > Aquatic > Marine > Oceanic...
AATTGGCTGTGCACAGTGTTGCCCTGTACGAATCGCAATTCCTAGCTTATCAATGATTGTCCCAAGGTCATAGGCATGGATACCTTTGATGTTAAACGAGATCACTGACGTCTTGTTTTCTTTTGGGCCATAGATCTTCATGCCTTCAATAGTATTCATTTTTCTAGTGGCATATTCCAATAGTTCATGTTCGTATGAAGCAATAGCATCAAAGCCGATAGAATTCATATAATTAATTGCTGCTCCAAAAGCGATTCCACCACAAATATTTGGTGTTCCAGCTTCAAATTTATGAGGTAGTCCAGTATAGGTTGTCTCCTCAAAAGTCACCTCAGAAATCATTTCACCTCCACCTTGATATGGAGGCAGTTTGTGAAGCCATGACTCCTTTGCATAGAGCATCCCAACTCCTGTTGGTCCACACATTTTGTGGCCTGAAGTCACATAAAAGTCTACATCCAAAGCTTGAACATCGGGCTTAATGTGAGGACATGCCTGTGCACCATCAATTAATATGGCTGCCCCTACTTTATGAGCTTTTTGAATCATTTCTTCGATAGGGTTAATGGTACCTAAGGCGTTAGAAATGTGATTCACAAAAACTAGTTTTGGATTTAAAAGTAACAAAGTATCGTAAGCATCCATGTCTAATGCTCCATCTTGTGTCATGGGGATTACTTTTAAAGTTGCTTTTGTTTTTTCGCAAAGCATTTGCCAAGGGACAATATTGCTATGGTGCTCTAATGCAGAAACTAAAACAGTATCAGATTTCGTTAGCAAGCTCGCAAATCCATTAGCTACTAAATTAATACTATGTGTAGTCCCAGAAGTAAGTATAATCTCGTGAGAATGCAAGGCGTTAAAGTGCTTTTGAATTATTTGGCGAGCAGCTTCATATTTATCAGTTGCTTCTTGACTTAGTGTGTGTACTCCTCTATGGATATTTGAATTATAATTTGAGTAATAATCTACGATTACATCAATAACTTGCTGAGGTGTTTGGGAGGTAGCTGCGTTATCAAAGTAAATTAAGGGCTTTCCATTGACGCTTCTTGAAAGTATTGGAAAATCTTTTCTGATACTTTCTACATTAAAAAGTGTATTTGAATCTTGGCTTTTCTTCATAAATCAAATCCGATATTAACTCCTAGTTTTTTTGCAATTAATTTATTAATTCTGTTTTTTAATTGAGGAATTTTAACACTTTCTAGAACATTGTTTGCAAACGCATACATTAAAAGAGCTTTAGCTTCTTTTTCAGGAATTCCTCTTGCGCGTAAATAAAACATAGCATTTCCGTCTAGTTGACCAATAGTACAACCATGAGAGCATTTTACGTCATCAGCAAAAATCTCTAACTGAGGCTTGGTGTTTATAGTTGCTTTGTCATTTACAAGTAGGTTGTTATTTGATTGAAAAGCATTTGTTTTTTGGGCTTCTTTATTTACAAGTACTTTTCCATTGAACACCCCTACCGAGCTATCGCTAAAAATTCCCTTATAATCTTGATGACTTTCACAATTTGGTTCAATATGATGTACTAGTGTATTGTGGTCTACATGTTGTTTGTTTCCAATGATAGTTACCCCTTTTAGAGTAGAATCCATATATTCACCGTTTTGATAGAAATTTAAATTATTGCGAGTTAATTTGCCTCCAAAACTAAATGTATGAACTGAAACATGGCTTTCTCTTCCTTGGTCAATATAGGTGCTATCTATTAGCGAAGCATTATCTCTGTCGTTTTGAACCTTATAATAATCAACAATCCCTCTTTTTGCTGCAAATATTTCAGTCACACAGTTTGTTAGTGTAGGGTTGTTTGTAAGGCTTTGATGGCGTTCTATAATTTGTACTTGCGCATTTTCATCTACTACAATTAAGTTTCTTGGCTGCAACAACAGAGCAGCTTCGTTTCCGGTTGAAAAATGAATGATTTGAATTGGTTTTTCAACCAATTTATTTTTTGTGATATGGATGTAAGCGCCTTCATTTACAAAAGCGGTATTTAAGGATATTAAGCTGTTTTGTTCTGCGATTTTATTGAAATAGTTTTCAATTACAGAACGGTATTTTGGCTTTTCTAACGCATAAGACATAAGGCAAATGTCAATGCCATCGTGTGTGGTTTGTGATAGGTGAGAAGCGTACTTTCCATCAACAAAAACAATTTTATAACTGTCTATGTCATGTATAAAATAGGGTTGAACGTCTTTGTATTCAAGCGCCTGTTCTGTTTTTGAAAAAACACTAAAATCTTCTTTAAGGACTTTCTTTAAACTTGTGTATTTCCATGCCTCATCCTTTTTTTTGGGAAATCCTTGAGTTTCAAAATGCTTAAGCGATTCTGTTCTCATGGAATGTATAAAAGAATTGTCTAATGAAATTTGATTTTCAAAAGCAATGAAAGAGGATACTAGTTTTTCTTTAAGTTCCATAAAGGGTTGAGTTCTTTTAATTTCCAGCTTCTTGTTTGATCCAGTCGTAGCCTTTTTCCTCTAACTCAAATGCGAGTTCTTTGGTGCCTGATTTAACGATTTTTCCATTGTAGAGTACGTGTACAAAGTCGGGCACTATATAATCTAGTAGGCGTTGGTAATGCGTAATAATTACAACGGCATTATCCTTTGATTTTAATTTGTTAACACCATTTGCTACAATTCGCAGGGCGTCAATATCTAGTCCAGAATCCGTTTCATCTAGTATTGATAGTTTTGGCTCTAACATCGCCATTTGAAAAATTTCATTTCGTTTTTTTTCTCCTCCAGAAAACCCTTGGTTTAGGGATCTAGATAAAAACTTTCTGTCAATTTCTAGAAGTTCAGATTTTTCACGAATTAGTTTTAGCATTTCCTTGGCAGGCATGTCATCTAAACCTTTTGCTTTACGCATTTCGTTTAGAGATGTCTTCATGAAGTTAGTTACTGTTACTCCAGGTATTTCTACTGGGTATTGAAATGATAAAAAGATCCCTTTGTGTGCCCGTTCTTCAACAGAAAGCTCATCAATATTCTGACCTTCAAAAGTAATTTTTCCTTTTTCAACTTCGTATTCTTCTTTTCCAGCGATGACTGATGCAAGTGTGCTCTTTCCAGAACCATTAGGTCCCATTATAGCATGTACTTCTCCTGGTTTTATTTCTAGATTGATGCCTTTAAGAATTGACTTTTCGTCAATGTGTGCATGTAAATCAGTTATTTTTAACATAATTATTCTGTGCCTAATTTAAGTGTGTTCTCTTTTTCTTTTGTTGCTGAAATAGCAATGATTTCAATAATTTCTATTTTATTCTCCCATAAAATCTTAGCATCTTTTTTATTAGATATAATTCCAGTAACTTCCACGCTGATCATATCTGTTTTACTTAGTTTTAAAGGAGTAGCTTTTTCATTTAATTCTTTTGCTTTGGCATTCAAAAACACACCATAAATTTCATTCTCACTTTGCAAGACTGCGGCATCTTCAAAAAAGATGTAGTTCCCTTTTATTCTGGTGAGCCCCTCTTTATTTGTGTTTTTACAACTTAAAACAGAAGCTATTAAAATAAATATTAAAAGTTTTTTCATTTTTCATTTTTTATCCTACAGAACCTTCTAAGCTAATTTCTAATAGTTTCTGTGCTTCTACAGCAAATTCCATAGGTAGTTTGTTTAAAACATCTTTACTAAAGCCGTTTACAATTAGCGCAATTGCTTTTTCGGTCTCAATACCTCGCTGGTTACAGTAAAATATCTGGTCTTCTCCAATTTTACTTGTAGTTGCCTCATGCTCAATCTGTGCTGTCTTATTTTTAACTTCAATGTATGGAAATGTATGTGCACCACATTCATTTCCCATTAAAAGACTATCACACTGAGAAAAGTTTCTTGCATTATCAGCCCTAGAACTAATTTGCACTAGGCCTCTGTAACTGTTTTGTGATTTACCAGCTGAAATTCCTTTACTAATAATTGTTGATTTCGTGTTTTTACCTAAGTGAATCATTTTTGTTCCAGTATCCGCTTGTTGGTAGTTATTTGTAACTGCAATCGAGTAAAACTCGCCAACAGAATTATCTCCTTTGAGTATACAAGAGGGGTATTTCCATGTTACGGCACTACCGGTTTCAACTTGAGTCCAAGAAATTTTTGCATCTTTCTCACAAAGCCCTCTCTTTGTTACAAAGTTGTAAACCCCGCCAATACCTTTTGCATTTCCAGGATACCAGTTTTGAACAGTTGAGTATTTGATTTCAGCAGCATCTAGAGCAATAAGCTCTACGACAGCTGCATGTAATTGATTTTCGTCTCTACTTGGAGCTGTACAGCCCTCTAGATAGCTAACGTAACTGCCTTCATCAGCAATCAACAGTGTGCGCTCAAATTGCCCTGTCCCGGCTTGATTTATTCTAAAATAAGTTGAGAGCTCCATAGGACACCTTACTCCCTTAGGTATGTAACAAAAACTACCATCACTAAACACGGCACTATTAAGTGCTGCATAGTAATTATCAGTTGTTGGAACAACGGTTCCAATATATTTTTTCACCAGTTCAGGGTGTTCTTTAATAGCCTCTGAAATACTCATGAAAATAATTCCTTTTTCTCCCAAAGTCTTTTTGAATGTAGTGGCTACGGACACAGAGTCAACAACAATATCCATAGCGACATTGTTCATTTTCTTCTGTTCATCTACAGAGATACCTAACTTTTTATACATCGCTAACAAATCAGGGTCAACATCATCTAATGTTTTATTAGGATCGACAGCGGTTGGTGCTGAATAATAAGCGATTGCTTGAAAATCTGGTTTTTGATACTTCACGTTCGCCCAATCAGGCTCTTCCATGCTTTTCCAAACTTTAAAGGCTTCTAAGCGCCATTGAGTCATCCATTCAGGCTCCTCTTTTTTATTTGAAATAGCTCTTACAATGGATTCATCTAATCCAATCGGAAACGTTTCGGAATCTATATCTGTATAAAAACCATATTCATATTCTTTGGTTTTTAATTCTTCTCTTAAATCATCTTCTGTGTACTTACTCATACCGCTTATAAATTATATTATAAAGAAAAAGATTCTCCACACCCACACGTACGGTTGGCATTGGGGTTATTAAACACAAATCCTGCCCCATTTAACCCACCGGAATACTCCAGGGTAGTGCCTATAAGGTATAGGAAACTTTTAGTATCAACGACTATTTTTACTCCATTGTCTTCAAATAACTTATCGCCGTCAATCTGAGATTTATCAAATTTCAAGTCGTAAGATAAGCCTGAGCATCCCCCGCTTTTGACGCCAACTCTAACATAGTCTATGTTGGGGTCAAAACCATCTTCTTGCATTAATTGCAAGACTTTACTTTTTGCTGTTTCTGATACTTTTATCATTGTGCTTGTGTAACTCCTTTTTAAATAGTGTACAAATATACAACATAAGGAGGGGATTTCCATAAATCCCAACATTATATTAATATATGAATCCATAGGTTTTACCTATGGATTTGAAAAGCTTGGGTTGCTTATAAATTCCTCGTCCGTTAAGGAGAGAAGAAAGGCTTTAAGGTTTGCTTTTTCTTGAGGGCTTAGTTGAACACCTCCTTGAGCCACTTTTTTCATTAAAGGATCTATAGTGGGTGAATTTTGTAGGCCTTCGCTGTAGTGATTAATGACCTCGTCTATGGTTGAGAATCGCCCGTCGTGCATATATGGCGCTGTGAAGATTAAGTTTCTCAACGACGGAGATTTGAATTTTCCGTTATCAGAAGGGTCCCCGGTAACTCTTCCAAGCCCAAGGTCTGTTAGGCTTGAGTCTAATCCATTATTATGGAATTTATTATCCGTCCACAGTGGGTTATTTTCACTGCCATGACAATGAAAACAATCGCCTTTTGATTCATCCATGAAAATATTAAATCCATTGATTTCTTGCATAGTTAAGTTGCTATTTCCCAGTAAATAAGCATCAAATTTTGAGTTTGCAGATATAAGAGTTCTTTCAAACTGAGCGATGGCTCTTGAAACCAAAACGGAATCAATAGAGATGCTTCCAAAAGCAGCCTCAAAAAGTAGTGGATACTCTGAGTTTTGTGAAAGTTTTTCTGTTACTTCGGGCCAAGAGGTATGCATTTCAATAGGGTTTGTAATGGGCTCAAAAGCTTGATTTTCAAGTCCCGATTCACGCCCGTCCCAGAAAAATGCATCTTCGTAATTCCATGCCAAATTAAACAAAGGCATTACATTTCTGTCTCCAAAAAAACCATCAATCCCTTCACTAAATCGGTTGTTATTTGTAAAGGCGTTTTCAGGGTTATGACAGCTGGCACATGCTTGGGTATTATCTGCAGAGAGCAGGGGGTCATAAAATAATTTTCTTCCAAGGAAAATCCCTTCTTCTGTTTGCGGGTTGTCGGGTGGCACAATAGGATTAAGAATGAGAGATTCAAATAGTTGAGGTACTTGCAAAGGACTAGGTGTTGTTGTATTCACATAAGAACTGACAGATTCTTTATTGCAAGATAAGGCTGAGAGAGTTAGTAAAAATAAGATTACATATGATTTTAGGTTCTTCATTAGGTCTTAGTCATTAAGATTCAAAGTAAATACATTTTGTCCATTTTCATACATCTTTATTTGAGCTTCAGAGTTTGGCATTAGCATTTGATTATACTCGTTAAGGTTCCAGGTATTCGGGTTTTTAAACCATTCAGCAATATTCATGGCAATATTAACTTCAGCATCCCCTCCAACAGTAACAGCTCCTAAATCAACTCTAAAAAAGGTGTCTTGAGGAAAACTAGGGGTTTCTCCATGGTTGTCTGCAGCTCTAATAGCGTGGTAATTATAGCCTTGTTCTTCATTGTCACCAGTTAAAAATTTCCCATCCATCTGCATGAAATGATAGCCACCGCCAAGCATTGAAGGAACGTTCCAAGATTCCGAATTTAGATCTGTGTAACCTCCATCAGTGTTTTTTTCGTTTGTGAACCCAAATATAAATGAGATGTTACTGTAAGCCCCCGTGTCTATTAGATCTGTAGGCATGTATTCTAGAGAGTTTTCATTCGAAAGGTCCACTAAACTATAACCCTCCAATACAACAGTTTGTCCATTGTTCTTTGTCAAAACAACATCGGAAATAAGGTAGCGCAAGCGCTCGATACTCAAAACCGTTCCGTAGGAGTTTGTGTAGTTGAATAAGTTGAAGTCTGAGTTTGTGAGTTGGATACCATCCCAGTGATGAACAAACTTTATGCTTAGAGTCGATTGAGTCGTATTGTCTTTTAAATCAGTATTACAGCCAAATAGTATTATAGTTACAAAGGTTAAAAAAAGAGGATTCAGTTTCATTTTATCTTGAGTATTAAAAGATCTGTAAAGCCCTTGTTTTCTGTAATATCTTCATTTGAGCTGTTAGAGTCACCAATAGCCACAATAGATCCATCTGTCAATTCGACAGCTTCATAGAAAAAGTCAACTTCACTGCCTCCAATTGTTTTCTGCCACTCTAAGTTACCGTTGCTATTTATTTTTATGATTAAAGCGTCGTTTTGTCCTTTATTATTAGTAAGATCGCCATCTAAACTTCTTGAGCTTCCGGCAATTAAAAACCCATCATCCTGTGTTTTTGAAACTGACCTACCGACGTCAAAGCTGCTCCCCCCAAAAGTTTTTTCCCATAACAAAGCCCCTTCTGGGCTAATTTTAATCATCCACAGGTCTGCTGCTCCATTATTTTGAGAAACATCCAAATTAGCGCTTCTGGTGTCTCCAACTACTAAATAATTGCCATCGGCTGTTTGACTTATTGAGCGTGCTTCATCAACTTGGTTCCCTCCAAATGATTTTTCCCAAATGAGATCTCCAGTTTCAGAGAGATTAATCACCCAGAAATCATAAGTTCCTTTATTATTTGAGATATCAACATCTCCACTATCGGATGAGCCTACGACAATATACCCGTTATCATCTGTTTGAATGGCATCATAAGCAGTATCGGTAAAGGTTCCCCCAAAGTAGTTGCTCCATTCTTTAATGCCATTGGCATTTAATTTAATTACCCAATAGTCTCCACCAGCATGCCTGTGTGATATATTAGACCTTCTGTCACCTTGGCCGTTTGATGCCGACACATCCAAAACTCCAGAGAGTAAGTAACCATTATCGTTTGTTTGTATAATGGAGTAGGGGACGTCACTTCCTGCGTATCCAAAGGCATACTCAAAGGAAATGGCTCCATTTTCATCTAATTTAGTCATCCAAAAGTCATCATAACCTTCATTTTGTGAGACATCTCCGTCACCACTTTTACTTTTCCCAATAACCGCATAACCACCATCATTCGTCTGGATTAGGTCGGTACCCCGATCGTCCGCAGTGCCCCCAAAGGTTCTTTGCCATTCCAACTCATTAGAGGCGTTAAATTTTAAAAGCCAGTAATCATAGGATTCATTAGATTTTCCTTCTAAATCCCCATCTATACTTTGGGTATGACCTATAATAGCATAGCCACCATCTAGTGTCTGAGTCACAGATTGGCCACTTTCGTTTTTAGTGCCCCCTAAAGTTGAAATAGAGTCAATTTCTAAATTAAAATGACTGTTGTCTTGAGAATCATTTTCTCTAGAGCATTCAAAAAAAAGCATGCTTGTAAGCAAACAAATCAGTAATGAATAATAGTTGTAAATATTAAGATACATAGCTTAAAAATCACTTCTTCTTATTATAAATAAACCTCTATCAATATCGCTAATTATAATGTTTTCACTTGCGAAGAATGGGTATACATTCCATACACCGTCAAATGCAGCATTGTCATTCTCTGGATATGTGTCAAAAAAACCAATTTCAGATAGTAGATTGTTTTCAATTTGAGACAAATCTAACACACGAATTCCTGCCGTATAATTTGCTAAATAATAATTATCCCCATTTGGATATCCGTTGTGATCAATTGCTAGAGTAGGTCCTAAATAGTCAAAATCATAAACAGGATTATCTAAGTCTGAGAAATCAAAGACAAGGGTACGGGTGTTTGTTCCAATATTTAATTCATCTTTTTCATCGCCTACTATAAAGTGGTTTAAATCTTCAGTAAACCAGCCTTGGTGGGTATAACCTGTGTTTGAATAGGCTATAGTTGAAATCGTGACTGGGTTAGCTTTCTCAGTGACATCGGCTATTACAATCTCATTTTCATTGCTTCCTACTAATATTTCTCTTCCATTGTAATCGGTATCCGCTCCCGCATAATTAATCACTTGAGCATCGTGAGAATACCCTCCGTCACCAAATCCGCCTTCTGATATGGGCGCTGTAGGGTTTTGAATGTTGATAAATAGGGCCCCACCAGAGAAGGGCCCATTTCGATTTGTACCCACTACATAGGCATATCCAGAGGATTCATTGATTACAATATTATGCGCGCTCCCAAAGTCTGTAAAATGGGTGTCAGCAGTAAATAGTTCTGGAGCGGCAGTGACATCTCTAAGTCTGGTAAGGTCAAAAACTTGCATCCCATGTCCTGGAGCTTCACTTACAATAAAGGCATGATTTTGATATACTTTTATATCTCTCCAAGAACTGTTTACCGTTGCTGTGGGAAGTACGCCAAGTAAAAACGGCAGAGATGGATCGCTTATGTCAACAAAGGCAGCGTGAGAGGATAGGCCAACTAAAGCATATTCCTTGTTAGTATTTGGATCGGTCCATCCCCATGAATCATTTCCTGAAATACTTCCGTTGTTTACACCCTCGGGAGTTAAATCCTGTAAAGACAAGTAGCTCATAAGGTCATAGCCTCCACAGGGATAGATGTCAGCGATTCCATTTTCGCAGGGCCAGCTAGCAGTAAAGATTGGGGGGGCTATATATGGTCCATAAGTTTCATTTTCACAAGAGCTTGATAGTCCAACAATAATGCACAGAATTAAAAGAGGGGCTTTCATGTAGTGTGATTTAAAAGTTAAATGGAGCATCTAATCTACATTAAAAACTGAAGACAAGCCAAAAACAATGGAATTACTTGTGAAATCTCTATAAAATCTACTAAAAGCGCCTTATTTTTGCAGAATGATAGAAGATAAAAACCAAGAACATACATCTCTAGGCTCGCTAGGAGAATTTGGGCTAATAGAACATTTAACCAATAAATTTAAGACTAAAAATGCTTCAACTCTAAAAGGGATTGGGGATGATGCTGCCGTGTTAGATTTTAAAAATAAATCGGTTGTATTAACAACTGATTTATTGGTGGAAGGAATTCATTTCGACCTGAGTTATATGCCCTTAAAACACTTGGGTTATAAAGCGGTTGTGGTCAATTTATCTGATGTTTACGCAATGAATGCTAATGCGACCCAAATAACAGTTTCCATTGCTGTTTCTAATCGATTCTCGTTGGAGGCTTTAGAAGCTCTTTACGATGGAATCCACAAAGCTGCAGAAGTGTACGGCGTTGATGTTGTAGGTGGCGATACGACTTCATCTAAAACGGGTCTTATGATTTCTATCACGGCTCTTGGAGAAGTAGATTTAGAATCTGTAGTAAAACGAAGTGGTGCTCAGTTAAATGATTTATTAGTAGTTAGTGGGGATTTAGGCGGGGCTTACTTGGGACTTCAAGTTTTGGAACGTGAAAAACAGGTTTTTAAAGTGAACCCAAATAGTCAACCTGATTTAGACAATTATACATATATCATTGAACGTCAGTTAAAGCCAGAAGCTCGAAAGGATATTATAAAACTTCTTAAGGATCTTGATGTTTTGCCGACTTCTATGATTGATGTTAGCGATGGCTTGTCGTCAGAGATTATCCACTTGTGCAAACAAAGCGAGGCAGGTTGTGATTTGTATGAAACAAAGATTCCCCTAGATCCTCAAGTTATATCAACATGTGAAGAGTTTAATATGGATAGCACTACAGTTGCCCTAAACGGAGGTGAAGATTATGAACTATTAATGACAATTTCTCAAAAAGATTTCCCAAAAATTAAAGGCAACCCAAACTTAACGGTTATTGGATATATGACCGATGCGAGAAATGGAATGAACTTAGTAACTCGTGGTGAAGCTAAAATTCCTTTAACTGCTCAAGGCTGGAATTCTTTGGACTCGGATTCAGAATCATAACAACTTAGTTCCAGTGAAGACTTTCAATCAGATGAATCATATCTTTTTGAATGTACTTAATGGCTGGTAATATAGAATCGTAGTTAGGTTCTGTTTCAAAATAAAGAGCTCCTGATAAAAAATGTTTACTACTATCAGTTACATAAAATTGAGATTGAGAGGCGACATTTCCTTTAATGTCATAAAACATTCCATATATTTCCCGCCGGTCATCATCATACTTTCGCTCTGAAATCTCGTCTGCTATTTGCAGATGTTTTTGAGTCATTTTTCTAGCGTCAGCGATGTGTTTTTTTAAGTTGTTATTCACTTTTTTATAGTTAATAAAA
>Ga0209713_10002488_pt1 | contig 11437 bp, 9 predicted proteins | sample ArcOceMetagenome_3_FD_187444 | JGI IMG/M metagenome (GOLD analysis project Ga0209713, IMG submission 187444) | Marine eukaryotic phytoplankton communities from Arctic Ocean - Arctic Ocean- Svalbard ARC20M Metagenome (SPAdes) (version 2) | ecosystem: Environmental > Aquatic > Marine > Oceanic...
TCCAGCGCGCGCGCTTTCGTGCTCTGCCAAGGTCTTGGCCTTGGCCAGGCGTGAGCCCTCTCCAGTAGGCGGAGGAGGGGGTCTCTATCGCCGGCCAAGGGGGTGGATTGGAGGTTTGGCATGGGGGGCGCAAATTTGTCCGCCCGACAGGCTAGGGGGGCACACCACCCAACCCAAACCGCTGGCCGACTTTGGCAACGCGAGTGCAACGCCGAGACGAGCCTCCTCGGTCGTGCAATGGCACCACAAAAGCCCACTCGTCATCTCATGCTGCTGGTCGCCGCAGCGATAGCTGCCGCTACGCCAGGCCGCGAGGCTGACTCGGTGCTACTTCCAGCCGCGGGCAGCTCAAACGCCACCGGCGAGTTGCTGGACCGCCCGCAGAACTACACCGCGGGCCAGTCGCAAAACTCAGTCACGCCGCCGCAAAGAGCAGTGTTTCCGCCGCACGCCGCGACTGGCACGATTCGGCTGGACGACGCGTCGCTCAACGATGCGAGCATCACCTGGATGATGCTGAGCACGGCCATCGTCCTGATGATGACGCCGGCGCTCGGGCTCTTCGAGGCTGGGCTGCTGCCGGACACGTACACGGTCTCGGTGCTAATGCAGTGCGTGTCGGGCCTCGCGATACTAAGCGTGCTCTGGTTCTGCATCGGCTTCACGCTGTGCTTCGGTGCGTCGGCCGGCGGCGTGATAGGCTCGCCCGCGAGCTACCCATTCATGCTGGACGTCACGTGGGCCGAGGCGCTCGAGCAGGCGCCGGCCATCCCTGGCATCCTCTTCGCGCTCTTCCAGTGCATGTTCGCCGTGATAACGCCGCTGCTAATCACGGGCGCCTTCGCGGGGCGGCTCAAGTACGGCGCCTTCGTCATGTTCATCGTCTGCTGGAGCGTGATTGTCTACTGCCCGCTCGTGCACTGGGTGTGGTGCCCGTCGGGCTTCCTCGCCAAGCTCGGCGTCTTCGACTTTGCTGGCGGCATCGTCATCCACACCTCCGCGGGCGTCGCCTCGCTCGTGTGCGCGCTCACACTCGACGCGCGCGAGGAGCCGTCGCCGCCGCCGCACAGCCTGCCGATGGCGACGGTTGGCGCGACGCTGCTGTGGGGCGGCTGGTTTGGCTTCAACGGCGGCTCGGCGCTCGCGGCAGGCACGCTCGCCTCGTCGGCCATCTTCAACACGCACATCGCCGCGTCGAGCAGTGCGGTCACGTGGGTGGCGTTCGAGGCGGCGAGCCAGCGCGGCTGCGGCGGCAAGCCGACCCTCGCGGGCGCTCTCAACGGCGCCGTCGCCGGCCTCGCTGGCATCACGCCCGCGTCCGGCTTCGTGACGACGCAGGCGGCCTTCGTGCTCGGCGTCGTTTTCGGCCTCGGCGCGCTGGCGGGCAGCTGGGCGCTGAAACGGCTGCGCATCGACGACGCCCTCGAGGTGAGCGCGGTGCATGGAGTCACTGGCATCATCGGCAGCCTCGCCCTCGGCCTCCTCGCGACGCAGAGCGTCAACCCCGACGGGCCCGACGGCGCGCTCTACGGGAGGCCGCAGCAGCTCGGCTACCAGGCGATTGGCGTGCTCGTGGCGATTGCGTGGGCGGCGCCGATGACGGCGGCCATCCTGCAGCTCGTGCGCGTCACCGTCGGCCTCCGCCACGAGCCGATCGAGCTCCTGCCACAGCCTGCGCAGCCAAAGGGCGCCGATGCTGCCACCGCCGCGAAGCAAAAGGGCGCCGACGCTGCGATCACCGCTGACACCACCGCGACACCCGCCGTCTCGCTGGACGAGCGAGACCATGGCGAGGCCGCCTACACGTACAGCAAACCGCAGCATGTGAGCTACTGGCAGCAGTAGTGAGTTTTTGGTCGTAGTCATTCTCTCTCTTGTTGAATCAATTTACTGCATGCTACGAGATGGTACTCACACACTCACAGGTTCAGCCAGGTCAGAGGATGCTGCACATGCTCAGCCAGCCGCGCCGCTCGTCGTCGAGCTGCGCCTTGGTCCTGGGCTTGGTGATGGGCACCGTGCCCTTCGCTGGCACGCTGAGGCGATGGCGGACGTGTGCCTTGTGCATCGCGCGCGCCATCGCAAAGAAGGACTCCACAACGTTCTGGTCCTGCTTGGCGCTCGTCTCGAGGAAGGGCACACCCAGCTCCGCGGCGAGCGCCTCGCCCTCGGCGGTGCTGACGACGCGCTGGCTCACCAGGTCGCACTTGTTGCCGACGAGCATGACGCAGCAGTGGGCCAGGGCGTACCGCTCGATCTCGCTCAGCCAGTCACGGACCTGATCAAAGGAGCGGCGGTCCGTCAAGTCGTACACCACGACGATGCCGTGCGCACCACGGTAATAGCCCTGCGTGATCGTGCGGAAGCGCTCTTGGCCGGCGGTGTCCCAGATCTGGAGCTTGACGTGCTTGTCGTCGAGAGCGATCGACCGGATCTTGAAGTCGACGCCGATGGTACTCAGGTGGCACTCGACGAAGCGTGGATCGTCGTCGGCGAAGCGCGACATCACGCAGGACTTGCCGACGCCGCTGTTGCCTACGAGCGCAATCTTGAAGACGAAGTCGGGCGTTGGGGAGGCGTAGGAGGCGTAGGTGCTGGTGCCACAGGCGCCGTTGTACATCTTGCTGGTTCCGTAGGCTCCGTTGGGCATCTCGCGTGTCGGTCGTGTATGTGTGGCTTGTTCGTGAGCCGGCAGACTAATCCGACGAGCTTTTGCGCAAAGCTCGTTCGGAAAAGCCGAGCGCGAGGAGGCAAAAAGCAGCTCACGCAATAACGTGCTGGGAAATCTCGCCGACCCTGCGGTCAAGGGCAACGAGGAGCTCTACTGTTTATCACCCGTGGGATTACTCACAGTGCCATTCTTAAGGCTTGAACTCCACGCCGGCCTGCTTCTCAGAGAGCGACCACAGCCGCGCGGCGACGGCGGGGTCTTCGGCGACGGGCGAGGGCGACTGTGGCTTGCCGTCGACGAAATAGGCGCCGCCGGTCTCGGCGCGGCCGAGCGCCGGGTCGGCGGCGAGGGCGAGCTGCGTCTGCGCCGCCTTTAGCGCGGGCGTCATGAAGTAGCCCTGCACCTGGTAGAGCTTGTCGAGCTTCTTGGCGTCGTCGACGGCGCCGGTGGCGACGTTGGTGTTGAGGTCGGGCAGCGCGTAACGGAAGAGCGCCGTGTTGACGAGGCCGGGCGAGAGCGACGAGACGGCCACGTCGAGGTCGGCGGGAAGGCGGCGCGCGAGCTCCTTGGCGAAGAGGACGTTGGCGAGCTTCGACTGCGTGTACGCCGAGCAGAACGGTGTGCTGCAGTCCTTGTCTGTGCGCCGAGGGCGACGTGCGGCAGCCGTGGGCGGGCGAGCTCAGACTCGTGACGGGCGGGCGGGCGGGGCTGGCGCTCAGCTGCAGGGCGGGACGCGGCGCGTGAGCTCGGTGCGCACATGCTCCGGCACGCTCGAGGTTGATGTCGTCCCAGGCGATGCTGCCCTTCTTGTGGCCGTCGCTCGAGACGACCACGACGCGCGCGCCGCCGCCGCCTTCGCGCTGCGCCGCCTTGCGCACGCTCGGCCACAGCAGCGCGCACAGCGCAAAGTGGCCGAGGTGGTTGGTTGCCCAGTGGCGCTCGTAGCCATCGGCCGTGAGCGTGCGCTGCGGGATGGCCATCACGCCCGCGTTGAGCATCAGCACATCGCATGGCCGGTCGCCCCAGCGCTTGGCGAAATTTCTTACCGAGCTCAGCTCGGCAAGGTCCAGCTGTTGCGTCTCGACGGTGCCGCCGCTCGCCGCTGCTCGGATGTCAGCGGCAGCCGCCTCGCCCTTGGCTGGATCGCGCACGGCGAGCACAATATTGGCGCCGAGCCCGGCGAGGCTCGTCGCGGTCGCAAGGCCGAGCCCGCTGTTGCCTCCAGTGATGATGACCGTCTTGCCAGCCATTGACGATGGTGCGGCTGCCACAGGCAGCGACGGCAAAAACGCCGTCGCGAGACCACCGGCGAGCGCGGCACGCCGGTCACAACTGGTGATCGGGTTGTGCAGGCGGAGCGCAGAGGCGGCCGATAGCGAGAGGAGGAGCGCAAGCTTCATGAGATTGAGCGCGTCGGCACTCGCAATTGGCCGCATGCCATGCAAGATTGCGAGTGGAATTCCTACTCTTTGGCGTCGCGCCAGTCCCTCCTTCTTCTAAAACGACCCGGCAAGACGTCACCAACCTCTAAGTGCTCAACCTCAACACCGCTCTGAGCGGACACCGACCCGCGGCCGCCCTAAAGTAACTGGGCCCTGGGGTGTAGCCGGCAAACGCGTCGCCTCAATAGCCTCAAAAAGTCAAAATCGGGTCTGCATAACCGGGAGCAGCGGCGAGAGCTCTGCTTAAAAACGCAATGAAGTGTGTAGTTGAGGTAAGCTAACAGCCGCCTAAAAAGTCCTAAACAGTCCTAAACAGTCCGGTCCCTGGACACGCCCCGATATCAACCCAGACCCCAGAACTGACCCCGGACGAGAATTGGTCAGACGCGGAAAGCCGGCCTCGGCGCTTGCCCCCCGGAAGACAAGGACAAGGACCCACATCTCGCTCCGTCCGACTCATCGCGCGATCTCCTCGACCGTGTCTTCTCCTCCACGCCTCTGCGGAAGGTCATCCGCCCGGGTCCCGACTTGTCGCCGCGACGCGTGGCGCTTCCCTCGCCGGCGGCATCGGGCGTGCCCGTACCCGCCGTGTCCGCGTCCCAGCCGTACAAGTCGCTGTTTTGCCGATTCAGCGCGGCCCGCGCCCCTCTCGGGGTCATCGCGGCGACGGCGGCGGCGTCGACGGCGGCGTCGTTCGGTGCGGCCCGCCTTGAGCTCAGCGCCGACGCCTGCGGAGTGGCACGTGAGACCTGACGCGTGTCGAGGCTGATTCCTCCGGCCTCTGAGGTCGCCGAGCGGGAGTGCTCGGCCGCGTGGTATTCCGTGTATTCCGTGTCCTCCGGCGACGGCTCGCGCTCCGTGAGCATCGCTTGCGGCCAGAGGCCGGAAGGTTCATCGTGGCTCTTCTCAGCACACTCGACCCCGGAGTCACGGGGTGCAGGGAAATTGGATGCGCGTACCAGGTTGGTTCGTTGGATGCCTCTTGAGCTCAGCGATGCTGGGGCGCCTGCACTCGGTGGTAGATGCCAGGCCTTCCGCACCACTGCCCTGCCTGACGGTGGTGGTGGCCTGCTCGCCGCCACTGCCCTGTCGTATTGAGGTGCCAGCGGCATGGTCGGTCGCCAGGCTCGTTTGCGGGTTCGGCGCATGGTTCGGCGTACATGCGGTGGCGGAGACGGCCTCTGCGTCCGCTTGCTTCGCCTTGACATTCCGTCGAGCGCTGCAAAACCCCGGCATCCTCGGCGCGGGCATCGCGCGGGCCGTCATCATGTTCCTCTTGCCCTTGACCTTACCGCCTTCGGGCCGCCCAGCCGCTGCAGCCGCGGGCCGCGGCGCCGCGGCAGCCACGGGCCGCGGCGGTGCCGACGCTGCAACTTCCCCCGCCGTAGGAGCGGGCGCAGTGCAGCAGCCGGAGACCTCGGCACAGAACCCCGCCAGGTCAAAGGTGCCTCCTGGCGTCTTTCGGGTGTTGGACAGCTCAAAGTCAACCGTCGCAAAGCCTGCGTCGTCATCGAAGCTCGTTGCTTGCTTGTCGTCCGATATTGTAGCCTGCGCCACGCTCGCCTGCTCCCCCTGCAATTTGGCGCGCTCCCGGTGGACATGCCAGCACCACAAGACGGTGCCAAGGAGGACGAGGAAACCGCCGCCCAGCGCGAGCATCACAAACCATTCTGTTCCCATGTCATCGCCTGCTGTGCTGAGCGCCTGTGACCCACCCCCCTGGAAGCTGGGGCAAGATCCAAACTCGCCAAAGCCGCAGAAGCGGCAGTGGATGCCCTGGCCGCCCGCGTTGCAGCCAAGCCCACCCGCGTGGTCGGGGGCGGCTTGACGGGTCAGCGCAAGCGGGGTCGTAGAAGCACAGCTCGCTCGGGCCAGCGCAGACTGCTGCGACCACTTCTTCGCTGCACGCGAGCGGCGGGGGTGGCGGTGTGGGCGACGGCATCGGCTCCGAGGGCGGCGGAGGCGCGGGCGGCGGAAGCGCGGGTGGCAGCGCGGGTGGCAGCGCGGGTGGCGGAGCGCCGAGGATGATGATGCTGACGACCGCCGGTTCGACGTGCTCGACGGTACGGCCGAGCTCTGCAGCGATTGCACTGCCGTAAAAGTCGACGGCGTTGAGACGAGACGCCATCGTCGTGGCGACGAGCTCCGGGGTATCGGTGGCATCGGCGGAGGCGGCAGAAGCGACATCGTCGATGATGAATTTTGCCGTGACGACGACACTGCCCTGCGTCACCTCAAGCGACGGCGGCGAGTGGGCACTGGCAAGGCCCTCCAGCCACGCTGCAAGCCATGATGAGTCGAGAGAGCTGGGGTCTCCGCTGAGCATGATGCGAATGGTCACGAGGTAACCGAAGCGTGCCCCTGGTGGAAGCGGGGGTTGAGGCAGCGGGGGGGGGCGGAGAGAGCGGCGGTGGCACCGAGGGGGGCGGCACTACCGGCGGAGGCGGCGCGTCAGGAGGCGGTCGCGTCGGTGGAGGAGGCGACGCGGGCGGCGGCAACGCCGCGGGAGGCGGTGCTGGTGGCGGGGTCCTCGGCGGTGGGGGCATCGGAGGCGGGGGGTCTGGAGGCGGCGGCGACGGCAGTGGCGGGGCTGACGTGGGTGGAGAGAAGGGCTGCAGCGGAGCCGGTGGAGGTGGCGTTGGAGGAGGCGGCTGCAGAGGCGAGGGCGGCGGCGGCGTGGGAGGCGGCGGCGACAGCGGGGGTGGCGGCGGCGCCTGCGGCTGATCCACTGGCAACGCAGGAGGTGCGAAGGGTGGCGGCGGCGTGGGCGGCGGCGGAGTCGGTGGCGACGTCACTGGCGGTGGAGGTGCAGTAGGTGGAAGGGCGGGCGGCGGGGGTGAGGGCGGCGCCAGCGGAGGTGGGGGTGTCGGTGGCGGCAACTTCGGCGGGGGAGGGGTCGGCGGCGGTGGTGCGGGAGGCGGAGGCGTGGGCGGCGGTGGAGCGGGCGGAGGAAGTGAGGGCGGGGGCGGCAGGGGCGGCGGCGGTGGCGGCGGCGGTGCCTGAGGTTCCCCGATCGGCAGCCCTGGTGGCAGCGCCGGTGGCGGCGGCGAGGGCGGTGGTGGCGGCGGCCTTGGCGGCGGCGGCGGCGACGGGAGTGGAGGGGAGGGCGGCGACGATGGTGGAGGCGGCGACAGAGGCGGTGGTAAGGGAGGTGGTGAGGGCAGCGGGGGGGAAGGCGGCGTTGACGGAGGCGGTGATGGAGGCGTTGACGGAGGCGGTGGCGACGGAGGTGGCGGAGAGGGCTGCGGCGGTGGCTGCGGCGGTGACGGCGGCGGCGACGGCGAGGGTGGTGGTGATGGTGGAGGCGGCGAGAGTGGGGAGGGTGGGAACTTCATCCCGTCGACATACACCTGCACCTCGCACAGCGTCAACGTTCGGATACCAGTGGGGCCGAGGAAGACCTTGACTTTGAGCTCGTTTGCTGCCGAGGTCGCATGGCAAGGCGTCATCTTGGTCTCGCCTCTGCCGATCGAAACTTTGTCTGCGCACGTGTAGCCATTGACCGCAACGCTGAACCCGTCGAGGCGCTGGGGGCAGCAGTCGGCACGGTTGGTCACCGCCACGTGCGTCACCGTCACCGGATGGTCCAAGGGGGTGGCGACCTCCCACCAGGGTCCCTGCTCATTGCTTGTGTGCGTGCAACTCGAGCCGTCCCAATTTGCATTTGTGTTTCCATCCAGAGCGCGTGAGGGTTGGCCACTGTGTTCCGTAGAGCTCTGCGACGCCGTTGCCGTCGACATGTTGAACAGAACCAGCTGCATAGGTGGGGGTGGCGGCGGGGGTGAATGTGGCGGGGTCGAATTTGGCGAGGGGTCTCCGCGGTAGGTTTGCGCGGAAGAGAGGTCGGCGATGCTGGTCAACAGGAGAAGCAAGCTGGACCGTGCCGTTGCTCCGCAAAACGCCGGGGGCAGCAGCCAGGCTTGACGCCCCACTCCGTGGAGGGCGGGGGCACGCATTTTCGACAAGACCCCTTGCAAAGCGTGCTGTTGGCTAAACTATAAAGTACATTTGCCTTTCAGCTTTCGTCATGCTGTCAGGTGCTCAGCTGGAAGAGAGAGATCAGCCGAGCCGCCCGCTCTTGAGCTGCTCGTTGAGCCGCTTCCACAGCAGCACGCCGCCGACCTCGTCGAAGACCGTCGGGTCGCGGTCAAATGTGAACTGGTGGTTGGCAAAGCCCTCGTCGTCGGTCGTGTCGTCGCCGCCGCACGCCTCGTCGATCTCCGCGCGGAGGCGCGCCGGCACGTGGGCCGTGGCCGCCGCCGGCTGCCGCCTGGGCTTGCGGCGGCGCGCGTGCTCGCGCGTGCGCGCCATCACGCACAGCCTCGCCTCGTCCTCGCCGTCCGACTCGGAGCCACCCTCGTCCTCCTCGGAGGCGGATCCGCCGCTGTCGTTGTTCTCGCCGCCGCCTGCGCCGCCTGCTCCGCCTGCGCCGCCTGCGCCGCCTGCGCCCCCTCTGCTGTCGTACAGCATGCTGCCCAGACGGCGCATCGCCATGCCTGCGGCGCGCGGCCCGTAGCGATTCTCCGCGCCGCATTTCTCGGGGTGGAAGCCTTTGTCGAGCATGCCGCCCGCCGTGCCGAGTGTGGCCGCCCAGTCCCAGCCACCGCCACCTCCGCCACCCCCACCAGCGTTGGCGGCGGCGTCTTCGGTCTCGGTGCGATGCGGCGGCACGACGCCGCGCGCCACCGCTAGCTTGCAAAAGTGCAGAAAGTCGGAGAGCACGGTGAGGCGCGACGGCCGCGCGGCGCCGAGGCCGTGCCGCGTCGCGCTCCCGCCATGGTCGCCCTGCGCCGCCGCGCGGATCGCCTCGCGGCAGTCGTCGTCGACGCGGGTGCGGTACACGTCGACCAGCCAGACGTGGCGCAGCGCGGCGTCCGGCAGCAGCGTCACCCAGCTGGGCAGGGGCGCCTCACCTCCTCCGCTGCCCGGCGAGCCGCCGGCGCTGCCGCCGGGCGCAGGCGCGGATGGCGCGCTGCCCTTGGCAGCGGCTGCCGCCGCCTCCTCGAGCTCACGCGAGTCGGCTGCCGCCTTGGCCGCCTTCGACACCGCCTCGGCGTGCGTGAGCGCCGCCGCGGCGTACTCGGCGTCAATCGCCGGGAGCTCCGGCTCCTCGGCGGGCGCGGCATCCTCCTCCGCGGGCGCAGCGTCGTGCTCCGCAGGCGCGGGCGCGGCCGTGGCAGCCGTACTGGGCGCGCCGGCCGTGGCAGCAGACGGGCCGTCCTTCAGTTTGTCCGCGGACAGGAGCGGGCCCTTTGCTGTCTGGAGCAGCTTGGCCTCGGCTGCACCAAGGGTGCCGCCGTCCACCTTGATGCGCTTGATATCCTCCTGAGCGAGCATCAGGTCCTCGAAGCCACCCTTGCCCAGCAGAGCCCTCGCCCGGCGGAAGCGAGCCTTGGTGTCCACCGGGTTGCACTCGAGCGCCTCGGTGGCGAAGTCGCACGCGTCCGCGTAGCGCCCGAGCTTGATCGCCGCCTCCGCCTTGTTGGACCACAGCTTGCCCTTCTCGAATCGCTGCTCGGGAGCGCCCACCCTGCCCCCGTAGACTGCGATGGCCGCCGTCCAGCCGCCCAGCGCGCGCTCGGAATCGCCCGCGCCGAAGAGGCGGTTCGCCTCCGTCTTGATCTGCAGGACCGACTCGAACTCCTCGGCTGTCAACATGGTTCGGTCGTCGACTTGACGTGGCTCGCGCGTGGCCTCCAAAGGTTGCACACGGTGTGCATTACAAATGATTTTTGGCTTGCGCTTCAGCACGCAACCACCTCAATAGCAATAGCGCGTCAACCGATTCAACTCAATAATGTTGGATTTTTGACCGGGAACGTAGAGACCGGCAGAGGACTACGACTATGGACACAGCTTCCGTGCAGGACTGTGGCGCGCTTAGAACTTCATCCGGTGGGGAGCATCGCCGCCGCTCAGCGAGAAGAGCGTCTTCAGGTATTTGTCCATCATCGGCGTCTTCTTGATCGCGGGCATGATCACGTCGTCCACCTTCTTCTGCGCCGCGACGCGCTCCGGGCTCGTCTCCACCTTCTGCGAGCGGCAAGACGGGGCCACGGCGGTCAGCACCGTCGCGATCGGGCGAGGGGAGGGATCGGTCGTCGCGTGTGGAGCGACGCGCTGCCACTGGACTGATACAGGGGCGTGCGACGGCCACGACCAGCTGTCTGACGCCTCCTGCAGCTGTCACGCATGCGCAGCCCCCCAGTCCCTCCCTGCAGCTGCTGGCCAGCAGCGACCTCCACAGCACGCCGTCTGGTCCTGTTGCCAGCTCACGCTCGGCGTCAGCACCCAGCATTCTCGGAACCACCGCGTGCAGCACAGCGTCGCGCCCCTCGCACGCTGCCTGGAGCTCTGGCCCGCCGCCTGCGCCGCCGCTGCTGAGCTCTCTGGTCGTCGCGGCCGCACGGCTCGGTCCCTGGTGGCGCCGCTGTGGGCGGCTGTGAAGCGGGCGGCGGGAGCGCACCTTCGCCTCCTCGCCGAAGAACTCGTCGTCCTTCTTCTTCTTCGCGCGCGCGAAGAAGGCGTCGTCGATGCCCTTGACGTCCGCCTTGGCGACGTCGACCGAGGCCGACGTGGCGATGCAGTACGCCTGGTTCACCCTCCTGAGCGGCACGCCGTTGACCTGGTACGGGCCAGTCACCAGCAGCAGGCCCGACGACAGCTGCTTCAGGAAGATCACGCGCTTGCCGCGGAAGCGGCCGCCAAGCATGATCAGCACGCTGCCGGGCTTGAGGCCCTTCTTCAGCTTGGCGATGCCCTTGGAGGCGGCGTCGCGCTCCGACGCCACCTTCGGCTTGATGTCGTCAGCCGGGTAGTACTTGGGCGCCTTCACCTCAGGCACCTCGCGGGCCTTGCCGTTCTTGGCACCACCGATCGGCTTCTTCCTGCGAGGCGGGGGCCATGACGGATGCTGCCGCCTCAGATGGATCTGTCTCGTCAACGTCAGCGGCACTGGGCCGTGGCGCGTAGAGGTGGCGTCAGGGCGGGCAGGGGGCGGGTCGAGAGGGTTCGGTTGGCCTTGGGGGGCGTCACGCACGGCATTGCTGAGCTGGTCTGTCCTGTCTCCGTGTTTTCAGCTGACCGGGTGTTGAAGCACCCCCCCTAGCTGTCTGCCTCGAGAATTCGTACGTGAGTCGCCTCAGCGTGACATTCGTCCGTGAGTCGCCTCAGCTCACAGCTGCTTCCCAGATGACGTGATCGAGACAGCTGCGGGTGCTTCAACGTGACTTTGCTATTAGGAAAAGCAATGATCTAAAAGAATCCGCCTTTTAGAGGCAGTAGGGTCTCTCCTACGTTAGGTAGCCAGCGCCGTTTACTATTA
>Ga0209713_10002489_pt1 | contig 11435 bp, 3 predicted proteins | sample ArcOceMetagenome_3_FD_187444 | JGI IMG/M metagenome (GOLD analysis project Ga0209713, IMG submission 187444) | Marine eukaryotic phytoplankton communities from Arctic Ocean - Arctic Ocean- Svalbard ARC20M Metagenome (SPAdes) (version 2) | ecosystem: Environmental > Aquatic > Marine > Oceanic...
TCATTGGTGCGCACCTCTCTCAGTGTGAGCGCAAAAGGCTCCGGGTCGATTGGGGAGGAGGACGATGACGACGACGAAGGGTGAATCAAGTACGCGTGAAGCATTTGTGCGTGTTGGATGTCAGCGGGCGCGCTGTCTGTTTTGACTTTTTGTCTCATGATAAAGTAACACACTCTGTAGAAATCAATGTGAGCCTGGCAAAAATGAGGCAAAAAAGCTCTGCTTGTGCGACGTGGCGGGGCGCGCGGCATCGTACTCCTTGTTGAGCTTCATCATCCACGAGCGCGTGTCCTTCTCGGTGTCGGGGCACAGCCACCACGTCGATCGGAGCGGCGCGCCCGGCGGCACCGCGAGCGCGTGCTCGTAGTTGAACGGCGGGTCGTCGATGAACTCGCAGCTCTCGCGCTCGGGCAGCGCCATCACGCCGAGCGGCTGCCGCATCGAGTCGTCGGCAAAGTAGGCGAGCGCCTTGCCGCCGCACGTCGCATAGAAGCAGACGAAGAGGAGCTCGAAGCGGCGCGCCGCGTCCTCCTCGTGGTCGTCGTCGTGCACGCCTTGGTCGAGCGACAGCGTGAAGTCGCACACCTCCATCCATGCGCTCGCTTCGGGCGCGCCGGAGGGCAGCTTGGCGAGGTTGGCTTGCACGCGCTTCTGCGTCGCAGCGTCGAGGGGCGGCGCGTCGCTGCTTTGCTTGTGGGGATTGGCGCTGAGGGAGAACTGCGGAGAGGGGCCGGAGTGCTCCCGCAGCAAATGAAGCCAGTCCTTGCTGCGAGACGCAAGCGTGGGAGGGGCGCGTGAGAGGGGCAACGGGGGTGTGGGCGGGTCGCGCTGATTGGGTGCGCGCTGGGCCGAGACAAACCCCCTGGAATGAGGAGTGAGGCGATCGTTTGGAGTGAGGCGGTGCGTGGGTGCAAGAGGTGGCGGCGGAGGCGACGCGGCGCGGGCGGTGCGTTGCTCACGCGTCCTCCTCTGCGATGATGTTGATGGTGTGCTCGTCGTCGTCGGCGCGCTTCAGCATCAGCTTCGTCTTGCCCGACGTCTTGCGCTCCTCGACAATGTTGACGACCTCCCACAGCGGATGCGCCGCCTTCGGCTCGAGCACCTCGTCTTCGCGCGAGGTCATGTAGAGGAGCTTGCGCGAGATCAGCGCGTCGCTCGCCTCCTCGACCTCGTGCGCGAGGCGGCAGAAGCGCTTCTTGTACCCCGTCAAGAAGCCCGCTCCCACCTTGGCGAGCACCCACCCCGCGATGAGCGTGCGCCGCTGCCCCACCTCGGGCAGCGCGTCGCGCGTGCCGCCGTGCGGCGGCGCGTGGCCGCCGCCGCCTCCGCTGGCGGCGACCGCCGCGGCGCTCGGCCCCACGACGCGCGGCGCGATGCAGTGCATGTTGAGCGTCGAGAGCCAGCGGTGCATCTCGGCCTCGTGGGGCGCGCGCACCTCGAGCAGCTCGCCCGTCGTGAGGTGCACCTTCAGCCCGTTCTCGAAGAACTCCATGCCGGTGCCGCGCGTGGCGCGTGCGATCTGGTAGAGCGAGAACTTGGCCTCGGCGTCGTGGCGCCGCTTCGCCGCCTGGTCGACGAACACGAGCAGCCCATCCTTGGACGAGAGCAGGAAGAAGCGCGGCACCCACTCGTCCAACCCGACGCTCAGCTCGAGGAAGCCCTGCTGCCACACGACCTCCGCCTTCTCCTTGTGCGAGCCGCCGTCGTTGAGCGACGACACCATCTCCTGCATCTGCTCGTACCACTCCGAGAGCACCGCCGTGCCGCCGTCGGCCTCTTTTGCCGCGCGCAGCTGGAACATCGCGTCCTCCGCCGTCCAGACCGTCAGCGTCGCCGGCGCCGAGAAGGAGCCGCTCGCCGAGCCGCTCATCATCGTCGCCGTCCGCGCCGTGCCGCTCGCGCCACCGCCGTCGGCGTCGGCGGTGTCGGCGATCGCCTCTTGCATCTCGAGCTGCACGACCGATCTCAGGTTGATCTCCATCTCGTCGGCGCCGTCGGCGTCGGCGCCGTGCAGCGGCTCGTACACGAGCTGGCGCGTGTTGTACAGCGTCACCACAAACTCGCGCCACTCGCCGTCGTCGTCGTCGTCGCCGTCGCTCCTCACGCGCGGCGTGAGGCGCTTCTCCTTGATGGTCATGTCGTGGCCGAGGATCTGTAAGAGCGCCGGCCGCACGATGCGCAGCGTCACCACGTCGGGCGACTCGATGATCGCGCGGAGCACCTCGGCCATCTCGTTGTGGCAGTTCTTGCCGGCGACGCCCTCGATGATGTCGCCCACCGCCAGCTTGCCCGCGGCGGGCGCGCCGGGCCGGATCACGCCGACGGTGACCTTGCCCTGCCACTCGTCAATGTCGACGCCCAACGTGCCCGTCTCCTCGTCGCGCGAGATCTGCAGGTCGAGGACCTCATCAGCATTCTCGTCGACCGCCTTCAGCTCGGCCGCCGCCAGCTTGGCCTGCTCCGCCGCCCTCCGCGCCTGCTCCGCCGCGTTCGCCGCCATCAGCGTCTCCTTGCGCGCGGCCGCCGCCTCCTCGGCCTTCTCGGTCGCCATCGCCCTGGCGCCCGCGACGTCCTGCGAGAAGGCTTTGACCTTGGCGTGCGCCTCGGCCGTCTCCCGCGCGAGCTGCGCCGCGCGCGCCTCCGCCTGGCTCTTGGCCGCCGCCTCGGAGGCGAGCGCCCTCTCGAAGGTGGCCGCCGCCTGCGCCTTGCCCTCGGCGTCGAGCTTGGCGATCTGCCCCGTCTCGATGGCCTCCGAGAGCTGCGCCTCGAGCCGCGCCGCGATCAGCTTCTCGGCGTCGAGCTCGGAGCGCAGCTGCGCAATCTCGATCGTCGCGTCGCTCAGCTGCTTGTCGCGAGCCTCGAGCTGCTGCTTCGCCTCCGAGTTTTGCCGCGCCGCGACCGCCTCCGCCCTGGCCGCCGCGAGCTCCTTTCGCGTCGCGTCGAGCTGCGCCATCACTTCGACCAGCTTCTGCTCCGCCTGCTTGGCCGAGCCGTCCGCCGCGGCGCGCAGCTGCTCATTCTGCTCGGTGATCGCGTGGAGGTCGCGCTTCATCCCCTCGACCGCCGCGACGGCCGCCTTGGCCTTGTCCTCCTCCGCCTTGCGCTTCGCTTCCGCCTCCTGCTGCTTGCGCAGCACCTCGCGCCTCGCCTGCTCCTCGCGCTGCGCCGCGATGCGCCGCCGCTCCTCGGCCGCGCGCGCGACCGCCTCTGCGTCGCGGTCCTTCCTGTGCGCATCGATGGCGATCTGCACGAGCATGCGCAGCTGGTCCGCCTTCGAGCGGCCAGCGCTGCCGCGCCAGCAGCGCTGGACGACCTTTGCGGCGCGGCGCTTGCGCCGGAAGACCTTCTTGTGGTACCAGCCCTGGACAGCGCGCGTGATCTTCCTCGCGCAGCCCTGCCGGTGGCGCCACTCGCGGATCTTCTCTGTGAGGAGCGGGACGACCTCCTTCATGTCCATCGTGAGCAGCTCCTCGAGGAAGACGCCCTCGCCCGCCCTGAGGAAGATGCGCGTGAAGCCGATCGCGTACGCCGACGTCGGCACGTTGCACGAGAGCGCCACCACCTCGCAGAAGCCCGCCGGCGGAAGGTCCGCCACCAGATGCGGCGGCAGGAGCGACGCGTACTTGCCGTAGATCAGGTCGAACGGGATGCGCGTCGGGTACGCCGCCTTCATCACCTCGACGGCGTCGAAGATGCCGCCGCACCGCAGCTGGTCGAGGACAATCTTGCTCTCGAAGAGCGACGCCTTGAGCGCCGTGTTGGGCTTGATGCAGCGGATGAAGTGCGAGTCGGTCGTGCCGAGGTCGGCGATCAGCAGCGAGAGGTCCGAGATGAAGCGGCGCGAGATCGAGTTGAACGTCGACGACTTCTTGCCGCCGCCCGCCTTGGACATCCCCTTGGACATCCCCTTGCCGCCCGACGCGAGGCCGCCACCGCCGCCGCCGCCACGCGGCGTCTCGGCGCCGCTTCCCTCTTGCTTGAAGAGCGACTGCAGCAGCGGCAGCGACGAGCTCTCGAGCTCGAGCTGGATCTCGGTGGGCAGCGTGTCGTTGTTCTTGTCGAGCCACGACCCTGCGTGTCCGTCGTAGCAGACGTCGCCCGCAAAGTGCGCCACGATGAAGACCTCCTCGGGGCGGCGCCTCGCCTTCTGCACTGGCTTGAGGAACTCGGACGCCTTGTGGCTCTCGTTGACCGATAGAAAGAACTTCGCGCCGCTGCCGCCCGGGGTCTTGTTCTGGCTGTCGAGCAGCCGCAGGATGCCGCTCGGCAACTTCTCGATGAGGTCGATGCAGCCCTGGTTGTCCTGGAACTCGACGGCGACGAACTTGACGCCCTCGGACTTGTGGATCTCCTCCTCCGCCTTGAAGACGCACGTCAGGAAGAACTGCTGCAGCTTCTCGTTGGTGAAGTTGATGCAGAGCTGCTCGAACGAGTTGTGCTCGAAGCGCTCGAAGCCGAAGATGTCGAGCAGCCCAATGAACTTCATCTCGTGCAGCGCCTCGGGAGATCCGCCCGAGATGTACCTGTTGATCCGCTCGCACAGCCAATCGAAGAGGCGCACGAAGATGATCCGCACCATTGCGTCGCGCGCGTGCGCACTCTCGACTTTGTTGAGCTTCTTCGTGTACATCGAGCCGCGCCCCGCCGTGATGAGCCGCTGCGTGAGAAGGTCGGAGATCTTCTCGAGGCCGAGGACCGCCTCGCCGTTGTCGACGTGCTGCTGCAGGTGCGGCGCGGCGCGGCCGTGGCCCTGGTCGTTCTCCTCGTAGGCGATGTTGCCAAAGTGGAGCACGCCCACCACGATCCGAGAGACGGCGAGCACCTCCTCGGACGAGAAGCCGCACGCGACGTAGCTGCCGCGCAGCTCCTCCATCAGAGCGACGTCGCTCTTGTCGGGCAGAGTCAGCTGCCCAGACATCGAGCATAGCCCAAAGTCACCGACGCCGCTCGATCCGAGGCGCAGCTGCTTCCGCTCGTCGGCCGTCGCGCCGCACACCACCATGTAAAAGATGTGGTACGTGCGCTCGCCCTGCGCCACCTGCGTGATGCGCGAGCGCTCGAGCAGGTACGAGCGGATCATCGCGCCCGCCACCTGGCCATGCTTGTTGAAGTGGATCTTGGTGAACTTGCCGAAGCGGCTCGAGTTGTTGTTGCGGCTCGTCCTCGCGTTGCCGAAGCCCTCGGTGATCGGGTTCGAGCCGATGATGGCATCGGAGAGCGCGGCGCCCTGCGCCTCGGGCGCGCGCGCGCGGCTGGCCAGGTACAGCATCAGCTGCTTCGTCGTCTCGGTCTTGCCTGCGCCGCTCTCGCCCGCCATCAGCACCGACTGGTCCTGCGCCGTGCGCCGCAGCACGGCGTACGCGTTCTCGCCGACGGCGAAGACGTGCGGCGCGTCGTTGGCGAGCTTCGAGACGTCCTTGCCCTGGTACCGCTTCATGTTCTCCTGCCCGTAGATGTCGAGCCGCTGGAACGGGTTGATGGCCACGAGGATGCGGCCGGTGAACGTGTAGATCTGATTCTTGGCGTAGCGCAGCTTGACGTTGCACAGGATCGTCGGCTCGTTGAGGTGGACGAGCGCCGTGTTGTCGCCCACCAGGTCGTCCGTCGTGTTCGCCGGGTACAGCTCGCCGCCCTGCTTGTCCTCCGTCTTGCCGCTGCTCATTGTCACCGCGGCCGTGCGTGCGTCCTCGGCGACCGAGGTGATAGTCGCCTTGGAGAAGACATCGGTCACCTTCTTGTCCGGATCACGGAACCAGACCGGATCGCCCGCCTTGACCTGAGCGCCGCCAGCGATCGGCAGGAAGCCTGGCTTCACGTTGTCATAGTTGACGACAGCACCCTTGGCCGCCGCCGTGCCCAGGGTATTCTGCCTGGCCAGGTTTGGCCTCGAGCTGCGCTTGGCGTCCAGGCCGAGCGACTTACGGCTCTTGGCCCTGCTGGCCATCCGGCTCTTGCGCTTCTGGTCGAGCACCATGGCCGGTCGCACGGTGACAGCTCTCGTCGAGTGTGCGGAAGCCCGAGCGGACCGAAGGACGACCGCGCGATGGGGTGCCAAGCGAGATCGCTCTATGAAATGTTGCGCGCCGAGTAAGTTCTAGCCGGGAGAGGCATTATCACGAAGCGGGTCCGGATTATTTCCGACAACAAGGTCGACGCAGGCGCGGAAAAGCCGCTGATCGACCGGGTGATGACGGCAGGACGTCCGCCGAAGGTTTTCTCCCGAATTGTCCCGAGAGAGGCAACACCACGAAGCGCGCGCACCGAGTGCGGCCCACGACACGCTCACGCTCACCGCCATGCCTTTATCCCGCGCGTGCGCGGCCGCCACCGCCTGTGAGCGCGCGCCGGCAACGGTGCGCGATCATGGACCCAACGCTGCCCTTCTTCGAGTTCCGTAGCCGCGTGCGAGTCAATGGGCGCGACGCCATCATTGCCGGCTATCCCGCTGGCATGGACGCGAGCGTGTTCGTCGACTTTGAGGACGAAGAGCAGATGGTGTGGCCACGCTCGCCCGTCGTCCGCCTCAGCGTTCAGCAGCGCATCGTCTGAGCACAACCGTTTGCCATCGCAGATCCAGGTGCCGCTCTCGAGCGTCGAGCGTCTTGAGGAGCCGCCGCCCGCCGCGCACGACTGGCTAATCATTGTCAACGCGTCGAGCGGCGCGCTGCCCAGTCCAATGGATGGTGATGCGGTGCCACTCGACCAAGACAATGGCGCTGGAGTCGGACTCGCGTCGGACACGACGCACGGTATTGCTGCAGGGACACCAGCAAGCCCGTTGCACCATTCGTCTGAGACGGCCAGCTGCGGGCTCCAGACGGCCGAGGCTCTTAGCTCGCAGATGCTGTCTTCGTGCGCCGGCAGTGGCGCAAACTCGCTGGCGGGAGAGGTCTCTTTCCCGTCGTCCACCGATGCTTCGCCGGGGCGGGGCGTGTCAAACGCCAAGCGGGTCCAGAGCCCGACTCCCGAGACTGAGTCCCAACCCCGCAAGCGCCCAATGCGCGACCAAGGGCCGAAACCCGACCAGCCACGGATGAGCAACGACGACGAGTCCTCCTCGGAGGGTTCGGGCGACGGCCAGGGTCCGTCTTCAGATCCAGGCAACGAGGTGGCCGACCAGCAGGGCTTTGTCCCGATTCAGTCCCGATCGACAGACTCAACCGAGTCGCGCTGAGCGGGCGCGCGGCGAGAGCGAGGGATTTGGACTCAGATGGCGCCACAGGGCGTCGGACGTCGCAGTCTCCGTGTTCCGTGTATATCCAGCGTGCTGATATGAAACAGCCTCGAAACGACCTGATCTAAACAATTAAAAGAAAACACTCAAAATGGCGACCAAGCGGCGCGCTTGGACTCCCGCTCACGCAGCTTGCGAGCATTGTCGGCAAACTCCTCCGCCTCGCGGCTCAGCTTGTCCGTGCGGTGGCCAAGCTCCTCAAACTTCTCGCCGCGCTCGACCAGCCCGGTCAGCGCCTCGCCAAACGGATTGGACGACGGCGGCCTGCTGCCGCCCTTTGCGCCGCCGCTCTTCTGCCTCTCGGCCTTTGGCTTCTCGTCGGAACCGAGCAGCCGCGACCTGCGCGCGTCGGCCTCCTCCTTGGCGGCGGCGCGCTGCTCGGCCTCCGTCATCGGCGGCCTCGCCTCGCGCGCGTTGCGGCCGCGTGCGATCGCCTGGATGCGCTTGGCAGCCTCGGCCTTGTCCTCGTGCGATTCCATCCGCACCGGCATGGGAGGTACCGCACTGCTCAGCCGCCGCCCCATGCCAGCCGCCGCATCCCCGAGCGAGACGGCGACGGCTCTGCTGGCGGCGCCGATGGACGAGCGCCGATCGCGGCTGTTGGGTGCGCCGCCGCTGGGCTGGCGCTGCGCGTGCAGCGACGCGAGAGGCTGGGTGGCCTCGCCGCTGCCGAGCGCCGCTGCGAGGGCCTGCCAGTCATCTGGCGGCATGCCGGCGGTGCCCAGCACCGACCCCATCTCCTCGACCTCGTCCGCCTCCATCTCGAAGATGTCCTCGACGTCGTCGTATCCGTAGCAGCGCAGCAGCTCCATGTGGTGGCCCAGGTCGAGCGCCTCGAGAAAGTCGGAGAGGCCGTCGCCGTCGGCCGCAGGCCTGGCGGCGGCCTTCTGGTGCGCGCGCTCCTCCGCGGCGCGCACGCGTGCCTCCTCGGCACGCTGCTGCTCCGCCTCGATCTCCGCCGCCCTGCGCTGCCTCGCCTCCTCCTCGGCCGCCCTCTTGGCGGCCCTGCCTGACGCCGCCGCCTTCTCTGCCCTGGCCGCCTCGTCCCTCTTGCAGTCCTCCTCCGCGCGCCTCTCCAGCTGTCGCTGCGCCCTCTCCCTCTCCGCACGCTGCTTGCTCGCTTGCAGCTGCTGCCGCGCCCTCTCCTCCCTCTCGCGCGCGAGCGCCGCCTCCTTCTCTCGCGCCTGCGCCACCTGCTTGCGCGCGACCGCCTCGGCCTGCACCTGCACGTCGCGCCGCGCCCTCTCCTCGCCCTCGCGCCGGCGCCGCTCGTCGTCGTGGCGGCGCTTCTCCTCCAGCTGCGCCGGCGTCTGCTGCTGCGCCTGCGTCTGCTGCTGCATCGAGCGCCGTCGTGGCGGCGGCGGCGGGAAGGAGGTCATGGGGGGGTCCAGCCCGACGCCCGCCGCCGCATCGGGCGAGCTCTTCTTGGCACTGCCCGGCCGAATCTGCGGCAGGCTCGCAAACGCCGCCTCATCCGGCCACATCGCCTTCGATTGCGGCGTCTTCGGAAGCGGAGGCTTGCCGCCGGCGCGCCCAGTCGGCCGCGGCGCGTCGTCGTCGTCGTCGTCGTCGTCGGCCGGTCTGACCTCGTCGTCGTCGTCGTCCTCGTCGTCCTCTCCCGCCATGAAGGCGCCGACGCCGCTGTCTCGTGGCGCCAGCCGAGGCGCCTCGCTGGTGCGGCCGCTGAACGGGTTGGTGCTGCCGCCCTCGTGCCGTTCGGAGAACGGGTTGGTGCTGCCTCCCGCGCTGGTGCTGTTGAAGGGGCTCGTCGAGTTGCCGTAGGTGCTGCCGTCCTCGGGCAGCGCGGCGAGCATGTCCTCCTCCGCCATCAGCGCCGCAACGTCGATTGGCTTCTTGAACATTTGCGACGCGCGCACGTTGGCGCGCTCTGCCGCGGCGAGGGCGGCCGCCTGCCCCTCGAGATTGTCGAGATAGCTCGACCCCGTCGACGGCGACGGCGACGACCCCGGCCTCGCGGCCAGCCCTCCGAGCGCATGCTGAGCGCCCGCAAACGACGCACGGATGCGTGCGGCCGCCGTCGTGCCGCCCGACGATCCGGGCGACTTGCTCCCCAGCGACCCAAACGTGGTGGGTGAGCCGCCCTCGGTGGTGTCGCTCCCCTCGCTCGTGCGGCGCGACGATGTGGCGGGGCCGGTGAGCGCGCGTAACGCCTCCGAGCCTTGCAGCGATTGCGAGACGCGCCGCCCCGTCTGCTGCACCTTCTTCGCAAACCAGCCCTCTGCCTCGGCGCTGCCGCCGCCGCCGCCAACGCCGCCGACGCCGCTCAGAGCAATCGAGATGCGCCGTGCGCCCTCGTGCTCGTTGACCGCCTGGGTGACGCGCTGCGACGCGTCCGCGGCGCCCACTTTGATCCGATCGAGGAGCGTCTCGGGCGGTGGGCCCTTGCCGTCGCCGCCGATGCGCGGCTTCGCCAGAGGGTTCTGCCGGATCCCGCCCGACGAACCAAAGCCAGACGCCGGCACGGGCTGCGCCGCCGGTGCGGGCTCTGGCTGCGGCGGTGCGTAGCCGCCGCCGCTGTGCTGCTGCTGCTGCTGCATGAATCGCTCGTCAATCGAGGCGGTGCGCACGAGTGACGACGACGGTGTGACGCGCGGAGCCACGTCGATGTCCGCGAGGCGAGGCGCGGGCTCGACACGCCCCTCGTCGTCGGTGTCGTCGAGGAGTCTGCTCGCCGCCCACTGCGCCGCCGTCGCCGGGCCGCCCGCCGCCGCCGACGCCGCACGCGCGCGTGCGAGGGCCGCCGCGGCCCGCTCTGGGTTGTACGGCCCTCCGCCGCTGCCGCCGAGCGCCACGAGCTGCGCGCGGCACTCGCTCAGCTGCTCGTCGCGGCGGCGTGCCGAGAGGCGCAGCGATGCGCACTGCATCTTGGCGGCGGCGTGGTCGCAGCGCATCTCCGCGAGCTTGGCGAGCGCGTTGCTCTTGGTCTCGCGCGCCTTGGCCGATTGGTCCATCGCGTCGTCGTACGCCTCCGACGATGCGACCGCGTCCTGCCGCAGCGCTGCCATCTCCTCCTTGGAGTCCTCCAGCGCCGCCTCCGCCTGCTCGGCGCGCTCCCGCCACGCCTCGCTGTTGCGGAAGTGCTCGCGCCATATCTCGGGCTTCTCCGACTTTTTCGACGCGTCGATCTCCGCCTGCAACCGGTGGCTCAGCTCGACGGCGGCGCGCTCGGCCTCGCGGCACCTGTCGGCCTTCGCGCGGCTCTTGCCGAGCTTCTCCAACGCGCTGTCGCGCTCGCGAGACATCGCCTCGACGTCCGCGTGCATGCCGTCGAGCTGCACGAGCACCGACGCGTAGTCGCGCGTCTCGACAGCGCCGTCGGCGTCGAGGGCGCGCGCGGGGCCGAGGCGGCCGCCGCCGGGGCCGCCGCGCTCGAGGGCAAAGATCTCCGCTGCGAGGAGAGATCGCACCACGCCCACGGCCGCCTCGGTCCTCTCGCGCGCCTCGCGCTCGCCGCGCCGCTGCGTGCGCCGCACCTCCGCCCTGAGCTCCGCCTCGAGGCGCTCGCGCTCCCTGTCGAGCGCGGCGTGCTGCGCGCGGCTCTCGTCGAGCTGCTCGGAGAGCGCCTGCAGCTCCGCCTCGAGCTCGTCGCGCTGCGCCGCCATCTCGGCGCGCACGGCGGCCGCGTCCTCCTTGGCGCGCTCCCGCTTCTGCTTCGCCTTCGCCGTCTTGCCGATCCAGCGCTCGCGCTCCTCCACCGTCGCCGCCAGCTCCTGCCGCAGCTGCCCCACCTCCTCCTCGGCGCGCTCGAGGCGGCCGGCCATGTTGGCGTGCCTGGCTATGTCCGCGTGGGAGGCCGAGCCGCCCTGCTGCTGCGCCTGCAGGACCGACTTGAGCCGCGACAGCTCGTCGCGCAGCTTCGAGTTCACGAGCTCGGCTCGCAGCGCAGCGTCCTCGGCAGCCTCGTCGGCGCTGCTCGGGCTCGAGTGTGACGACCTGCCCCGACCCTTGCGGTCGAACGAGATCGAGCGCGAGTTGCTCCCGTCGCTCTTCTTCTCCTCCTCGGCCCTGGCCCATGCCTTGCTGCCGGGCCCTATGCCGTCGGTCGCCCACGACATGCTGCTCCGGGTCGGCGACTCAGACGAGGATTTGCCGGATCTGCCGCCTGGCCTGAGCGAGCCGAGCGCCTGGCTCACGCGCCGAGCCGTGCTCGCCATCCAGCTCAGGGACTTGTGCTCACCTG
>Ga0209713_10002494_pt1 | contig 11423 bp, 3 predicted proteins | sample ArcOceMetagenome_3_FD_187444 | JGI IMG/M metagenome (GOLD analysis project Ga0209713, IMG submission 187444) | Marine eukaryotic phytoplankton communities from Arctic Ocean - Arctic Ocean- Svalbard ARC20M Metagenome (SPAdes) (version 2) | ecosystem: Environmental > Aquatic > Marine > Oceanic...
ACCAACGACGGGCTCGACGCGATGGCACTGTCTTCAGGCGCTCTTCTCGGGCAAGACCGCGAGAGGCGAGCTCGTCGACATCGTCTTCAAGAAGCTGAAGGGCGAGATCAAGCAGCAGACCATTGCCGACGGGTTCGCGAGGGAGAAGGGCCAGGGCAAGCCGCTGTGGAAGCAGCTAGGTGACAGGTCGAGTGGACTCTGTTGCAAGCTGACGGCGGCCGGCGAGGCGCTCCGCCCGGAGAAGCCAAAGGAGAAGCCAAAGGAGAAGCCAAAGGAGAAGCCAAAGGAGAAGCCAAAGGAGAAGCCAAAGGAGAAGCCAAAGGAGAAGCCAAAGGAGAGGCCAAAGGAGCAACGGACGCCGGCGGACCAGCGCGTGCCGTTTTCGGACGACGAGAGCCGCTGGGTGCTGGAGGGCTATGAGCGGTTCAAGGACACCACGATGCCATGGAAGCAGACCCTGGCGGCCTATGCCTTTGACCCTTCGCGCACCACCTATGACCTGAAGGCCCATAATCGCCACCTCAACGCGCCAACCGCCGCGAAGAATGGGAAGCGCAAAGCAGCCGAGCCCGCCGATGCCGCTGCTGACGAGGCGATGGACGCAGCCGACACGGAGGAGGCGCCGGCCGAGGCGGAGGCGGAGGCGGAGGCCGACGACGGCGACGACGACGACGGCGGCGTCTTCGGCGAGAGCGAGACGTCGAGCGAGGTGGCGCGCGATGAGAGCGAGTACGAGAGCGAGGAGGAGCCGGAGCTCATCGTGACGCTCAAGGCCGAGGTCAAGGTGCACTGCCACCGCGGCCGCGTCGCCACCGACCGCGAGGGGCGGCAGACGCGCGGCGTCTTCGTGCCCAACGAGGAGTTCGAGCCGTGCTACGACGCGGTGGTCTTCCCGTCGCTGATGATGCAGGCGCTCCACGGCGACGAGCGCCGGCTGGCGGACGCGCAGGCGATCCTGGCGACGTGGATGAAGCCGGGCGGGAAGGTCGTGCCGATCGCCGCCGAGCCGAAGGTCGAGACGGTGCGGTACGCGCTGAGCCGCAGCAGCTGGTTCGGCGCCGCCTCCGACCACAAGGAGCTGTGGGGCGTCGGCGTCAAGGGCGCGCTCAAGGCGGTGCAGCTGCTGCGCGGCAAGCAGGCGGTCATGAGCAACGACGACGGCCTCAACTTCCACGCGTTCCACCTCGTCGATCACGGGCGGCTCGAGCGCAGCGCGCCCCAGCCCAACGAGGAGGTCGTCAACGTGACCGAGGTCAGCTGCCGGCTGGGCGCGGGCGAGGAGGGCGCGTGCCAGGTGACGATGCCACGGCTGCACACGATGAGCCAGCCGGAGAGCAGCAAGGTGGAGCGGCGCTCTGCCATGGCCCGCGCTGCGTACCACGGCTTCAGGCTGCAGATCGACCCCAAGCGGGTCGAGCTGGAGCAGGCCGCTTCGCCCTCGTGAGATGCACCCCAGAACTATATTCCGTATTTTCCTCAACTTTTGTGTGGTCAGTCGTAAAGTTAATTGACTCTGTCTCTGATTCTATGCAACGACTCTCGTGTAACACTCTGAGAGCCCATCTCATCTCACCGCCGCCAGTAAACGCTTCCCTCTTCCACTCGTGTCCGACGCAGGCTTTGGGCTTTGCTCGAGTCCACGAGCCAAGGCGCCTGTAAGTGACGCAGCTTGCCGTGGGGCTGCCCTCCGCTGCAGGTCAGTCGATAATCTCAATCTCGGCGGCCTGCTGGGCGGTGGTGTCCCGCTCGGACAGCATGCCAAGGACGAAGCGCAGCTTGCGAGGCGACAGCATCGCCTCGGCGCGCGAGGCCGCGCTGTCGCCGCTGCGGCCGCCGTTGGAGCCGCCGCTCTCCGCGGGGAGCACGCTGACCGCCTCGGCCTCCGCCTCGTCGCCGTCGGTTGCCGCACCGGGCTCGGCATTCTCGAGCTGACGGAAGGCGAGCAGCCGCTCCTCGACTGTGTTCTCGCAGTAGTAGGTCGTGCACGTCACGGGCAGCGTCTGGCCGATGCGGTGGCAGCGGTTGAGCGCCTGCAGCTCCTGGCCGGGCGTCGCGAACGGCTCCATCAGGAAGACGTGCTGCGCGGCGACGAGGGTGAGCCCCGCGGCGGCGGCGCCGGCGTGCAGCAGGAAGACGCGGCACGACGGGCGCGACGTCCAGATGCCGACGGCGGTCTCGAGGTGCGCGTGCGCGTCGCCCTTGACGATGGTCACGTGCGGCACGCCGGCGCGCGCCAGCACAAAGTCGAGGTGCTTGACGGCGGTCTTGTGCGACGAGAAGACGACCGCCTTCTTGGGCACGCCGTTGGCGTCGTTGCCGAGCGCCTCGAGGTCGGCGAGGAGCCGCCGCACCTTTGCGCTCGGCAGCGACTCGGCCGAGGGCAGACGCGCCGAGCCGGCCGGCGGCAGCCCGGTGGCGGCCTGCACGTGCGCGAGGAAGGCGGGCGCGATCGACGGGTAGCGCAGCACGCGCAGCGGCGGGTGGCCGCCGCCCGCGGCCGGCAGCGCTTGGAAGGCGTCGACGGTGTGCGCGGCCGAGTAGCGCGGCACCGGCTCGTCGCTGCCGCCCGCCGAGGCGTCGGCGTCGTCCTCCACCACCATCGGGTCGGTGCTGCAGCCGGCGCCGTCGGAGCTGCTGCCGGCAGCGGCCGCCCGCGCCGCGCCGCTCGGGCCGGCGCCCGCGCTGCTGCTGCTGCCGCTGCCGCCCTCGCCGGCCTCCTTTTCGACGACGGGCAGGATCTCGATGAGCTTCGACTGCGTGAACGGGTGGCGGCAGCACGGGCAGAGCTTGGACATCTCGCCCATCCCGTGGCGCATCGCCAGCTCGTGCGCGCTCATCATCACGTTCTGCGCGCGCATCCACTGCAGCAGGCACGTCTTGCAGAAGAGGTGGGCGCACGGCGTCACCACGACGTTGCACTCGTTGCCGACGCGCTCGTAGCAGATCGGGCACGAGCCGGCCGGCTTGCGGCCCTGCTCGAGGCTGAAGATGTCCTGGAAGCCCGACTGCTCGACGACGTCGGCGTCGAGGCCGAGCTCGATCGCCGACTGCAGCTTGTTGACGTACGGCTGCAGCTCCTGCAGCCGGTGCTCGGCGTCGCGGAGGCGCGCGCCGGCGGCCGTCGCCTCGCGCAGCAGCTCCGGCAGCACCTGGCTCGCGGGGCGCGTGCGCTGCTCGGTGCGGAAGCGGCCGCACGGCTCGACGGCGACGCCGTGGGCCTCGTCGGCCAGCAGGCCCTTGCTCGCGCGGCCGGTGGTGTCGAGCCACGCGCGCCGCCCGAGCCGCAGCTCGCTCAGCTTCTTCTTCTTGCTCGCGAGCAGCTCCTTGGCCTTGGCGGCGTCGCCCTTGCCCTTGGTCTTCGAGAGCCGCGCCACCTCCGCCTCAGCGTCGGCCACCGCCTTGGCGAGCACCGCCGCCTCGCTCGCAAACTGCAGCTGCAGGCCCTTGCTGCTGCTGGTGGCCTCGCGCAGCGCGGCGGTCACGCCCTCCTCCGCACCCAGGTCGACGAGCGCCACGCCCTTGCCATCGAGCGTCACGACCGGCTTGGCCAGGCCGCCGCTCTTGAAGGGGGCGAGGCACCGCTCGAGGTCGTCCGTGGTGGCGCTCGCCGGCAGCCCGCGCAGCTGCAGCGTCGACGTCTTGAGCCACGTCCACTCGTCCGCATGCTTGGCGCGGATCTCCGCGAGCGCCGTCTTCGTTGGACGCCATCCGATGGGCCCGACGGCGCCGACGGCCGCATCCACGTACTCGCGCAGGGTGGCGGTCGCCTTCTCCGCCTCGGCGGTCGCCGCTCGCTTCGCCTCGGCGTTGCCGACGCGCGGCTGCTGCGCCGCGGCGACCAGCGCCCCGCGCACCCTCGTGACGAGCTCGGCGGTGGTGGTGTACGTGCCGCTCGCGAGCTGCTGCTGCACCGCGCGGAGCGTCGCGCCGCCGCCCAGTTTGCCGAGGGCATCGCTCGCCACGAGGCGCCGCAGTGCAACCTTGCCGTACACGGCTGGGATGGCCACTCCGCGGCAGAGCTGCTGCGCCTCGTCGCGCTTAGTCCGCAGTGGCGCGAATGCGATGCGGAACAGCTGGGTTCGGTACACCTTTTCCTTCTCCGCCAGGATACGCTTGGCATCGAACGGCACGCCCAGCCTCTTGCAGGCGAGCGCGAGGAGCTTTGGCTGCACGATGCGCTTGTTGTGCACCCAGCCCGCCGGCACTTTCTCGACCTCGCTAGCCGCCACGCTGACAAAGCGGCTGCCGTCGTCGTCGACCTCGTCGGCGGCCTCCTCGCCCTCGTCGCGGTCCTGCAGCTCACCGTGTTTGAATCCGTCGACCACGACGACCGTGTCCTTGCCCACGTGGCCGCGCAGCTGCCCCTTGTTGAACTCCTTGTCCTGCTCGGTTGTCGGGGCGCGCAGTGCCAGGGGCGCGGCGAGCACGCTGAGCTGCTCACCGCTCGTGTTCTTGTATTTGCCGTTGGCCATGAGCGTCAGGACGGCCGCCATCACCGACCCCTCGGCCTCGGCGAGCTCCTCCTCTGCGAGGCGCAGCCGCTCTGCGCGCACGTGCAGGATCGAGGCACGGAAGAGCCACAGCCACCCCAGCTTGCCGCCAAGACGGGGCGCGCCTTCGACGTCCATTGCTGCCGTCGCCTCGTCGTCGCCCGGCGCGTTCTGGTTGGCCCGGCAGAGGATCCCGCCGGTGGTGACCCGCTCGAGCGCCCACTGCCAGCGGCGCGTCGTGGTCAGCCACCGCTCAGCCTGCGCCTCCTGCTCGAGCTCCTCCTTCTTCCGCTCCGTCACGTTGAACTTCTCCTGCAGCCCCTCGAGTGCATACGAGCGAGAGCGGTCGTACACCCGCTGCTTTTGGCTCGCGTGACGAACCATGTCGCCGCGGTGCTGGGCGTTGTAGAGCGACGACGTGTGCTGCGCCTCGGTCGCCATGCGGTCCTGGCTTCCGAGCCGCATGAGCGCCTGCGAGGGCGTGAGCTGCGTCAGCTGAACCTCATCCAGCGAGGTCAGATCCATTTGGGGCGACGCTGACGCCCCAAAGCCATACGTCGCCTGGAGCTGGGCGCGCGCAATCTCCTCGAGGGCCTTGAGCTGCTCGGCGACGCCACCGCCACCGGCGACGAGCTGGAGCGCAACGCTCGCCTCGCGCAGCAGCCGCAGCCCGGTCACGAGCAGAGCACCGCCCGAGCTGCGGCTACCGGTGCGTTCGGCCGTGGACGCCTCCTGGAGCGCGCGCGTGCGCGCCACCTCGCGCGTGATGAGCTGCTCGAGCCACACGTACGCCGCGTGCTCCGAGCCCTCGAGCGCGACGGGCTGCATCACCAGGCGGCGCGGCGGCAGCGAGAGGATCGTCGTGCCGTCGAGCCACGTCTGCGTCTTCGAGTGGCGCATCATCACGCCGTTGAGCAGCACCTGCAGCGCGTCGAGCGCCGACTCGTCCTTCTCGTGCCACGGGTCGCCGATGACGTGGCGCCAGAAGCCGTCCTCGTGCCCCGCGCCAAACGGCGAGACGCGCAGGAAGTACAGCTCGCCCTGCAGGTCGGAGATCTTGTCGTAGAGCGGCGTGCCCGACACCATCCAGCGGCGCGGCGCGTACAGCTTCTCGCACTTGCGCGCGAGCTCGGTCGTGCTCGAGCGCACCTCCTGCATCTCGTCGAGCACGACGCGCTTCCACGCGATCTGCGGCAGGACTGCGCACTTCTCCATCGCCGGGTAGGTCGTGATGATGATGTCGTGCTCGGCGAGCGCGACGGCACGCGCGTGCCACGCGCCGGCCTGGTCGCGCTTGATCAGGTCGTCGCTCGTGTACTTGCGGTAGGTGAGCGGCGAGCCCTTGCCGACGCTCTTGCCGATCTCCGCCATCCACTGCGAGACGAGCGGCACCGGCACGACGATGAGCGTCGCGCGCGAGCTGATCAGGCCGCCCGGCGCCTTGGGCAGCTTGTCGTCGAGCGTGGCGACGATGAGGCTGACGAGCTCGAGCGTCTTGCCGAGCCCCATCTCGTCGCACAGCAGGCCGCCGTGCATCATCGGCGGCTCCTCGAGGCGCATCTCGCCCAGCTGCGGCGAGTAGTAGTAGCTGCCGCCATCCTTGAACTTGCGCTCCTCCCAGAAGAGGCCGTTGATCCCGCGCGGCAGCGCCTCCATGTCGATCATCCACGCGAGCGCCTGTGCCTGGTAGCGCTTCAGCGCGAGCGCCACGCCTCGAGGCTGCGACGCCTCGCGGTAGCCCTTGTGCTCGCAGCCCTTCAGCAGGCCCTCGAGCGAGAACGGCGGCGCGGCAGCCCCGCCGTGCGAGAGGTAGCACTGCGGGTAGCTCGGCAGCTCGTCGAGCGGCCGCCGAATGCCGCCGGCGATGCTCATGTGCGTGAGCAGCACGCGAATGGATGGGTGGGCGATCATGTAGAGCAGCAGCCGGCTCGCGTAGACGTGCGCGGTCAGAGTGAGCATGCCGTCGGTCCGGGCCCTCTTGGCCTTGGCCTTGTCGCCGCTGCCGCGCTTGGTCATCGTGGCCGCCTCGTGCAGATGGGCGGGCGGCGGGATGACCACGCGGATGAGCGGGCAGCCCCACAGCCCAGGGTCGGGGCTCGTGAACTGCTTGATGGCCTGCAGCACTTCGGTGCCCCACTCCTGCTCGCACAGGACGGTGCCGTCGAGCTCCGCTTCCATCAAAGACGCGGGCGAGACGTATCCTTGCCCGGAGAACTCGCCGTTGGTCTGATTCCACGTCTCGGGAGACGGCTCCCGCGACGAGCCGCCACGGCCGCGGTACCACTTGGCGTGCGTCACGCGTGGCTTGACCGGCTTCTCCATCAGCCCGAGAGCCTTGGCGAGCGCTTCGTCGCCGCCGCTGGCACCGGGCAGCGAGAAGGTGAGAGCGACCGAGCCCATGAGCCGCAGGCTGTTGAGCTCGTCGCCCCGGCGCGCGGCAGCCGTGCCGCCCGCGGAAGACTCCCAGTGCGCCACATCCTTGGCTTTGAGCTTGAGCGCACGTGCTGAGGGCATGTCGATCCATGCGGGCGCTGCGAAGCTGGCGACGGTGTCTGACTTGCCGCCCACGCTGGCGGCGGGCGCGACGTCGTCCACGACTCGTTTCTTGCCGCGCGCGCGCTCGGCCTTGGTGGCGAGCATCTTGGACATCCGCAGGGTGTAGGCCGAGGCAGGGCTTCCCGACCGAAAAGGTGGTTTACCCCCTCCATGCGAGTGGCTCGCGTCCGGCCGAGTCCGGCTGGCTCGGGATCAGTGTATCCCCGCGTGGGCCCTCCTGACCGGCGGCTTAGGCAAAGCATGATCTAAAGTATGTAAAGTATCTAAAGTATGTCGACACTACCCATGAGGACGACACCCCTTCTACCGCTCCGGCGACAGCGGCGTGGGCCGCCACGCCGCGTACTCGCCCTTGAGGCGCGCCACGGTCAGCTGCGTGTCCTTGGCGACGATCGCCTGGATGAGCCGCTCGCCCGCGGCCATCGCCGCGTCGGGTATGGGCCACCATCGCGGCAGCGGCAGCGCGAGCTCGAACTCGGCCGTGGCGCGCAGCTCGCCGGCGGCGGCGTCGGCGGTGAGCTCGGTGAACGCGGTCACCGTCGGCTGCAGCTTCTCCACCGCGCCGCTAAACGGGCCCGAGAAGACGTTGGCCACCTCCTCGGTCGTGTAGCGCAGCGCGCCCGGACCGACGCGCGCGACGCGGATGGTGGCGACCGGCGCGACCGTCAGGCCCGGGAAGCGCACCGGCGCAATCGTGGCGAGGTACCGAGTGCCACCATCGCTGCTGCCGCTGCCGCCGCCGCTGTCGTCGTCGTAGGCGGCGGCGCCATCGCCGCTCCCGACGACGACGAGCGGCTCGACGGCCACGACGCTGTCATCCAGACGCACGATGAGGTCGCTCCCCGCGACCTCGTCCAGAAAGGCGGCCTCGCCCGCGCACCCCGCCTCGTCGCACGCCTCCGCCACCTCGACCGACGCCCGCCACCGCACCAGCCGACCCCCGCCGTCGCCGCCGCTTGCTTCACCGTCCTCGCTGTCGCCGCCAGATGCCGCCATCGCCTGCGGCGCAGGGGCGCGCCTCCGAAGCAGCCGCGCTCTCAGGCGGCCGACGACGCCCCGCGACGGCGGCACGGCACGGACGTCCAGCGGGTTGCTGCAACCACCACCACCACCACCACCACCACCACCAATACTCCCGCGCTCGCCAGCGGCGACGGCAAGCCACAGCACCGCCGCCACGTGTCGCCACGGCGTCGTCGCGTCGACGGCGACGTACGAGACGTCGGGGCGCGGCGCGCGCCACTTGGCCTTCCAGCGCGCGATGCCGCGCGTGTTGTACAGCGCGTTACCCCACCGGTGCAGCAGCGCAAAGAAGCGCTCGAGCGCGCCGTTCCACGCCACAGCACGGCCCGCCGCCGCCGTCGCCGCCACCGCCGCCTCCGCCGTCGTCGTCGCAGCCGACGACGCCGACGACGCCCAGTCGGCCCGAGCCTCCGCCCGCCGCACCGCCAGCGGGCTCTCACCCAACGAGAGCGTCAGCGGCGGCGGCGGCTGCTGCTGATGCTGCTGCTGCTGCTGCTGCTGCTGCTGCTGCTGCTGCTGCTGCTGCATCTGCCGCGCGACGAGCGTCGCGCCGTCGACGGCGAGCAGCGACGCCACGCCGCCCACCGTCGGGTCCCACCGCACGCCGCTCAGCCCGACGCCCGTGAGCGCGCCGCCGCTGTGCATGTGGTCGAGGCTCGCCCAGCCGACGACGCGGCCGGTGCCGTCGCGCGCGCACAGCCGCGTCGTGTGCGGCTCGACGGCGTGCGGCGCGTAGCGACGCGAGATACGGCGCACCTGGAAGCTGCGCGTGCGTGTGCGCAGCCAGCGCCGGTTGAGTGAGTCGAGCTCGGCCCAGACCGGCGCATCGGCAGGCGTGTCGGCGGCGAGGGCGCTGACGACGACGCCCGCGCCGCGGGCCTTCTCCACCTGCCGGCGGAGGCCGCGCATCGCCGTGCCGCCGAGTTGTGGCGGCACCTCGATGTTGTTGTGCTCAAACCCATAAGCGACTAGCTGGAAGCCGCGCTCGGCAAGCAGGGCGGCGGTCGCTCTCGACACCTTCCAGAAGCCGACGTGCCGTGATCGTTGGGTCGCGAGCCACTCGTCCAGCAGCGCCGGCATATCGTCGCTGAGCGGGTCGTAGTACACGATCGAGGTGTCCAGCCACCGGCAGCGGGCGTGCGCCAGCACGCCGAGCGTCGAGACGTGGCGATCGAGGTCCTCGTCGAAGGCGACCGAGAAGGCGTTGGCGTGATGGCCGTGGGCCAGGTAGAAGCTCTCGATGGTGGAGGCGCGGGTCGGAGGGAGGGTGGAGAGAACCATCGCGGCGTAATTACGCTAAGTGCAATTCTGATAAAGGTCGACAGCACCCTTCATGCTGCATGCATGCAGCCTGGCCAATCGTTATTGTACGAGTGCATGCACAACTTGCGCATAGCGAGACGGGCGGAGCGAAGAGGAGCGGGGGCGAGCGACGGGTGGCAAAGAGGGGCGACGGTCAGGGCGGCACGGACTAAGGTGTGGAGATCAGCAGCCGTGCGGCTCCTACCAGTAGAGCCAAACGGCAGCGATCGCCCTCCGTCCTTGGCCCGCGTCACAGCGCCAACACGCATAGATGACGCGACGCCAACTTCTCCGGGTTCAGTCAACCTCACGACCGCTACTGAGCGGGCGCCGACTCACGGGCGCCCTAAAGTAACTGGGTCCTGGGGTTTCTAGCTGGCAAACGCGTCGCCTCAATAGCCTCAATAGCCTCAATAATGAAGAAGAAGAAGAAGAAGAAGCTAGCGTGGTTTTTCTTACTCCCATGACACATCACCGCACTATTTTCCAACTTATCGATGTGTTGGCTTCTTGACGTGCGCTGGGCCCTGATGCAGCGGCGGGCGGCAGGGCGCTGGCGAGGGTGGTCAACCTGCGCTGCTGCCTCCCGGCAGCAGCGGCGACGGCTCGAAGGCGCGTCGGCATCATCATAATCTTTCGCATGCCCTGCGCTGCTGCCGGGGCGAGCGAGTGCGTGTGTTGGCATAGAGCGTGGACGATCGACAATGACACGTCGCGTCGCGTCGCAGCAGCCCTTGCATACCTGTGCATGGATGTAACGACGCGTGCCCTCGCGGCCTAAACGGCAGGGAGGAGGCGTGCCACGGCAGGAAGATTTTGACGGTGATCTGGTACTCACAACTCCGAGTTGAGGTGGTGAAGCTTCACTTCGAATCTAAGTATCAACTTCACGCAACCCAAAAGTCAAAACACTACTCAGTAGTCCTCCGCGATCAGAAGATCCCGCCGTCGGTGAAGCCCGCCGGCACGCCGACCGCGGCTGGCTCCTCCGACGCCGGATCAGACACAGCCGTGGGCACAACCTTGCCCTTTGGCTCAGCCGCGGCAGGCGCGGCCTCCGCCGCGGCAGGCGCGGCCTCCGGCTCGGCCGCCGGCTCGGGCATGGACGTCATCGCCTCGGCGTACTCCGCCTCCTCGTTGACGGACTCGGGCGGCGGCGTGGACGGCAGCGTCGCCGCCGCCACCCCTGGCACTTGGGCCGTGGGCTGCGCACCCGCCGCCTCCAGCTTCTGCCGCAGCGTGCCCGCGAACGCCATGTCGACGATGCCCGGCGCAGATGGCGTTGGGCCGTCGTCGCAACCGCCGACGTACTCGCCGGCAATCCAGATCGAGGGCACCGAGCTGCGGCCGGTGATTCGGCCCAGCTCCGCTCGGCGCGCGTTACCCGTCTCGGACTTGGGGTCAAGGTCGACCAGCTTGGGCTCCGCACCAGAGAGCCGCAGCAGCCGCACCGCCTTCTTGGACGCTGGAGAGTTCTCCCACAGGAAGACGACCAGCGGAGCCGAGTCCTTGAGCGCCGTCACGTCGTCCTTGACCGACTCGCGATCGTACTCGCCCGCGATTGCCTCCGCCAGAGCCTGCTTCCAGCCGCGCCCTTCCTGCTGCGCAGCCGAGAACTTGGTGTAGCCGGTGACGAGGCCATCGAGAGGTGAGGACGCCTCGGACATCATCGCGCCCTGGTGGCGGCGCGCGGCGGCATTGCCGAGATTGACGGCGTTGCGTGCGGCCGGAGCGAAGGAGACAGCGCCGACGGCAAGCACGAGCATGATCTGGTGATGCGAAGCGCTGCAGCGAAAGGATTCAGTTCTGTGTGCGAGGGGGGAGTAACTCACTACCTTACGCGTGGAGCGGCGCGAGAGTAGTACTGTACCTCCGTTTAATAAAAAAACCATCGCTTCTGCTTATGCTCATGCTACCCACCCCTCTTTTGGCGCGAAACCTGCAGCGACCAAAGCCCTCCTTGTTGAGGGTGGAAGAGGTATGAGGGTGGAAGAGGTATGTATTATACACCACTGTGTGTACTGTACCACTGTGTCGCCCACAACCTGTGAG
>Ga0209713_10002497_pt1 | contig 11419 bp, 8 predicted proteins | sample ArcOceMetagenome_3_FD_187444 | JGI IMG/M metagenome (GOLD analysis project Ga0209713, IMG submission 187444) | Marine eukaryotic phytoplankton communities from Arctic Ocean - Arctic Ocean- Svalbard ARC20M Metagenome (SPAdes) (version 2) | ecosystem: Environmental > Aquatic > Marine > Oceanic...
CTCGAACTACCATCAGTAGCAACGCCAAGCCATGACTCTGGCTCGACTCTAGCTCGCCTTTAGCGCTCGCCTCCATGGCGCCGCAGAGTGGTTTATTAGCCTCTGAGCTGGCCGAAGTTCGTGAAGATCTAGTCTTATAGCCCACGCACTTTATGAGGAGGCGTATGGCCTCAGGCCTATGTCTTCTGTCTCCGTGTGGTTGCTGGGCGGTCTAACCTGTTCACTGTTCACTGTTCGTGAAGTTCGGCGCGAAAGACCTGAGCGAGCGAGACAGCCGCCCTGAAGGACGGTTCAACATGGCCGAGGCGGCCGAGATCGAGCGCCTCACGCGCAAGCTCTGGCTCGGAGACGTCGGTAGCGACGCCTGGACGCAGGCCGAGGCCTCCACCTCGCCGACGACGCTGCTGCTGCGCGGCGAGGCGGCCTTCATGCTGGCGTGCATCACGGGCGACTCGGAGACGTGCGAGACGGCGGCCGCGCGCATCGCCGTCGCCGAGCAGGCGTGCGCCGCGGCTGCGGCCTCGTCGTGGGCCAACTGGACCGCCTCGTGGGTGGGCCTCGCCGCGGGGCCGACCGCCGAGCAGGAGCTCGCGTCGGGCCAGCTGGCACTCAGCCTGCTGCTCAAGGGCGTGGTCGCTGGCATGCAGCAGCAGCAGCTGGCCGCGCTGCTCGCGCTGCGCCGCTCCTACGCGACGTTTGCGCAGCTCTCGTCGAGCGTGCCGGCGGTCCAGCCGCTGCGCAACCTGGGCCTCGGCTGCTTCGAGATCCTGCTCTCGTTTTTGCCGAGCACCGTCGGCCGGCTGGTCGCGCTGACGGCCGGGCGCGGCGGGACCTTCTCGGAGGCCGAGGGCAACGCGATGCTGCAGGCGGCGGCGGTCGACCCGTTGTGCGTGCCGAGCGGCGTCGGCTGGATGCCCAAGGTGGCGCAGCTGCTCTTCCTGAACGCCAAGGCGCACCTGACGCAGGCCGAGGGCAGCCGGAAGGCCGAGCAGGACGCCGAGGTGCTCGAGGCGCTGCGGGCGCTCGAGGCGGCGCTACCGGGCTCGCTCGTCTTCGAGTGGATGGGCGCGACCATCCTGCGCCGCCTCGGCGACCTGACGGGCGCCCAAGAGCGGCTGAGCCGCGTCGTGGCGCGCGCCGCCGCCGAGATCGAGAGCGAGACGCTGCTGGCGTGCCGGCTGCGCTTCAACGAGGGCCAGATGCTCTTCGCGCTCGGCAAGTACGGCGCGGCGCAGCAGACCTTCGAGAGGCTGCTCGCGCCGCCCGCGCGCTTCACGGCGGCGTGCATGTGCTGCACGCACCTCGCCGCGAGCTGCGCCGCGCAGGGCGACGTCGCGGGCACGCGCGCGGCGCTGGAGCGGCTGCAGGAGCGCGCGGCGGCGAGCTCGGGCCGTCTCGACGCGCAGCTCGCGCAGCGCGTGCGCGGCTGGGCGGCGCGCGACGACGAGGCGCTGCCGCTCTGCGCCCTCGAGCTCGCCTACATGATGGGCTACCTCCACCAGAACATGCTCGGCGCCGCCGGTGGCGACGGCGACGGCGACGGCGGCGATGGCGACGGTGAGGGCGGCGGCGGCGGCGACGGTGCACGTGCGCGCGCGTACGAGGCGGTGGCGCTGCCGACGCTACGACGCGCCCTCGTGGCGGGTGTGCCCCTCGAGACGCGTGTGGCGGCGCAGCTGATCCTCGGCGCGATGCACGCATGCAAGGCGGAGCACGCGGAGGCGCGCGCGCACTTCGAGCAGATCGTGGCCGCGTGCGCGTCGCCCGCCGGCACCGACGCCGCCGAGTTCGCGCAGCTGCCCGACCAGTGGTGCCTGCCGTTTGCGCTCAACGAGCTCGCCAAGACGCTGCTGCTCCCCGCGCCGGGCGGCGGGCCGCCGCCCGCCGAGCAGATCGAGCAGGCGAAGGAGGCGCTCAAGAGCGCGTCGCGCGTGCCGCCGCGAAGCTACTCATTCCACTCGTGGCTGCAGTCGTCGGTGCGCCAGACGCGCAAGCGGTGCACCGTCGCGCGCCGCGCGAGCAGGGTGGGGGAAGACGCCGCCGGCGACGGCGAGGACGAGGGCGACGAGGGCGCCGCCGATTCGGCGGAGCTCGAGAAGCTGCGCCGCCAGCTCGACGTGGAGGAGCTCAAGGCCAAGGAGCTGCGCGAGCACAAGTCCAAGCTCGAGGCGGTCGACTGAGGCAGCCAGGCACACCACACCGCACTTTGGAAACTATAGCGCTTATAATATAATTCAAATCTTCAATATGCTGCTACTGCTCTGCGCTTTGCTGGCGCGTCTCGGCGAGGCTCGCGCGGGATGGCGCACAGTCGTGCCGCCCGGCGTGCGCCTGGCGCCGATCACTGGTGCGAAGTACTACCTGAGGTAGTGGCTCAGTCCCATTTTTTGAACTTGCGGCCTCTCTCCTCCATCCACGCGTAGAGCTGCGTGTTGTACGGCGCGAAGAAGGCGTCGAGCGTCTTGTTCACCTCGCGTGACGGCTTGGCCTTGACGCCGTGGTCGTTGCGGTTCTTCGCCGAGCGCAGCCGCGCGGCGGGGATGGCGCGCGGCAGCCGCAAAAAGTCCTGCACGAGCTTCATCGTGCCGACCGTGTCGGCGAACATGTCCTCGGAGCGGACGACGAGCAGCTGCTCCGCCGGCCACACCTCGCCCCAGCGGCGGAGGCCGTGGATGTAGCAGCCCGACGTGAGGATGCGCACGTCGAAGTCCTCGAGGCTGCGGTTGCCCGACGTCACGAGCTGCACCTTGGTCTGCACGAGACCCTCGAGGCCGGCGCGCGTCGCGTCGTCGCTCACGATCCGCCCCATCCGCACGTAGTCGTTGAACGCGCTCACCGTGCGCTCGCGCGGGTTGCGCACCACCGCGACGCAGCGTAGCTCCGGGAAGGCGCGCCGGATAAGCGAGGCGGCCGCCACCTCGCCCAGGTAGAAGGGGCAGCCCTCGAAGGCGTGCGTCGTCTGGCACGTCGATCCAGAGTCGGCGGTGCTCTCGACGAGGCCGGCGTTCAACCCCGTCGACCAGGCCCTCGAAGCCTCCTGCAAGCGCCTCGCAGGCAGGTTGGGGTTCCGGCCGACACGCCCGCCGCGCTTACCGCGCCGACCACGGAAGCCGCGCCCGCCGCGCCCGCCGCGCCCGCCGCGCCCGCCGCGCCCGCCGCGCTTGCCGCCACGACCACCACGCCCCCCGCCGCTCGCCGGCAGCCCGGCCTTCTGGCGCGCCTGCCTCAGCGCCGCCCACCCGCGGAACGCCGCCTGGTACAAGGCCCAGTTGGTGCTAGGCAGGCCCGGCCGGTAGCGCTGAATGTTGCGCTTGAACTCGGAGAAGAAGCACAGCTCCTTGGCTGCGGGCTGATGCACCTGCGGATGGGCCTCGAGATACGAGAACATCGAGGTCGACCCGCACTTGGGAGCGCCGATGACCATGAACGACGGCTTGCAGGGTGTGGACGCGTTCCACACCCGCGGCTTGGTCATGTCGTCGGCTGTCCGCCGCGCTACCGCGCCCTCGGCGGCAGAGAGCATCCCAAGGTTGCCGAGCGCGCCACGGCTCGGCTGCTGACCGGCGGTGAGCAGCGTTAGCGCCGCAAAAAATGCCATGGCACACCCTAGCGTAGTTTGGCATAATATGCATCAAGTCTTTTCAAACATTTTCTAGCCTATTTCTTGCCTTTAGATGGCCTGCTCCGTCTCCTGGCCCGTCCAGTCCGAGTGCTGCCCGGGCTCGCCGGCGGGCATGCATGCGTCGGTCAGCCTAATGGCCAGCGCAGCCGCGCCCTGCGCCTCTGTCCGAGACGAGATGCTTGGTCGGGTCGACCCTGGCTCCGGCTGGATAGATCCACACAACAGAGGCACGTACGCCGTCGTCGATGCATCCTCCGCAGCCAGCCTGACGCTCACTCGCGTCACCGGCTCGGCGTGCTCGGGCTGCTACACCGACAAGCTCCAGTGGAGCTTCCAGGACGACGTCGGCGGCGGCTCCTGCACCTTCGTCGGCTGCTCCGAGTCACAGGGAGGGTCGTTTCTCGACTACTCGACCAACTACTGCAATCTGCGCATGCTCTACTGTTCATCCGCCGACGGCTGCACGCCAGTCGTGCACGACGTCCCGTCGATGGAGACGCACACCCACCACTCGGCCGGCGCGTCCACAGACGCGGCAGCTTGCATCACGGTGGTGCAGCCGCCGCTTCTCTCGGTGCATGCGCCCCCGCCCTCGTCGCCACCGTCGCCCACGCTAGCCGCCATACCAGCGCCAACGAGTCCATCGGCGGCAGCCCAGCCGCTGCCGCAAGCGACTCCGGCGGTGGCGCCGCGGGAACCGCCTCCATCGCCGACAGCGCCGGCCTCGCCGCCCGATGCACCACGCGTCGCGCGCCCGACGTCTGCCCATCATAAGCATGCCATGTCTTCCGTGGCTGAGTTTTGGTTCTGGCTGCCGATCACGCTCGGGCTGCTGGCGGGCGGGTTGTACCTGGCTCGCGCGGCGACGCGCGACGGCTCTGGTGGCCGCCGCTTCTGGCCGTCGTGGCTCGGCGCGCGCGCGTGGGCGGAGCTTGATCCGAGTCGCTCGGCGGCGAGCGGCACGTCGTCCACCGCCGTAGGCGTATCGCTGCCTCCTCTGGTGCGCGAGCTGGCTCCTGGCGAGCTGCCGCCGCCTCCGCGGGCAGCACTGCCGGCCGCGCTCCTTGGGGCGGGCGACGACAGCCCCGCGACCCCCGGCGCCGACCCGCTGGCGCTCTGGCGTGCCATCGAGGGCGACAAGCAGGCGGGCGACGCCCTCAAGGAGAAGCAGCAGCAGCGGCAGCAGCGGCGGCGCGAGAGAGCCGAGTCGGTGGTGAAGGCCCAGGCGAGCGCCGACGAGGCGAGGGCCACAGGGGACGTTGTGAAATAGAGTAAAATGGCACCGCCCCACACGCCTTTGAGTTACCACAATTGGATACGAGGGGTACACCACCGCAACTGACCAACTAGGTTGGATCCATGCTGCGCTCCGCGCTCACCCGCGTCGGCTCCCGGGCGGCCGCGCGCCCCTCCGCGCTGCTGCAAGTGCGTGGGCTGGCGGGGCCGACCAAGGTGCAGATCACTGAGCTGGATGACGTGATGGCCCCGTTCGAGGTCGAGCGCGACGAGCCGCTCCTCGAGATGGGAGTCCTCTACCCGCCCGGCAAGGGCTCGCCGATGGAGAGCGTGCTCAGCGAGCCCCCCATCGTGGTCGACGGCGTGATGGTCAAGACGGGCGGCGGCCCGACGGGCCACCCGATCGAGTACATCAGGCTTAGCGCGTGGTGCGCCGTCGCCCCGCTATTGTTGCCCGCCGCCCCCGCTCCCTCCCTCAGTGCTCGATGCTCCGAAGATGTAATCACATCCCCGCTGCCCCACCCACCCCACAGGGACCCGACGCCCGTCGCGTGCAAGTACTCGGGGATGCAGTTTGTCAGCCAGGTGGCTCTGGACTATGCGGCGTCGGTCAAGCCACCCCCGGGCGTGGCCCCGGCCGAGGGTGTGTGGCCGCTGGGCGGGCCCAACGAGCTCAAGGCCGCCTACGGGGACAAAAACGTCACGTACGGCGAGAAGGAGCTGGCCCTCAGGGGTTACGATGGGCCTAATGTGCGCAAGCCAAAGTGAGGAGAGGGCGACGCGGATTGATATTGGCCGGCGTGGCTCACCAGGAGGAGGACAGGGTGTGCGCGCAGCGTGTAGCCGTTTTGTGTTTGACGGAATGCACATTTCGCTTCACTACATTATACGCGTGCCTAGCGACACATAGCTTGCATCACTCGGCGAGCAGAGCCCAGAGCGACGCGTCCTCGCCCCTGTACGCTGTGGGTGCTGTCAATGCCAGCAGCGTCCAGACGACACCGCCCAACGCAAAGTACAGGCCAATGCCAATATGACCGTAGAACAGCGCAACTGGACTCGGGACGAGATAGTTGACCGCAGGCAGGGCGCACGCAACGCTAGCGAGCGTCGCCTCGCTGCCGTGGATGCATTTTGGGCTGAGCAGCAGCGTGACAGCCGCGACCAACGCCACGAAGAATGTGATCGCGCCCGCGTCGCCGATGCCCTCGGAGACCCGCAGGGCTGCCCACGACCAGAAGACGGCGGCGAGCAGGAACATTACGATGGCGTGCGTCAGGCGTGCTCCGCCTCCGACTGCTTTCTCGCGTGGGCCAGCGCGGCAAAACGGCCGAGCGTGTAGCCCACGGCGAGCGTGCCGGCGAGGATTAGCGTGGCAGGAGCTCCAGGTGGCAGCATACGAGGCTCGTCAAGCCGCCAAGGACGTATCAGCTACCAGGATTAGCTATGCAAACCGAGACATTAAAACGTGCATGCACGCGAAAAACAGCTTGAAACGGCTAAGTTGGAACGCTTGAAGATGGCCTCCAGTTGGATCGTAAACTTTCGACCAGGCTCGTCGCATATGGCACACCACCGCACGCAACGAATTAGCCCAAAAAAACAAGGAAGCTGACGCGGCCCCCGCGGCCCCGGCTGCGAGTCTCGCCGAGCCAATGACGGTCCCAAGCCTGTGGCTGATCATCGCCTCGCAGTCGCAACCGCCACCGCCGCCGCCACCGCTCGTTCCAGCGATCCAACTAGCCGACCTGGTGCTCGAGGAGGTGAGGTCGATCGAGTCCTCGGCGCTCGAGACGCTCGCGAAGCTCGTGGCGCCTCTCGTCGCCAACCGCAGCGGCACGATCGTAGAGGGAGCTCCGGATACGGGTGGCATTCGCCTCAGCATCGGCGGCCTTCCCGACGCGACGCTACCGCGCGAGGCGGCGCAGTCGCCGTGGGCGTTCGCGGTGCCCATGGTGTTTGCGCTCGTGCTGATGGAGCTGACCTGCCGCGGCGGCCGCGACGACGACGGCCGGCACGAGCTCGCACGCACCGCGTCGGACGACGGCCGGCACGAGCTCGCACGCACCGCCGCGAGCCGCAAGCAGGGCCGCCTCAACGGCAGCAGGCGCAGGGACGGCTTCGAGCGCCTCAAGGGCGAGGACGACGACGACGACGACGACGACGAGCTCGGCGGCTACGCCGGTGCGGAGGATCCGTCGGTGGACATGGAGCGTGGCGCGGCCGCCAGGAACGGCGGTGGCGGCGGCGGTGGCGGCGGCGGCGGCGGCGGCGGCTGGCTGCACGGCATTGGGTGGTTGGGCGGCGGCGGCAGGAGCAAGAAGGGCGCTCCCGTGACACCGCTCAAGAATGGCCACGCTGCCGCTGCGGCGCCGTCGGGGTCGGTGCCCACGACGCCTGCGTCGGCCGGCTTTGCGCGCACCAAGGGATTCGGGCGCAGTGGTGGGGTGCGCGGCGGCGCCAAGGTCACGCCCGCCAAGGGCACGCCCGCCAAGGGCACGCCCACCAAGGGCACGCCCACCCGCTTCACGCCCACTGCGCCGTCGAGCGGGATGAGGCTCACGCGGCCCACGTCGCCGCCGCTGAGGCGCGGCCCGACGGCGGAGGCTCTGGTGGCGCGCGTGCACCTCGGCTACATCCTCCACGACGCCGAGATGCCGACGCTGCGCCACGCGGTCGCCACGAGGGCCGCCGAGAGGGCCGCCGCCAGAGCCGCCGCCGCGCTCGGCTCCCCGACGGCCGACGCCGCGGTCGGCTCTCCGGCCGAGCTGGTGCTGCAGGCGATGCGCGCGCGGCGGCTGTCGGACGAGCAGCTCCGACTCGAGGAGCAGCGCGCGCGCTATGCGCTCATCGAGCGCGGCCGCGCGCACAGGTTCTCGGCCACGCACGCGCCCGCGCCCGACACGCGCGGCTGGAGCGAGCACGACTTTGCGGCGGCAATCCACCCCGCCGCCGTGTACCCGCCGCCGTCGCCGCAGACGCAGCGCCGCACTGAGCAGCGCCACATATGGTCGGAGCGCGAGAGGGCGCTGTCCGGCGGCCCCGCCGCCGGGCCTCGCCTGCCGGCGCTGCCGCCGCCGTCGCCCATCCGGTCGCCGTCGCCACAGACGCAGCGGCGCGCCGATGCGAGGCTCGCTGCGATGATGACCGAGCGGTCGCGCGCTCAGCGCTACCAAGCCACGGAGGAGGCCGCAGCGCGGCTGGCGTCGCCGCCGCGCCGCCCGCCGCCCCTCGAGGTCCTCAGCCCGACTTCCAGCCTGCGCAGCCCCGGCCAGTCCGCCGCCTCGACGTCGCGCGCTGCGCAGCCGCAGCTGCAGCCGTCGCAGCCGCAGGGGTCGTGTGGGAAGACGGCGAGTGTCTTGAGTGTGCTGACGTCGTGGGCCAACCCGTTTGCCGCGACGACGCCAGCAGAAGCCGCGCCGTCGGTGGCGCCGGCGCCGGCACCGGCGCCGCCACTGGCACCGGCGCCGCCACCGGCTGGGAGCTCCGCCGCTGGGCGCGCGAGTGGGCGCGCGAGCGCGCGCGGTGCGCATGCCAAGGTCGACGATCATGAGTCGGCAGCGGCTCTTGCGAGGGAGCGGCAGCTGCAGACGGAGCACGCGGCGGCACATTCCCAGGCCGACTCGGAGCTTCGCCGCTCGAACGCCGAAGAGAAGGAGCGCATCTCGACGGCGCAAGCCAAGGTCGACGACCGCGAGTCGGCCAATGGCGGCGGCCGTGCGCTGCCCTTCCCAACAGTCGAGTCGTCCTCGCGCGGCCCCGCCACCACGCGCAAGGCCTCTGTCAACGACGCGTCGGCGCCGGCTCGCTCGCCCGACTTCCGGCAGCAGGCGCTCGACGCAAAGCAGCGTGGGACGCAGGCACGCAGTCCAGACCCTTCCAAGGGCCTCAGCGAGGCACAGGTCGCGCGCGCCTCGGAGGCCGTCAGCAAGCGCTACGCGGGCCTCAACAAGGGCGCGCACTCAGCGTGACGGGTGTTGAATTTTCACCCCGAATCTAGCCGGGTGCGGAAACTTGCATGCTTGCGGGTGACCGTCACCCGCAGGCTCTGCGAGCGTAGCGAGCTCGACCTAGTCAGGGGTGAGAGCGTTTTTCGCTTGAAACCGAACAAAAACCACCGCAGTATTGGTAAACACCGCACTACCACGGGGGTCATGATGGATCCAGCGGACCTCTCAGCGATGGCCGGATGATAGAGTGGCACCGCAGACCCGGCCGGGCTTCATGGAGGGGCTGCCGATGGGGATGGAGGCAGTAATAGACGGCATGGCGGGCGCCACGCTCAGCGGGGTCGACGGGCACCCCGAGCACGAGCACGGCGCGTGCCTAAATGGCCACGGCATGGCGCCGACAGGGCCCACTGAGCTCATCGTGATAGATCTCGAGGCGACGTGCGACCCGAGCGACGACAACCTCACGCGATTGGAGCAGTGCGCCATCCACGAGATCATCGAGTTCCCGGCGGTCCGCATCTCGCGCGCGACGCTCGCCGAGGTCGACTATTTCCACGAGTTTGTGCGCCCGACGGAGCACACCGAGCTGAGCGAGTTCTGCACCGAGTTGACGGGCATCACGCAGGCGCAGGTGGACGCGAGCGCGCCGCTCCAGGAGGTGCTGGGGCGGCTGATGCAGTGGTTCGACGAGCGCGGCCTGATCGACGCGCTGCGCGATGGTCGCGCGGTGCTCGTCGCGCACGGCCTTTGGGACCTGCTCGACATGCTGCCGGCCGAGTGCAACCGCAAGGGGGTGCCGCTGCCCGAGTGCATGACGGTGTTTGCCGACTTGCAGGCCATCTTCTCCGAGGCGGAGGGCGTCGGCTCCGGGCTTGGGATGCTGCGCATGCTGGAGCGCCTTGGGCTCGAGCGAGAGGGGCGCCACCACTCGGGGCTCGACGACTCGCGCAACCTCGCGCGAGTCGCGGCGCGACTGCTGAAGCAGGGCGCCGATTTCACGCCGACGCACCGGCACGGGAGGCAGGTCCGATGTCAGGGCATCACGATGCGCCACGGCGATTGGGAGTGCACCAACTGCCACGCGGCGGTGTTCGGCTCGAAGGAGAATTGCTTCCGCTGCGGTGCGCCGCGGCCCGCGGGCGCGCCGGCGCCACCGCCCTCGACGGCGCGACGGCCGGGCGACTGGGACTGCCCCGCGTGCTCGGCGGTGGTCTTCGCGTCCAAGGTCCAGTGCTTCCGCTGCAACGCGCCACGGCCGGGCAACCTGCCGCGCCCTCCCGCCGCCGAGAACGGCAGGAACAACGAGACGCGGCCGGGCGACTGGACGTGCCCAAACTGCACGGCCAACGTCTACGCGTCCAAGATGGCGTGCTTCCGCTGCGGCACGCCACGGCAAATGATGCCCATGTGCGGCGGGTACGGCATGCAGATGTGCGGCGGCTACGGCCCGTACGGCATGCAGGGATACTCCCCCTACGGCCCCGGCGCAGTGGGCGGCTACGGTGGTGGGGGGGGCTACGGCTGCGGGGGCTGCTGCTACGTGGGAGGCAACGGCGGCGCGTACCCCGGGCCCGTCAACGGCCAGTACGGATCGCCTCAGGGCGCGTGCTACGCGCCGGTGCCCCCCGGGTACGGCCAGAACGGCGGGTTCGCGCCGCCCCCGCCTGGCTACGCGTACCCGCCCCCGCCCAACGGCGCGCCGCCGCCGCCTCCCAACGGGATGGGGCCGGGCCTCACGCCGCGCATGGCGGGCCTCTCGGGCGCGCCCGCCGCCAGCGGCGACGGCGCCGACGAGGAAGGCTGGTCGGCCGCCGCCGAGGAGACGATGTACATTGCGTCGCGGCTGGTCGGCCGGCTCATCGGCAAGGGCGGCGCCGCGATCCAGGAGCTGCGCGACAACTCGGGTGCGTCCCCCCCCCCCCACACACCACTCCCACACCCCTCGCCCACCCCTCCCACGCACACCCCTCCCGCCCTCCCCCCAAAATGGGCAGGCGCAATCATCGAGGTGCACCGTGCTGACCAGCCCAGCCCATCCGGTGGAGAGCCGGTGCGCGGGGTGAGCGTGCGTGGCACGAGCGCGCAGACAGCGACCGCCCTGTGCATGATTCGGGGACGGCTGCGCCTGTGAGGCGGCGACCCGGCGCGCCTATGCCCGCTGGCGACGCAGCAGCACGAGTGGCTGCTGCGCAATTGTACAATGACGGCTGCCATGGCAGCGACCCGGCTCGCGAGGGCGGGTTGGGAGGGAGGGTATTGGTTGGGTGGATCGGGGGGGCGGCAATCGGCACGGGCGCGGGAGCTCGAGCCGGGCCCTCGGCCAGCTTTCTGAGCATGGCCAAGGCGCAACCTGTACAATTTGTATCGCAAATCTCGCGAAACGACGAACGAGGAGCTTCACGAACTCTATGCTCTCAAATTTAGCCTTGCGTCTTGCGTGGTATCTATCAACGCAGCTGCGCCTAAACAGCCTCAAACGGCCTACACTCGCATGCAATCTACGACAAAGTCAGACCAGTCAACAGCAGCTGCCCAGGTTGAGCTCGCTGACCATCGCGCTCTCCCGCTCCATGACGGCGCGCACCATGTTCGGGTCGAACATCTGGCT